>WNGH01024852.1_pt1 | contig 16683 bp, 14 predicted proteins | sample 5400631 | NCBI WGS metagenome assembly WNGH01 (sample SAMN13153373, study PRJNA577476) | soil metagenome | isolation source: 115 cm soil or saprolite under Garry oak tree replicate 1 | place: USA:California | collected 2016-06-15
TCTATGAGCCGTAGGAAATGGCGAAAGCCGAGATCGGCAACGTGTTCGCCGGCATCGGCCGCCTGATCGTCAAATACCCCATGGCGATTCTGCGCGGCAGCGCGCTCGGCACCGCGATCGGCGCGCTGCCGGGCGCCGGGGCGGACATCGCGGCCTGGATGTCCTACGCCATGTCGAAGAAATTCTCGAAGGAGCCCGAGAAGTTCGGCACCGGGCACGTCGAGGGGATCGTCGAATCCGGCGCCGCAAACAACAGCGCCCTGGCGGGCGCCTGGATCCCTGCGCTGGTGTTCGGCATTCCCGGCGACTCGATCACCGCGATCGTGATCGGCGTCCTCTACATCAAGGGGCTGAACCCGGGGCCGACGACCTTCATCGAGAACGCCACCAGCATCTACGCCATTTTCATCGTCTTCGTGCTCGCCAACCTGCTGATGCTGCCGCTGGGCGTGGCGGCGATCAAGTGCGCGAAGCAGATGCTGCGCGTGCCGCGCAACGTCCTCATGCCGGTCATCCTGCTGTTCTGTGTCGTCGGCAGCTTCGCCATCAACAACTCGGGCTTCGGCGTGCTGCTGATGCTGGTGTTCGGCGTCGTCGCCTGGCTGATGGAGGAGAACGGCTTCCCGGTCGCGCCCGCGATTCTCGGCATGGTGCTCGGCGCCATGCTGGAGGAGCACTTCATTACTTCCATGATCAAGTCGGACGGCAGGCTGGGCGGATTCTTCGAGCGCCCGATCGCACTCGGCCTGGCGCTCACGACATTCATGGTGTTCCTGTGGCCGGCCGGCGCCTGGCTGTGGCGCTACTATCGCCGGTCAAGCCCGGGCACGGCTTGATAGAATGCGGCGGATGGATCCGCTCGGGTTTCACCCCGCGGTAGCCGCCTGGTTCCGTGCCGCGTTCTCCGCGCCGACCGCCGCGCAGCTTGAAGCCTGGCCGGCGATCCGCGCCGGACGCAATACGCTGGTGGCGGCACCGACCGGCTCGGGGAAAACCCTTGCGGCATTCCTCGCCGCGCTCGACGAGCTGGTGCGCGCGGGCACCAAGCTGCCGCTCGCCGACGAGACCTACGTGGTCTACGTATCGCCGCTGAAGGCCCTGGCGAACGACATCGAGCGCAATCTTCAGGCGCCGCTGGCCGGAATCCGGGCGCAGCTCGAGGCCCTCGGCTATCCGGACGTGGAGATCCGCGCCCTGGTGCGGACCGGAGACACGCCGCAAGCCGAACGCAGCCGGATGCGCAAGCGCGCGCCGCATATCGTCGTCACCACGCCAGAGTCGCTCTACATCCTTCTTACGAGCGCGTCGGGCAGGAAAATGCTGGCCACCACGCGCAGCGTGATCGTCGACGAGATCCACGCCGTGGCGCCGAACAAGAGGGGGGCGCATCTCGCGCTCTCGCTCGAGCGGCTCGCCGCGCTTGCCGGGCCCGGGCTGGTGCGCATCGGCCTGTCCGCCACCCAGAAACCGATCGAGGCCATCGGACGGTTCCTGGTGGGAGAAGGGAACGAATGCACGGTCGTTGATACCGGGCACGTGAGGAAACGCGACATCGCGATCGAGCTGCCCGCTTCGCCCCTCGAGGCGGTGATGTCCGGGGAGGTCTGGACGCAGCTCTACGACCGCCTCGCCGAGCTGGTGAACGAGCATCGCACGACGCTGGTGTTCGTCAATACCCGGCGCCTCGCCGAGCGCGCCGCGCGCCATCTCACCGAACGCCTCGGCGAAGGCAATGTCACGGCGCACCACGGCAGCATGGCGCGCGAGCATCGCCTGGCCGCCGAGCAGCGGCTCAAGCGCGGCGAGCTCAAGGCGCTGGTCGCGACCGCCTCGCTCGAGCTGGGCATCGACATCGGCGACGTGGACCTGGTCTGCCAGCTCGGCTCGACTCGCAGCATCGCCGCATTCCTCCAGCGCGTCGGCCGCTCCGGGCACGCGGTAGGGGGAATGCCGAAAGGAAGGCTGTTTCCGCTATCGCGGGACGAGCTGGTCGAATGCGCCGCGCTGCTCGACTCGGTGCGCCGCGGCGAGCTCGACCGGATCGAGATCCCGGAAAAGCCGCTCGACGTCCTGGCGCAGCAGATCGTCGCCGAGGTCTCGGCGCAGGAATGGCGGGAGGAAGCGCTTTACGATTTGTGCCTTCGCGCCTTTCCATTCAGAAATCTTCAGAAGGATGAATACCTGGCCGTGCTGCAGATGCTGGCCGCCGGCTTCGACACCCGCCGTGGTCGCCGCAGTGCCCACCTGCATCGCGATGCGGTGAACGGGGTGCTGCGCGGCCGGCGCGGCGCCGGCATCACGGCGATGACCTCGGGCGGCACGATCCCCGATAGCGCCGACTATGCCGTGGTGCTCGAGCCGCAGTCGCTGCCGATCGGCTCGGTCAACGAGGACTTCGCCGTCGAGAGCCTGCCCGGGGACGTGTTCCAGCTGGGGAACGCGTCGTATCGCATCCTGCGGGTCGAGCGCGGCACGGTCCGGGTCGAGGATGCGAAGGGCGCGCCGCCCGGCATTCCGTTCTGGCTCGGGGAGGCGCCGGGCCGGTCGCTCGAGCTTTCGCAGTCTCTTTCAAGGCTTCATGAGGAAATATCGGTCCGGGTGGAGACGGGAACGCGCGAGTCGGTAGTTCGATTCCTGATGGAACCGATTGGACTGGCAGAACCGACTGCACAGCAGATCGTCGACCATCTGGCTGCGGCGCGGGCGGCCCTCGGGGCGCTGCCGACGCTGAAGAGAGTCGTGCTCGAGCGCTTCTTCGACGTTCGCTCTCCACCAGCCACAGCTTTCCGCTGGAGGACATCGCGCGCTACCTGCACTCGAAAACGGTGCGCCCGCTGCTCGTCCAGGCGCTGCTCGACGCGCCGATGTTCGCCACCCGCTGGCGCTGGGACGCGAGCGTCGCGCTCGCCTTGCCGCGCTGGCGGCGTGGCCGCAAAGTCGCGCCGCAACTGCAGCGCATGGAGGCCGAGGACCTGCTGGCCGCGGTGTTCCCCGACCAGGTGGCCTGCGGCGAGAACATCGTCGGCGACCGCGAGGTGCCCGACCATCCCCTGGTAAACCAGACCATCGCCGATTGCCTGCACGAAGCCATGGATATCGAGGGTTTTGAACAAGTATTAAAAAAAATGGAAAACGGCGAAATCGAGATCCACGCTCGCGACCTGACCGAGCCTTCGCCGCTCGCGCTCGAGATCCTCGGCGCCCGGCCCTATGCTTTCCTGGACGACGCGCCGCTCGAGGAGCGGCGCACGCAAGCGGTGATGGCGCGGCGCTGGCTCGACCCGGAAACCGCCTCGGCTTCCTGAGCCAGGATGAGATTTCGCCTTTTGCTTCGCACTTGGAAGTTCTTCACGGAGAGAAAAGAGCAACCCGGATCCATGCCGTGATCTGTGCGGCCGAGCGCCTGCCGGAGTTCCAGGCCATTTTTTTAAATGCTGAAATGAAACCGCCGATCGAAGTCCCGGCGGACCTGAAACAAAAATCCTGGACGCGTGATGAAGCGCTGAAGGAAATTTTGCGCGACCGGCTGCAGGGCAGCGGCCCGATCACGGCCCGGGGGTTGGGGTTGCCTTTAGGTTTGCCGGTTTCAGAGGCTGAACAGGTTCTTTCGGCCCTTGAAGCCGAAGGCAGCGTAATGCGCGGCCGCTTCACGCCGGCAACGACGGAAGAGGAATGGTGCGAGCGCCGGGTGCTGGCGCGGATTCATCGCTATACCGTAAATCGCCTCCGCAAGGAGATCGAGCCGGTCGAGCCGCGCGATTTCCTGCGCTTCCTGTTCCATTGGCAGCGAGTCGCTCCGGAAGCCCGCGTCGAGGGTCCCGACGCGGTGGCGGGCGTGGTCTCGCAGCTGGAAGGCTTCGAGGCGCCCGCCGCCGCCTGGGAGACCGAGATCCTGCCGGCGCGGGTAAACGAGTACGACCCGGCCTGGCTCGACGAGCTGAGCCTCGCGGGCCGCGTCGCCTGGTCCAGGCTGGTCGCGCTCAAGTCCAGCGGCGAGCGCTCGCCGAGCCCGGTTCGCACCACGCCCATCGTCCTGACGGCGCGCCGCAACCTGCCGCTCTGGACCGGGTTGTCCTCGAATCAGGATGAAATCGCTCTTTCTGCAAGGGCAGCACAGATCAAAGAGCAGCTTTCGGAGCACGGCGCATCCTTCTTCGAGGAGATCGTCGACGGTACCGGCCTGCTGCGGGTGCAGGCGGAGGAGGCGCTCGGCGAGCTGGTCGCGCAAGGCCTGGCTACCGCGGACAGCTTCGCGGGCTTGCGCGCTCTGCTCGTGCCTTCGGATCGGCGCCGCACGCCCTATCACGGCAGGAAGCGGCGCGGCACGCTCTTTGGCTTGGAGGACGCGGGCCGCTGGTCTCTTGTGCGGCGGAAGAAAGATGCCGTTGAGCAATCCCAACTGGTAGAGCACGCCGCAAGAGCCCTGCTGCGCAGGTATGGCGTGGTGTTGCGAAATTCGCGGCGGCCGCTTCGTCGCCGGCGTGTCGGGCGAGCAGTTCGCGGCGCCGGAGGCGATCGGCCTGCTGCGCGACGCGCGCCGCGCCGAGCGCGCCGGGACCCTGATCGGCGTCAGCGGCGCCGATCCTCTCAACCTGGTAGGCATCCTGACGCCCGGCCCCCGGGTAGCGGCGCTCACCGGCAACCGGGTGCTCTACAGGGACGGCGTGCCGCTTGCGCTGCTGGCTGCCGGCGAAGCGCGCTTCCTCGAGAGCATCGCCCCCGAGGCGGAATGGGCGGCGCGCAACGCGCTGCTGCGCCGCCAGATTCCGCCGACCCTTGCGTTGCTGGGGTAGGCGCTAAACCAGGACCTGTTTCACCCGTGCCGGTGTGAACGGCAGATCGCGCAGGCGCTTGCCGGTCGCATTCGAGAACGCGTTCGCGATCGCCGCGGCCGTCGGCCCCTGCGAGCCTTCGCCGACGCCGAGAAAAGGCTGGTTCGGCTGGTTGAGGATCATCACATCGACCTGCGGCACCTCCTCGAATCGCAGGATCGGGTAATCGGCCCATGAACGCGTCTTGACGCGGGTGCGGTCGAAGCTCACCGCCTCCTTCAGCGTCCAGCTCGACGACTGAATGATGCCGCCCTCGATCTGGTTGACGACGCCATCAGGGTTCACCACCTGCCCGACATCGACCGCGGCGACGGCGCGCTTCACGCGCAACTGGCCGGTCTTGCGGTCGACGGCGACTTGCGCGGCAACCGCGCAGTAGCAGGCGAGGTTCTTGTACTTCGCGAACGCGAATCCCCAGCCGCTCGCGCCGTCGCCTTGCGCGCCCGGCTTCCAGCCGGCGCGCTGCGCCGTGGCTTCGATCACGGCGCGCGCCCGCGGATCCTTCATGTGGCGCAGGCGATACTCGACGGGATCCGCGCCCGCGGCCGCCGCCATCTCGTCCATGAACGATTCGAGCGCGAAGACGTTGGCGTAGGCGCCCAGGGCGCGCAAGGCCGAGGTGCGCAGCGGCGATTCCCGCATGAAATGCTTGACCACCTTGACATTGGGAATGTCGTACAGGGGAATCGCGTTGCGATCCGAGCCGCCCGCAGGGAGCGGCACGTCGTTTACCGGTTCGGCGCCGATCTGCTTCTCCAGGTGCCGCGCGGCAAGGGTGTGCGAGCCCTTGGATTGGCCCGGGCGCGTGCTGTGCGGATGGCTCCAGAGCTCATGCGACCAGCTCGCGATATTGCCTTGCGCATCGAGCGCGCCGCCGAGCTTCATCACCATCGCCGAGCCGTACGGCTCCCACATGAATTCGTCATCCCGCATCCATTGCAGCTTCACCGCTCGACCCGATGTCGCGCGTGCGAGGAGCGCGGCATCGAGCGCGACGTCGTCGGCGCCGTTGTGTCCGTAGCAGCCCGCGCCCTCGGCGTGGCTGCAGCGGATCGCCGAGGGCTCGACCCCCAGCGCATTGGCCAGATCGCCGCGCAGCGGATAGACCCCCTGGCTGTGCGTCCAGACATGCAGCTTGCCGCTTTCCCACTGCGCTACCGCGCAAGACGGCCCGATCGAGCCGTGCGCCTGGTAGGGGCGCGTATAGCGCGCCCGCAGGGTTTTGGCAGCCGAAGGAGCGGAGTCCGACGTCTTGTCGTGCACCGTCTGGCCGGGCGTGCCCAGGCCGACCATGTAGTCGTAGAGCAGGTCGCCGCTCGGCGGCAGGGTCGCGTTTTCGCTCCACTTGGCGCTCTTCCTGAGCGCCTCGCGTGCCTTCACCGCCTGCTCCTCGCGCTCTGCGGCCACGGCAAGGAAGTCGCCGTCGCGCACCAGCGCCACGACGCCGGGCATGCTGCGCACCGCCGCGAGATCGACGGAAATCAGCGCCGCGCCCGGGGAAGGCGGCCGCGCCACGCGGCCGAACACCATGCCCGGCAATCGGACGTCCTGCACATAAGCGGCACCGCCGGTGAATTTCTTCGGGATGTCGCGCCGCGGAATGCTCTTGCCGATCCACTTGTGATCGGCCGCCGGCTTGGGCTTCGCCTTTCCGGTAGCTTCCTTCTTGAGGTCGAGCTGACCCGCCAGATCCCAATATGTAATTTTTTTGCCGGTAGCACCTGAAATCGTGCCGTCGGTGACTTTCAATTCCGACGCCGGCACGCCGAGTCCGGCGGCCGCGGCGGACAGGAGAATCTCGCGCGCCTCAGCGCAGGCAAAGCGCACCGCGGTGCCGCTGTCCTGGACCGACTGGCTGCCCGCGGTCTGGCCTTCGTTCGGCGTCAGCGCCGTATCGCCATGCACGATGCCGATGCGCTTCAACTCGACGTCGAGCTCATCGGCCGCGATCTGCGTGAGCGCCGTGCCGATGCCCTGGCCGAGCTCGATCTTGCCGCTGAAGATCGTCACCGAGCCGTCGGGATCGATGCGCAGCCAGGCGTTCAGCATGCGATTGTTGTTCAGGCTGCCCGGCAGCCGCGCTGCCGCTGTTTGTGAAAACAAATCGCTCGCAGGAAGGGAAAAAGCGATCACCAGCCCGGCGCCGGTCTTGAGAAATTGTCTTCGCGAAAGTCTCATGACTGCATCTCCTTCGCGGCGCGCTGCACCGCGCGGACGATGCGGTTGTGCGAGGCGCAGCGGCACAGGTGGCCGTTGAGCGCCTGCCGCACCTCCTCGTTGGTAGGGCGCGGGTTGCGCTCGAGCAGCGCCTTGGCCGACATCACCATGCCGTTGCCGCAGTAGCCGCACTGGCAGGCCTGCTCCTCGATGAAGGCCTTCTGCAGCGGATGGAGCTTCTCGAGGCTGCCGATTCCCTCGATGGTGGTGATCGCGCCCTTCACCGCCGATATCGGGGTCACGCAGGAGCGCACCGGCTTGCCGTCGATCAGGACCGTGCAGGCGCCGCATTGCGCGAGGCCGCAGCCGAATTTCGGGCCGTTCAGCCCGACATCGTTGCGCAGGACGTAGAGCAGGGGGGTGTCGGACTCGACCGATACGCTCTGGGCATTGCCGTTGACCCGCAGGGTGAAATCGGCCATGGGCTGCCTCCTCTTGGAATTCATCATAGCCCGCTTGCCACGACCCCTGATACTGTATAAAAATACAGTTATCCCATGGTCGCCCTCGAGCACATCCTGCAGCGCCATCCGGTCTGGCGCGGCGCCGCCCTCGCCCGGATTTCCGAAACGATTTCCACGGGTTACGCCGAGCTCGACCGGGAATTGCCGGGCGGCGGATGGCCGCTCGGCGCGCTCACCGAGATCCTCGGCCTGCAGGAAGGGATCGGCGAGCTGCAGCTCGCGCTGCCGGCGCTGGCGGCCTTGTCCACGGCGGGCAAGCGCGTCGCGTGGCTGGCGCCTCCGCACCTGCCGTATGCGCCCGCGCTCGCCGCCGCGGGCGTGGACCTCGCGAACCTTGCGGTGGTGCGTGCGCCGGGCAGGCGCGACGCCCTGTGGGCGGCCGAGCAGGTGCTGCGCGCCGGGCCCTGCCGTGCGCTGCTCGCCTGGTTCCGCCATGCCCGCTACGAAGAGCTGCGCAGGCTCGCCGTCGCCGCCGAGGCAAGCCGCGCTTTTGTCGTGCTGAAAATCCTGAAGCGCCGTGGCGCACCCGCCGCAGCGCCCATCCATTTGCCGATGAAAAGGCCTGCCCATGCTTTGGGTCGCACTGCATCTCAACGCTCTGACTGCAGGGACGCTCGAGAACCTCGCCGCCTGGGCCTGCCAGTTCACGCCTAGGGTTTCGCTCGAGCCGCCGCGGGCGCTGCTCGCCGAGATGCAAGGCAGCCTGCGCTGCTTCAGCGGGCTCGACCGCTTCCTGGGGAAGCTGCGCGCAGGGCTCGCCGAGCTGGGTTTCGACGCCGCCATCGCCACGGCGGCTACGCCCCGGGCTGCGCTGTGGCGCGCCCGGAGCAACCAAGAGATTCTTGAGAATGTGCCCGTGTCGGCGACGGGCTTTGAAACCGGGTTCCTCGAAAGCATCGGCATTTCAAGAATCGGCGAGCTCCTGCAACTGCCGCGCGAGGGGCTGGCAAAGCGTTGCGGCGAAGGGCTTCTCAAAGAATTGGATCAGGCCCTGGGGGCGATCCCGGAGCCGCGCGCGTTCTTCGCGCCGCCGCCGCGCTTCGCCGCCACGCTGGAGCTGCCCGGAGAAGTCACGCAGGCCGAGGGGCTGCTGTTCGCCGCCAGGCGCTTGCTGCTGCAGCTCGAGGGCTTGCTCACCGCGCGCCAGGCCGGCGTACGGCGCTTCACGCTGACGCTGATTCATCAAAAAAAGAAAGCGACTGAAATTCATATCAACCTGGCATCACCAGCGAGAAGCGCCGAACGCTTTGCGCGCCTGCTGCGCGAGCGGCTCGCGAGCGTATCGCTCAGGGAGCCGGTCGAAGCGGTTCGCCTGGAGGCGGCGGATTTCACGCCGCTGCACGAGCGCAGCGGCGCCCTGTTCGGCGATGCGGCGGCCGACGAACAGAGCTGGGCGCAGCTCGCCGAGCGGCTGCGCGTGCGGCTCGGCGGCGGCGCCATCCATGGCTTGACGACGCAGCCGGAGCATCGCCCCGAACACGCCTGGCGGCGGGTCGAGCCGGGGGAATGGGAGCCGCGGCAATTCAGGCAGCCCGGGCCGCGGCCGGCATGGCTGCTCGAGGCGCCGCGCCGGCTCGGGCAGATGGACTGCGAGCTGCTCGCCGGGCCCGAGCGCATCGAATGCGGCTGGTGGGACGGCGACGAGGCGAAGCGCGACTATTTCATCGCGCGTTCCGGTTGCTCGCTGGTGTGGATCTATCGCGAAAGCGGCAACTGGTACCTGCATGGCATTTTTGCCTGATTCCCTGCCCGGGTACGCCGAGCTGCACTGCCTGTCGAATTTCAGCTTTCTGCGCGGCGCCTCGCATCCGGAGGAGCTGGTGGAGCGCGCTCGCGCGCTCGGCTACGCGGCGCTCGCGATCACCGACGAGTGCTCCTTTGCGGGCGTGGTCCGGGCTCACGTCGCGGCGAAAGAATGCGGCCTGAAGCTGATTCTCGGAACGGAAATCCTGCTCCAGGAAAAAACCAAGCTGGTGCTGCTCGCCACCGACCGGCGCTCGTACGGCGCGATTTCCGCGCTGATCACTGCGGGCCGGCGGCGCGGCAAGAAGGGCGCCTATTCGCTTTCCCGACCCGATGTCGAATCTTTATCGGGCAGCGGGGTTCTGGTTCTGCTTGCGGGATCTCCTGATGAAACCCAGGCGCGCTGGCTGGCTGAAGGTTTCAAAGGAAATTCCTGGATCGCCGCCGAGCTGCACTGCGGGTGCAACGACAATGCAAAAATAAATTTACTGAAAAAACTCTCGAAACATTCCGGCTTGCCGCTGGTTGCCGCCGGCGACGTCCACATGCACCTGCGCTCGCGCCGCAGGCTGCAGGACGTGCTCACCGCGGTGCGCCTCGGCAAGCCGGTGGCGCAATGCGGGCAGGCGCTGTATCCCAACGGCGAGCGGCATCTGCGGCTGCGCATGCGGCTGGCGCAGCTCTATTCCCCGACGTTATTGGAGGAAACGCTTCACGTCGCTTCGCGCTGCCGTTTTTCTCTCGATGAGCTTCGCTACGAATATCCCGAAGAGCTGGTTCCGGCAGGCGAGACGGCGGCGAGCTGGCTGCGCAAGCTGACGGAGGAAGGGTTGAGGCGCCGTTTCCCGGCCTCCGTCCCCCCGAAAACGCGAGGGCAAGTAGAGAAGGAGCTCGCTCTCATCGCGGAGCTCGGCTATGAGGCGTTCTTTCTCACGGTGCACGACTTGGTGAGCTTCGCCCGCGGGGAAGGCATCCTCTGCCAGGGCCGGGGCTCGGCGGCGAATTCCATGGTGTGCTACGCCCTCGGCGTCACCGAGGTCGGTCCCGAGAGGCTCGAGATGCTCTTCGAGCGCTTCGTCTCGCGCGAGCGCGCCGAGCCGCCCGATATCGACGTCGATTTCGAGCACGAGCGGCGCGAGGAGGTGATCCAGTACGTCTACCGCAAATACGGGCGCGCGCGCCGCGCTCGCCGCCAGCGTGATCTGCTACCGGACGAAGAGCGCGCTGCGCGACGTGGGCAAGGCTTTGGGGGAACCATCGGACCAGCTTCTCGAGCTGGCGGAAACGCTGCGGGGCTTTCCGCGCCACCTTTCGCAGCACGTGGGCGGCTTCGTCATCTCGCGCGGCCCGCTTCTCGAGCTGGTGCCGATCGAAAACGCCGCCATGCCCGAGCGCACCGTCATCCAGTGGGACAAGAACGATCTTGAGGCGCTGGGGCTGCTCAAGGTCGATGTCCTGGCGCTGGGGATGCTTTCGGCGCTGCGCAAGGCGCTTGAATTCGTCTCCACGAGGAAAAATCGCCCTTTCACGCTGGCGGATATTCCCCCGGATGATCCTGCGGTCTACGAAATGATCCAAAAAGCCGACACCATCGGCGTGTTTCAAATCGAGTCGCGCGCGCAAATGAGCATGCTGCCGCGCTTGAAACCCAAGAATTACTACGACCTGGTGATCGAGGTGGCGATCGTGCGCCCGGGACCGATTCAAGGCGGCATGGTGCATCCCTATCTGCAGCGCCGGGGCATGGACCCCGAAACGGTTTCCTATCCGAGCGACGCAGTGAAGAAGGTGCTCCGGCGCACGCTCGGCGTACCGATCTTTCAAGAGCAGGTCATGCAGCTTGCAATGGTTGCCGCGGGATTCACGGCCGGAGAGGCGGACCAGCTGCGCCGCGCGATGGGCGCCTGGAACCGAAAGGGCGGGCTCGAGCGCTTCGAGCAAAAGCTCAAGCAAGGCATGAGGGAGCGTGATTATTCGCCCGAATTCGCTGACGCCATCTGCCGCCAAATCCGGGGGTTCGGCGAATACGGCTTTCCCGAATCGCATTCAGCGAGCTTCGCGCTGCTGGCGTACGCCTCGTCCTGGATCAAATGCCGCTACCCGGAAATTTTCTGTGCCTCGCTGCTCAACAGCCAGCCGATGGGCTTCTATGCGCCTTCGCAGCTGGTGCAGGACGCGCGGCGCCACGGCGTCGAAGTGCGCCCCGTGGACGTGACCTCGAGCGACTGGGATTGCACGCTGGAGGAGGGCTCGGTTCGATTGGGCTTGAGAATGGTCGGCGGGCTTTCCGAGGCGGCGGGACGGCGCATCGTCGCAAACAGGAACTACTCTTCGACGGCGGATCTCGCGCAGCGGGCGAGCCTGAATCGCAAAGAGCTGCGCTGCCTGGCCGCGGCGGGAGCCCTGGCGCCGCTCGCCGGCCATCGCCGGCTTGCTAACTGGGCCGCCGCGGGTGCCGAGCGGCTTCCTCCCTTAAATGTTTTTCAAGAAGAAAAGAAAATACCGGCGCTTGCGCCGCCCACCGAGGGGCAGGACATCGTCGCCGACTACGCCAGCCTTGGCTTGACCCTCGGGCGCCACCCGCTGGCGCTGCTGCGCAAGCATTTGCAAAAAATGCAAATAATCGAGGCCGAGAAGTTGCGTTCGTATTCCCACGGCCGCAAAGTGCGCGTAGCCGGGCTGGTCACCTGCAGGCAGCGGCCCGATACCGCGAGCGGGGTGATTTTCGTGACGCTGGAGGACGAGACCGGGTGCGTCAACGTCGTGGTGTGGAGGACTCTGATCGAGCGCCAGCGGCGCGAGTTGCTCGGCGCCCGCCTGCTCGGGGTGCAGGGGGTGGTCGAGCGCGAGGGCGAAGTGGTGCATCTCGTGGCCCGGCGCCTGTTCGACCACAGCGCGCTGCTGGGTCCGCTTTCGGCCCAATCACGCGATTTCCACTGAGGTGCTACCATGAAATGAAAAGAAATGACAACCAGCGTCGACATCCTGAGCCTGATCGCGGCCCGGCGCGCGCGGCGGCCGGTGCTTGCCTACCCCGAGCTCGACGCGCTGTTCGCGCGGCTCGCCGCCTGCAGGCAGGCGGACGAAGCGCTCAGAACCGAGGACCGCATCTGGGACGCCTGGATGCACCACCCGCACCGCGCCGCGGCCGAAGTCCTGCAGCTCGCGACGCGCGACATCGCCGCCCGGCGCTACGACATCGCGGAGACGCGGCTCAGCGCGCTGCTGCGCAGCGCCCCGGCCTTCGCGGAAGCCTGGCACAAGCGCGCAACGCTCTATTACCTGCTGGGGCGCGACGCCGAATGCCTGCACGACATCGGCCGCACGCTCGAGCTCGAGCCGCGGCACTTCGCCGCGATGCTGCACTTCGCGGAAATCCTGCTCGGGGCGGGCGCGGCCGCCGATGTGCGATTCGCCTGCGGCGCGGTGCTGTCGCTCCATCCCCATCTGCCGCGCGCCCGCGAGTTGTATGAGGATTCCGTGCCAGGCCCGACTGACAAAGCCTGACATTGCGAAAAGGCCAAAGCGGGCCGGGAGAAACTGGGCCCGCCTATAATGAATGAAGAGATGAACAATCAGAGCCATAAAGTCATCGTGGCGAAGGATCTGGAGGATCTGATCCCGGTATTCATGGGCAATCGCCACAGGGAGGTCGACGCGTTGCGGGTGGCGCTGGCGTCCGCCGATTTCGAGCAACTGCGCCAGCTCGGCCACCGCATGAAGGGCGTCGGCGACTCATACGGCTTCGAGCGCATATCGCTGTTCGGCAAGCAGGTCGAGGATGGCGCGCGCAGCGGCGATCGCGCCAGCATCGAAGCCTGCATCGCCGAGTACCGCGACTATCTGTCGAGGGTACAGATTTCCTATGAATGAGCCCGCGTTTGCGGTGCGGCAGGCGCCGGCGCAAGCGGTTTTCCGGGTCCTGGTGGTCGAGGACGACCCGGACATGGCGACGCTTTTGTCCCGGGTGCTGGAGAAGGAGGGCCTGGTGGTCGACACCGTGTTCGACGGCGACTCGGCGCTGGTTCACGCCATGTCGTCGGCGCCGGACCTGATTCTGCTCGACGTCATGCTTCCCGGCATGGGCGGCTTCGACGTCTGCGAGCGCCTCAAGGCGGACGACGTCACGGCGCTCATCCCGATCATCCTGGTGACCGCGCTGGAGGACACGGAAAACCGGGTGCGCGGCATCGAGGCGGGAGCCGATGATTTCCTGTCGAAGCCGGTCAAGGTCGAGGAGCTGATCGCGCGCGTNNNGGCGGCTCGCCGCCGAGGTGCAGCGCAAGGAGACCATCCGCAAGGCGTTCTCCCGCTATATCTCGCCGCGCCTCGCCGAGCGCATCATCTCCGATCTGGGCGACGACAGCCTGCCGTTCCAGAGCCGCGCGCAGCGCATCAGCGTGGTGGCGCTGTTCGCCGATCTGCGCGGCTTTACCCGGCTGACCGAGACCATCGAGGTCGACAAGGTGGTCGCCATGCTGAACGAGTATTTCGCCGTCATTACCGAGGCCGCCTACCGCAACGAAGGCACCATCTTCAGCATGGCCGGCGATTGCCTGCTGGTCGGATTCAACGTGCCGTTTCCGCAGCCCGACGCCGCGCTGCGCGCCTGGCGCACGGCGCAGGACATGATCGCCAGCTTCGCCCCGGTTCTGCAGGGCTGGACGCAGCGCGGCGGCATTCCCACCGGCGTCGGCATCGGCATCGCCTCGGGCGAGGCGATCATCGGCAACATCGGCTCGCCGCATCACATGAGCTACACCATCATCGGCGACGCCGTGAATACCGCGGCGCGCTTGATGCAGATGGCGCGCGCCGGAGAGTTGCTGGTGTCCGGCACGGTCTACGACTCGATCCGCGCGCTCGCGCCGTCGAGCTCGATGGCGTCGCGCGGCAACGTCGCCCTGCGCGGCAAGACCGAGGCAACGCCGGTGTACTCCATCGAGCTCGCGAGCAGCCGGGCGCAGTAGCGATGCGGGTCCTCATCATCGACGATGACGAGGACTTGCGCACCCTGCTCGAGCATTTCATCAAGGAGCATTGGGCCGATGCGTTCGTGGAGCAATACGACCCGGTCGAGCGCGACATGCCCGACGCCTCGTTCGCGCTCGGCTCCTTCGACGTGATCATCCTGGACTACATGCTCGGCCGAGGAGACGGCCTGCAATGGCTGCAGCAGTTCAAGCGCCGCAGCGACTGCCCGTCGGTGCTGTTCCTCACCGGCGCGGGCAACGAGATCATCGCGGTGCGGGCGATGAAAGCCGGCGCCGACGATTACCAGCGCAAGCAGGAGCTGACGCGCGAGCGGCTGATCGACTCGCTGCGCGGCCTGCTCAGCGACGGCCACGAGAAAACGCTGCCGCCGGAGCTCGCCGCCCGCATCGCGGGCGAGTCGCTGGGAGCGAAGGTCAAGATTCCGGGGATCAAGGTGCTGCGCCTGATCGGCGAGGGCGGGATGTCGCGCGTTTACCTCGCCGCGCGCGACTCCGACGACGAGCCGCTGGTGGTGAAGATCCTGCGCTCGGAGATCATCAGCGACAAGAAGGCCCTGGCGCGCTTCATGGAAGAGTACGCGATGGTGGAGCGCATCCAGAGCCGCCACGTCGCGCGCATCCACGGCCACGGCACCTCGGAGGAGCATGCCTACCTGGTGATGGAGTTCTTCGAGGGCGGCGATCTCAACAAGCGGCTCGAAGGCAAGGCGCTCAAGGCGGACGACGCCTTGCGGCTGTTCCGCGAGCTCATGTTCGCGCTCGGCGACATCCACGAGAAGGGCATCCTGCATCGCGACCTGAAGCCGCAGAACCTGATGTTCCGCGCCGACGGCAGCCTTGCGATCGTCGACTTCGGCATCGCCAAGCACATCGACGCCATCGACCGCACCGGGCGCGGCGAAATCCTCGGCACTCCGCGCTACATGAGCCCCGAGCAGGTGCAGAGCAAGGCGCTCGACCTGCGCACCGACATCTACAGCGCCGGCGTGCTGCTCTATCAGATGCTCACGGGCCAGCACCTGTTCGAGGGCGAAACCGCCGTCGAGGTCGCGCTGCATCATCTGAACACGGCGCCGCCGCCGCTGCCGGACTCGCTCGCGCAATACCAGTGGCTGCTCGACAAGCTGCTGGAAAAGGATCGCGACGCGCGCTTTCGCAACAGCGACGAGGTCGTCGGCTACCTGTCGCGCAAGTTCGACAAGGGCGAATCTGCGCCTGCGGCCGACCGCACGCAGCGGCTGCATTGATCGCCAGCCGGCAGCGCCTTCGATTTGCGCCGGTTGAAGCTAGGGCAGCTTCGCCCAGATAGCGCGCAGCTGGTCGGGCAGGTCCCTGGGCGAGAACGGCTTCGAGATCGTGCCTGCCGCGCCCATCGAGACCAGCTCGTCGAGATCGCGCTGCGCGGCCTTGGCGGTGATGAATACGACCGGAAGAGCGCTGGTCTCCGGGCGAGTCTTCATCTGGCGAAACAGCGTCGGGCCGTCCATCACCGGCATCATCCAGTCGAGCATCACCAGATCGGGCCGGAACACGGCCATCTTCTCGATCGCCACGGTGGGATCGCCCACCACCTCCACGGTCATCTTGCCGATGCGCTCGAGCGACATGCGCACGATGCGCTGGATGTCCTCGTCGTCCTCGACGTAGCAGATGCGGTTGAGCGCTCGTTCGGGCATCGCGTGCTCCTGGTCAGTGGCGCGGCAGCTCGAACCAGAAGCTGGTGCCGCCGCCCGGGCGGTCCTCGAAGCCGATGTGCCCCTGCATCAGCTCTACCAGCCGCTTGCAGATTGCGAGGCCGAGGCCGGTGCCGCCCTTCTGGCGCGCGGTGGTCGAGTCGGCCTGCGTGAAGCGGCCGAAGATGCGGTTGCGGAAGCCTTCCGGAATGCCGGTGCCGCGGTCGTGGATCGCGACGCGCACGTTGCCGCCGCGGTCCTCGGTGGTAACCTCGACGACGTCGTTTTCGGGGGAGAACTTGGCGGCATTCGACAACAGGTTGGTCATCACCTGCTGCAGCCGCTTGCGGTCGGCGTTCACCGTGCGCCCGGGAAGATCGCCGCGCGACTGGAAGCGCACCTTGAAGCGCTCGCCGAAGGCCTTGTTGAGCAGCAGCGCCTCGCTCACCAGCTCGTCGACGCGCATCACCTCGGGCGAGAGGGTCAGCTTGCCGGACTCGATCTTCTCGATGTCCAGGATGTCGTTGATCAGGTCGAGCAACCGCTGGCCGTTGCGTTCCGCGATCGCGGTCAGCTCGGCGACGTCGGGCACGATGTCGCCGAGCACGCCGGAATTGATGAGCTGGAGCGAGCCGATGATCGAGGTGAGCGGCGTGCGCAGCTCATGGCTGAGCGTCGAGGTGAACTCCTTCTTCATGCGCTCGGCTTCGCGCTGGGCGGTGATGTCGCGGCCCTGCGCGATCACGGCGAGCAGCTTGCC
>WNGH01002766.1_pt1 | contig 16671 bp, 16 predicted proteins | sample 5400631 | NCBI WGS metagenome assembly WNGH01 (sample SAMN13153373, study PRJNA577476) | soil metagenome | isolation source: 115 cm soil or saprolite under Garry oak tree replicate 1 | place: USA:California | collected 2016-06-15
AACTCGAGAGATGTGACTTCTGAGGCTCCTGAGCCTGCTCGTATTATCTCTCCGAGATAGTTGAGGTTGTAGGTTGCCTTCGCCGGTTCCTTAACATCTAGTTCGAGTATGGCATCGCTGCCCTTGTCCAGTTCTATCAGCGCACTAGTCAGCTCGCCTGTTGCCCTGACGACGAATTTTTCCTGGCTTACTTCGAACTTGACGTTGTCGCTTATGGACTGTGCGTCATCAATAATGTCTCGCAGGCTTGCGGCTGTAATCTTGACTCTCGCGTTGAACGGGACCTTTGGTGTAGGAACTTCTTCGGTGGAAGGTTCGAGGGTTGGTGTTATGAATTTCCTGACGATGCTACCTTTGAGGGTGATGTTGAGCTTCTTGTTCGCGTCATCATAAACGACCTCAATAGACTCATCGCTTTTAGTCCTCTTCAATAGTTTGAGGAGGTTTGAGACGCTGAGGCGCAGTTTGGTTGGAGCAGTGCATTCGTATGTGTCGAAGGCTGTTTTGGGCCATTCGAAGTCAACCATGGCTATGTGGGAGGGGTCCATGGAACGCAATTTGATTCCGTCTGGTGAAGCGTTGAAGTCGGCTTCTTCGATCAGGCTGGATATCGCTCCGATTAGGTTGCGGAAGAGCCGGGCATCGTTCATAGTGGCCTTGAACATGTGGTTTGCCGGCTTCTCCTTCTTAGCCGATGTTTCGGCTATTGAGCTTTCTAGCAATTCTAGCTGTTCTCCCGCCATGTGGCTCCGCAGTTGGTACATCTAAAGAATTGCGTCGAGGACTCGTCTCCACCCCTCGTCTGGACGAGCCAGTAGAACGCCTCGTGATTGTTGCACTTGGGGCATTCGGCCTTGGTCTTCGGAAGAGTCCGTATCTTCTGTTCTTCGCGCCCTATCACGATGATTTTCTCTCTCTCGTGGGACAGCCTACTGACCTGCTTGTCGCCGCGGCTGCTCGTGTAGCCGCATTTTCCGCAGGCCATGAACACCTTCTTCTCTCTCTTCGCGGGTAATAGCGTGGACCCGCATTTCGGACAGAACTGCAAAACACGTTCGCCCCGTATAGGGCTCGGCGACGAATTTATTTGTTGGCTTGGAAACGCGTGTTTTTCTCGAAGAATCTCGATCTGCCGAGTAAGTGAGCGATGCGCAGGGGCTCAGGGAGCGTTCCTGTGGTCCAGGTCGTGGAAAGTATTTCCTGAAGGGTCCTGGGCAGAAGGGAACTCTTTACCTGCAACTTTTTCCTGCCAACCTTGTATGTTTTGAAACCGTTTGAATTTCGTTTTCTGGATGACGCGACCTGGATTACTGGCAACCTGGTTAAGCTCTCGATGATCTTGATGTTAAGTCGCCTTTCGGGATCGTGCGTCATAATCAATCTGAGCTCCAGAAAAAATCTAGTCTCAAGTATTGCAGATCCAATTGACCTGTTGTCTAGAATGGGGTTGGACGGAAAGACCTCAACTCCGTCCATGTAAACGCCGCCTCTCACGATCGCACCCACCAAACGTTGGGGGTTGCATAGGTCAAGTCCTAGTGTCCTGATCTCTTTCTTGACGATGAGCTTACGCGTCATGGCTGCTTTCGAAGCCTGGACAAGGCTAGGTCCGCTAGGACTGAGAAGTTCTCGCTGGGGTCAAGATTCTCGGTCTTGAGACATGATACGATCTCTTCAAGTGTGATCATTTTCTGCAACCATACGTGCCCGAGTAAAGCTTCCAGACTGTTAGCTACATCTCCTCGGCCCACTCTTCTCGGTAGACGCTTTCGCAGTCCAGCTCTTGCCGCTGCATATGCGAGAATCTTGTCCTGGACCTTGGTTCCCCTTGGCCGATGGGTGGTTTCTGTTAGGGCGATCGAGTAGGCGAAGTTCAGAAGGGAATCTCCGAACTGAGCGAGCCCAGCGTTTGTTAGAATCTTGCCAAGATCGTCATCGTTCAACTTCGATCCCCACGAGACCAGAGGATTACCGCGCTATTGAAGAATACTCATTTGAAGAGGACGGATGGTAGCGCGTTGAGCGAAGTTATTATGGTGTCGGCTCCTGCCTCCACTAATTCCTCTCGTGAATAGAATCCCTGGGGCAGCCCGATTGTTCTGGTTCCCGCGCGTTTTCCGCCGAGCATATCCACAGGCTCGTCTCCGATCACAACGCATTCTTTCGGTGCGAGATGGAAGTCCTCGATGGCTTTGAGGTACGGTTGGGATGATGGTTTGAACTCGGCAACTTGTTCTGGAGTAATCGCAGACCGGAAATAGTCGCCAAGCTTCCACATGTCCAAGCGCTTCGTGAGCCGTTTCTTTCGAACGAAAGTCACTAATCCCATGATGAATCCTTTCTGCCTAAGCTGTTCCAATAGTCTAACTAGATCGTTCCCAGGTCCTGTCTCATCCATTTTGGCGTCGAGTTTCTCGAAGAAACGCGAGCGAACCTCGTCGTCGCGTTCAAGTCCTTGTTCTCTGGCCAGGGAGACGGCGATTCCGCTTATCTTGATGGTCTCCCTTGCCACGCCTGTTGTAATCTCGTTTCGGGCCAGTTCGAGAGCCTCGTAGGCTGTGATTGAGAGATTGAATTCTCTGAGCGTTTCTTCGATCAGGGAGATCCAGAGTCTCCAGTCTCCATACAGTGTGCCATCAAAATCGAAAATGATGCCCTTCGATGGCGAAGGGCTGTCCATCGGGATTAGCTTTCAGCTTCGGCGGTTACAGCGGCACTGAATTTTTCTATGAACTCGTCAGTGTCCATGTGGACCTTTTTCGCCGCTCGCTCCAGAGCTTTCTCAGCGGACGATTCGCCTTTCATTCTTAGTGTTATGATGGGTCTGGTGAAGAGCGGGTGGGGAAGGTCGTAGCCTGCCCAGTCAACGGTCTTGTCTTCCAAGAGTGCGGCTTGCATGAGATGCCCGAAAGTGTGGCCTTCTCCTTCAACTTCGACCTTGAGGAATCCTTTCGATTTCTTTAACACGTTGACTTTCAACTTGGCACGTTTCCTCCAGCTCCGAAGTCGTCAGCTAGTCGTCTTCTTTCAACGTTTAGGCACTGCGTACAACGGAGGATTCTCCCCGAGAGTACGAGTTCGCCGCCGCACCGTGAGCAGTAGGCTTTGATCACGCCCATGTCCCGTCCAACAGTTGTCAGTTTAGGTATGCGCTGGCTTACATCGATGACCTTGCCGCGGATGATGTCGTTGGGTTTGCAGACATCGCCCATGAACCGCTCGAATCTCGGGCTAGAATTAGAGATATGCAGCATACCAGTGAATGGTGGTTGTAGCTTGTGGCCGTCAACGACGACAATGTTGATTATGGCCATTTTCTCTTGGGCCTTTTCGACAACACCGATGATTGTGGAGCCCTCCTCAGGCACGACTGGCGGTCCGGCTGAGGCTTTTACCGATACTATGTGACGGGTGGAATCGACTGCTGCTACTCCAGTCGCGGCCGAGTAGACTGTTCCGTCTACCTCGGTTGTTCCACGGCCGGGCATGAACTCCTCTACAACACCGAGCTTTACTCCCGGAACGACGAACTGTCCATCCAGCTTCTTTATCATGGCTATTCTAGTAACCTTTCCAGGAATAGGATCATTTCCCTGGCCCGATTCTTATACCCTTGTCTTGAGACGAGATAACGCTGCGTAATTCGTATTCGTAGTTATTGCAAGAGGGCAGGCTGGACTGCGAGCCGAGAAATGGACGTCTTATTGCATCTTTTGCCCGCATTCAGGGCAGAACTTGGTCCCGGAGGCGACCGGTTTTCCACAGTTGGGACAAGGCGTCATGGCTTGTGCAGGGGGCGGGACGAACATGGTCGCTCCGCAGTTGGGGCAGAACCTCGCGCCCTGTTGGACTCCGTTTCCGCACTTGGGGCATGCGACGAGTAGCGCTTGGGGCTGTGCCGCAGGTTGCATTTGCGCGTTCATTACCTGGGGTATGAGCACCATTCCCGATCCGAGTCCCGCGCCTGAAGAAGAACCGAGGCTCGCTCCAATATCCTTGGCGGTCTCCATCCTCAAAACGTCTGATGTAGCTGCTTTCTGCTTGATCCAGAAGAGTCTGTCTCGGAACTGGTCGGAGGTATCGATTCCTTCGAACTTGAAATCAACAAGGTCAGTCCCGATTCTTTTCAGAGCATCATTGATGTTGACCTTTACAGTTACCGATGCCTTGTCAAGCTGGGTGAACGCTGTTTGGAGATCATACTTGGACATTTCATCGATAACTCGTTCGTTGATGAATCCTCGGATGAAATCGTCCACTTGCGGAGTGCTAAAGGCGCCCTGTCCTCCAACGACCTCGTTAACGAACAGGTTCGAGTCCGTTATCCTGAGCCATGCTGTCCCGTGAACCATCAACGGAGCCAGCTCCGTTGTCTGAGCCTTCGCGCCCCACTTGCCCGCGAACTGTTTCGTGGAGACATAGATCACCGTGGCGGTGAATGGAGTCTTGCCACCGAAGAATATTCGGTATGCTGAGGTAATGAGTGGAAGGTTGAGTGTTGTAAGGGTGTGTCTGCCTGGTGGAAAGACGTCGTAGGCTTTGCCGTCTCTTAGGAAGACTGCTGTCTCGTATTCGTGAACTACTAGTTGGGCGGCGTTTGTTATTTCTTCTACTGGGTATCGCCAGACGATATCGTCGGGGCCTGCGCCTCGCCATTCTATGACTTGTGGCATTACTGCTGGACTCCTAGGATTACGTCTTTGCGTCCGTTATAGGCGGTTTCAAGTGCGTCGACGGCTTTCATCGCATCGGAGATCTTTCCCTTCGCGTCTTGAACATGTCCATTGTCTACAGAATCTTTGAGCCCTTGGATGGCGGTTGTTACACTGTCGGTCATCTGTAGGAGTTGATAATCATAGTCCATCATCCGGTCCAAGTCAGGCTCTTTGACCTTTGTGACGTCAAAGAAGCCGGCGTATCCGTACTCTGAATGGTTGATCCGTTCAACAACCCTATCGAGCCGGGCCATCAAATGATCCGTGTCGTCCCACGTGTCATTGATACCCTGGTTTACCAGGGACCTGTAAGTGTCCTTTGCTTGTGATTCTGCACTGGACAGTTTCTGGTAGATCTGGTTTCTGAGAAGCTTATCTGACTCACGACGTATCTCTTTCTCCTTGTATCCGTGAAAACCTGGAATCATGAGCATGATTTTCTCTTGGAGATTGGTCTGGGATTTGGCCCTGTCGTAAAATGCGCTGCTGCTCGGCTGGCTCAAACTCTGAACCTTTCCTTGATAATCAGTTTTCTTGTGCTAAGTTACTTTTAAGGGTGTCAAAACCAACGCGGGTGAAATTTGGGACTAGTTTTTTTTTCAGATTCTTAATGAGCAGCAGTGAGATGGTCTAGTCCACGGAAGCGTTTGTCTTAGAGATCGAAAAATGAATGGGTGACGATTAGTCTAGGGCACTGGTTACAGAATGGCTATGTCGAGATTCACGGGTTGAAGGCTTTGCGCAGATGAAGACTATCAGTCAGGAAGAACCTGTTGCACGAAGCCGTTTCATCGATTGTCCCAGCTGCAAGACTCATACTCTCAAACTCAAAAGAGTTGTCCAAGTCGGACGATGCAAGAGCTGCAACGATTCATACAAGATCGTAATAGTATACGTCAAGGAAGGAAAGAAACCAAAGTCTGCGACGAAAACAGAACCTGCGAAGACAGTGCCGAGCCCGGACGCAACACTGCCCTCTTGGCAGGTGCCCTCAGACAGTTCCCTTTTCGGATCACCGTCAACAGAGACAAAACCTATCTTCTCGGATACTAGTTCTATTTTCAACCAGGACGACACGAATAGAGAGACTCCGACAGGTAGCGAACAATAAAAGTCTCACAACTGCTTCGACTGCCAAACACCCACGTTTCCACAGGGAGCACTCATGCCTCGCGAGATGCTTGAACAATACCCCCCTTTTTCGCCGAGTAGATTTGCTGTCTGGCAGGGATAATAGGCGAGACAGGCTGATCAGGGCATAGTCTGGGCTTGCTTGGCTCAGTCGTTATCTTGCTCTATCCGGCGATTCTCGAATGATTTTCGGGCGAGATTTTATGGTAGTCCCAGATTCGAGATCAGGGCTGATTTTGGGCTCAGAAGATAGCGTGGCATGATGGTACAGTTACCAACGGTCGTAGTGTACGAATTTTTCGACAGGCTTCCTCTTGGGATGGCCGAGTCTAACGGCTGGATACCCAAGATATACGAGACAGCCTATCTTAACGTGCTCCGGGATCCCGAGGATCTTTTTGACCTCCGGCTCTCCACGTGTCGAGGTGGACCCGTGAACGGTCAGGCACGTGGCAAGACCTAGAGCGTGGGCTGCCAGCATAAGGTTCTGTACTGCTGGATAGATGCTCGCATACCTCACCTCCTCGCTTTTTCCTACACGGTCAAGATCAACACAACAATAGATTATGACAGGCACGTTCTCGGTGTTTCGAAGCATCTCCGTAGCCTCATCATACACATCTCTCATCCGAGCAGACATCCCCGGGATACCGGCAAGTCTGGCTAGCCAAGTCCTCAGCATTGGTTCCTTGAGACGGGCTTTCACCTTCGGATCACGGACCACAACAAATTCCCACGGCTGAGTATTACTTCCGGAGGCAGCTTTGGACGCGGACTCAAGGACGGTTTTCAGCTCGTCCTCGTGGATTGGGTCAGGCTTGAATTTCCTGACTGACCTAAGCGAGTTGATCCCATCTAGTAGCGACATCTCACTCGGCACGACGACGAGGACTCCATTCAAGGTTAAAGACTCTCTTTCCATAACATGAACACCACCAATTGTCTAGTTCTCAAAATGAGCGATTGAAAATCGCGGTCGACCTCGACGGAGTCCTCGCCGAGACAATGGAAGCATGGTGCAAACGCGCCAACGAATTCCTTGGCACAAACTTCAAGCTCGCCGACCTGGATACGTGGGCGTCCTGGCACAAGCTAGGAATCAGCAGGGAACAATTCTTCCAGTTCCTAGACGAGGCATGGGACGACTGGGAAAGCATCCCACCCACAGAACCAAGACTGGCAGAAAAGGTCCGAAAAATAGCCCGCTTGGGACAAATCGACGTCGTAACAGGACGAAGCAAGGAAAGCGTTAGCGCAGCCAAGAGCTGGCTCACCGACCACAAAATACCATACCAACGATTCGTACGAGTCCCCGGATGGAAAGACAAGATGTTCCTAAACTACGACGTCTACATCGACGACGCCCCGGAACTGATGCCCCTGATCTCGCGCAACCCGAAAATGTGGGGAATACTCTACAGCCGGCCATGGAACAGAACCGTCCCAGAACTACGACAAGTCTTCAGAGTCGAAAGCTGGACAGAAATCTCAAAACTGCTCGAACAAATACGACGTTGAGATTAGAGCGCAGCCTTCTGACCTTACAAACACTCACGGACTCTGCGAGAAGAAACACCGATGTTGCTTCGAGAATAATCCACCTGTGGAATCTTTATACCGAATCACACCTTCGCATAAGATTCCGGGCAAGGTCTGACAGTGAAAGGCGAGTATAACGTTCCAGAAGATGTATTCTACACGAAAGAACACGAATGGGTCCGGCTTGAAGGAGACAAGTGCAGAGTGGGTGTAACCGACTATGCCCAGAACTCATTGCACGAAGTCGTCTATGTGGACCTCCCGAAGGTAGGCTCGAAGGTCTCCCAGATGCAGAGCATCGGCACAGTCGAATCGGTAAAAGCCGTTGCCGACGTCTATTCCCCAATCTCAGGCATGGTGCTCGAGGTAAACAACACGCTCTCGGACGCTCCCGAGCTGGTCAACAAGAGCCCCTACGGTGAAGGATGGATCACGATGATCATGCCAGAAGATCTGAAGAAAGAGCTGCCGGGTCTCATGAAAGCCCTTGGCTACAAGGACTTTTTGAAGAAAATAACGGAGAAGAAATAAGGATTAGAAGAACGATACTTCTAGTCGCCTAGGAAGTTTATCTTCGAGCCCTCCAATCTATCAACGGCTCAGTGGCGTCCATGACTCCGGAAGCTTTCGCATTACTCTCCCCCCCACTCAAAGGAATGCTCCACGAGACCGGAATCTCAACACCCACACCTCCACAGGTAGAAGCAATCCCTCTCATCGCCCAAGGCGACAACGTCCTCATAATCGCGCCCACTGGTTCAGGCAAAACCGAAGCAGCGCTACTTCCGCTGATCGATAGAATGATCCGGAACAACGACAGACAAGGCATCTCACTCGTCTACATCACACCGCTCAGAGCTCTAAACCGAGATCTCCTCAAGCGACTCCAAACATGGTCGAACAAGCTCGGGTTTTCGGTCGAGGTCCGACATGGAGACACGCCGGCCAAGGACCGGAGACGGATGGCATTCAAACCCCCCGACCTTCTCATCACTACACCGGAAACCCTCCAAGCAATGTTGCCGGGTCGGCGCATGAGGGAACATTTGCGTCACGTCAGATCGGTTGTGGTAGATGAGATTCATGAGCTCGCGGGTGACCGTAGAGGGGTCCAGATGACGGTCGGCCTCGAACGCCTCAGAGAAATCTGCGTCAACGATTTCCAGAGAGTAGGACTTTCAGCAACTGTTGGCAACCCCGAAGAGATAGCACTGTTCCTCGGAGGCAATCAGCCTGTCAAAATAGTACAGATCCCACTCAACAAGTCCACCAGGTACAAGGTAGAATACCCTCTACCTGGAGAAGAAGATCGCGAGCTAGCTCAACGACTCTATACTACACCTGAAGCAGCAGCACGACTAACACTCGTAGATGATCTCGTGGAAGCCCACGACTCGACTCTCATCTTCGTCAACAGCCGCGTAAACGCCGAACTCCTCGGGTCCAAGTTCAATATGATGGACCGAAAAATAATGGTCCACCACGGCTCGCTCCCGAGAGAAGAACGAGTTAGAGCCGAAGAAGCGTTCAAGGCTGGAGAGATCAAGGGTCTCGTCTGCACATCCACCTTGGAGTTGGGAATTGACATTGGATCCGTCGACCTCGTGGTCCAATACATGTCCCCAAGACAGGTAAGCAGTCTCGTGCAAAGAGTGGGACGATCCGGTCACACCCTCACAAGAACCTCGCACGGGGTCCTCGTTTCCGTTTCGACCGAAGACCTGTTGGAATCCGTTGGAGTTATCGAGCTAGCGAAGGAGGGACGACTAGAACATACCAGTATCCACGTTGGAGCATTGGACGTGCTCGCCCATCAGATCGCCGGATTGCTGATGGACTCGGAAGGAAGCCTAGAACTCTCACAAGCCAAGAGCATCATCAAGCGAGCCTACCCCTACCAAGACTTAGAGAATGACGCGCTTGGCAAGGTCATCGAATTCATGCGCAAGATGGGTTATCTCAAGAGAGAGAACGACACGCTTTACCGCACCTCAAGGACCAGGCTCTACTATTTCGAAAACCTGAGCATGATCCCCGACGAACGCCGATACATGGTTGTAGACCTCACGAGCCAGCAAAACGTGGGCATCCTCGGCGAGGAATTCATCGTTACCAAGGCACGCATTGGGCTCAACTTCATCGTCAAAGGCCGAGTCTGGCAGATCAAACAGATAACAGATGACGGAAAAGTCTACGTTCTTCCAATCAACGACCCCACAGCCGCGATCCCGGGATGGGATGGGCAAATACTCCCAGTCCCCCGTGCCCTTGCAACCAAGGTCGGCGCCTACAGGGCCATTGTTGAAGAGAACATTGCACAGCATACCTCAAAATCGACCTCAATTGAGAAATTATCGCAACTATGGCCAGCCGACATCTACGGGTTGAAACGGATAGTTGAAGAGATAGAAGCCCATAAGGCTACAAGTGCAGCGGTCCCAACCGACCAACGTGTTCTGATAGAAGGCTTTGACAGATACATCATAATCCACGCACACCTCGGAGACATCGTCAACTTCACCCTTGGCGAAGTGATCGAAGAACTGTTCCGCCGCGAAGGCCTTGTCCGAATGTGGTGGTCCGACGCCTACCGGATTCTCTTCGAGATGACCGCCGACACTTCCGACCTCGACATGGAAAACCTCTTCAGAAAACAGATCTTCGGAATCGAAGAACCTGTACTAGGCGGTGCATGCCATGGAGTGCTTCACCGCCACTTTCCATGGCAGCTTCACATGAAACATGTCGCGGAAAGGTTCGGAGCACTTAGCCGCGGACGACTAATGTATGGGGATGCAATGAAGGAATTGATGCTGAGATTCCGACTTACTCCCATCTATGATGAGACTATCAGGGAGGCGCTGATGGAGCACTCCGATTTCGATGCCGTCAAAGAAATATTCCGACAGGTCAAAAACGGATCCATGGAAGTTCAGTTTTTCCAGTCGAAAGACAAGCCTACTCCTCTAGCATACCATATTCTCTACCGACACGTGGACATCCCAGAACTCATTGCACCCGAGAATGTCGCGGCTGACAACCTCGCGAGGCTGCGCATCTCCATTGAAGGGCGTGTCATAGACATGCTATGCTTCGACTGCGGAGTCCTAAACTCCGAAATCATGATCGCGGATCTTCCGGAGCATCCTCAATGCGCCACATGCGGGTCAAGACTTCTCGCCCCGCTCTTCTGGTCCAGCAATTACGCAACAGGCGTCCTCAAAAAGAAAAGGAACAAGGAGAATCTTGACGAAAACGAGCAGAAGGTCCTGGCGAGAGCTAGAAGGTCAGCTGACTTGGTCATCTCATACGGAAGACGGGCCGTAATTGCCCAATCGGTCTATGGAATCGGGCCGCAGACAGCAAGCAGGGTACTTGCAACGATGCACGACAAAGACGAAGAATTCTACGAGGACCTTCTCGACGCCAAGCTCCAGTTCATCGCAACAAGACCTTACTGGAATAATTAGCAAGTTTTTCGAGGCCGGCTAATTCATTTTTCCTCGGATTGTTGAGAGCGATCGCCCACGGAAATATTGAGCCGGCCTGGGCTGTCTCTGGATATTTCCGTATTATTTAAAGGGCGCAAATCCTAGCAAGTGTTTTCTAAACAGAGCGCTTCGACTGGAAAGAGCGATGCTGCTTCCTCCGATAGCCTTTGATCAGGGAGAAGCCTCAATTTACCGAGCTCGGCGTCAACTCCGTTACTATTCGTCTCCAAGACACTCTCCCCGAACGCGAGAGAATCATTGGACTCCATCTCGAGTAATTGTTGCCGAAAACAGACCAAAGTACATCTGGGCGACCATTCTTCTCACCTTGTCTCTTTCTCTAATCACGATAACAATCGTTCAGGGTGCCACGAGTCCAGTCATCATGACCGGGCACCACAGGATACTTGCCCCGTCTGGAGCCAACTCCTTCGCGTACTCTGGTCAATGGGGCGGATACGGCGGACCCATTGCTCCAAATGGAGTCGCAGTGGACGCATCGGGCGACGTGTTCATTGCCGATGCCAAGAACTACGCTGTATACAAACTGGGAAAAGATGGATCGCTCTTGGCCACTTGGGGATCTCAAGGGACGGGACGCGGACATTTCAACGACCCCCAAGGAATTGCACTGGATTCCCAAGGAAACGTGTACGTTTCTGATTCGGTGAACAACAACATTTCGAAGTTTACCTCTACCGGAAGCTTCATCACATCCTGGGGCTCGACAGGGCAAGGAAACGGCCAATTCAAAACACCTCTCGGGCTCAGCGTCAACGCCACTGGGTTCGTCTACGTGGTAGATCAAGGAAACCAGCGTGTTCAAATCTTTAGGAACGATGGAACCTATGTAGGTTCATTCGGTGGCCTGGGTACGACCCCTGGCAAATTCCTGAGCCCGTATGGAGTGGCGGTGGATTCATCTGGATTTGTGTATGTAAGTGACAGCGCGAGCAAATCGGATAATATTACAAAATTCACCGAGACTGGAGGTTTTCTCCTGGCCTGGGGAGGCTTGAGTGCGGGAGGAAGCTTGGCAGCACCAACAATGATGGCGGTCGACAATGCAGGCAATATTTACGTCAGCGACAACTCCTTCAATCGCGTTGAAAAGTTCGGCACGACCACCGGCAACCTGATCTTGTCTTGGGGGTCCACTGGTGCATCTCCGGGACAGTTCAACAGCCCTGTCGGCGTGGCCCTGGACTCTCAGCTGAACATGTACGTTGGAGACAACAACAACTACAGGGTTCAAAAGTTCTCGGCCAGCTCAGGAAGTTACATCTCCAGTCTCACATATCCAAGACCCGGGTTGTTCTCCAGCCCGTATGATGTTGCTCTCGACGGTTCAGGCCACGTCTATGTTGCCGACCAGGGAAACAATAGAATTCAAAAATTCTCCCTCACCGGAACTTTTCTCACGGCCTGGGGAACTGCTGAATCCGGAAGTGGCCTGTTCGATCCCAATGGGGTTGTCGTTGACCGCAGTGGGAACGTTTACGTCAGTGACTATTCGAACGGCCGAGTCGAAAAATTCCTTCCCGATGGCACCTTCGTCAGAGACCTCGGAAGCGGTAATCTACAGTTCACCAATCCATTTGGCGTCGCAATAGACAACTCAAACAACATCTATGTAACCGATTATTCCGGGAACACCATTCAGAAATTCGACAATTCAGGAAACTTTCTCACGCAGTGGAGCTCAGCAGCTGGCAATTGCCAGTTCACCAACCCAACAGGAATTGCCGTCGACGGTTCGGGGAACGTGTACGTCGCCGACTCATCTAATGACCGAATTGAGAAATGCACCGGCTCAGGCGGGCTCATAGCTTCTTGGGGAATGTCCGGTTCGGGAAACGGACAGTTCAACTTCCCCGCTCATCTAGCCACGGACTCCACCGGCGACCTCTACGTAGCCGACACTTTCAACAACCGGGTCCAAGAGTTCGCCGGCAACGGCACTTTTCTCACATCTTTTGGGACCGCGGGGACGGGAAGCGGCCAATTTGTCTATCCGCACGGCTCAGTCGTAGACGGTTCAGGCAACATCTACGTAGCCGATACGGGAAGTCCCTCAGGAGTCAGCAACAACCGAGTTGAGGTTTTTTCTCCCGTCACTACCGGGCCGCCCTCAGGCTCGGCCGGTGGCGGTGGAGGTCGCGTGCTCTTTTTATGAGATCTGGCCAGAGACTAGAGCGTCAATATCAAAAACATACGGATCAAAAGTTTTGTCCTCTACGCCCCTCTTGAAGGGACCATTCCGGTCTTATGGCGAGAAGGCTTGGACGACGGATATCTTTGACGTGTAGATCAGGCTCAACCTCTGTCCTACTTTATCATGCGCCCTAACGTAGGATTGTCAAAGAAAGGTGGGAAAAAGAAGAAGGGGATGGGAGGATGCTCCTCCCACTTTTCAGCTTTAGTCTATGCTGCTGCTAAGTCAACGACCAGTTGGTCGACAATAGGGGATCCGATGCCTGATGCGACATCATATCCTGCCCCTGCCGAGAAACCAACGGACGAGCCGACTAGTTGGTCGTTGCCTACTGTGAGGTCGTGGAAGTCTGTCGAGTAGCGCGCGCTGTGGTAGATTGCGTAGAGCGTTGGGTTCAGGTCACCGATCGGACCTTTACCGGCACTAGCGCGAGCTTGGTTCGCCAAGGCCGCAATCCCCGCCCATTGTGGAGAACCAGCACTGGTTCCCCCGACTATGAAGAAGACTGGGGATCCGAAGCCTCCGTAAACGACCAAGACTCCGCCGTCGATTGCTGCATTGTAAGCTACGTCTGGGCCTCTTGCTGATAGGCCAAGGCCGGCCTGGTAGGATGGGGCGCCGAAGAGCAAGCTCGGGGCTCCGCCGGTTGCGGCACCAAAGCTAGGCTCATTCCAGACCTGTTCGCCACCATACCCATCCGGTACACAGTTTGGTGCGATAGTCCGGCCGAGCACGCATGGTCCATGATACGAGGAGAGTCCCGAAGTACATGAGAAGGGTGTAGAGGTGGTACAAGGTGTAAGGGTCCCAGTTGCGTTGTAGGGTAATCCTTGAGTTCCGGTTACAGCGGTATTGTGTAGGTCGGAACCTGGGAAGTTCGACATGGCGACGCCGAAGCCGAAGTCTGCACCGGTATCTCCTGCTGAGGCGAAGAATGTGTCGCCCTTGGCGACGCCGTTCGCATAGTTCGCTTGGGCTTGGCTGACTTGGCCGGGGTTTCCGTTTCCGGTGAGGAAGATTTCTGGGATGCCAAAGCTTTGCGAGAATATGGCACCTGGGTATGCTGCTATCGCAGCGGTTTCAGCGTCATTGATAGCGTTCCCGGATGAGGTGGAGGCTACGTCGAGGACGATGTTGGCTCCTGGAGCCATTGCGTGGGCGTATTCAACGTCGAGGCTTGTCTCTATGGTCCAGCCGAATTCGTCATGTCTCGGATTCACATTAATGTTGACCACTGGGCATGTGCTGGGGTCGAGTGGGGTCGGGGAATTGCCGCAGAATATTGTGAAAGATGGCGGTGCTGAAATTCCAAAGCGTGTGTCAAACAATGATAGGTCACTAGCAATCGTCGGGCTTCCGAAAGCGTCGACGATCACGATTGTCTGGCCCGAACCGTCAAGAGTAGAGGTCGATGGGAACTCGTACGCCTTCTTGACGAAGCTGGGCGAGTAGCAGACAATATTACCGAGAGACGTACTCTTGCACAAAGGAATTCCTTGCGGAAGAGTCGATGCAGGCCCGAGCTGAACATAACTCAGGCTTGGACTATAGTGGAAATCGCTGAGGACAGCCCCTACTCCGAGGGGGGCTGAAAGCATTAAGGTAGCAACGACTAGAGCTGTTATGGTTAGTATTTTCTTCATGGATGCGGCTAGAACCTACTACCCATTTAAGTTCTTGGCTTCTCGAAGATAGACCCAGATACCCATGAGATGAAATCCTTAGCCTAAGCTATTCTCAAATGCTGGCTCGCCAAGACGAAAATCTGGATTCCAGAATTCAATATGTTACGCTTTTCCAGTCTCTTCCAATCTCGAAACGAGTGAACAATCATGATACCGATCAATCTTGAGAAACCTGCTGAAGCGCTGACCTCTAACAGCGCGTTGGTCCAAGTTCATATTCTGCCCAGACGGCATAGCAGCAGAACCTCGAAATGGCCAAAATACACAGGCTCGTCGTTGGGCGCTTGCAGACCAACTGCTACATTCTAGAATCTGACTCGACAGCTTTTGTCATTGATCCCGGCGATGAACCGGAGAGAATCCTCCGCTTCCTTCGCGACATCAAGGTCAAGCCTAGTCAGATCATCGCCACCCATGCCCACTTCGACCATGTGTTGGGCGTGAATGAGATTCGTGAAACACTCAAAATTCCGTTTGTCATCCATCATGACGATCTGTCCATGCTTGAGTCCATGCAGAGTCGTGTCCGCCAGTTCATGGGTTTGACCGTCCCTCCACCACCCAGAGTGGACCAGTTTCTCAAAGATGGAGAATCGTTAACTGTAGGACATGATACCCTGAAGGTCCTGCACACACCTGGCCACTCGCCCGGAAGTGTCAGCCTAGCAGGCCGAGGCTATGTCTTTACTGGAGATGCACTGTTCAACCAGTCGATCGGGCGAACGGATCTTCCGGGTGGAGACCTTGACACACTTATCCGTTCGATAACCGACCGTTTGTTTAGCCTGGCCGATGACACAATCGTCTACCCCGGTCACGGTTCAGAAACAAGTATTGGAGATGAAAAACTGACCAATCCGTTCGTAGGACGAATTTCCAGACGCTCATCCTAGCACTCGTCCCAAAAACCAAACAGAATCGAACGTCTGTCAGCTAACTAGGGATGCGAACAGCGATTAGGATAATTACCGCATTCACTCTCTAGTAGGTATGAAAAACTCGGAAGAAGAATGGAAGAAACAACTTGACACTGAAACCTACCAAGTATTGAGAAAAAAAGCAACTGAGCGACCCTTTACCGGGAAATACCTCCATAACAAAGAAAAGGGAATGTACGTGTGCGCAGGATGCGGCGCACCGCTATTCTCGTCGGACACAAAGTTTGATTCCGGAACTGGATGGCCAAGCTTCTGGTCTCCAGCAGAAAAAGAGAATGTTGAAGAGAAATCCGACCGCAGCCTTTTCATGAGCAGGGTCGAGATTCTTTGCAAACAGTGCGGTGGCCATCTAGGCCACGTTTTCGAGGACGGCCCACAACCTACTGGGCTGCGATACTGTGTCAACTCCCTCTCATTAAGCTTCAAGAAAACTGACGAAAAGAGCGCGTCCGCGGAATCCAAAGACTAGGCAACGGGTCCTCTTAGCGCTAGACTTCATGCAACGGTACATTGAATCCTAGAGCGATCTACCGTTAGAGATATGAACGGACACGGGTCCAAGATGACAAGAGAAAGCTCACGATAATCGGATGCGACACCAATTGGCTGGAATTGACGTTGTAATAATCGGATCATTTCTTCTGGCTTTCAAAGCCGTTCTTATCGAGGGGAGCGAAGTTGCTATCCTCTCCCTAGCCACCATAAAGCAGATCGGTAGAAGGAATGTCTTTCTCGGCGTTGCCCTAGGAGGCCTCGGATCGATCGTCACGTTTCTAATTGTCGAACAAGCCTTCCTTGCACTAAAGACAATTTCCGAAGCTCTGATCAACCTGATTCCTGGTGTTGTCATCCTCTACTTTTCCTACCGGTTTCTCCGAGGATTCGTCAAGTACTATTTCAGAGGCAAATCGTTCAGGGCAAAGATGGAAAAATGGAGCGACGAAGTCGTTGAGAAAG
>WNGH01017651.1_pt1 | contig 16669 bp, 13 predicted proteins | sample 5400631 | NCBI WGS metagenome assembly WNGH01 (sample SAMN13153373, study PRJNA577476) | soil metagenome | isolation source: 115 cm soil or saprolite under Garry oak tree replicate 1 | place: USA:California | collected 2016-06-15
ATGATTGCAGGTCTTCTGTATGGCGTTCATCCGATTGATGTGATCGTCTTCGTCACAGTCCCGCTGATTTTGTTGGTTGTCGCCTTTCTGGCGACTTACATTCCCGCTCGTCGTGCGACGATCGTGGATCCAATCATTGCCTTACATGAAAGCTAGAACTGCGAGGCTAGAAACGTAACCGACTGCCAAGGAGAAGAAAGTGTCCGTTTACGAAAGACTAGAGGCTCTCAACATCGCACTTCCAAAACTCACGCCGCCGGTAGCAGCTTTTGTACCGTTCCTGCGCAGCGGCAATTTGATTTTCTTGGCTGGTCACATTGCCAAACTCGACGGCCAGCCATGGGTCGGTCAGTTGGGTGCGAATCTAACGACCGAGCAAGGGAAAAACGCCGCACGCGCCGCGGCCATCGATCTGATGGGCACACTTCAAGCGGCGGCCGGTGACCTAAACCAGATCAAACGTATCTTGAAGCTGATGGTGCTCGTGAATAGCACTCCCGCGTACACCGAGCAGCATCTGGTGGCCAATGGCGCATCGGAATTCTTCGCGGAGATTTTTGGAGATATAGGAATGCATGTTCGCTGCGCCTTTGGCGTCGCTCAGATTCCGTTTGGAGCTTGTGTCGAGATCGATCTGATCGCAGAGGTTGCTGATTAATGGCCAAATGATCGTAAAGCTGATACCGAGAAGGAGACCTCATGGCCACAATTCAAACTGCAGCCGACTGGCAGAAGCAGTGGTTCGAGATTGCAGACGCAACCTATTTAAACACTGCAGCCCATGCGGCCATCCCCCGTGTGGCCCTGCATGCGGTGCAAACCTCAATTGAAGCCAACAAGTCTCCGCATCACATGGACGACGTCGTTTTCTTCGAAGCTCCAAGCCGAATTCGGGCATCCCTCTCGAAAATGATTGGGGCGAAACCGGAAGAAATCGCACTGACAACCGGGGCAAGCACCGGCGCCGCGGCCGTGGCCCATTTCCTGAGGTGGGAGCCGGGCCTAATCCACGCGCTGACGCCTAGAACGCGCGTCGTTTCCGTGAGTCATGTGCGCTTTGACGACGGGTCTCTGTTGAATGCGGCCCGCGTGGCTGCGGCATGCCATGCTCAGGGCTCGCTATTTGTGCTCGATGTAAGCCAGTCTTGTGGGGCGGTGCCGATGGATGTCAACGAGCTTGGCGCCGATTTTTTAGTGTGTGCTGGATATAAATGGCTCCTTAGTCCTTATGGCACGGGATTCTTTTGGACGAAGAGCGAACACTTGGACACTGTGCGTCCAGGTCCGTTTTATTGGACGGCCCAAGGCGCTGAAGATGATTTTTTTAAGTTGAATTTTGTCGATCCCGCACCATCCCGCAGTGCCAAGCGCTGGGATGCGGCGGAAGCGGCCACTTATTTCAATTTCAACCTTGCGGCTATGGATGCCTCGGTAGATTTTGTGCTGCGGGCCGGGCCCGAATTGGTACTCGAACACAACCGAAAATTGATTGATCTCTTGTTCCAACGCCTCCCGAAAGGCTGCGTTCCGGCGAGTCCGCTGGACTCCGCAGAGCGCGGGCCTTACGGCTGCTTCATTGCGCCGACTCCTGAAAAGACCTCCGAGCTTTATCAGAAGTTGCAGAAGGAACATGTTGTCGTGGCGATGCGAGAGGGTAAGATCCGTGTCTCACCCCATTTGTTCAATTCAGAGCGGGACATCGACCGCCTGATCAACGTGGTGGCCGCATGACGTTGACGCGTAATTTTGTTCACGGCGGTGAAGGATGACCGCCCTGAGGTGATCTCGAATCGCACCAACAAAGACTTAAGGTGTCGCGCAACCTAAGAGGACGGCCTCCGGGAGCGAATTAACTATGACGTCTGTGTATGAACGATTGAAGAATCTGCAGATTACTTTGCCTGGTGTTCCACCCCCTGTGGTGGATGGCTACGTTGCTGCTTTCGTTCCGTTTGTCCGGACCGGCAATCTGATTTATTTGTCGGGGCGGCTCGCAAAGAAGAATGGAAATCTTTGGTGCGGCAAGCTAGGCGAGGAGATTACCACCGCCGAGGGGAAACAAGCGGCGCGCAGCGTCGCCACCGAATTACTTGCCACACTTCAGGCCGCCATCGGCGATCTGAATGACGTTCGAAGGATTGTGAAACTGTTGGTTTTCGTCAACAGTGGGCCGCATTTTACGGAGGCCCACATGGTCGCCAATGGCGCTTCCGAATTGTTCATCGAAGTCTTTGAAGAGCGAGGAGCCCATGCGCGCAGCGCCTTGGGCGTGTCGCAGATTCCGTTTGGTTGCTGCGTTGAGATAGAGATGGTTGTGGAGACATTTGTATCGGAAAGTCAATGCGAACTGTGAAATGCACACGAAGAAGAAACAGAACGGTTATGAGTCTAAGAGCTTCGCTATTCCAGGTGGGACCATGATGGGAGCATAATTTGCCACGCCCGCTATCCAGCAGAGTCCCGGCGTGGTTCGAGTGGAAATTCGACTTCACCTTTCCGGCGGAGCAGTACCCCAACGTTTGTGTGCGCCTGTGGGGCACGCCCGCACGCCTGGAAGAGATAATACGCAAAGTGACGACCGATGTGTTGGTCGGCAAACCGCAGGAGAAGCGGTCAGCCCAAGAGCACGCAGGCCACTTGCTCGATCTCGAACCTCTATGGATGGCGCGTGTGGATGACTTCCTTACTGACCGAGACACACTCGCCGTCGCAGACCTGGGTAATCGCAAGACCCATGAAGCCAACCATGATGCCCAAGAATTGGCGGAGATTCTGGCTGGATTCCGCACAGCACGGCTTCGCTTAGTGGAGCATCTGGGGACATTTGAACCTGACGTTTTTGCGCGAACGAGCCTGCATCCGCGTCTCAAGCAGCCCATGCGGCTCGTGGATCATTTGTATTTTGTTGCGGAGCACGATGACCATCACCTGGCAAAGATATGGGAGTTGATCGATATGCATTTCCCAAAAGGATAGGAGTGTAGCACTTGATTCGGTCCGGGCTGAGGTTGCGGAACGTCTTTGACCTGCCGCGAACTACTCACAGCGGGAACGACCGCGGCTTGCATATCATTTCCTCCCAGCGCGATTCGATGCGAGCCCTTTTGGGTCGGTGCATGATTTCGGATGCCCGATTCGCCAATCACACGCCTATGCTGAGGTGCACGGTCAGGTGGCGAATTCTCGGCAACTCTCACCTTACAGGGATTAGGGAAGGGTAGCCCGTGATCCAGGAGGAACGATCACAGACCGCGGCGGAGACTGACGCGGCGTGCAGCATCCGTCCACGGGCTCCGCACGGTGTAACACGGAATTGCAGTAGCATTTTCCTTGCTGGCGGCTAGCAGTTTCCTTCGGACCAGCCAACTCACCGCAGCTTGCGCCGAACTCTTCGACAGACCAACCGACTCGGCCAATTCCTGATAACTCACCTGAACGGCTCCCTGCCTGCGTGCTTGTTCGGCGGTGAGCCATACATAGACGAGGAAGCTAGTGGGTCTGCGATCATGCCCAACTAGGTCACGCATCAACACGTCTACGACGTAATCGTCCAGATTCAGCATCGCTATAGCGGCCACTAATATAGCAATGACTGGATGATTGCGCTCATCAATTCTGCTAGCTATGCTCCGCACACCTCACAGAGGAGGAGCACTTATGGTTCGAGGAATCAAGTTCGCAGGCATTCCGGTTCGCAATCAGGACGTTTCGCTCAAATTCTACACCGAGGCGCTGGGACTTAAAGTAATCACGGACCAGCCGTTCACTGACAAACAAAGGTGGATTGAACTGCTAATCCCGGGGGCGGAAACCGGCGTCGCGCTCTACACACCCGAGGGTCACGAGAAGCGCATCGGCGAATTCCAGTCCATTGCCTTCTGGTGTGACGACGTCTTCGCCACCGCCAAAGTCCTTAAGTCCAAGGGCGTTACCTTTGCCCAGGAACCCAAGAATGAGCCCTGGGGATCGATTGCCATCTTCAAGGATCCCGACGGGAATCAGTTCGCGCTCTCAAGCAAGGTCAACCACAAATGAAGAACGCGATTGCGAGGAAGCTGGGTATGAACCCCGGCATGCGGGCGTTAGTCATCGCCCCGCCTCCCGGTTATCTGAAATTGTTGGCGCCCCTGCCTGATGGGCTCAACCTCTCTTCGAGGGCCGCCGGGATGTATCCGTTCGTGCAGGTTTTTGCGACACGCCTGTCCGAGATCAGCAGGTTCGCCAGTAGACTCTCGAAACATGCAGCTCCGAACGCTTTGGTGTGGATTTCTTACCCAAAGAAAACCTCGAAGGTCCCGGGAAATCTCAGTCGCGACGTAATCCGCGAAGCGATGAGTGCTGCGGGATGGCGTTCTGTGTCCATCGTTGCCATCGACGAAGTCTGGTCAGCATTGCGCTTTCGGCCAGCGAGCCAAATAGGCTCGCGCTTGAAGCGCGGCTCGGACCGAAGCTAGAACGCAAGACTCTCAATTCCCGGCTCGTCGGCTACCCGGAAGTAATCGCCGCAAAACGCCGGTGCCACTGAAATCGAGCACCATTGTGGAACCTGTGGCGACTGTGGCACGGCTGATTCTTTGTTCCTCTTTACCTGTTCACATAGCTCGGCCGATACCGTACCGACCTTCGCAGTTCAGTAGGCCAGCCTTTTTCTGCCGTTTATTTTGCTAGGCACTGCTTCGGCCCAATTCCTGCGTCCTGCGGCTTTTCCATTTCTCAGATTCCCGCCTGCGATTTCGCGATACGGCGTTGACTCGTTGCCACTCGCAACATGAGTCGCATCTGCCCTGGTGTGAGGCCCCACTTCTCAGACATAACTGATTTTCGAGCCGTCTTCCGTTGTGCTTGCTGACGTGCGTCCGCTCCACATGCCGACTCTTATTGGGCCCGGTAAGTCCACTCTTTTTCTGCCACTCATTTTCTCGGGCACTGCTTCGGGCTAATTCCTGCGTCCGGCAGCTTCGCGTCTTCTGCTTTCCCGGTTCCGCCCTTACACCATTGGGTTCCCTCCGATAAAGCAGCCGCTCACTTTGGAAGCAGAAGCCGCTCGCTTCTGGGTGCCCCAAGAAAATGGGGCAAGAAAAAGGAGAAAATTCAGCTATGTCTTACCTCAACTCTATAACTCTCGTCGGGTTCGTTGGTTCTGACGCGGAGCAACGTCAAGCGAAAGGCAACGGTTCGAAATTCACCGTGCTGTCAGTCGCCACACAGCGCTCTTGGAAGAACGCAGATGCGCCATCAAAACCAACATCGCTGATTCACTCAACGTCGTTGTCCACGTTGAGCGTCGGCCCGGACGCAGATACATTTCCGAAGTTCTCCTCATCAACCGATACGACCCCGATGCCGACCTGTTCGACTACGGCGCCGTGTTCTTGGCCAAGCAGGACCACCTATGAGCACCGATAGCAAATTCGCGCCGCGCTCTCTGACGGCATCGGAGTATGTCCGGGAACTGTTCGGGCCTGAGGATAACGCCGCGATCCTAGCCCGCAATCGCTCGACCGGTCACACGGTTCAAACCATCGCCAAGGCAGAGACCATCGCAAGTCCCGATTTTCAATCCTGGCTCGCGGGTCAGAGCGCCAGTGGCTACGACGTGTTCCTAGGAATGAATCCCATAAAGGACGGCGCGTTCAGCCGGACCAAAGGAAATATAAAGGATATCCGCCACGTCTATCTCGACCTCGACCGCATCCTCGATACTTCGCCCGGTAAGCACCAGGTCGTGTGGAAAGTGAGTGGGTTCAATCAGGATGAGGCGGAGTCTCTCCTTCACAACCTCGCAAACAAATTCGGCGGTGACCTAGCAGCAACCGACTCGACGCGCGTGCTGCGCTTGCCGGGATTCGCCAACCACAAACTTCCCGAAGAGTTCATCGTGCATGCGCGCCAGGAAAGCGATGCCGTGTACACCCTCCGTGATTTCACGATTGACGAAGACTCGCCCGACCCCGCCAGGCACTTTGGTGACTACCGACAACGCGAGCGGACGATGCGGGCTGACCAAAAAAGCCAATCCGAGCACGATTGGGCCTACGCGAAGCGCGCCCTCGCCCGCGGCGACAATCCCGAAGAGGTGATCCGAAGAATTGCCGACTTTCGCGCGGAAGACAAGCCGTCCCCCGAATATTACGCCCGTCACACGGTCATATTCCACAACGAGTGCTCCCGCAAACGGCGAGAAAAATCAGGAGCCAGGACATTAGGCTTCGATGAGGCCTTAAGCTCGCTTCACGAAACGTTGAGAACCAAGAATGGAACCGAAGACACCATTGATGTCGGACCACGTCATTGATACAGTCGCGAGAGCGACGCCAGTAAAGCGGGAAGGAAGAAAGAGCATGACCCGCCGATCTGGTCAAAGTGGCTACATTGAAGTTAGAGGTAAATACTACGTCGTTAGGTTCTGGAAAGATGTCGTGGGCCAGGAGAAACGAATGCACGCAAGCGAAAAGGTATGCCCAATCTCCGGGCCTGGACACCTGACCAAATCCGAACGAGAAAGGAAGGCAAAGGAAATCATTGCCGAGAGCGGAGCCGATACACCCGAGTACCTCGCCCACGCCGAAGGAATTTCTAGCGGTGTGTCGTTTCGTGAACAAACGGCATGGTGGATCAAACACGTGCAACAACGCAAGCGAAAACCTATTGCTCCGGCAACCGTCGAATCGTGGCGGGGCTGTCTTGATACATGGATACTTCCGAACCTTGGAGATGTGCCCCTATCGTCTGTAGGGAATCTCGCTCTCAAAGGGCTCGTGGAAAAAATGGTCAAGGCTGGCCTTTCACCCAAGACGGTCAATACCTACACACAGGTCGTGAAGTCGGTCGTGGCTTCTGCCGTTAACGAGGAAGGTGAGCAACTCTTCCCTCGCAAATGGAACCATGAATTCGTCGACATGCCAGTGGTGGACAAGAGCAAACAAAACACACCCCACTTCACCAGCGAAGTAGTGACCGGGATTCTCGGGTTCTCCAAAGGGTACAAGCAGATGTTTTGTGCCCTGCTTGGTGGAACGGGGCTCCGCGCTGGAGAAGCAATGGGGCTTGAAATCGACAAGCACATCTCAGAGGACTTCAGAACGCTCTACATTCGCCAGAAAGTCCGGAGAACGAAGTTAGAACACTTTCTCAAGACTGATGCCGGACGTAGAGACGTTGATCTCTGCCCTGCTCTAGCAACGATGCTTGAGGCGTATGTGGGAGGCCGGACTTCTGGCTTCCTCTTTCACAATGAGAAGGGGAATTTTCTCTCACAGACAAACCTATTGAGACGAGGATTGCACCCACCCTTGATAAAGTTGGGCCAACCCAAGGCAGGCTTTCATGCCTTCCGGCGTTTCCGCACAACCTGGCTTCGCAAGAACCGAACGCCAGAGGATCTCATTCGTTACTGGCTCGGTCATGCGGACGAGACGGTCACGGACGGATATTCGAAGCTCCGGGAAGACGTGGAATACAGAAAAGAAGTAGCGGAGAGAGTTGGGCTGGGTTTTACGTTTCCGACGAAAAACCCCTCAGCTGTACCTGTTGTACCCAAATCCCGGCCAGAAGTCGCAGTAGAAAGCGCAGCGTAAAGTATTGAATCGAGAGGGGAAATAATGGTCGGGGCGAAAGGATTTGAACCTTCGACCTCCTGGTCCCGAATAAGCAGTAGAAACACTATCTTATTGGCCCGTTTGGCTTTGTTCTGCGTCGAACATGCTGATATGGACCCGTATTCGGCAGCAATCGGACTCAAATCGGACCCAACTATTCTTTGGTCTTGGCTTCGTCTCCTTTCGATATGCCTGTACACTTGTGAGTTGAAGCCTCATCAGGCTTGCGGTGGGCTTTTGAAGGATTTTGAGATGTGTACCGACACCCTCAAGCGGACGGAAGCAGAGTACAACCTCGAAGCCTTCAAGGCTCTGCAAGGAGAGCAGTGGGCAGCACCTCTTTTGCGCAAGATCGAGCAGAATGGTGGAATCCTATCTGCTCCGATGCCTCTGCTCCTCGAGATCCGAGTCGCGTGCGCCTTTCAACGAAACGGTATAAGGCCACAATATGAGTTTTCGGCTGGTTCTGGGACGAAGTCGGTTGACTTCCATGTTCACGGTTCCCCCGAATGGCTCATTGAGGTTGCGAGTCTAACGGAAAGCGATGCGGTTAAAGACGCCACTGACGACGATGGATTGTTCACCTCCGTGGTTCTCAGCTCTTTATCTGACGATCCACGACACAGCGAAGAGGGCGAGATCTTGCGAGCGATGGAACATATTGCTGACAAGGCAGAGAAATTCCCAGAGCCATCACCGGGAATTTTTCATGTGATCCTCACTGATACTCGTGGCTACGCGATTGGCATGGCAGATCGAGGCGATTACCGAGAAATTGCCTACGGAACTAGTGCAGTGCCGGAGGAGCAGGCACACTATTGGAATGGGCGTCCGATCCTCGGGCTTTTTGATCGAGCAAATGCAAGAAATTCTGCGCGCCTCGTTCAAGAGAGAGTTCATTACCTGGGTTTTCTTAACGAAAAGGAATACTGCACAACCGAAATCGAAAAGATTGGCTACTATTTGCCAAATCCTAACTTTTTTGCTTCAAATCGGGACGCTTCGGCGCAGTTCGCCTCTTTCCCGCTCCGAAAAAATAGTCACTTGCCATAACACCATTTGTTGACTGTCGCGATGCGGTTTCGGTTCCGACGAACCATTGGAGCACGAGAGTCCACCCACGTATTATAGGTGGTCTATCACGCGAGCTTGGAGAGCCCGATCCTGCATAGAAGAGGCAGGGGGCAAGCATGCTGCTCACTATTTCATACGCCGGTAAACCCGCCACGGACTTGGGGTACTTGTTGCACAAAAGCCCGTTCCGCGTCCATTCGTTTGATCAGGTCTTCGGGAAAGCGCACGTCTTCTATCCAGAGACCTCGACCGACCACTGCACTGCCGCGCTGCTTTTAGAGATTGACCCGATCGGGCTTGTGAGGAATCGGCGCGGGCCGAGTGGTGAGGCGCATGCCTTGGAGGAATACGTCAACGACCGGCCCTACGCGGCATCGTCGTTCCTGAGCGTTGCCATTGCCCGTACATTCGGTAAGAGCAAGGAGCGTCAGGAACTGGCGGATACGCCGCTGCCACTGGAAGCGCGGATCACGGTGTTGCCTTGTCGCGGCGGAGAAAATCTCTTGCGCCGCTTGTTCGAACCGTTGGGTTATGAAGTTAGTGCTACGCGCCATCCTCTGGATGAGAAATTCCCGGAGTCGGGAGAGAGTCCTTACTTTTCGGTCGGACTCAAGGCCACAATTCGATTGAGTGATTTGCTGACGCATCTCTATGTTCTCATTCCTGTTCTGGACGACGACAAACACTACTGGGTTGGTGACGCGGAAGTCGAAAAGCTGCTGCGTCATGGAGAGGGCTGGCTTCGCGAACATCCCGAGCGCGAGCTGATTACCAATCGCTATTTAAAACACCAGAAGCGGCTGGCCCGCGAAGCGTTGAGCCGTCTCATTGGGGAGGAGGAGCCCGCCGCGGACGAAGTAGCGGAAACTCACACGCGCGAAGAGGAGGCTATAGAGAAGCGGATTAGCCTGGCCGAACAGCGCATCGGAGCCATCATTGCAGCCCTTCGCAGCAGCGACGCGAAGCGTGTTCTCGATCTGGGGTGTGGCGAGGGCCGCCTTCTGCGGGAGCTTCTGAAAGATAAAGCCTTTACAGAAATCGTAGGCATGGATGTGTCGCACCGCGCCCTAGAGATTGCCTCGCAGAAACTGCGACTCGAGGATTTGCCTACGATGCAGAAGGATCGCATTCGTCTGATTCACGGATCACTGACTTATCGCGACAAACGCCTCAGCGGTTATGACGCCGCAACCGTTGTGGAAGTCATCGAGCACCAAGATCCGCCGCGTCTTGCAGCCTTTGAGCGAGTCCTCTTTGAATTCGCACGTCCGCAAACTGCCGTGGTGACAACACCGAATGTCGAGTACAACGTCAAATTCGAGACGCTGCCTGCCGGCAAGATGAGACACAAAGACCATCGCTTTGAATGGACACGCGCCGAATTTCAATCGTGGGCAAATACCATTTCTGCGCGATTCGGCTACTCGGTTCGCTTCTTGCCTATCGGACCCGAGGACGCAATCGTGGGCAGTCCCACACAGATGGGCATTTTCACTCGCCAATGAAGCTGACGATTCCAGAACTCGCAGTCGTTGCTCTTGTCGGACCTTCGGGGTCGGGCAAGTCGAGTTTTGCCCGAAAGCATTTTCGACCGACTGAGGTGCTTTCTTCAGACTTCTGCCGTGGTCTGGTATCCGACGAGGAGAACAGCCAAGCGGCCACGAATGATGCCTTTGAGGTTCTGTATTTCATCGCCTCGAAACGGCTGACGACTGGCAAGCTGGTAGTGATCGATGCCACGAATGTGCAGGTCGAAGCCCGCAAGCCAATCATTGCTCTAGCTCGGCAGTTTCACTGCATTCCAGTCGCCATAGTTTTTGATCTGCCGGAGAAGCTTTGCCACGAGCGAAACCGTAACCGTCCGGACCGAGATTTCGGTCCACACGTCATACGCCAGCAGTCTCAGCAATTACGGCGCTCTCTGCGCAATCTACAACGAGAAGGTTTTCGCAGGGTCCATATTTTGCATTCACCCGAGGAGGTCGACGCGGCGGAAATCGTGCGCGAGCTTCTGTGGAACAACCTGAAGCACGAACACGGCCCGTTTGACATTATCGGCGATCTGCATGGTTGCTTCGATGAGCTCGTCGAGCTGCTTACGCAGCTTGGGTATTCGGTCGAGAAGCAATCAAACGTTCCTGGTTCTCTTGCCTACTCCGTAAAGCTCCCGGAGGGCCGCAAGGTCGTCTTTCTTGGTGACCTTGTAGATCGTGGCCCAAAGATTCCAGAGGTGCTCCGCCTTGCGATGAGCATGGTCAAAGCCGGAACAGCCCTTTGCGTTCCCGGCAACCACGATATCAAGCTAATGCGCAAACTCCGGGGCAAAGACGTACAGATCACGCACGGGCTCGCTGATTCTCTGCAACAGCTGGACAACGAACCGCCGGAATTCCGCGCTCAGGTCTCGGATTTTCTCGATGAGCTTGTCAGCCACTATGTCTTGGATGAGGGAAAACTCGTCGTGGCTCACGCCGGCATGAAGGAGGAGATGCAAGGTCGCGGTTCAGGAAAAGTTCGAGATTTTGCGCTCTATGGCGAGACCACAGGCGAGACTGACGAATTCGGCTTGCCAGTTCGCTACAACTGGGCTGCGGAGTATCGTGGCAGGGCAATGGTGGTCTATGGCCACACTCCTGTGCCCCAGCCCGATTGGTTGAATCGCACGATTAACATCGACACGGGCTGTGTTTTCGGCGGCAACCTTACAGCACTTCGCTACCCCGAGAAAGAGCTCGTCTCCGTGGCCGCTCGTGAGATGTACGCACAGCCGGTCAAACCGCTCGCCGCGGTTGCAGACTCAGGACCATCGCTCACGTCTCAGCAGGTCCACGACGATCTGCTCGATATCGACGATGTGATCGGCAAGCGAATTGTGACAACTCGCCTCCACCACAATGTCACCGTAAGGGAGGAGAACGCGCTGGCCGCTCTTGAAGTGATGAGCCGCTTTGCAGCGAATCCAAAGTGGCTGATCTACTTGCCGCCCACGATGTCGCCCACAGAGACAACCGAAAAACCCGGACTTCTGGAACATCCGGCGGAAGCTTTTGCCTACTTCCGTCGCGAAGGGGTCGCTCGCGTCGTGTGCGAGGAAAAGCACATGGGTTCCCGCGCCGTTGTGATCGTGTGCCAAAATGAGGATGCCGCTCGACGACGTTTCGGTATCGTCGAGGAAGGCGTTGGGATTTGCTACACGCGAACAGGACGACGATTCTTCGATGACCCAAAGATCGAAAAGGAAGTTCTCGAAAAGGTGCGTGGAGCCGCAGATGGTGCAGGATTCTGGCAGCAGTTTGAGACGGACTGGATTTGTTTCGACGCGGAATTGATGCCTTGGTCTGCAAAGGCTCAGGAACTACTGCGACGGCAATACGCCGCTGTGGGCGCGGCTGCGAAAGCGTCTCTTACGGAAACAGTCGCGTCTCTTGAGCATCTTGCATCGAAGAATGGCGATGCCCTGCCTCTCATCGAGAAATATAAGCAACGGCTCGAAGCCGCGAAGCTTTATATCGATTCTTATCGGCGCTACTGCTGGTTGGTTCAGTCCGTCAGCGATTTGAAGCTCGCACCGTTCCACTTGCTTGCTACGGAAGGACAAGTTCACGTTCAGCGCGATCACGTGTGGCACATGGAAAAGCTAGCAGAGGTTTGCAAAGCCGGCGATGGTCTCTTGCTCGCAACCTCTTACCGACAGGTAGACGTGACCGACGCAGCCAGCGTTGAAGAGGCCACTCGCTGGTGGGAAGAGCTGACTGGTCATGGTGGTGAAGGCATGGTCGTAAAGCCGCTAGACTTCATTGTGCGGGGACGACGGGGGTTGACGCAGCCCGCGGTCAAATGCCGTGGCCCTGAATACCTGAGAATCATCTATGGGCCTGAATACTTGCTGCCCGAAAACTTGGAGCGTCTGCGCAGCCGTTCGGTTTCCACGAAGCGTTCCTTGGCACTCCGTGAATTCGCTCTTGGCATCGAAGCGCTGGAGCGATTCGTCCGGCAGGAACCGCTCCGCCGCGTCCACGAATGCGTCTTCGGTGTGCTCGCCCTAGAAAGCGAGCCAGTTGATCCTCGTTTGTAGCAAGTGCAGAGCTAGTCGGCGGCCGGTTACCTTCCAGAAATCAGATGGATTGCCAAGTAGCATCGTTCGTTACATAAAATCTTGTCTTGACTTCAATGGCGACCAATGGCCATACATCGGGTTCAGAAAACCTCCAAGATCGACTGAGGTCCGCTCAAGAGGAATGCGAGCGGCTTCAAAAAGAAAACGCGCGTCTCCGCACGATGCTTGGAATCCATGAGTTAGTCAGGGACAGTGCCATGTTCCCCTCTAGTTCGACGCCCGAAGATACACCGGAACCCGCCAGTAGCCTCTCGACACCTGAAGAGAAGATCGCATTGTTTCGCACACTGTTCCGAGGGCGAGAGGACGTTTACGCCGTCCGATGGGAAGGAAAGGGCGGAAGAACGGGCTATTCGCCGGCCGGAGTTATGGATTGGCGTGCTATTCACTCAGCAAGCCCAGGGGAGCGCAAACGAATTGCACGCAAGACCCGGATGCTGTTGCCTCTGACAGATGACGTAATTCGAAGACATCTCACAGGGAAACAGACGATAGGAATCTACCCACTTCTACCAGATGAAACGTGTTGGTTTCTCGCAGTCGATTTCGACAAGAATTCGTGGATAGCCGATGCGGCTGCATTTCTCAATACATGTCGACGCTTCCAAGTGACTGCGGCGGTCGAAAGATCTCGCTCAGGTAACGGTGCGCACATCTGGATATTCTTTGATCGCCCAGTATCCGCTGGAGATGCCAGAAGACTTGGATGTGCACTGTTGACGCGGACTATGGAAAGGAGACATGAAATCGGCCTTGATTCATACGACCGCCTATTCCCAAGTCAAGACACCATGCCCAAGGGCGGCTTCGGGAATTTGATTGCGTTGCCGTTGCAGAAAGGTCCCAGAGAAAAAAGCAATAGCGTGTTCTTGAACGAACTTTTCGAACCATACTCGGACCAGTGGGGGTTCTTGAAGTCCGTTCATAGAATTAAGACTGACGCATTAGCCAGCCTAATCCACGAGGTCGCTCCCGAGGGGAACACGCTCGGAGTGCACCTTAGCTTGCCGGAAGAAGATATTGGCGGGGCGCCGTGGTTACAACGCCCATCGCGGAAGAGCAAAGAAGAAATAATCACGGATTCGCTGCCGACAACCGTTCGTCTAATCACAAGCAATCTAGTCTACGTCGAGAAGAAGGGTCTCCCGTCCTCCATGCAGGACCGCCTGATTCGCATTGCCGCTTTTCAGAACCCTGAATTCTACAAGGCCCAGGCCATGCGGCTATCTACCTATGGCAAACCGCGCGTCATATCGTGCAGCGAGAGCTTTCCCGAGCACATAGGCCTTCCGAGAGGATGCTTTGAAGACATAGAGAACCTGTTCAAGAGGCATGGGATTAGAACCGACGTTCAAGATGAACGAACCGTTGGACAACGCATTGATGTTTCTTTTCGTGGTGAACTACGGGCTGAACAACTTGACGCTGCCAGGCAAGTGCTCGCCCATGACCAGGGCATATTGTCCGCGCCAACCGCTTTCGGAAAGACAGTGATCGGAGCATACCTTGTTGCGCAGAGAACTGTCAGCGCTTTAGTGCTCGTTCATCGGCGTCAATTAATGGACCAGTGGCGCGAACGATTGGCAGCTTTCTTAGAATTGCCCATCAGCAACATCGGTCAATTCGGGGGAGGAAAGAACAAGAGGACAGGCTTAGTCGATGTCGCGGTAATCCAGAGCTTACAGCACAAAGGCTCGGTTCACGATTTTGTAGCAGAATACGGCCACGTCATTGTTGACGAATGCCATCATCTCTCAGCGTTCACTTTTGAGCGCGTTCTCCGTCAAGTCAAGGCAAAGTTCGTCTTGGGTCTGACGGCTACGCCGATGCGCAAGGACGGACACCATCCCATCATCCACATGCAATGTGGCCCTATCCGTTTTCATCTCAGTCCCAAGAAGGCAGCGCTGGCTTCGCCTCTCGAACACAAAGTCATACCGCGGTTTACCGAGTTTGTCTGGAATCGTTCAGAGAATGAAACCACAATTCACGACGTTTACAAAGCGCTGGTCACAGACCAGCCGAGAAACGATCTGCTCGTTAAGGACTTGGAGCAAGCTTTGTCTGATCGACGCTCACCGCTTGTTTTGACAAGCCGGAAAGAGCATCTCGATTACCTTGCTGGACGCCTGCGCCCGATCTGCCAGCACATATTTGTTCTGAAGGGCGGTATGGGCGCGAAACAGAGGAGGAAAGTGGCCGAGGCTCTCTTGCTTGTCTCCCCACATGAACCACGCATGATAATGGCGACCGGAAGCTATCTTGGCGAAGGTTTCGACGATGCTAGGCTTGACACGTTGTTTCTCGCAATGCCGATTTCGTGGAAAGGAACACTCCAGCAGTACGTAGGCCGCCTACATCGTCTCCACGAGAATAAGAAGGAAGTGCTCGTATACGACTACTCGGACATGCTCGTGCCTATGCTCGCTCGGATGTACAAGAAGCGGTTGGCTGGTTACTCAGCGCTTGGTTACGTTGTTGCGGAAGGTTCGAAGCGTTGATTCGGGAGCCTTCAAGGGAGCTCGGTTCCATTTGAAAGGAGGCCAGTCCTGTTGTTGCCAGTTCCAAGTCCTGAGCGATAGGGCCTTCTCCTATCGCTCATATTATGGGCACTATGTGAGCGATGGGGCGGAATCTGTGGCTCACCTAGCCACGGTCAACTGACCGTCTACAGACTGGATAACGAAAAGAAAAGGCGCTATAGTTTCGTTAGGAAATTTCTAACGAAACGATGGTTTTGTGATGGCGACGCCAACCAAACCGAACAGCCGCCTCGGGACATATGTCGTCAAGACCTTCAAGGATGAGTCCTTCCGGGCCTACGTGCCCCCGCCATTGCCACCAGACCCTCCCCACTCGGACGCCTAGATGGGCTGGCGTCGATTCTCCCCGACCCCTCTCTCTTCATTTACCTCTACGTTCGGAAGGAAGCCGTGCTCTCTTCGCAGATCGAGGGCACGCAGTCGTCGTTTTCTGACCTGATGCTATTCGAAAGCGCCGAAGCCCCCAGCGTCCCGCTGGAAGACGTTCAGGAAGTCTCAAATTATGTGGCAGCGATGAATCACGGGCTCCGCCGGCTGCGCGAGGATTTTCCGCTCTCTCTGCGGTTGATACGAGAGATCCACAGGATTCTATTGTCCAAGGGACGCGGCAGTCAGAAGCGTCCGGGTGAATTCCGCGAAACTCAAAATTGGATCGGAGGCACGCGACCTGGCAACGCAGCATTTGTCCCGCCACCACCTGAGAAAATGATGGAATGCATGGGCGCGCTCGAAAATTTCGTGCATCGCGAGCACGAAGAACTGCCGATTCTGGTCAAAGCCGCACTCGTACATGTGCAATTCGAAACCATCCATCCGTTTCTAGACGGAAATGGGAGATTGGGCCGATTACTGATTACATTCTTGCTGTGCGTCGCTGGCGCGATCCGTGAGCCCATTCTCTACCTCAGCCTCTATTTCAAGACGAATAGGCAGAAATACTATGAACTGCTTGACCGTGTCCGCAGCCACGGAGATTGGGAGACTTGGCTCGAATTCTTTCTAACAGGTGTGAAAGAAACCGCTCAGCAGGCAGCCAATACATCGAAGGAGATACTCACACTCATCGAAGAAGACCGCCGGAAGATCAAGGAGCTTGGCCGCCCCGCTGCATCCGTTTTGCGCGTTCACCAGCACCTTCAGCGCAAACCGATCATCACGATCCCGGCGACAGCCGAGCAGCTCTCCCTCTCTGCGCCCACTGTGGCGAAGGCTTTGCAGCACATGGTGAAGCTCGGCATGGTTCGCGAAACAACTGGCAGGCAACGCCATCGGCTCTTCACGTATCAACGCTACCTGGAAATTCTCAACCGAGGTACGGAACTGCCAAGAAGAAGTCA
>WNGH01003257.1_pt1 | contig 16666 bp, 16 predicted proteins | sample 5400631 | NCBI WGS metagenome assembly WNGH01 (sample SAMN13153373, study PRJNA577476) | soil metagenome | isolation source: 115 cm soil or saprolite under Garry oak tree replicate 1 | place: USA:California | collected 2016-06-15
TCAAATGCCACTACGCAATTACCCAAGAGCGCATTACGCGCCCACTCATTTTTTGGGGAGACGTGGGGAGAGAAATCCGATTTGCCAAGTGAAGATAGCACCGGCGCCTCAGCAAGAGCAAGGTCTCGTCGCGATCGTCAAGGACCGAATCGCTGCCGGTATTCTGTCGAAGTGATGAATGCCTTGACCATCTCGGCACTGACGAAGTTGCCGTTAAATCCATTCAGCTTAGTCAGCCAGAACTCGTAGCCCGAATAGTCCGAGTCGGACGCGTCGTTCGGATTGCGTCTCAGGTAGCCGAAGTATTGCATCAACACAAAGGCGCGGTTGAATTCGGCGTTGTAAAGGTTCTGATTCTCGGCGACCTGTCGCAACGCTTGCGCGCGCGCGGTCATGTTGCTCGTGTTCGTCGCGCTGCCAAACAACGCAATCGCCGTGGCCCCATCGCTGGCTGAGAGCACATTGCCGGCATTCTGATTAAGTTTGTCGACAAACTGTGCGGGCGTCATGGTCGTCGGCAAGGCGGTCGTGAATCGTGAGCGTTGGACAAAATCTGCCGCGAAAGCCTGCTTGTTATTCTCCAACACCGTCTCCCAACCAGTAGCGACCGGATCATAAATAAACTCAACTTGAGTGGCAGAACCCGGTCGCTACCGCTCGCGGTTCTGTAACAACCGGCATGAAAAGAATCCGAGCAAAGTTAAACTCATTGGTCTAGCGAAAGGGTTTGGAGTGCCTGAAGAAGAAGTCTTCGCGGTTGCTCGGGAAAATCTTTGGATGAGCCCACCGCGCGCGAGCAAAGGCTACTGAGTTACTTCCGCGAATTGCCGCGCGAGCGCCAAGACGATTTCATGCGCATCGCGCACACTCTACATCGTGAGCACTCGGTCAAGGCGTTGAATCCCATGAAGAACAAATCAAAGGACAAGAAGTCTAGCTAGTTCAGTGCGCCAAGGATTTGTAGCTCTCATTCACGCCCTGCTTTAGCTGGGCGGTGGGCGAACACAACCTCCAGACTTAACCGTTTTAACGGTTTCGTCGCGCCGTCGAAACCGTTGAAACGGTTAATTAATTTCAATGGTCGTGCACTGGCACCCAGCTAAAGCAGGGTGTGAATGAGATGAGAGGAACATAAATGCTCGGACTCGACCCTGCCGTAAAACGGCTGGTCTATCAACCCTTCGGGAAAGCCGTCTGAAGACGACTAACATCAGATACTTGATGAGTCAGAGAGATTGGGCCGCTCGATTGCTACGAAGCGGCCCGAGATGTGGCGATGAATTGATTGGGTCTCACAGGCTACTTGGAATCCGCCGAATCACTTCTCGACGATGTCCTTCTTCTGACTCACCACGAACGCTAGCAGGTCGTTCTTTTCCGCATCGGGAACTTTGTACTTGTCCAAAGCTGCGACCAGATGTTTCGCGGCGGCGTTCCAATCATCCTCAGAGAAGCTGCGACCAGATGTTTCGCGGCGGCGTTCCAATCATCCTCAGAGATCTTCAGCCCGGTGTGAGCGGTCTTCATTTCGCGGCCGGTGTAGACGCAAGGCCCACCGGCGGCGGCGCAGAATTGATCCAGGATGTGTTGGCGCAGGCGCTTCTTCGAGTCATTGCTGAAGCCGGAGAAGAATCTCTGGAAGCGTGGATCGGTTGCCAATCGCGTAATGAATTCGTCGACCACGGCGGCAATCGCATCGTACCCGCCGAGCCGCTGATAAAGCGACTTCGTTTCCTGGGTGGGGCCGGCCATCGAAGCATTCATTTGTGCTTGCGGCGCCTGACCTACAGCCACTACCGCTAACGCGCTCAACAAACAAAGAGTCACGACAATCTTCTTAACGATGAACATCACTAGAGGGTCCTCCTTTTGTAAACGAATGACCGGAGCCATTCGGGTAAATGGTTGAAATTTGAAACTGCACGATCTGTTTCTATTTACGAATACAATCGCGGTTTGGATTTCATTTGCGCAAGTTGTTAATTTGCGCGGCTCCTAACTCGGGCTGCTGAGATAAATTGCGCCCGTGGGCTGTGCCGATCCATGCTTTGGTTCCAGCGTGATCGCGATGACGGCTTTCTCGCGCGCCTCAGGCGGCATTAGGTCGCTAACCGTCGCGCGCCCCGACGCATCCACACTAAAAACTTTGCCGGCCATCGGCAAATGACCTTTGGGAATGAACCAAAGTTCATAGGCCATGCCGGCCGGCGCCGCCGGCAGTGCATCGGTCATTAGCATCGCGCTGCCGGTCTGCTGATCGAAAACAAACGTGCCCCGAGCTTTCTGCGCCACGGCTGTCCCTGTCAATTCCATCTTTTTGGCATTCGCTGAACTGAGTAGCGCAACCAGGTCTCGCTGATGTGCCAAAGCGTCGCGGCTTCTCGCGAGTTCGCGCTGTTGGGTGGCGACTTCACGAGTCAACCTCGCAATCTCTCGCCGCGATGTCACATCACGTCTCCATAGCCATAACACCCCGCCGATCAAAGCGACGAAAGCTACAGCCGCGGCAATCTTCAGAAGCGTCGGCCAGAGATTACTAGAGCGTCGCGGCGGCATCTGCACGACTCGCGCTGACCTTTCTGTTGTTGGTTTCGCCGCCGACAGGATTCTCGCACGCAGTGCATCGGACGGCGCGGCCGGCGTTGCCATGTGCGCAAGCAAGCTCGCAGTGTCGCGCCAATCGGCGACTTCTGCGCGGCACTCCGCACACCCGCTCAGATGATCTTCGAAGGCTCGCGCGTCTGTCGGGTCGAGCGCGTCGAGCGCCTGTGGCGCCAGCATTTCTTTGTAGTCTTCGTGGACCATCACATTCTAAAAATCTCGCGGATCTTCATCGCCGGCCTGGGAACTGATCTCTTAAGAGCTCGCGCAGCCTAATCATTCCGGAACGCACTCGCGTTTTCACCGTTCCCAGCGGAATGCCGAGACGCGTGGCAATCTCAGTTTGCGTCAGCCCTTCGAAGTAAGCCAATAGCAGCGCGCGCCGCTGCTCTTCAGGTAGTTCAATGAGCGCTCGTCGTACCACCACAGATTCCTCCGAGCGCAACGTTTCTGCGCTTGCGTCGCCCATTACGTCCCTGGGCTCTGCTGCTGCTTCGGCGGCGATCCGCTCGCGCGATCCGTGAGACCGCAGCCGATCAAGCGCGCGGCTGCGAGCGATCGTTACCAGCCAGGTAAATGCTCGCCCGCGGTTTTCATCAAAATCGTTTGCCCGCCGCCAGACTTGCAGAAACGTTTCCTGCAAAACATCCTCCGCCTCGGCGCGGTCATTCAATATACGGACGATCAAGCCAAACAGGATTAGCCGATAACGATCATAACAGGCGGCCAGCGCAGCCTCGTCGCCGCGCGCCATGGCCCGCAAGAGATCGCTGTCGGAAATCTTTGATGGTTCGGCTGGCAACAGGTAATTCTCGCGAAAGTTCAATTTGGCGCGGAAACCACAGGACTCAGCCTCACGGATGCGCCCTCGCGATTCGCGCGTACTCGGATTCGGCGATGACCTGTACCATCGGCATTCGAGGCGTAAGTGATTGTGTAGGCCGTGCGTAGCTGCGCGACAACGTCATCGTAAGCCTTTTGCAAATCTTCGAGTCGCTTGATCGAATAGAAGACACCGCCCGAGGCGGTCGCCAGTTTCTGTCCTTCTTCAGCCGCGCGCGTCGTGATCGTCAAATACCGCGTGCGCAGCGGATCGACCGTAATCGATGGCTGGGGCACGCTTGATTCCGGAATCAAACCCGAAGGTACGTAAAGCGGATAAATAAGCGCGCCCGATTCGCTGGTCGCTTCGATGATGGCGGGAAATGGCACGAACGATTTGTTGTCGTCGCCGTCGGAGAGGATAACTATGGCGGTGCGCTCGCCTCGCAAAGGCTTCAGCGTGTCGCTCAAGATATAGCCCAGCGCGTCATAGAGCGCCGTGGCGCCGCCGGCTTCGATGTCATCGAGTTTCTTCGAGAGCATGCTGCGATCGGTTGAGAAGCCTGAGATTATCTGAATGTCTTCGCGAAAGCTGATGATGGAAATGCGATCCTGCGGACTGGCGGTGTTGAGAAAATCCCGCGCGGCCTTGCGAATGAAATCGATCCGCTCTTCCACGCTGCCGGAGACATCCAGCAACAGCAGCAAATTAAAAGGCTCCGTCGCCGGCGTAACGTTTACGATTTTGCGTTCCGCGCCATCCTCGTAGACTGCGAAGTCCGCAAGCTGCATGCCGGCGATTGCGCGTCCGTGGTAATCAGTTACGCTCGCGTTAACGCGCATCAACAGCGGCGTCACTCTGGTGGCCAACTCTCCCGGCGGACGCAGGTTGACCAGCGACGGTTCGCGCTGCGGCGGCGGTAAGGTCCTCGCATAATCGCCAAACAGGTGCGGGCTGACTTTGCGAATCGCTTCGATCAAAGGAAGGTTGCCGCTGCGAACAATCGCCCGTGCAGCTTCGGTCAAGGGGCGCTCGCGCAAATCATTCGGCGCCATGCTGGGATCGACATTCAGCAGGATGATTCCGCGCTGCGTCGTGAAATTCAGTTGCACAAGTTCTGTATTTCCTGATTTCTTACTCGTCTCAGCAGCATCGTCTGGGCTCGACCCGACGGTCTTTTCAGTTTGTTCGGCCTTAACGGTCTGATTTTCGTTGTCTGTTTTCTCGCTCTCCGCCGGCTGCTTCTTATGTTTGCTTTTCTTGGTGTGAGGGCCGAGTGCGCCAGAGATCGAGAACGAACCAGCGCGGCCTTCTTTGACGCGTGGCAATTCGACGTCGCTCAGAAAGCGGGGCCGGCTCGATTCCCAAATGAATTTGAACTTGACCGCATCGAGCGGTACGTCGGCATGAATCGTTCCCGTATTGGTGAAGACGTCGGCCATTTCGAAGTCTCCGATCACATCGACCATGCCGCTTTCGCTTTCGATCTTGACTCGCGCACGCTTGGGAATGTGAACTGTCAAATCTATGCGATTCTGGGCCGTCCGTTCACGCACTGCTATTTCACCGCCGGAAACGCTAACATCGCCCGGTTCGACAGCAGCACCTGACGAATTTGCTTGCAACGTAGCCTTGTCCTTTTCACTGTCCGAGGTAATTACTGTGACGCGCCCACTGCGATTCTTGATCGTCAAGAGCGACTTGGCATTGACTGTGAATTCCTTCTCGTATGCCTGGGCGCGCGATTGGTTTGGCGCCAGCGAAATCAATAGACTCGCAGCCACGAGCAGCGAAACAGGTTTGAAAGTGTGTCGGGACAATCTGCGAGAAGAAACGGAGCGGTAAAACATCGCCAACGATCTTGCCTGCGACCATATCCGCCGGTCAAGCGCGCGCGATTCCATCAAGCCAGTTTTGACGCAGAGGGCGCGGACTCGGTTCTTCTTTTGCGTTCCTTTGCGAAAGTTCTCTACGTAGCAAAGGTTGAGCTTCTTGTTTTCTGAGCAAGTTTCTTGGACGATGAATCCCATAGGGATGAAATGTTTATTTTATAGATACCCGTCGGCTTCCCTTAACAGCTCCGTAGGAGCGCAATGTATAACGCACCTTTAGTTTCGCTCCTACGGAGCTTGGATTGGTTTGTGATCGCGGTAGCTATAAACATTCTGCTCCTCCGGAGCTAACACGTTTGGTTGCGGCGCCGCCGCGCTGTGTTCCTCTGCGTTTCAAAAATCGTCTTCTCTCTCCTAACTTGATCGAGTCTGTTAGAATGCTTCAAAACGAAAAGCAAATGAATCAGCCGTTCAATTCATTCAATGATTTCTGGCCCTATTATCTCGGCGAGCACAGCAAGCCCGCGACGCGCTTGCTTCATTGCGTCGGCACGGTCAGCGCTCTGGGCTTTGCCATTCTGTTGATTGCGTTCGGTAAATGGTGGTTGTTTCCGCTTGTCTTGGTTCCAGGTTACGCTTGCGCGTGGGTTGCGCATTTTTTCATCGAGAGGAACCGGCCCGCAACTTTCACGCATCCGCTTTGGTCGTTCATGGGCGATTGGAAAATGCTGGCGCTGATGCTTACGGGCAGATTGAAAACATAGCGGCTACGTCAGCCTAATCACAGACTGTTCAGTTTGTCGGTGATTGGTTGAGCTCGACACTCGATGATGAAGCGACAAACTGTAAGTTTGCTAATCCTCCCTCTCCCTTTGGGAGAGGGCCGGGGTGAGGGCTTAGCAGAGCAGGTGTAAGAATTCATCTCCTTATTTCTTAATTGTGGGGCGGCGGGAGGAGGATTAAAGGTCGCTTGCGTCGCTAAGCCCTCACCCTAGCCCTCTCCCAAAGGGAGAGGGAACTTAATTAACTTATTCAGAGCTGACTGAAGTCTATGCTACGACTACATGAGAGAAACCAAATCCCAACTCAAAGAACGCACCGAAAAGATTATCAAGCTGCTCAAGCGTGCCCACCCCGACGCTAAATGCGCGCTCCATCATTCGAACGCCTTTGAACTTTTAATCGCCACAATTCTCTCCGCGCAGTGCACGGACGAGCGCGTCAACAAAGTTACCGCCGATCTATTTCGTAAATACCGCAAGCCGGAAGATTATCTGAAGGTTCCCGCCACTGAATTGCAGGAGGACATTCGCACGACCGGCTTCTTCCGCAACAAAACGAAATCAATCCAGGGCGCCTGCAAGATCTTGGTGGAAGAATTCGACGACGAGGTGCCGCAGTCAATGGCAGAGCTGCTGAAGCTTCCCGGAGTCGCGCGCAAGACGGCAAATGTAGTGCTCGGCGTCGCTTACGGCAAGGCTGAAGGCGTGGTCGTAGATACGCACGTCAGTCGTTTATCTCATCGACTTAAACTCACGAAGCAAAAAGATGCCGGCAAGATCGAGAAGGATTTGATGGAGATCGTCCCGCGTAAGAACTGGATCGAATTTGCGCACTTGCTGATCTTTCACGGCCGCCGCATCTGCAAAGCACGCCGGCCCTTGTGCGAACCGTGTGTGGTCGAAGAACTGTGCCCGTCATCGATTTTGAAGACTGGGAAAGTTCCGAAGAGTTAGTGATGAGTAAGTCTAAGTTGAGTCGGAGTAATGATACCTGCACGCCAGAATTCTGATGATGCTCGCGAGTTTCTTGCTTCATGCCGGGCACTGATTGATTCCCAACTCGATCTGCTTATTCCCAAAGAATCCGACGAACCCCAGCGCGTACACGCCGCAATTCGCTGGAGCGTTTTCGCGGGTGGCAAGCGATTTCGCCCTGGGCTCTTGCTGGCCACCGGTCAAACGTTTGGAGCGAGGACCGACGATCTTCTGCGCACGGCTTGCGCGCTGGAGATGATTCACACCTATTCGCTCATTCACGACGATCTGCCGTCAATGGATGATGACGACTTGCGACGCGGCCGGCCAACTTGCCACATCAAGTTCGGTGAAGCCACCGCGATCCTGGCGGGAGATGCTTTGCAGGCGCTCGCGTTTCAGACCATCGCGGAAGATGAAACCCTCGCGCCCGCTCTGCGCGTTCGATTGACCGCTGAAATCGCGCGCGCCGCCGGAACGCCTGAAGGCATGGTCGCGGGACAGGCGCACGACCTCGACGCGGAATCGCGAGAGGTCACCAGGGAAGAGTTGGAGCGCATCCATCGCCGAAAGACTGGAGCGTTAATTCGTGCCGCGGCGCGTTGCGGCACTATGATCGCAGGCGCAAATGAAACCGACCTTGACGCCGTCACCGAATACGCAAACAACCTCGGACTTCTGTTTCAAATCACGGATGATCTTTTGGATGTCACTGCGACTGCGGAAGACTTAGGCAAGACGCCTGGAAAAGACGCTCGCTCGCGCAAGGCGACTTATCCAGCCGTCTTTGGTATTGCAGCAACGCAGGAGCAGAGTAAAGCTATCCATCACGCGACCTGCAGTGCTCTGGATCGCACCGACTCGCCTACCAATCTTCTGCGTTCAATTGCGGATTTTGTTCTGGGGCGACAAGCGTAGATTTCAATGTGCATAACTTGCGTAGACGCTCTTCACCTTCTCTAAAAACTCGCGGCGGTCGATGATGTAGTGGAGCTTCACGGGTTCGCTGGTGATCTGTTCGGGCTCGGGCGCCCGGGTTTTCCCTTTGAGAGTCTTCGGTGATTTCTTTGCTTTCTGTTTGGTTGCGGGCCGGTCGCTACCGCTCGCGGTACTGACACGTGGCCGGTCGCTACCGTTCGCGGTACTGACACGCGCCGGGTCGCTACCGCTCGTGGTACTGACACCCGACGCCAGATGATCGATCAACTTCTCGAAGACTTCGCCGGGTTCTCGTTCGGTGATTCCAATACGATCAAGGTAGCCGTAATAACGCAGCCGGCGGATTAGATCCATCAGCGTCAAACGGCCGTCTAGCGTCAATCCGCCATGAGCATGCGACCGGCTGACGAGGTACTGAATCAGCAGCGCTTCGCTGTAGAGGCTCGGCGCCAGGAACAGACGGTCTCCATCGCGTTCCCAACCTTCGGCCAAGCGGCTGGAACGGCGCACCGCGCGCAACCCTTTCGCGAAGACTTCATCCCAATTTGTTTTTGGCTCGCGGCGTTCCAGGTACATCCGCGCGGCATCGACGAGCCAGGTTTCGTCTTCCAGATCGAGACTGCGGCCCAGCGTGTCCAACCATTCAAAGAACACTGCGCGCGAATCGGATTTCTTTTCGAGTACCATGAACTGCTCGCCGGCCTTCGGCAGTCTCTTCACCAGCGAGCGGCGTGGAGCGTCGGTAGGCTTCCCGCCTTCGACACAATAAGTATCAAAGCGCGCGAGCCAGCGTTTCGCGGAGCCGCAATAGGGGCAGTGGGGGTTCTTCTCGTCGCTGTCAAAGTAAGGCCGCATCGCGCTGCGGCTGGTCAGCTCTTCGATAGTTGGAGTGTGGCGTTTGATTTCCGAAAACGCCGTGCGCGCCGCGAGGCCGAATTGCTTGGTGAAGATGTCGAATATGCAGGCGAGACAGACGAGGGTTGTGTACTCAGTGATTGTTCCGGGCGGAAACTCGCTGAGATCAAGTTCGCGCTGCTTCTTCGTCGCCGGCATCACGCGCATTTAACCACAAAGACCCGAAGCTACGAAAAACATTAGCCACGAAAAGGCACAAAAGGTTCAAAATAGGATCCGTCGGCAAAGCCCTTTTGCGCCTTTTGTGCCTTTTTGTGGCTAATAGATCTCTAAGCAATTGCGACCAATGCCGGTTCGCTATCCGTATGGCCCAACGCCAGATCGAGTTCAGCCTCAACGTCTCCAGTACCTGCTGCCAGTTTCCTGAAATCGAACAAGTGCGGATCGAGCAAGTGCGTAGGCACGGCGTGGCCGAGCGCGGTCAGCATCGACGCCCGAACGTGAGGGATCTCTTTTTCAAGCTCTGCTATCAATCTCTTGATGCGCGCGCGTTTCAGGTTTGGCTGCGAGCCGCACAGATCGCAGGGAATGATCGGGAACCTCGTTTGGGCAGCGAATTCAGCGAGGTCGCTTTCGCGGCAATAAGCCAGCGGGCGAATGACCGTATTACGTCCGTCGTCCGAACGCAGCACCGGCGGCATCGCTTTCAATGTGCCAACGTAGAATAGATTCAGCAGGAACGTCGTGATGATGTCGTCGGCATGATGACCAAGAGCGATTTTGGAACAGCGTTCTTCGACCGCGATGTTGTAAAGAATACCGCGCCGCAGACGCGAACAGACCGCGCAGAAAGTCTTGCCTTCGGGCACCAGACGCTTCACGACTGAGTAAGTGTCCCGCTCGACAATCCGAAACGGCACCTCGCGCTCAGTCAAGTATTTCGGCAACACGTCTGCCGGAAAGCCAGGCTGTTTCTGATCGAGATTCACGGCCAGCAGATCAAATCTCACCGGTGCCCGCGGCTGCACATCAAGCAGCAAATCGAGCAGCGCATGGCTGTCTTTTCCACCCGAAAGACAGACCATCACCCGATCGCCATTCTCGATCATGCGAAAGTCTGCGATCGCTTCGCCCATGCGGCGAAGAAGTTTTGTTTTCATTCTGCTCTCCAGGGACATCTTTGCTTATCAGAATGCCATGCGAGGTCGGCGCTGACAAGAATGCGGACCGGGGATCGTGTGCCAAACAAAGATTAGCTTATTATCCCAATCGGCAGACTGGATCGCCCGCTTGACTGGTCGGGCCGGGCGACCTAATAATGCTCATCAGAACTTTGGAGCCAGCGAGTCCTCGCGTTTCCTGTTTTAACTAATTCCGAGGCAGTTTAGAATGAAATACTTGAGAGTCAGAATCGTCCCGCTCGTTTCTTGCTTGGCGCTGCTTGCAATCCCGTTCGCAATTGCGCGCGCCGCGGGCGGGCGCATTGAAGGAAAAGTCACCGACCCAAAGGGCGCCATCGTAGTTGGCGCTGCGATTACTGTATCCGAATCAGAAACGAACCAAACGTTCACGGCGGTAACTGACCAGCAAGGCCACTTCAAAATCGAAGGTTTGCCCGCGGGATCGTACACGGTGACCGTCTCGGCCCAGGGATTCAGCGAAGCGAGTCGGACAGATGTGAAAGTCGAAGAAGGCGCCGTCATTACGGTTGACTTTAAGCTCGAAATTGCGCCGATTGAAGCCGCGGTCACGGTAAGTCCCACGGGCGAAAAGCCAAACTCCGACCCCGTCTATCAGCAACTCCGCCAAATTGGAAAGAACCCGCAGGATTTCGAAGGGCCCTATGCCACCGTTACCAACCTGGTGCTTAAGCGCGATGCCGCAACCTTTACTTTAACAAGCGGTGAAATCTATTTTGCGCCCGCGGTCGAGAACCGCACTGTCGGCGCCGTCTTCATTGGCGAAGGCGAGCTGGCCCTGACTCCGCCCACCGAAGTGGAAAAGCATAACCTCGCTCTCTTCATAAATCAGCCGGCAATAAAAGAATCCTTTGATCGGCTCGTGCTGCGCTTCACCGACAAAACCTTCGATGAGATCAAATCCTCTGCTCAGGCAAAGATTAGCACTAACGGGCCGCAAGCGGAGCGTGCCCGCGACGCCTATCGCGACAACCAAACGCTCTTGCGAAAGACGCTGCGCCGCAACGTGGAACTGCGCACGCTCGTCGATCTCTACAATCCGAATCGCCCAGGATTCTTCACCGCTTTTATTAATGGAAAGCGATACAGCAAACTCATTTTCCAATACGACGCGTTGGGAATTCCCGCTGTCTCGCCGGAAGAAGTATTGCTCTCGAGCTATGGCGATACTGATCGGGGGCTTTGGACGGCTTTCCATCGCGCCGAAGAATACGCCAGAGGCACGGCCTCGAGCGATGAAGATCACCGAATCTATGACATCACGCATCACGAAATCGATGCCGCCATCCGCGGAGCTAAATTAGTGGCCAACGACACGGTTGCTTTCCGCGTGCTTGATGACGGTGCGCGGGTGCTCCCTTTCCGCCTGTTCGGTTCGCTGCGAGTTTCGCGCGTGCGCGACGACCAGGGCCACGATCTGGCATTCGTGCAGCAAAATAAAGATGAAGACGCCGACTTTGGGATCATTTGGCCCAAGCCGCTCGAAGGCGGCAAGACTTATAAGCTAAACGTCGAATACTCAGGAGGCGACGCGCTCATCAGCATCGGGAGCGGCAACTACTTCGTGAATCCCAGCGCGCGTCTTACCTGGTATCCAAACAACGAAGGAACGGCTTTTGGCGATCGCGCAACCTTCGACATGACGTTCCGCTATCCCAAAGGAAAGACATTGATCGGCACGGGCGCCGCAGTCGCGCCGGAAACTGATGATGGCGACCTGCGGGTGTCCAAGTGGTCAAGTGGGGACACGCAACTCGCCGTAGCAGGTTTTAACTACGGAGTTTTTAAGAAAAAAGAAGTGGTCGACGCGGACACCGGTTACACGATTGAGTATTACGGAAATGAAGAGGCCCTGCCGGCGATGCGCAACGCCGAGCAAGTAGGCTCGATGAACACTCTGGGAATGTCCGGTCCGATTCTGGCCGACGCGCAAAACTCAACTCGCATCTACAACGCGTATTTTGGCAAGCTTCCATTTAACAGGCTGGCGTTAACACAGCAGCCGGCGGGCAACTTCGGACAGGCTTGGCCGACACTCGTTTACATGCCGTTTACCGCTTTCATGGATTCGACGCAACGTTACCTGGCGACGGGCGGGAATGTTCGTTTTGCGACTAATGAGTTCTTCCGATATGTCGCGCCGCACGAGATAGCCCATCAGTGGTGGGGCCACATGGTTGGCTGGAAGTCCTATCACGACCAATGGATGAGCGAAGGCTTTGCTGAATTCTCCGCTTCGCTTTTTATTCAGATCGCAATGCACGACGAGCACAAGTTCCTCGACTTTTGGAACGAGCAACGCGACCGCATTACCCAATCACGTCCTCAGACGCACGACCTGAAGCCCTACACGGTCGGACCAGTCACGCAGGGATTTCGTCTTAGCAGTGGCAAGACCTACGCTGCCTATCAGTTTCTAGTTTATCCAAAGGGGGCGTACATTCTGCACATGATTCGCCAGATGATGTTCGATCAGAGCAGCGGTGGCGACAAACGGTTCATGACGATGATGCAAGATTTTATCAGGTCTCATTACAACCAGGACGTTTCGACCGAAGACCTGAAACAGATCGTCGAAAAGTACATGACGAAACCCATGGATCTGGACGGCAATGGAAAGATGGATTGGTTCTTCAACGAATACGTTTACGGAACCGAGATGCCTTCTTACCGGCTTGAATATCAACTCGGGAACGGCGGTACCACCATCTCTGGCCTCATAACACAATCAGGAGTGAGTGACAATTTTAAGATGCTGGTTCCGGTTTATGTGGACTATGGCAAAGGATTTGTCAGGATGGGATCCGCGACGGTGATTGGGAGCTCATCCGTTGATCTGAAAGACGTAAGGCTGCCGCGAGCGGCAAAGCGCGCCGCCCTTTGCGCGCTTGATGACGTGCTGGCGTTGAGTATTCGAACTTCAAATTAGGAACGCTGCCACTTCAGATAGTCTCACCAAAGCAGTCACTGCGATTCGTTTGCGAAAGAATTTCCGCGAGAAATTTCTTGAATGGTTAAGCCGCATGTGATACTGTGCGCGCCCTCAAAACGGTTTGTTCGGCAGACGGCTCGTTCCTTCGAGGGTCGTCGTCGTTAGCGCTTCCCACGAATACATCGGACTCAGTTTCGGAAACCGTAGTCGCGGTTTCTTTGGAGAAGATTGATGCCCCCAGCAAAGATAGCGCTCAAGAGCGAGCCAACAGTTACGACCCGACATCAGATTCAGACCAGAATTGTCCGTTCCAATCCCGAGGCAGACGCGGTTGCCTCTGCGCTGCCGCACGATGTAACGAGGCTTGAGTCGCCAAAGTTGTGGCCGGTCGCGGTTCCCTCTCCACCAAACTCCCGCCGCGAAAACGTGTTTAAGTTTCAAGCCAGAGTCCCTCCGATTATCGGTGAAGCAACGTTCCGTGGTTGGCTACCCGTCGATGGAGTAATCTCCGGACAACTAAGCGCAAACGGAGGCGGATTCACGATCAGGCAGCGACCGATAAATGGCGGCGGCAAATGCGAACCCGAACTGAACGGCGAGATACGCTTCAGGGACCTGCTGCGCGTTAACGGTTACGTCGCGGGCAGGATTGTTTCGGAAAAGGGCACGCTGATCGTCACGACCGAAGCCCGGGTGGATGCCGAAATCGAAGTTGGTGTTGCTGTGATTAGCGGCACAGTCAATGGTAGCGTTATTGGTCACGAAAGGGTCGAACTAAATCCGGGCGCAGTCATCATGGGCAACATCTCGACGAATTCGCTGGCAGTCAGACCTGGCGCCTTCTTTCATGGCGACTGCTGCGTGTGGAAAGAGAAGAACGGCGACAAGTAATCAAACCGAAGCGAGCGAGGGTGGGTGAAATGAGTGGTTCCGAAAGACAGTATTCGAGTCTTGCGGTTGAAGAGTCTGCTGTGCAAAGGTCTTCCAATCCGTTCAGGTCCGTCGATATTCCTTCCGATCCATCCGCGTACTTCGATAAGTGGCTCAAAGAACTCAAACCGGCGCTTGACCTAATTCAGCACCCAGCTCCAACTTCCGAGAAGCCGTTGTCTCTGCATGAGTTCAGATTCGAAGGAACGCTACGCATTGATTGTTTTGTTGCCGGGCGAATTCGTTCCGCGACCGGCACTCTCATCATAGCTGAGACCGGGAGAGCCGAGGCCGATATAAGCGTCGCCGTCGCGATCATCGAAGGCGACGTGCGCGGTGATATTCACGCTACCGAGCGGGTAGAGATTGGCAATCACGCAAGCGTGATCGGAAATATCGAGGCCGGTATTATTTCAATTCAACCGGGGGCGGTCTTCGAAGGCCGCTGCGTCTTTCTCTCCAATCAGCGTCCGTCTGACACTGAAGTCAGTCGTTCCGATTCTGTCGATTCGAGCCTTCCGCAAAGATTTCAGAGTGTGCGCGACCAGGACGAGCAGCAGGAAGAGAGTTTCTTTGTCGCTGTCGGTAGATAATCTCCACGTCATTTCAGCGCCAAATAGGTATTTTGTTCTCAGTCTCACCTGGTTTCAACCAGGTGGCCACCCTATTCGCCGTTGAATTCTCCAACCGTTTCAACGGCTTTCGTCGGCTCCCGCGAAACCGTTGAAACGGTTCTGAGAATTTTGTGGTAACCGTCTAACCACCCGGTTGAAACCGGGTGTGAATGATAGTCATTAGCAATGTGACCAGATCACCAATTCTTGGACCACAAATCGATTTAACTTCTTATGTGCGTTGAGTGGTAATATCTGGTCGCCAACGCGAACGCGGTTCTGATTCGCCAAGGCTCACAGACTGAAGTCTATGTTACCGAAGATGACCGACCTACGCAGCGATACTGTTACCAAACCAACGCCCGCAATGCGGCGAGCTATGGCCGAAGCCGAGGTCGGCGACGACGTTTACGGCGAAGATCCTACGGTCAACCGTTTGCAAGAGCGCGCGGCTGAAATCTTTGAGAAAGACGCCGCGCTTTTTGTCCCGACCGGTTCCATGGGAAACCAGACGGCGGTCAAACTGCACACCAGACCCGGGCAGGAAGTGATCATCGAAGAACGCGGCCACATTTACAATTTCGAAATGGCCACGATGTCCGCGTTCTCCGGCGCATTGGCGCGTCCCGTGAAAAGCAATGACGGCAGTGGAATTCTCACTTGGGATGAAATCGCCGGGGCACTTCATCACAATACTGCTTATTACGTTGCGCCGACCGCTTTAATCGCGCTCGAGAACTCGCACAACCTGGCCGGAGGTTCGGTGCTGACGCGCGCACGCACGGAAGACATTTGCGCGCGCGCGCATGAAAAAAACCTCCCCGTGCATCTCGACGGCGCGCGAATTTTCAACGCCGCAGCGGCGCTGGGCGAAAGCGTCGCGAATCTCGCGCGGCCGGCCGACTCGGTAATGTTTTGTTTGTCGAAAGGTTTGGGCGCGCCGGTAGGATCGATGCTGTTGGGAACGCGGGCGTTCATCGACGAAGCTCGCGTTGTGCGCAAGATGCTCGGCGGCGGCATGCGTCAAGCCGGCGTGCTGGCCGCCGCCGGCCTGGTGGCGCTGGAAGAATCACCAAAACAATTGCCGGAAGATCACGCGAACGCGAAACGACTGGCCGAAGGAGTCGCCGAACTCCCCGGTGTGAAAATCGATCCCGAGAAGGTAATTACTAACATCGTAATCTTCGATGTTGCCGAAACCGGACAAACCGCCGATGCGATCTGCGCACAACTGCGCGAACGCAGCGTGCTGGCATCAGGTTTCGGTTCATCAATCCGCATGGTCACGCACTGCGACGTTGCGCGCGAAGATATTGAAAAAGCGTTGCGCGAATTACGAACTGTCCTGCATCGTTGATACGTTGAGGTCTGCGATATGACATTACGACAACGACGATTTACATGGCTCACTATTCTGGTGTTCATATGTTGCGTCGTCCTAGCCCACGTCCAAAGAGGAACACGTAGCCAAGAATACTTAACCATATCCGCGGATATACTGAATTACGAGTTGACAACTCTCGACAACCGGCCCCTGAAGCTTTCCGATTATCCCGAAAAGATAATCGTAATGAATTTCTTCGCGTCGTGGTGCGATCCGTGTATCGAGAATTTGAAGGATTTGGTACTACTGAAGGAAGAGTACAAGGCACATCAAATCGAGATCGTTGGCTTAGTGTTGAATGAAAAGGATCTCAATAGCAAAGCGCTTCTGAGACTCGTTCAGGATCGGAAGGTTAGTTTTTCGGTGGTTTTGGATAAAGGAGAGTTCGGCGAATCGCTCAAGAAAATAGTAAACGCGCGTGACGTGATCCCTCAAACTTTCGTTATCAAAGACGGACGTATCTGGAGACACTTCCAAGGCTACAATCCAGTGAATAGTCCTCAACTGCTGCGGAAAGCGTTGGATGAACTCGGCCAAGGAACCCCGTCTAAAAATCCTGGGGCCTCTTTTTAAGACCATTTGTCGAACGATGGATTCGACCACCGAACACAAACCCAACCTCAAAACCGAAGCCATCGCCGGTATTACAACCTTCTTCACGATGGCTTACATCGTGATCGTCAATCCGCAGATTCTTTCGGCCGACGGCAAAACCGGAATGGCATTCAGCGGCGTGCTGACTGCGACGGTGCTCGTGTGTTTCGTCATGACTTTGCTGATGGGCGTTTATGCAAAGCTGC
>WNGH01002775.1_pt1 | contig 16640 bp, 10 predicted proteins | sample 5400631 | NCBI WGS metagenome assembly WNGH01 (sample SAMN13153373, study PRJNA577476) | soil metagenome | isolation source: 115 cm soil or saprolite under Garry oak tree replicate 1 | place: USA:California | collected 2016-06-15
CGCCGATGACAGTGAGTTCTACATCGACGCCGCCGACGGGATCGGTATCAGCGGCATTTACCAGGGCAACGTTACGCCTGATGTCTGGCATAGAATCGCTTTGGCGGTTGATATGGCAGGTCCGGGACCTCATCCAGTGGTCGCCAAGTTTATTGATGGCGTCAAGGTCGGTGAGCAGACAGCGGGTCTTGATGTCGCGGATGGCCGCTTCTCCCTGCAAACCAGCCTTGCTCTGCTCTTCTCCGAAAACGCCGGTTACAACAATGATGCCTACGTCAGCAGCGTCCAGTTCAACAACGGGCGGCGGTCTGACGCGTTCATTGCCTCGTTGGGCGGCCCTACCGCCAGCAAGGTTCCAGGCTGCATCACCGCCCGGATGGAAGGCGGCAACGTTGTCATCCGCTGGACGGGCGGAGTGGGGCTGCAAAGCGCGGACGTTATCACCGGCCCCTGGAGCGTGCTGACGGGGGTTAGCAGTCCGTACACAGTGCCAGGGCCGCTCGGCTCGAACAAGTTCTTTCGCCCGAGAATCCCCTGACTCCAGGCGGCGCGATTCAACGGAGCTGCTCAACGAACCACCGTCTGCGCACAACGAAGCGCAGTTTCAGTATTCGGAAGTCCGCTGTCCTGATCTTACGCGGTGCGGCGATCCCCGGCGGGTCGAATTCCTTGTGACGTATGGCAATTCCAGCCCGAATCCGGTGCGGCGAACGCCCCGTTGTTGATCACAAAAAGATCTTTCAAAAATCTTTCAAAAGCCGTTGACAGAGCGAAATCCATGCCGTATTTTTTCCCCGGCGTTAGAAAAAGTCGAAAATCATGGGCCCCTGAGCTTTTTTGAAGAAGAGCGGGGGTAATGGTTTTTTGTCGCTTATTGGCATCAGGTGAACAGTTTTGGATGGCCCCGAACTTCGGGGCAAGTGCCCATGTAGCTCAGTTGGTAGAGCGCGTCCTTGGTAAGGACGAGGTCATCAGTTCAATCCTGATCGTGGGCTCCAGAAATCCTTGCAACGCAAGAGCGTTTAATGAGTTAAGCAACAAAGACAACAACCCCAGGAGAGAGCAATGGCAAAAGAACAATTTCAACGAACCAAACCGCATGTCAACGTCGGCACCATCGGACACATTGACCACGGCAAGTCCACGTTAACTGCTGCAATTGTGAAGACCCAATCCAAAAAAGGCCTGGCGACCCCCATCTCCTATGCCGACATTACCAAGGGGGGCACGGTGCGTGATGAAACCAAGACAGTCACGATCGCCGTCTCGCACGTCGAGTACCAGAGCGATAAGCGGCATTATGCGCATATTGATTGCCCCGGTCACGCCGACTTCATCAAGAACATGATCACAGGCGCGGCCCAAATGGATGGCGCCATTCTGGTGGTGGATGCCTCCGAAGGCCCCATGCCCCAGACCAAAGAGCATGTCCTGCTGGCGCGGCAGGTCGGCGTACCGGCCATCGTCGTTTTCCTGAACAAGGTTGACCTCGTGGATGATCCGGAACTGCTGGACCTGGTTGAGATGGAAGTCAGGGATCTGCTGACCAAGTACGAATTCCCAGGCGAAAAAACTCCCATCATTCGCGGCAGCTCCAAGAAAGCCATGGCGGGCGAGCCTGAAGGAGAGAAGGCAATCCAGCAGTTGCTGGAGGCCATTGATGAGTTCATCCCGCTGCCAACCCGCGACGTTGACAAGCCGTTCTTGATGTGCATCGAAGACGTCTTCAACATTGAGGGCCGTGGCACCGTGGTCACCGGGCGCGTCGAACGCGGCGAACTCAAGCGCATGGACGACGTCGAGATCGTTGGTTTGAGGGACACTCGCAAGACTGTGGCCACGGACATCGAGATGTTTCGCAAGCTGCTGGACTCTGCCAAGGCTGGCGATAACGTGGGCGTGCTGCTGCGGGGCACGAAAAAAGAAGAAGTCGAGCGCGGCATGGTTCTGGCCAAGCCTGGAAGCATCACACCGCACACTAATTTCAAAGCTGAAGTCTATGTGTTGTCCAAGGAGGAAGGTGGCCGGCACACGCCCTTCTTCACCAATTACCGTCCCCAATTTTACTTCCGCACGACGGACGTGACGGGCACGGTGGCCCTCCCTCAGGGAGTCGAAATGGTGATGCCAGGAGACAACGTATCGGTCGCCATCAACGTGATTGCGCCGGTGGCCATGGAGAAAGGCCAACGGTTTGCGATTCGCGAAGGCGGTCGCACCATCGGCGCCGGGCGCGTGTCGGACGTCATCGCTTAGCCGGAGTTTGGACAATGTTGAGGGGCGGTGAACGGGTCCCGCTTCATTTTCGATTGGAAACACACATACCAACATACGATGGCAGTAGGGCGGTAGCTCAATTGGTAGAGTAGCGGTCTCCAAAACCGTCGGTTGGGGGTTCGAGTCCCTCCCGCCCTGCCAGAGGGCGAAACTTGTGGATGGTGATTGGGGTCGCGGGTGGGGCGCTTGGCGCCAGTCGGCGAAAGCCGCAGAGCATGGACAGCGGTGGCAGAGGCCTGCCCTGCCAGCCGGAGAGGTGGCAGAGTGGTCTATTGCGGCGGTCTTGAAAACCGCTTCGGCTTAACCGCCGACGGGGGTTCGAATCCCTCCCTCTCCGCCAAATTAGATTGTGAATGATTTAGTAAGAATAGGCATTGGGGTTGCAGTGGTCGGTACCGTCTTCGCCGTGCTTTGGCGCAAGGGATACCTGGTTCGGCTGTCCACCTACGTGCAGCAGACGCGCGAAGAATTGCGGAAATGTACCTGGCCATCGTGGGACGAACTGAAGGGCTCGACGGTGGTGGTGTTTGTATCAATCGTGCTGCTGGGTGGTTTCACCGTCGCAGTCGATCAGATTTTCTTTCGACTATTTATGCTCTTTAGACTCTAGCATCATGCGAAGCCAATGGTTTGTCATTCATACCTTGTCGGGCCAGGAACAGAAGGTCAAAGAAAGCATCGAAAAACGCATCAAGACCGAAGAAATGGGCGATTTTATTAGAGAAGTCCTGGTGCCGATGGAAAAAGTGGTTGAAGTTCGGAACCAGAAAAAAACCGTTTCAACCCGCAAGCTCTGGCCAGGCTACGTTTTCGTGGATATGGTGTTGCTCGATGAAAACAACCGGATCCTTGAAAGACCCTGGTACTTTATCAAAGAAACCCAGGGCGTCATTGGTTTCGTAGGCGGCGAGCCGCCGACGCCGACCCCGGCCGAGGAGGTCGAGTCGATCAAGACGCAGATCTCGGCCTCCGAAGAGCATGAGAAGCCAAAGGTCAGCTTCGATATCGGCGAAACGGTGAAGATCAACAATGGCCCATTTCTTAACTTCAGCGGTGTGATTGAGGAACTCGAGCCGGACCGGGGCAAACTGAAAGTCACCGTGAACATTTTTGGCCGCAATACACCCGTCGAATTGGAATACTGGCAGGTGGAGAAGGCGTGAAGAAATGGACTGATGGTGTAGTGGAGTGATGAAGTAATGAGAACAGAAACGTGGCGACCGAGTGATGGAGTCATGCCGGGAACCTCCGGGTCGGCACTCCGCCGCTCCCATGGTCCGACACTCCGTTTCTGAGCCTATGGCAAAAAAAATTACTGGACAGATTAAGTTGCAGATTCCGGCCGGGCAGGCCAATCCGGCCCCGCCGGTCGGACCGGCCCTGGGCCAGCACGGGGTGAACATCATGGCTTTCTGCAAAGAATACAACGCCAGGACTAAGGATCAGCCTGGCATGGTCATTCCCGTAGTCATCACGGTTTATCAGGACAAGTCTTTTACGTTCATAACCAAATCGCCTCCGGCATCGGCCCTGCTCAAGAAAGCGGCGGGTATTACCGCTGGTTCCAAGGAGCCGAACAAGGAAAAGGTGGGCAAAGTGACCCGCAAGCAGGTTCTGGATATTGTAAAACTCAAAATGAAAGATTTGAACGCGACGTCCGAGGAGGCGGCCTTTCGCATCGTGGCCGGCACTGCCCGCAGCATGGGCATCGAAGTCACAGGGTAGCCACTCGAAAGCCAACACTCGACACTCAAACATGCCAAGTAAACGATACAAAAAGGCCCTGGAATTGGTGGATGGCAAGAAGGCCTACCCGCTCAAATCCGCAGTGGAAGTCCTAGCTAAATTCCCGAAAGCCAAGTTCAACGAGACCGTGGACCTGGCTTTTAGGCTCGGCATCGATCCGAAGCAATCCGACCAGATGGTTCGCGGCACCGTTCCGCTTCCGCACGGCAGCGGCAAGACTGTCCGCGTGCTCGTGTTCGCCAAGAGCGGCCCCGCCGCCGATGCCGCCCGTGCCGCCGGGGCGGAGTACGTCGGCTTCGAGGACCTGATCAAGAAATGCCAGGATGGTTGGGCGGAGTTCGATGTCGCTGTGGCCACGCCAGAGGCCATGGGCGAGGTGCGCAAGCTCGGCAAGGTCCTTGGGCCGCGCGGCCTCATGCCTAACCCCAAAACCGGGACGGTCACTGAGGACACTGCCCGGGCGGTCAAAGAAGTTAAAGCCGGCCGGGTTGAATTCAAGATCGACAAGGCGGGCAACATTCATGTGCCGGTCGGCAAAGTTTCATTCAACACGACCCAGCTTGAGGAGAACGCTCGCGCGGTGATCGATGCCGTTGCCAAAGCCCGTCCGCACAGCGCCAAGGGCCACTACTTCCAGAGCTGCACTCTTTCTGCCACCATGAGTCCGCCCGTGCGCTTGGACTTGAAGGAATTCGCAACGTGAACGCTTTAACCTTTAACCCTTAACCTTTTTACTGGTTTCACGTCTGATCACTTGTAACGATGTAACGATGTAACGAACCCGGAACATGCGCCCAGAAAAGCAAAACTTCACTCAGGAGTACCTGGCCCGTCTCAATGCCTCGCCCTTTTTCATCGTAGTCAATTACCAGGGCCTAAAAGTGGCGCACTTCAGCGAACTGCGCAAGCGCCTCAACAGAGCCGGCGCCGAAGTCCACGTGGTCAAGAACTCCGTCTTCCGCCTGGCCGCCAAAGAAGCGGGAGTCGGCGATTTGAATGGCGCCCTGGCCGGGCAACTGGCAGTGGTGACCGGCCAGCGCGACATCTCCACCGCTGCCAAAGTGGTCAAGCAGTTTGGCGCGGAGTTCGACCGCCTCAAAGTCCACTTTGGCTTTCTGAACAAGCAACGGCTCGAACAACCGGACATTTTGACGCTGGCCGATTTGCCTTCGCTTGAGGTGCTACGGGGCAAGTTGCTGGGCCTGTTCAACGCGCCGGCTACCAAGCTGGTGAGGCTGCTCAATACGCCGGCCACCCAGATGGCGCGCGTGTTGCAGGCGCGCAAAGACAAGTTGGAGACACCTGCCCCCGCGCAGGCCGGGGAATTGAAAATTGAAAATTGAGAATTTCAGATTGGCCGGAAACCAACCGATTCGGCTTAAACAATTTCATCTCCGTTCTAAACCGGCGGGGTGGAAGCGAGCAAACAACAACGTAAATCGTCGGTTTGCAGGCAGTGAACTTAATCCGTCCGTGGCCACGGGCGCCGACGAGACGCAATGAAAGGTAACGATGGCTCTAGACAAACCAAGAATCGTAGAAGACCTCAGTAATGCCACGGTGATTGAAATCGCCGACCTGGTCAAAGAACTGGAATCCAAGTGGGGCGTCACGGCCGCGGCGCCAGTTGCCATGGCCGCCCCAGGGGGAGGTCCTGCGGCTGCTCCAGTCGCCGAGGCCAAGACCACCTTTGACGTGATCCTCGTCGCGGTTGCAGCGGAGAAGAAGATTTCCGTCATCAAAGCCGTGCGCGAGGTCAAACCCGGCCTGGGTCTGGCCGAGGCTAAGGCCCTGGTCGAAGGCGCGCCCAAGCTGGTTCTGGAAGGCGCTAATAAGGCCGATTCCGATGCGGCGAAAAAGAAACTCGAAGAAGCAGGGGCTAAGGTTGAAGTAAAATAGAACGCGCAAGGCGCGGCGGGCCTCTGCGAGGACGCCCGGCCGCTGTGGCGGCGCCCGCCTCGCCGTCCCCGGTTCGCCAACAGCAAAAACAGAGATTTTTAGATCAGAAAACAGAATACTATCGGAGCCACAACCAGTGGTTCGAGTCCCGGCAAGTTCGCTTTTGAACGAAGCGTTCTTGCCTTGTGTCGTTTAGAGAAATCAACGGCTTGGCGTTATCGCCAGCCATCCATCGAAGGTCCAAATGCCATCGCGAGCTACTGAACGAATCAACTTCGGCAAGATCAAAGAGATCATCGCTCCGCCAAACCTCATTGAGTTGCAAACCAACTCCTACAAGGAATTTCTACAGGCTGAAGCCCCCCCCTCCAAGCGCAAGAACCTGGGATTGCAAGCCGTCTTCACGGAGGTGTTCCCCATCGAAAGCTACGACGGCAAATGCGTGTTGGATTTCCACTCCTATGAAATGGGCGAGCCCAAAATGGATTGGCTGGAATGTCTGCGGGAAGGCTTGACCTTCGGCGCGCCGCTTCATGTGACCTTCCTGCTCAAGGAGGAAAAGGGGACAAAAGAGGAAAGGGTTTTTATGGGTGAATTACCCCTTATGACCCCCCAGGGCACCTTCGTCATCAACGGCGCTGAACGGGTCATCGTCAGCCAATTGCACCGCTCCCCCGGCCTGGCCTTCGAGGCCACCCAGCATCCAAACGGCAAAATCCTGCATTCCTTCCGCATCATCCCCGACCGCGGCTCCTGGTACGAAGCCCAATTTGACACCAGCGATTTGCTTTACGTGTATTTGGACCGCAAGAAGCGCCGCCGGAAATTCCTGACCACGACCTTTTTCCGCGCGCTTAGTTTTCTGGAGGTAGAGGGCAAAGGCAAGGATGGCCAGGAAAAGAACCGCGGCACCGACGAAGAAATTCTGAAGCTCTTTTACGAAATTGAAGAACTGAACATCAAGGACGCGGAAAAGCGCGAAGACCTGCCCAACAAGGTCTTGATTGAAGACGCATTGGACGCGGAAAAAGAGCTGGTCGTCGCCCGCGCCTTCGAGCCGCTGTCCAAGGCCGTAGTCAAGCAAATTGCGGAGTTGGGCGTGCACAAGATCAAGGTCGTGGATACCACCCTGGACGACGGGATCATTATCAAGTGCATGAAGAAAGATCCCGCCAAGAATGAGGAAGAAGCCCTCAAGGACATCTATCGGCGGTTGCGTCCGGGTGATCCGCCCACCTCGGCCAACGCCAAGGCGCTGATTAAACGGTTATTTTTTGACGCCAAACGCTACGACCTGGGCCGGGTTGGCCGCTACAAGATCCACCAGAAACTGGGCATCAAAGGCGGCGACTCACGCATTCTCACCAAGGCCGATCTGGTCGCGGCGACCAAGTACCTCCTGCGCCTCAAGAAGGGCGAGGGCACGCTCGATGACATCGATCATCTGGGCAGCCGCCGTGTGCGCACCGTGGGCGAATTGCTTGCCAACCAATGCCGAGTGGGCCTGGCTCGCACCGAACGGCTGGTCAAGGAGCGTATGACTCTCTTCGATCAAGGCGTCGAGTCAATGTCACCGCAAAAACTCATCAACCCCAAAGCGCTTTCGGCGGTGATTCGCGATTTCTTCGGCCGCAGCCAGCTTTCACAGTTCATGGACCAGATCAACCCGCTGGCCGAGCTGACCCACAAGCGGCGTCTGTCGGCCTTGGGGCCGGGCGGCTTGTCCCGCGATCGCGCCGGGTTCGAGGTCCGGGACGTCCATCCTTCGCATTATGGCCGGATCTGCCCGGTGGAAACGCCGGAAGGCCCGAACATCGGCTTGATAGCTTCGCTGGCGACCTTCGCCCGCATTAATGATTTCGGCTTTCTCGAAACGCCTTATCGGAAAGTCGAAAAGGGCAAGGTTTCCTCGCATATAGATTATCTGACGGCTGACCGCGAAGAAGCGTTCATCATCGCCCAGGCCAACTCCCCCATCAGCGACAAGGCCCACTTCTCGACCGATCGCGTGGTTTGCCGGGGCAAGGGCGACTTTATTGACGTTGAGCCCAGCTACGTGGATTACATGGATGTGTCGCCCAAGCAGCTCGTGTCGGTGGCGGCAAGCTTGATTCCGTTTCTGGAGCACGACGATGCCAATCGCGCGTTGATGGGTTCGAACATGCAGCGCCAGGCAGTGCCGCTGTTGGTCACCGAATCACCCTTGGTGGCCACGGGCCTGGAGGAACGTGTGGCCCGGGATTCTCGGGCCGTGATTGTGGCTGAGGAACCCGGCAAAGTCGCCTCCGTCACCGGCAGCCAGATCATCATTACCGAGGACGGGAAACTGCCCGAAAGCAAGAAGAAAATCAGGCACGACCCGGCGAAGGGCCTTTACGTTTATCAGGTGCGCAAGTTCATGCGCTCCAATGCCGCAACCTGCATCAACCAGAAGATTCTGGTCAAGAAGGGCGAGACGGTCAAAAAAGGCCAGGTCATCGCCGATGGTCCCTGCACGCAGAGCGGCGAGTTGGCCCTGGGACGCAATGTCCTGGTCGCCTTCATGCCCTGGAACGGCTACAACTTTGAAGATGCCATCCTGATCAGCGAGCGTACCATCAAAGAAGACGTCTTCACCTCCATCCACATTGATGAATTCGAGGTCGGCGCCCGCGATACCAAACTCGGCCCCGAAGAAATCACGCGCGACATACCCAATCTTGGCGACGAAGCGCTCAAGAACCTCGGACCCGATGGCGTCATCCGGGTCGGCGCCGAAGTCAGGCCAGGAGATATCCTGGTGGGCAAAATCACCCCCAAGAGCGAAACCGAACTGGCCCCGGAAGAACGCTTGCTCCGCGCTATCTTCGGTGAGAAGGCCGCCGACGTGAAAGACACCTCCCTCAAGGTTCCCTCCGGGACCTACGGCATCGTCATGGATGTCAAGGTTTCCGCTAAAAAGGAGTCTGAACACGACTCCAAAACCGCGGCCACTGAAGAAAAACGCCATGCCAAGGAGGTGGAGGAGGAGTACAAGAAGAAGATCGACGAGCTGCGCGACCAATTGACCGAAGCCCTCAGCAATATTCTGCTGGGCGAAAAGATTCCGCTGGACGTGGTCAACAGCGAAACGGGCGAAATCATCATCCCGGCCAATCGCAAGATTACCAAGACTTTGTTGCGCAAGCTGGCCCAAGTTTATGATCGCATTGAAATCGATCCCTCGCCCATTCGCAATAAGATCAACGAAATCATCGGCAGCTTCAAAAAGAAGTTCGACGACCTGCAGATGCAGTACGACGAAGAACTGGAGCGCGCCGAATCCGGGGAGGGCGTTGATAGCGGCGTGGTCAAGTCGGTCAAGGTCTATATCGCCTCCAAGCGCAAGCTTTCCGTGGGCGATAAAATGGCCGGCCGCCACGGCAACAAAGGCGTTGTGGCCAAGATCGTCGCAGAAGAGGACATGCCGTTTCTGGCCGATGGCACACCTGTGGATATCGTGTTAAACCCGCTGGGGGTGCCCTCGCGCATGAACGTCGGCCAGGTACTGGAGACGCACCTGGGTTGGGCGGCCAGGCTGCTGGGCCTCAAGTTCGCCACTCCCGTGTTCGATGGCATTAAAGAGAAAGACATTCGAGCTTACCTCAAAGAAGCCAAGCTGCCGGAGAATGGCAAGACCCGGCTGGTTGATGGCCGGACAGGTGAGCCTTTCGATCAGGAAATCGTCGTCGGTTACATCTATATGATGAAGCTGGGCCACCTGGTGGCCGACAAGATTCATGCTCGCGCCGTGGGTCCCTATTCGCTGGTGACCCAGCAGCCGTTGGGTGGCAAAGCCCAATACGGGGGGCAGCGTTTCGGCGAAATGGAAGTCTGGGCCATGGAGGCCTATGGCGCCGCCTACACGCTGCAGGAATTGCTGACCGTCAAATCCGACGATGTTCAGGGCCGCACCCGCATCTACGAGAGTATTGTCAAAGGCGACAACAGCCTGGAGGCGGGCATTCCCGAATCCTTCAATGTGCTGGTCAAAGAAATGCAGTCGCTGGGCCTCGATGTGAAGGTCGGCTACTCCAATCCCGTCGAGCAGTCGGCAGCCGAGCAGCCCCGCTCAGCTTTGGCGGGCGTGTAAGTTGAGAATTGATTTATCTATCTTATGATTAGCACCAAAGAAAGCGCCCGCGAGTTGCTCGGTCTGGACAAGGTCAATCAGGTGGAGTACGTCGCGATTTCCGTCGCGTCGCCTGATGCCATTCGTGCCTGGTCCAAAGGCGAAGTCAAGAACCCGGAGACCATCAACTACCGCACGTTCAAGCCGGAAAAGGGCGGCTTGTTTTGCGAACGCATCTTCGGCCCGGTCAAAGATTGGGAATGCTCGTGCGGCAAGTACAAGCGCATCAAGCATCGCGGCGTGGTTTGCGACCGCTGCGGGGTCGAAGTGACGCTCGCCCGCGTGCGCCGCGAGCGCATGGGCCACATCGAGATGGCAGTGCCGGTTTGCCATATCTGGTTTTTCAAGTGCATGCCCTCGCGGATCGGCTTGGTGCTCGACATGACCGCCCGCAATCTGGAGCGGGTCATTTACTATGAGGACTACCTGGTGATAGACGCCGGCTCGACGCCGCTCAAACAGAACCAGTTGTTGAGCGAGCATGAGTATCGCGAGGCCCGAGAGACTTACGGCTCTGAGGCCTTCGTCGCCAAGATGGGCGCTGAAGCCGTCCGCGACGCGCTGAGCCGGGTGGATTTGGGCAAGCAGATCGACCACTTGCAGGGCGCCATGACCGAAACCAAGAGCAAGCAAATCCGCAAGAAGATCGCCAAACGCATCAAGTTGCTACAGGGCTTGCAGTCCTCCAAGAGCCGTCCGGAATGGATGATCCTTATTGTGCTGCCTGTCATTCCGCCGGATCTGCGGCCACTGGTGCCGCTCGAAGGCGGCCGCTTTGCCACCTCCGACCTCAACGATTTGTACCGGCGCGTCATCAACCGCAACAACCGCCTGAAGAACCTGCTCCAGCTCAAGACGCCGGAGGTCATCATTCGCAACGAAAAACGCATGTTGCAGGAAGCGGTGGATGCCTTGTTCGACAATGGCCGCCATGGCCGCGCCGTCACCGGCGCCGGCAATCGCGCCTTGAAGTCCCTCAGCGACATGCTCAAGGGCAAGAGCGGGCGTTTCCGCCAAAACCTGCTCGGCAAGCGGGTGGATTACTCCGGCCGCTCGGTTATCGTCATTGGTCCGGAACTCAAGCTCCACCAATGCGGACTGCCCAAAAAGATGGCCTTGGTGCTTTTCGAGCCGTTCATCATCCGCCGGCTCAAGGAGTTGGGCTACGTTCACACCGTGCGTTCCGCCAAGAAGATGATCGAGCGCCAGACCACCGAGGTGTGGGATATCCTCGAAGAGGTCACTCGCGGCCATCCGGTGCTGCTCAACCGCGCGCCCACCCTTCACCGGCTTTCGGTCCAGGCCTTTGAACCACAGCTCATCGAAGGCGAGGCCATCCGCATTCATCCGCTGGTTTGCACCGCCTACAACGCGGACTTCGATGGCGACCAGATGGCCGTCCACGTGCCGCTGTCCGTCGAAGCCCAAATGGAAGCCCGGCTGCTGATGATGGCGCCCAACAACATCTTCAGCCCCTCCAGCGGCAGGCCCATTATCACCCCAACTCAAGACATCACCTTGGGTTGCTTCTATCTGACCGCCGACCCGCGGACGCCGCCTGCGGCCGATCCCAACCAGTTGAAACTCTTCGGCTCCAAAACCGAAGTCATCTTCGCCTACAGCGACGGCGCCATCACCACGCACGAGCGCATTCGGCTTGCTAACCCGGATTTCGGCCGGAAAACCGAGTATGGCGACGCTACCCGGAAAATCATCGAGACCACCGTCGGCCGCGTCATGTTTAGCGAAATCTGGCCGGAGGAACTGGGCTTCCCCAACAAACCTGTCAAGAAGAACGAACTCGGCGATTTGATTTGGAAGTGCTACAAAATTTGCGGCCACGACAAGACCGTGGTCATGCTGGACAAGCTCAAGGAACTGGGTTTCCGGGAAGCGACCAAGGCCGGCGTTTCCATTGGGATTGATGACATGATCATACCGAAGGAAAAGGGCCAGGAGATCGATGCCGCACAAAAGCAGATCAAAGAAGTCGAGAAGCAATATCGCAAAGGGGTCATTACCCCGGGCGAACGCTACAACAAAATCATCGACATCTGGACCCATTGCACCGACCAGATTTCCAACGTCATGTTGCGCACTCTGGATTACAACCAGGGCAAACGCGAATACAATCCGGTGTCGCTTATGGTGGATTCGGGCGCCCGTGGCAATCGCCAGCAGGTGCGCCAGCTTGCGGGCGTGCGCGGCCTGATGGCGAAACCCTCCGGCGACATCATCGAGAAGCCCATTCTCTCCAACTTCCGCGAGGGCCTCACCGTCCTGGAGTACTTCATCTCGACCCACGGCGCCCGCAAGGGCCTGGCTGACACCGCCCTCAAAACCGCCGATTCAGGTTACATGACGCGCAAACTGGTGGACGTGGCCCAGGACGTTATCATCCGCGAACAAGATTGCGGCACCACCAACGGCATCTGGGTCCAGGCCATTTACGAAGGAGAAGATGAAGTCGTCAAACTGAGCGAACGCCTCGTTGGCCGCTATTCGTGCGATGATGTCCCCAACCCCCAGAGCCCTAAGGTACTCATGGTCCGCGCCAGCACTGAGATTGACGAGGTGAAAGGCCGGCTAATCGACACCTCCGGGGTCGAGAAGGTCAAAATTCGCTCCGTGCTCACCTGCGAAAGCAAACACGGCGTGTGCCAGTGTTGCTACGGGCGCAACCTGGCTACGGGCGCCCTGGTCAAACTGGGCGAGGCGGTTGGCATCATCGCCGCCCAGTCCATTGGCGAGCCGGGAACTCAACTGACGATGCGCACCTTCCACATCGGCGGCACCGCCTCGCAGGTCTTCAAGCAGCCGCAGATCAAAGCCAAATTCGATGGCGTCGTCCGCTACAACGATTTGCGCCTCGTCCAACTGGAAGATGGAAACAATATCGTGCTCAATAAAAACGGCTCAGTCTCCATCCTCGCCGAGGACGGCCGCGAGTTGGAAAACCACAACGTCGTCATCGGCGCCGTCATTTCGTTCCCCGACGGCGCCAAGGTCAAGAAGGGCGAGACCTTTGTTCAGTGGGACCCGTACAACGTCCCAATTCTCTCCGAAAGGGCTGGCCGGGTGAAATTCCTGGACATCATCGAGGGCGTCACGATGAAACAGGAAATGGACGAACAGACCCAGCAAGAGGCCATGGTTGTCATCGAACACAAAGAGGATTTGCACCCGCAAATCATCATCCTCGATGCAAAGGGCGAGCCGGCTGCCAATTACCCTATCCCCTCGGGCGCGCACATCGTCGTCGCCGAAGGCGACAATATCGTCGCCGGCACCTTGATGGCCAAGACCCCGCGCAAAACCTCCAAGACCAAAGACATCACTGGCGGGCTGCCCCGCGTGGCCGAGTTGTTCGAGGCCCGCCGGCCAAAAGATGCGTCCGAGATCTCCAAGATCGACGGCATCGTGGACTTCGGTCCGAGCGTGCGCGGTAAACGCTGCATCGTCATCAAGGACCAGCAAACCAGCGTCGAAGAGGAGCACCTCATCCCTATCGGCAAGCACGTCATCGTTTTCAAAGGCGATTACGTGCGCAAAGGCCAGCAGTTGACCGAAGGCCCCATTGACCCGCACGAAATCCTCGACATCTGCGGCCCGCAGGAATTACAGGAGCATCTGGTCAACGAGGTCCAGGAAGTTTATCGCCTCCAGGGCGTCACCATTAACGACAAGCACATCGAGATCATCGTCCGGCAGATGCTCCGCAAAGTGCGCATCACCGAGCCCGGCGACGCCACTTTCCTGTGGGGCGAACAGGTTGATAAGCTCGAATTCGAAGAAGAAAACCAGCGTGTCGAAAAGATGGGCGGCAAGCCTGCCGAGGCGCAGCCGGTGTTGCTGGGTATCACCAAGGCCTCCCTGGAAACCGAGAGTTTCCTCAGCGCCGCATCCTTCCAGGACACGACGCGCGTGCTCACCGAAGCCGCTACCCGTGCGCGGGTGGATTATCTGCGGGGCTTCAAGGAAAACGTGATCATGGGCCACATCATTCCGGCCGGCACTGGCTTCGACCACCACCGCAAAGTGCAGCTCAAGCCGCTGGTCGAAATCAGCGAAGAACCCGAGCCCGAGGAACAACCGGCCCTGGCCGAGAACCCGCTGGTGGGCTGATTAAGACTCAAACGTCTCTAGCCTGGATACTTCCCAGCGCAGCAAAGCCGCAACCAAAAATTTTTCAAAAAAGGAAGAAGTTGAGAAAGAGTGGTACACTGCGGCGGAAACGGCCTCAGGGTGTAGCCGCCGACGTCAGTCGGCGCTAACTTCTCTTCCTCGAATATCAGCGCCGACTGACGTCGGCGGCTATGGCGGCGATGAAATATGCGGGCTAGGCAGCCCTCTTGGCTGCCCAATAGGCCCTCATCCTGGCTGAGAGTCTGGCTCGGCCTGCGGCACTCATCTTCCTCTTAGGCTTCTGCGCCGGCCTGGCTAACCGCTGTCTTGCTTTGATCTTCGCCCATCTTCGTTTGGCGGCGGCAGAAATCCTGGCATGCGCAGCCGCGCTCAGCACCCGCCTCTTCTTCGGAGCCCGATTAGCGCCCACCGGTCCCCGGGAACCAAGGACCCTGCTGAGCTGCTTCTCAAGTGCGACGATCCGTTCCTGGACATCGGCTGCCCGACGCAACAGTTGTGGCGTCAGGCTGGTAAGTGATGCGTTCATGCGTGCACTGTGAAGGGTATTGCGCGGAAGTCAAGCAAAAGACGATGACCTCCGTAAGACCTTGGCCAGGGTGCCGGTAAGGACGCTTTCCACAGCGTGGCAAAGCCGGCAACGCCGCAACCGGTTAACTGACCTCCAATTCCACCGTTTGGACACACAAACAGCAGAATGAGGCAGGCCCAGCGGACGTCCAAGGCAGCCGCTACGCTCACCCGCTGCCATGGTGTTCCTGGTACGGCATCTGCTTACACCGACCGCATAGAATGACCATTAGTCTGCAACCAATACCTGGTGCTGCCCTGCCATTGACACGGCCCGGCGCAGGCCCATTGAGCTCCCGCAACCGCACTTGTCGGATGCTGAACCTGAGGTGCTGCCTGTTCGGAGCGGTTTTCCTGCTCCGGTTGGGTTGTCCCTCGGGCTTGGCTCAAGAACAGACAATCTCCGTGAAAATCGCCGAACCTGGTCCGCTTTTGGCGTACGCCGCCCCTGTATCCCGCGTCACTCCGGCGGAACTGTGGTCAGCCCCAGCCTCAACTGCCATTGCGCCACGGAACCGAGACCGAGCGCGACCTTCCCCGGACGCTGCGGCCTCCGAACTCGCGGCAGCGACCGATTTCTCTCAGCCGCTGCGCCTGTTCCACGCTGCTGCGCTGGAGGCCGGCGAGAATCTGCGGTCATCAGAAACCTTCGCGCAACCGGCGAGCGCGCCAGAGGCTGGCGGAAAGAATCCTGGCGCCTCCAAGTCTCTTACCGACAGCTTCCAGGTTGAAGGCCTCCTCCTGCAGGCCGCAGTCGAGAGAAGCTCGGCTTCTCAGGACGACCTCGCGCTGATGCACAGAAAGATGCACTCCCACTTCGCCTACGATTGCTGGGCCGATCTGGGAGGTGGTTTCGGCCAATTTTCCCCGGATGACAGGCTTGGCCGCTCGCGGATCAACGGCGCCGGCGTCGAGGTCCCGGACTGCCTGTACGTCAAGATGAGCTTCAGATTTTGAGCCGGTGATGGGTCTTGGTTGGGAAGCGGGAGGGAGCGACAGAACCATGGCAGGACAGAATCATAAATCCGATGCCATCAGACATCAGGCCTCTGGCCTGCCCAGGACATGAGGTTCTCCGCAGACCTCATATAAATGATTCTGTCCTGCCATGATTCTGTCAATTCTGTCCTTGGGTTAACGCTTATGGGCCGCGTTTCTGCGCGTCCCATTAAACGTTGATCTCTTCAAGCTTCGACAACACCTCACCCTTTCCGCACGACGGTGTCGCGTTGGGCCCATTCAGGATTCGGGTTGGGATAATCCAGGTTGAAATGGAGTCCGCGGCTTTCCGGACGCTGCAACGCGCTGGTCACGATAAGCTCCGCCACGGTGGCGATGTTGCGCAGCTCGAGAAGGTCGCTGGTTACGATGAAATCCCAGTAATACTGCTGAATCTCTTCCTGCAAGTTGGCGATGCGTTTGTGGGCGCGTTGCAATCGTTTGTTGGTGCGAACGATGCCCACGTAATCCCACATCGCCCGGCGGATTTCCTCCCAGTTGTGCGATACGACCACCATTTCGTCCGGGTCGTGGGCATTGCCGGAATGCCAGGGCGGGATGTCCAAGCCGAGAGGTTCGGGTTTGCCGGCGGCAGCAGCCAACGCGGCGCGATGGGCGCAGACCAGCGCCTCGAGCAGGGAATTGCTCGCCAGCCGGTTAGCTCCGTGCAAGCCGGTGCAGGCCGCCTCGCCTACAGCGTAAAGGCCGCTGATGTCAGTTTGGCCTGCCAGGTTGCTCAGCACGCCGCCGCATTGGTAATGCGCCGCGGGCACCACTGGAATCGGCTCCTTGGTGATATCAATGCCATAACGCAGGCAGGTCTGATATATGTTGGGAAACCGCTCGATAATGAAAC
>WNGH01002776.1_pt1 | contig 16639 bp, 7 predicted proteins | sample 5400631 | NCBI WGS metagenome assembly WNGH01 (sample SAMN13153373, study PRJNA577476) | soil metagenome | isolation source: 115 cm soil or saprolite under Garry oak tree replicate 1 | place: USA:California | collected 2016-06-15
CGGTCCTCCACCTCAGCAGGTCGCTCGCTGATGCTGACCATGCCGGGGATGCGGCCGCGCCGCTGGTCGCTCCTGCGATGAGGTCGACGCAAAGCCCGACCAGTGCGCAGGCAGACCGCAAGCTCGCGGCGAAGGGCGCCGCGGCCCTGAACGTAGATCGACTGGTAGATGGTCTCGTGCGACACCCACATCTCCGGTTGCGATGCGAACTCCCGCTTCAGCTGAGCGGCGATTTGCTCCGGACTCAGCCTAGATGTGAGTTTGGCCTGGACAACCTCGCGGAGCCCAAGGTTGGTCTTGAGCTTGGCCGGCTTCGGTCGCCGTGCCATGTGTTCGGCTCTGGCCTGGGCGTAGCTCGGCCGATAGGTCCAGGGCGTCCTCACAGGCAAGCCATGCGGACGCCGGTGACGAGCTCGGTACAGCTGATGCCGCATGTTCCGCCGCAGCTCCCGTTGAACCGTCGACGGCGCCCGGCCAAGGCTCCGGGCAATCAGTCGGATGGAGTCGCCGCGTTCCACCCCGGCATAGATCTCTTCGCGTTCTTCGACCGACAGACACCGACCGCTTCGCTTGGCTGTGACGTAGGCAGGGACCACGCCGCCAGCCTGACTGAACCACCTCTGGCCTGCCTCGCGGTTGTAGCCGACCTGCTGCGCAGCCTCCTCTCTCACAACCCCATCACGAATCAACCGCCAGAACTGCGTCAGGACCTGTCGACCTGCAACCGCCGTCATCGCCCGACCCCTTTACTTCAGAGGTGTTGCGACGACTCCTTGAACCCAAGCGTCTTAGACAGGTGTGAGTGCCGGCACTCGCACTCGGAAGTCGCGCTTTCCGGGCATGAGTGCCGGCACTCGCGCAATGCGCTCGGGCTAGTTCAGGACGGTCGCGGTCAGCCACGTGGGGGAGAAGGCCGAGCCGATCGGACCCGCCCCCGCGAAGATGGTGACGCCGGGCGCAGCTCGGTTGGTCTTCCACGCCACCCAGACGGTGTACGTGGTGCCGCCCGCGAGCGCGACGTCGCCGTACGCGTACGCCGCGTTAGGTGAGTAAGCGCCGGCGATCCCGCCGCTCTCCTTCCATGTGACCACGGTCCCTGTGCCGAACGTGCCGCCGCTGATCACGACCGCGACGTCCTGGTTGTAGCCCGCCGTGTTGGTCCACAGGTCGGCGTTCACGGCGAGGACGTAGTTCGTCGCGCCGCTGGGCGAAAGGGTGAACTGCAGGTTGGTCGCGTCCATCTTCTGCCATGTGCTCCCGTTGCTGCCCGCCTGCGCGTACTGCTGGGTGCTCGACTTGACCGTGGCGCCCGCCGGGCTGGGGATGAGCACGACGCTGAGCGAGGTGGGGGAGAAGTTGCCGCCGATCGGGCCCGCGCCGGCCCAGATCGAGCCTGGGTCCGACCTGTTCGCCTTCCACTGCACCTTCGCCGTGTACGCGGTGCCTCCCACCACCGGAAGTGCGGCCTGGACGAACGCGGCGTTGGGCGAGAACGTGCCGGCCGAGCCGCCGCTCTCCTTCCACGCCTCAGGCTGACCGGTGGCCGTCGGGTACGCGCCGCCGGAAAGGGCGACGCCGACGTCCTGGTTGAAGCCGGCCGACGAGGTCCAGAGGTCCGCGTTGCCGCTGACGAACGCCAGCCAGTTGCCGGATGGCGGCGTGAACGGAACGCTGAGGTTGGCGCTGTCAATGTCCTGCCATGTCGAGCCGTCGCTGCCCGTCAGCTTGTACTGGGTCGTGCGCGACGCGCTGAAGACCGTGGTGGCCGAGACCGGGAACAGCTGGACGCTGATGCGCGTGGGCGAGAACGAGCTCACCACCGGACCGGCGCCGGCGAGGATGGAGCCGGGGTCGGACTTGTTGGCCTTCCACTGCAGGGTCGCCGTGTAGGCGGTCGCCGCCGCCACGGGGATCACGGTCTGCACGAACGCGGCATTGGGCGAGAACGTGGCGCCGCCGCCGCTCTCCTTCCAGGCTTCGGGCTGACCGGCGGCGGTGGGATAGGTTCCGCCGCTGACCGCCAGGCCGAGGTCCTGGTTGTAGCCGGCGGTGTTGGTCCACAGGTCGGCGTTGCCGCTGATGACCGCCAGCGAGTTGGCCGCCGGCGTGAATGACACCGCCAGCTTGAGCGCGTCCATGTTCGTCCACGTCGACCCGTTGCTGCCCGTCAGGCGGTACTGTGCGTAGCTGCAGCCCGCGAACCAGTTGGGCGAGGACGTGCTCGGGCACGGCGGGGCGTTGAAGTTGAACGCCCGGATGTTGGCGCCATGCGGCACGAAGATCCAGCCGCCATCCTCGGCCAGCGTGCCGAAGTGGTTGCTGCCGCCGCCGAGCGCCGCCGCCACGCGCTGCGTCCCGGTGGCGGGGTCAAAGCCGTACAGGGTTGTGCCGCCCTGGTCGCGCGCCCAGATGAGGCCCATGGCCGCGATGGGCGGCCCAGGGTTGACGGGCTGCACCCAGTCCGGCGTCGTGTTGAAAGTGTGAGTGGTGGTGTTCACGCTGAACGCGACCAGGCCCACGCCGTCGCAGGGCACGTAAAGGCGGCCGTTGTAGTACGCGAGGCCGCCGAACACCGCCTCCGGGCTGCACGACCCGATCCGGCCCTGGAACTGCTGGCCGTTGAAGTGTCCGAGGTTGGCCGAGTTGAGCAGCCACCCGTAGCCGGGCTTGCCCGTCACGAACACCTCGTTGTTCGGAAGCAGGGCGGGTCCGATGGAGCCGATGTCGGTGTCGCCGGCGTGCAGCACGCACCAGCTCATCGTGGCGTTGTCGGGAGCCCACGTGTCGGTCTCGCCCAGCGTCCCCGAAAGCTTGATGACGCCATCGCCGTGGTCCCAGCTCGTGTTGGTGCACGGATAGGAAGTCGAGCCGTAGCAGCCTGTGCCGTTGCCGGTGGACACGTACAGGTAGCCGGACGCGTCCACTGCGATGCCAGACGGCCCCCAGATCCCGGCGGCGTTCATGCATCCCGTCTGCGGCTGATACGAATGGTCCTGGCTGCCGCCGGTGACGGGCACGCTGACGACGGCGGGGTGATACGTACCGCAGTCGCCAAGCCAGCCGCCGAAAGCCACGTAAACGTGGCCGTTGCCAAGCGCCAGCGCTGCGCGCTCGTTCTGGTACTGAGGGCTGACCGACAGGTCGACCGGAAATCCCGTCACATCGGTGCCGTCGCTGATGTTGAGGGCGAACATCCGGTACTCGAGCGTCGGGGACGTGACGAGCCCGACCGCATACAGGATGCCGGACGACGGATCGATTACCGGCGTGCCCATTATTCCGATGTGGCCCGGATTGAACGAGCAGAAGGTGCCCGTGCTGGGAGCGCCCAGCGCGGTCCCGCCCGTGCGCGCCCACACCTGCGAGCCGTCGACGGCGTTGAACGCGTAGACCGAGTCGCCCATCGTGGCGACGTACACGCGGCCGTTGTATGCGAGAGGTTCCGCGTAGACGGCCTGGTCTACGGCCTTGTTCCAGTTGCTGAACGGGCCTCCGACGAATGCGGGCGCACTCGCGTCGTATCCGTTGCGAGTGTTGTCGTGGTGATACGTCGTCCAGCCTGTGGTCGATACGGCCTTGGGCCCGGCGGTCGCGGCGCGCTGCGGCGCGGCGCTCACCGCGGAGACCGAAAGAGCCAATCCAAGAATCCCCGCGAGCGCTATGCGGTAGGGTGTCAAACCACTTCCCAGGAGGTCCCAACGCTCGACATGTTGGTCCGGGTCACCGCAATCGATTGTCTCAAACCCGGCGCAAGCATCGGGTTACGCCGTGGTTAACCAGGTCGCATGGTTCTAGCCCTCGGGCGGCTCGCCATCGGCGGCCTGCTGCTCAGCGCAATCTCACTGGCGCCGTCTGCTCCGGCTTCCACGCACATCAATTCGAGACCGTTGATCCCATCCACGCGGCTGGAGTTCGGCGTGTCGAGCCAGCCGTCGGACCTGTCCTGGATGGCTTCGTCAGGCGTGCCCTGGAAATATCGCTACACGTATCTCGCCGGCGGGGTCAACACGGGGAATGGATGGGAGACCTGGAACAGCCCGGCGGGCGCGTACGCGACCTACTACATGGACGCGTCGAACGCCGACGGTTACGTGCCGGTGCTTCCTTACTACGAGCTGCTTCAGTCGTCGCCGTCGACCGGCTCCAACGAGTCGGATCGCGATTTCAGCAACCTCAACAACACGGCGACGATGTCGGCCTACTACGCCAACTTCAAGCTCCTGATGCAGAAGGCGGGCGCGTTCGGCCAGACCGTGATCGTCCACGTCGAGCCGGACCTCTGGGGCTACCTCGAGCAGCGGGCAGGCGGCGGTGACGCATCGACGCTGACCGCCAGCGTCAAGAGCTCAGGATTCGCGGATGTGTCGGCGGTTCCCGACACCGCGCAGGGATTCGCGTGGGCGCTGCTGCACATCCGCGACCTCTATGCACCGAACGCGTTGCTCGCCATCCATGCGTCGCTGTGGGCGAGCGGCTATGACGTGGGCAGCGACAGGAGCACGTCGCTGAACGCGGTCACTGTGGCCGACGCCACCTCCGCCTTCCTCAACTCGGCCGGCAACGCGTCGAACCCATACGGCAGCACGTGGGACCTCGTGTTCAACGACGTCGATGACCATGACGCCGCGTGGTGGGAGGCCCAGGGCGCGAACAACGCGTCCTTCACGCACTGGTGGGACCCGACCAACGCCGCGTACCCCAACTTCACGCGCTACCTGTCGTGGGTGGCGGAGATGCACATCAAGACCGGCAAGCAGCTCGTCGTGTGGCAGGTGCCCGAGGGCAACCAGTACTTTCTGGCGGAGAACAACACGTGCGGCCACTATCAGGACACCATCGCGCAGTACTTCATCGCGCACGCATCGGACCTTTACGCGGCCGGGCTCGTGGCGGTGCTGTTCGGCGCGGGCAACGCCTGCCAGACGAACAACACCGACGCGCGCTTCGACGGAATCACCAACAACGGCGGCAGCCCGACCACCGACCTTGCCGGTTGGTGCAACGCCTGCAACGTGCACGCGGCTACCTTCGCGGACGACGATGGCGGCTTTCTCCGCATGTTCGTCGGCCAGTACTACGCTCCGGTCCCGGGCGCGCCGACGAACGTCACGGCCACGGCCGGGGATGGATCGGCGAGCGTCAGCTGGTCCGCGCCGGCCAACAGCGGGGGCAGCGCCATCTCCAGCTACGTGGTCACGGCCCATGACGGCTGCACCATCCAGGGCTCGGTCACCGTGCCAGGTGCCCCGCCCGCGACCACGACCACGTTTCCGAGCCTCACGAACGGAACCGCCTATACGTTCACCGTGGCCGCGGTCAACAGCTATGGCGCCGGCGCGCAGTCGGTCGCATCCAACGTGGTGATCCCCATCGGCGCCGCACCCACGTGGCTGACGGCGTGCAGCACGTCCCAGTACTCATTGAGCGGCAGCGACGGTTTGACGTGGAAGGCACTTGATGCGGTGCACCTGAGCCTCACGTTCACGTCGAGCTCCGACTCGTGGGCCGTCATCACCGGCAACGCCGACCTGTGGACCACGCGCGCGGGCTACAACCAGGACCTCGGGATCGCGATGAACAGCACCGTGGTCGCTTGGAAAGAGAGCGGCGGCTTCGCCGGCATTTTCAGCCCCAACGCGGCGACGGTGCAGACGGCGGTCCACGTGACCTCGGGCGTGACCTACACGGTGCAGCTGCAGTGGAAGGCCAATCGCGCCGACCCGGGCGCCATCTTCGCCGGCGCGGGCCCGCTGGGCACGGTCTTCTCGCCGACGCGCCTTACCGTGCAGCTCGTGCCGGTCGCGGCGGCGCTGCTGTACACGAAATCGATCACCTCGCAGCCGTGCCTGCTGGGCAATGACGGCAGCACCTGGGTCGACCTAGACCCGGCCCTGAGCATCGCGTTCACGCCCCCGTCGGGCAGCTGGACCGCGCTGATCAGCGGCAACGCCGACATGTTCACCTCCACCGCGGGCTACAACCAGGACCTTGGCATCGCGATGACGGGCGGGGTTTACTCGAGCATCTCCGCGCCCGAGGCGTGGAAGGAGAGCGGCGGCAACGCGGGCACGTACAGCCCCAACGCCGCGTTCGTGCAAGCCGCCCTGCCTGTCAGCGGTGGGACGTCCTACACCGCGAGGCTGGTGTGGAAGGCCAACCACGGAAGCTCGGGCTGGATCCACATCGGCGCCGGCCCGGTGGCCGGTGCTTATTCGCCGACGCGAATCACGGTTCTCCTTGTGCCGCTGGCCGGCTCCAGCGCAGCCGGCAGCATCTCGCAGTACGTCCTGCACAACAGCGACGGCGCCACGTGGCAGGCGATGGACGGCTCGGCGTTGAAGATCACCCTCTCGCCGGGCGCTGACACCAGCTACGCAATCTCGGCCGGCGCCGACCTGTGGACGGCATCCGCCGGCTTCAACCAGGACGTAGGCATCATGGTCAGCGGAGGCGCCTACGGCACGGGGACCCTCGTGGCCTGGAAGGAAAGCGGAGGTTACGCCGGCACGTTCTCGCCCAATGCGGCCTTTGTGACCACTGACCTTCACCTTCAGACCGGCGTGACCTACACGGTCTGGGTCGTGTGGAAGGCCAACCGGGCGGGTCCGAGCAACATTTACGCGGGAGCCGGGCCAATCGGCGGCGCGTTTTCGCCGGCGTCCATCACCTCGGCGGTCCTGAGCCAGCCCTGACCCGCGGCGGTTACAATCCGCCGATCGCACGGGTCCCTACCGCGGCCGTTGTCGCCCAGGACGCGGGCCGCCTCCTCCTGAGACAAGAGAAATCTCGCCCCGCGTGGCTGGCCGACGCCACCATCGCTGTCGCCGTCGCCGCCGGGGCCGCGGTCCTGGTGTTCCACCGGCTCGACGTGAGCCTGTGGTTCGACGAGAGCTACTCGTACGGCATGGCCACACAGCCCATCGCGAGCTACTTCACGCACTGGGTGTGGGGGCCGGAATCCAACATGCTGCTCTACTACCTGTCGCTGCGCGCGTGGCTTGGGGTTCTGGCGGCAGCGGGCCAGGCTCCCGTGGAGCTGCTGATGCGGCTCCCGTCCGCGATATTCGCGATCGCGTCCTCGGTGATGGTGTTCCTGCTCGGGCGGAGGCTGTTCGGCCGCGTGGCGGGCGTGGTGGCCGCCTCGCTGTTTGCGGCGAACTTCCTGCAGATGATCCTTGCTCAGAATGCGCGCTCGTACAGCCTCCAGCTGCTGTTGCTCACGGCGTCGTGGCTGTGCCTGTTCATTGCTTTGAGCTCGGGCCGCCGGCGATGGTGGGTCGCTTACTCGGTGACCATCGTGCTGGCCGTCTACGCCGCGCTTTTCTCGGGCCTGGTCATCCTGGCGCAGGTCGGGAGCCTGGTCGCGCTCCTGGTCCTGCCTGGCCCGTGGCGTGATCGTGTGTGGCGGTCTCGATGGCCGGCAATCGTCTCGCTCGCCATCTCGTTCGTGTTCGTGCTGCCGCTCGCGGTCGACGTCCTCATTCATGGCGGCCCGGTGTGGGTGCCGCCCGCGACCCTGACCATCATTCGCATCGTGGTCAACCTGATGATCGGCGACAGCAAGGCCTACGCGATCCTGATCTTCGGGGGAGCCGCGTTAGGAGTAGCGCTGGCGGCGGCCGCGTACGTTCCGCGGCTGGCATCAATCACACGGGCCACGCCCGAGGCGCTTGGCCCTGCGATCGCCATCGCGTTGTGGTTCGTCGTGCCTTTCGGGCTCAGCCTCGCTTTGACGCGGCCGGGACTCAATCTGCACCTGTTCTTCGCGCGCTACCTGGTCGTCGTCATCCCGCCGCTGTGCTTGCTGGCGGGACTGGCCGCGGGCGCGATGAAATTGCGAGCCCTCCAGGCAGTGACGGCGCTTGCCCTGCTGGCGGTGGCTGTGCCGCCGCTCCTGTCCTATTACCCGGTCGCGGAGGTGCAGGACTTCAGGACGCCGGTCCAGTGGCTGCAGCAGCACTACCGTTCGGGCGACGGCATCGTGTGCTACCCCGAGGTGCAGTGCGCCATCCCGATCGACTACTACGTCACCGCGTATCCAGGTCTGGCCGCGCTGGACGCCAGCTCACCGGGCGCGTTCTACTGGACGAGCAACACGTCCCTGACGGTTGATGGCGGGACCATCCGCGCGTACGAGTCGGCCCATCGGCGCATCTTCTTCATCTACGCGCCGCTGGGCCGTTCTCCTGCGGACGACCAGGCCGCGGCGGCGCTGGAGGCGGGCCTGACGGCAGACGGATACCACATCGTCGACCAGGTTCGCTCGAGCGCGAACAGCGCCGACACCACGATCCTTCTGTTCGAGGCGTCATAAAAGGAAGAGCCGCGAGGCCCGCTGCCCCGCGGCTCTACGTGAATGCGATCTGGTTGGCCTAGGCCTGTTTGCGACCGTACGGGTCGGCGCTCGGCGCGCGTAGCTGCGGAACCTCGTGAACGTAAGGCTTGGCAGGAGTGAGTGGGATGGTGCCACCCGGGTTGGTCGGAACCAGCCATGCGGTCAGCCGGGTCGGCGAGAACTTGGCGTTGATCGGCCCTGCGCCGGCCGCGATCAGCTTGCCGCCTGAAGGTTTGTTTGTCTTCCAGACGATCTTGGCGGTGTAGGCAGTGCCCGCCGCCAGCGGCACGATGGTGTCCACGTGCGCGGCGTTCGGGCTGAACGTGCCCGCGAAGCCTCCGGACTCCTTCCAGCCCTCCGGCTGGCCGGCGGTCGTCGGGTAGGCGCCGCCGCTGACCGAGATGCCGATGTCCTGGTTCAAGCCTGCAGCGGCGGTCCAGAGGTCCGTGCTCGCGGTCAATATGGCCTGGCAGTTATAGGTGGGAGTGATCGTCAATTTCAGGTTGGTGGGGTCCATGTCCGCCCAGGTCACTCCGTCGCTGCCGACGAACGTGTACTGCTGGGTGCTGACGGCCGTGAACAGCGCGTTGTTCATGCCGCCCGGCTGCAGGGGCGCGAAGGTCCCAGGCGCCCCAGATACTGTGCAAACCCAGATGACCTCTTTGGCGTCCATGAAGAGGTCGCCGGGGAAGTGAACGCCGCTGGTTGGCGCTCCCACCGCACCGTTGGGGATCATCTGTATCTGCGCCCGGCCGCCCTGGAAGTAACCGCCGACGCCAAGGACGTTGCCAGCGCCTTGCACCCCATGGGCGGGCAGGGCCGGGTTGTTCGCGACCCCACCACCGATGGCGATCAGCGCGGTGTTGTTCGGGCCGCCGTAGCAGTAGAGCCCAACCCCACCACCCACGTGGTTGGTGGCTGTGGTACCCGTCCCGGCCGAGCCGATCAGCCAGTTGTATCCGCCTGTGCCGCCAGCTTGGGCAACAAGGGCATTGCCACCTGCCAAGCCGTCGCTGGCGCCGTTGCCGAAGATCTCGGCCGCGTAGTTGCCAGTGCTGCCGCCCGCAAAGTTCTGTCCGGAGAAGGTGATAAGGCCTGAGCCGGCTGCGTTAACCCCTGCAGTCCCGTTGCCGCCGCCCAGGTACCCTCCCGCGCCGCCCTTGTTGCCACCATAGGCGGCTATGCCCGAAAAGAAGCCTGATGCGAAGCTCCGGATCCCATCGGCATTGTTGTTGGGGTTGGCGCCTTGGTTGGCATCGAACTGAATCACCGCTGGGTCAGGGAACGCCGCGGCAGCGGTGACGATGGTTTCGTGGTCGGCGGCCATTGACGTGCCGCCTGTCCAGGCAAACGACGCAAAGACGTCCTTTGGTTTGGCGAGGATGAGGCTGCCCGCGACGCCCACCGCGCCGGCGGCCGCGACCTTGGTGAGCAGGGAGCGACGGGACATTGGCCTGGGGTCCACGACGGCGGCGGCCAGGTTGCCGGTCGCGTTCTCGAGCTGCGCCGCCCTGGCCTCGGCGCGAGCCGCCCGCTCCTCAGCCTTCGAGGTTCGATCCTCGAGCTGGGTGAGGCGGTCCAGAAGGTCGGATAGGGAGGGCATGACACGCTGCTTCATACAGGAGCTCCTTTGCCGGCAGCGGACCGGTGCTAGCCTCTCAGTCGCGGTCCAACCCGCGAAGTTACGGTGGCTTTATATCACGGCTGGGAAAGCCTGTCGACCGGCTAGCGGAAAGGGATCCAGCGCCGGCCCAGGCGAGGCCAAGAAGGGTCCAGAACTGCAGGCTCAGGTCGTTCTTGAAGTAGGGAACGTCGACCAAGCCGTGGACCACGACAGCCACCATCGCGAGCAGGATTCCGATTTCGATCGCGCGCCAGTTGGCGTCTGAGCTTCGCGAGCCTTGCCACGCGGTGCGGAAGGCCAGGACCAGGATCCACGCCATGGCGATCACGCCGAGGACGCCCGTCTCCACCCAGAAGTTGAGGACGATGTTGTGCGGGTCTATGAAGCGCTCGGGGTGATTGGCGTTCCACAAAGGGGCGATGCGATCGGCGAAGCCTGAGAGGCCGGCGCCGAATATCGGATGCTCGCGCAGCATCTGCAGCGTCGCCTTCCACAGCTCGATGCGGCCGGCGCGTCCGAAGAAAGTGGAGCCGTTCACGTTCTGGAACTCGAGCTCGATGCGATGAAACACCGGTGGGATGGCCGCCACCAGACCGCCGGCGACCGCTGCCCCAGCCAGCAGCCACCACCGCCGGCGATGAGACAGCGCGACACCGACGGCGACGGCCGCCATCGCCAGGTAGCCGCCGCGTGAGAAAGTCAGCAGCATCGCCGGTCCGGCCACGACCAGGAACACGGCGCTGCCCGCGCGCGCGTAGCGATCGGACGCGTGCAGCAGGATCCCGGCCGCCACTGCGATCGAAGGTCCGAGGAACAGCGCCAGCGCGTTGGCGGTGGTGTAGATGACGACGGGCGGCGTCTGGGTCACGTCATAGGTATTGGCACGCAGGCCCTCGAGCACGAGCACCGCGTTGGGCGCGGCCACTGCGATACCTGCCACACCGAGCCCGCCCAGCACGACCAACGCGCGCCGTGCCGAAGTGATCACGTGAATCAGCACGAACGCGAACGCGATGGGCTCGAGGAAGTAGGCGCGATACAGGCCCAGCGCGGCCAGGCGGCTCGGCGCGGCGAAGACCGAGAGCGCGCCTGCGACTATGAACAGAAGGACGGGGATGGTGAATGGAGTTCGCCACCTGAAGCGCCGCACTCCGCCTCGCCAGCTCTCGACGACAAACGCGAGCAGCGTCGCCGCGATCGCGTGCTCGAGCAGCGTGGTGGGGTAGAAGCCGTAATGCCAGCGAACGAAGTAAGCGGGGGCCAGCGCGCAGGTCACCGCGGCAAGAGCGAGTGTGAAGTTATAGGTGGGCGATTTCAGATCGCGTGCAGATTCAGTAGGCGTGACGCTGGAAGAATATCCGCAGCGCAGTCAGGAGGAGGATCTTGATGTCGAGCGCCAGCGACCAGTTCTCGACGTAGTAGGCGTCGTAAAGCGTGCGATCACTGATGGGCGCGGCGCCGCGCAGGTCGTTGACCTCCGCCCATCCTGTGAGGCCGGGCCTCACCTGCTGCCGCTCCAGGTAGCGCGGCACCGCCACGCTGTACTGCTTGTCGAAATGGGTTGGCTGCGGGCGAGGGCCGACGAGGCTCATGTCGCCTTTGACGATGTTGATGAGCTGCGGCAGCTCGTCCAGGCTCGACCGGCGTAGGAACCGACCCAGCGCGGTTGTGCGTGGATCGCCCGGCCGCGCCACCATCGGTCCAGTGAAGGCTTCCGCGTCGGGAATCATCGTGCGGAACTTGTAAACCATGAAAGGCCGGCGGCCCATGCCGATCCTTTCCTGCCGAAACAGGACGGGGCCTTTGGGGGATGTCAGCTTGATCAGCAGGGCTACGACCAGGAGGACGGGGCTCGCGATCACCAGGCCCACCGCGCTGACCACCACGTCGAGCGCCCGCTTGATGGCAGCGTTGATACCGGTCAGACGGTTGCGGCGCACGCCGACGAGCGGCACGCCATCGATGGCGTTGACGTCGACCCGCGTGCTCATGACGTCGAGCAGGTCGGGGATGATCTTGAAGTCGATCTTCTGGTCCTCGCACAGCTTGATCAGACGGAGCAGGAGCGTGCGATCGCCACCAGGCACCGCCAGGAACGCCTCGTTGATCTTCAGCTCCTCGACGAGCCGGTGCAGGTCCTCGAGGGCTCCCACCACGGGCACGCCGGCGAAGTCGTTGCCTGGGTGCTCCTTATCGTCCACGACTCCCACCACGTGGTAGCCGTACTGCGGAAACATGTTCATCCGTTGGATGAGCATCTCGCTGCCCGGTCCTGTTCCGACCATCAGCACGCGGTCGGTGCCTATGCCCTGCCGGCGCAATCGCGTTTCGTACTGGCGCAGGAAGTACCGCTCCACGGTGAGCAGGACCGCGCTGAGCAGGATCGTGTACGTGATGGTCAGTCGGGAGAAGTCCGGACCCAGGTTCGCGATCGAGATCACCGCGAGGATCAGGAGCGCCGCCAGTCCGATGCCCGTGTAGAGATTCAGGAGGATGCTGGCCAGCGTGCGGCCCCGCCACGATCGGTACTGCTGGTTCATGGCCAGGGCCACCCAGTACAGGACGATGACGACCGGGATCGCCAGCAGGTAGGGCCCGAACGCCAGAGCCGCTCCACCCTGCTGGCGGATGGGGTCGAGGTTGTGGCGATACCAGTAGCCGACCAGCAGGGACACCGCCACCATCACCGCATCCCCCAGGACGAGCGCCTTCGGCAGCCAGTCGGGCGGCAGGAACACCAGCCGGCCCGTGGGCGCACTCACCGGCAGCGGCATCGGAGCCGGCCGGACGGTCCCTGGATCGGTGGTAGCCTCAGGAGGTTCCGGCGGCGACGGGCGCTCTACTTCCTGGGCCATCGAGGTCAAGCGTACCCCCGGGTGTCCGATATGGTCGACCCGACGTCGCGGGTAGCATGAGGTGATGCTGAGCGTCGCCGGCGACGCGCTGGCGCTCCTTCTTATCGCCGGTGTCCTCGCCCTCGGTTGGTTGACGTGGCGCCGTCCGTTCCTCGGCCTCGGCTTCCTGGTGGCCGGGATGGCTTTCCACAACTTCGTGATCATGGGGCTGCTCCAGCTGGGCACCTCTCACGTCCTGGTGCGCGCAGTCCAGGTGTGGAAGGAGGCGATCCTGGCGCTGCTGCTCGCCATCGCGCTGGTCCGCCTGTGGCGCGCGTATCAGGAGCACGGCCTGCCGCACCTGATCAGCATGGATTGGCTCGCGATCGCCTTCACGGTGATCGTCGTGGCCTATCTCGTCATCCCCAACGAGGTGCTCGGTGGCCATGCCAGCCTGGGCCAGCGGCTGACCGCGTTTCGCGTGGCCGCGCTGATGCCGCTGCTCTACGCATTCGGCAGGGCGTACCGACCGGCGAAGGACGAGGATGTGGCGTCGGTGGCCTGGCTGATCGTGGGCGCAGGCGCGGTCGTCGGGGCCTTCGGGCTCATCGAGCTCTTCCTGGTCCCGACCCGCGATTGGCTCTCGTGGGGCGTGAACCAGTTCTCAGCGTGGCTCGGATTCCACTACGGCGGCCCGCAGGGCCTGCCTGACAACTTCTTCCAGACCATGGCTCCAGACGCCTACCTGCGCCGGATGGTGTCCACCTACATCAGCCCGTTGGGCATCGCCTACACGGGCCTGCTCGTGTTCCCGCTCGCCGTCGTCCTGCTCGACGCCGGCGATCGGCGACGCGAGCGGCGGGTCCTGGCCGCGATTGTGCTGGCGCTGGTCCTCGCGGGCATTCTGCTGAGCGTCACGCGCCTCGCACTCTTCGCGCTGGTCGGTGAGGCGGTGCTGATGGCGACGTTCATGAGGCGGCGGTGGCTGAACGCGCTGCTGGTGCTCGTGCTGATAGGCGTCGTGGCCGTCATCTTCGGGTATCCCAAGATTGGCCCGGTCGTGGACAGCCACCTGCAGCCGACACAGGTCCGCGGCGGCATCGTCTCGGCAAGCGACCCTTCGTTCCTGGAGCACATCGCCACGGTTCTCGCCGATCTGAAAGTGGCCGTGGCCCATCCACTCGGCGAGGGACTGGGGAGCGCGGGCTCGCCTGCGGTGCGCTTCGCCGGGGGCGGGAGCAGCGCCGACTACGCGCCTGGGGAGAGCTCGGTGCTGACCATGTTCGTGGACACCGGCGTCATCGGCGGAATCGCATACGTGGCGCTGTACGTGTTTGGGCTCATCCAGGCGGTTTCCGCCCTCCTGCGTACCCACCGGCGCGGCCTGGAAGCGGCGCTGCCGATGGTGGCCGTCGTCGGCGGCCTGGCGCTGGTCCCGATCACCATGACCAGCGATCTCTGGGGCGACTTCTCCGTCACGTTCCTGTTCTGGTGGGCGGTGGGGAGCTGCGCCTCAGCCGCGTTCGGGTACGTGCCTGCCCGGGACGCGGCTCCGGCGGCTCGCACGAGCATCGCCTCGAGTTAGGGGGGTCGCCGGCGCCCTGTCAGCGGCTATGATGCCCAGCCGTGCGTCGCTCCTTCGTCCCCCTGCTCGCCTGTCTCGCAGTGCTCGCCGCCGCGATCGCCACGCAGCCCGCGCCGGTCCTCGCGGCGGGTTCGGGACAGTCGGGCCCGGCGCGATCAGCTGACGTCCGTCTGAGCATCGCGGCGTCGCATGGACAGGGCACCGTCGCTCAGCAATCGAACCTGCCCGTGCGCAGAGGGCCGCAGATGAAGACAGTCGCGGCCCAGTCGGTGAAGGCGCCGACGGTGGGCGGCTCGCTGGAGGCGCCCGTCTCGCAGACGGCGGACCAGCCGGGAATCGGCACCACCGGGCCTACGCCGTCCGATTCGACGGGGTCGATCGGACCGCTGCACTACATCGAGATGGTCAATTCGCGAGTGGCCATGTACGACCGCTCGTTGGGGCTGGTCGCCGGACCGCTGAATCTCGGGACCTTCGTCGGCGCCCTCGGCGGCGGCCAGGTGGGCGACGTGCAGGTCCAGTGGGACCAGCAGGGGGGACGCTGGATCTACGCGATGCTCGAGGTCTACAGCAACGACGTCAAGATCGCGGTCGGCTGGTCCAAGGGCGGCGACGTCGGCGGCCTAACTCTTGCCAACAGCGACTGGTGCAACTTCCACATCGATACTGGCACTGACTTCTACGACTATCCCAAGCTCGGCCATGACGCCAACTACATCCTCATCGGCGCCAACGTTTTCCCGAACGGCGCCACGTTCACAGGCTCTTCGATCGTCGTCGTGCCGAAGCCGGTCGCAGGAGACACCAGCTGCACGACGCCGTCGCCGGTGGTCGCGTTCGGCTCGGTGAGGCATCCATCACCTGACTCGAGCCTGGCCTTCACGCCGGTGCCGACCAACGTCACCGACAATTCGTCGACCGCCTACGTGGTCGCGATCGATCCCGCGGTCGTTGGCGTCTGGCATGTGAGCCCTTCAGCGGTCGGAGCATGCAGCACGCCGCCCTGTCTGGTCACCGACGGAGACATCGCCATCACGCCCTGGGTCCCAACTCCGTCGCCCAACGTCGATTTCATGGTCCCGCAGCCCGGCAGCAACCCCAACATCGATGCGCTCGAAGGGCGGCTGACGCAATCGGTGCAGCGCGGCGATCCAGGGGCCGGCGGGGCCGAGGGCGTATGGACGCAGCACACGACGGGGAGCTCGAGCGGCCGCACGGTCTCAACCTGGTTCGAGCTGATCCCGAGCGCCTGCACGGCGGGCGTTTGTCCTCTCGCAGCCAAGCGACAGGAAGGGACGGTCGCGAGCCCGAGTCTGTACATGTTCAACGGCTCGATCTCGCCCACGTCCAACGGTGACGCGGCGATCATCCAGTACAACACCGGCAGCGGCCAGACCTTCGTCGACGTGCGGGCCCAGAGCCATGACGCGGCCGACCCGTTGGGCACCATGTCGGGTGAGCTGGTGCTGCGCAGCAGCACCGTGGCGGACACGGACTTCTCCTGTTACTCGCCGTTCGGCCCGCCGTGTCGTTGGGGCGATTACTCGGGCATGTCGCCCGACCCGACCAACTGCACGACGGTGTGGGGCACCAACATGCTCAGCGGCGACGTGGCCGCCAATGGCGCCGCCGCTACCTGGGTGACCCAGAACTTCGCCGTCGCTGAGAGCAGGATCCGGTCGGCGGTCAGCACGCAGCAGTACGTCTTGAGCGGCAGCGACGGCCAGACCTGGAAGGACGTCGACGCCGCGAACCTCCAGGTCCGGGCCGCGCCATGCGCGGACTCCACAGGGCTCATCTCAGCCAACACCGACCTCTTCACATCACTGGCGGGAGTGAACCAGGACATCGGCCTGTTCGTCGACGTCGACGGGACGGCCGGGACCAGCCCGATCGCGTGGAAGGAGAGCGGCGGGTTCAACGGCGCGTTCTCGCCCAACGCCGCTTACGTCCAGGCGACGTTCCCGATGCCCGCCGGCCACACATACACCGTGCACCTCAGGTGGAAGGCGAACGTGTCGACCTCGGGTTCGATATTCGCGGGTGCGGGTCCAATCTCGAATGCGTATTCGCCGACGCGCTTGACGCTGCACCTGTTCTCCAGTGCGCCGGCCCAGTCTTCCCTGGTGACACAGCCTCAGCTCACGGGCAGCGACGGCGTCACGTGGCAGCCAGTGACCGGCGTTACTCCGCTTTCGCTCTTGCCGGCGAGCGACGCTCGCGTGGTGCTCGGCGGCAACGCTGACCTGTGGACCGACAGC
>WNGH01006654.1_pt1 | contig 16631 bp, 15 predicted proteins | sample 5400631 | NCBI WGS metagenome assembly WNGH01 (sample SAMN13153373, study PRJNA577476) | soil metagenome | isolation source: 115 cm soil or saprolite under Garry oak tree replicate 1 | place: USA:California | collected 2016-06-15
TGGTCCTTTTTAAACTCACGTCATCGAGTTATGGCTTGTTGTTTGACTACCACAACTATACGTTGGAAATCCTGCGAGGGTTCCACAACAGCATGGGAACATTGTGGGCGCTTTCTGTGGTGAAGACGCTTGTTCTGCTGATTGTCTCGCTTTACGTACTCAGTATGTGCGTCGTGGCTGCCTGGGAATACGATCCTTTGAACGCGTCCCTTCTTGCATGTTTTGCCTTTGCTGCTGTGATTTGGTTGAAAACGGCACTCGTAAGCAGCGATATTTCGCAAATCGCCTCCGCGTTCGCTCCGATGATTGTCCTACTCAGCCTGCTCTCAACGATCGAATGGACTCTCCTTCACCGGCGCATCGCATGGCTTGCTGCTTGTGTGCTGATCCTCGTTTGGCCTTCGTTAAATCTCAGCGCGCCGTTGGACCTTTTGAAATTGATGCGCGGCGAGCCCTCGGCAAAGACCTCGATCCGAGACATCTACGCGACCCCAAAGCCGCTGGACGCTAGCCTGCAAGCGAGCCTGGTTACTCCGGATTTAGCAGATCGCCGGCAGGTTCCTATTCTGGCGTTCCCGTATGACAACTACATCAGTGTTGGATTGCGCCGACCTTTCTTCGCACCCGTGTTGGAAAGCTACGCGGCATCAACAGAGCCACTTGAACGGTACTACGTGCGCGCCCTCGACAGCCGGCGGCGATCGGGCCTCGAAATCGTCTACGGTCTGGATAAAGGTTTAGTCCCGCCTGTCGGCGGGCTCCAGGCAATCACACGCTCGCCCATCGTTTTCGAATACCTCTACAAAAACTTTGAAATCGTGAATAGCGAAGAACACGCCGATGGTCACTATATCCTTCGTCCACGGCGACAGCCCCGAGACGCCGCTATGGAAACGATGCGGTTTTCGATACTTCAGCAGGTAGTCAATTCGGGAACACTGAAGTTGAAGGCTCCGTCTACATGCGGACTCGTGCAGCTTGAAATTCGAATCGGTTATACGAAGAATCCGCGCATCTTCAGGCCTAGCGGTATGGAGCTAAAGATAACCAATAGTAATCAGTTCGTATGGCAGGGCTTTGTCAGGCCATTAGTACCTGATGAGGCATTCGTCACTTACATCAGTCTTCTTCCTCCTCAAGCATTTCATAAGGTGTTTGGCGAAGGTCCGGTTCAAAGCATGGAATGGGATAAGGTTGAATATCACGCTTCAACGGCAGATTTGTTGGGCTCACCGGCGACACGTATAGATATAACGGCTATCCGCTGTGTTGACCCGGCGAAGTTTGTCAAAGCCGAAGGCTGACAAAGCAGACCGAACCAGTAGAGGCACAAGAAAGATCACAAAAAGGCACAAGAAAACGAGTTTTTGTGCTTTTTGGAATTCGTTTTGTGCCTTTGGTGTACTTTCCCCGGCTTCACTCTTCTCGGACAAACAACTTCAGCGCACCAGTCAACGCCGTTGCCAGTATCAGGAAACCCGCCATGGCCACGAGACCCGCATTGAACGATCCGGTAAGATCCTTCAGCCATCCCATAATAGAAGGTCCCAAAAAACCGCCGGCCGTCCCTACCGCGTTGATGAAAGCAAGGCCGCCGGCGGCGGCGATGCCGGTGAGAAACCGCGTTGGAATCACCCAGAAAACGGACCGCGCCGCGTTGATGCCGACGAGACCCACAGTTATCCATGCCAGCGAGAGCCAGAAGTTCTGAAAGAAGATCGCAAATACCAGACCCGCCGCCGAAGCGAGGCAAGTCCATAGGAGATTTCGAATTCTGTTTCCTTTCCGGTCGACATATGCAGCCCACGCAACCATACCGATACACGCGAGGACGTAACAGCCGGCTGTAATAAATCCGACGGTCAGATTCGATATCTGCTGCTCCTTCACGATCTGAGGCAGCCAAATGCCCAGTCCGTAGGACCCCACGGTGAATCCAAAAAAGATCCCCGAGAGAAGCAACACGCGCGCGTCTCTCAGTGCCGGCAGAAGATGCCGCATTTCCCGATCGCGCTTCTCGCTTTGAATCCGCTCCACAACGACCCGTTGTTCCTCCGCAGCCAGCCAGCGCGCTTCCACGGGGCGATTGGTAAGGACCCACGGAAAGATGATTCCGAGCAGAATCGTCGGCAGTCCTTCGAGCAGGAAAAGCCATTTCCAGCCGGCGAGTCCTCCGACGCCGTCCATTCCCAAAAAGATTCCGGAGAGCGGACCGCCAAAAACGGACGATGCAGGAATCGCCACCAGGAACCAGGCGAGAATTCGCGTGCGGTATTCTTTCGGAAACCAGCTCGACAGGTAAAAAGCAACTCCCGGGAAAAATCCCGCTTCGGCGGCGCCCAAGGCAAAGCGGAGCACGTACCAGCTTTTTGGTCCTGTGACGAAAATCATCGCGGCTGACGCCAGCCCCCACGTGATCATGATTCGCGAAAGCCATACTCTTGCGCCCACGCGATACAGCAAGAGATTGCTCGGCAATTCAAAGAAGCAGTAACCGAGAAATAATATTCCTGCACCGATGCCGAACTGCGTGGCCGTCAATCCGATTCGTTGGTTCATCTGCAGCGCGGCAAAACCGATATTGTTTCGGTCCAGGTGATTCAACAGAAAACCCAGCGTCAGAATCGGAACGAATCGCCATGCGATTTTCGCAAACACGCGCTGTTCGACTTCGGCAGTGGATCCGATCTTCTCGTACTGGTCCGTGACCGCACTTCGCAGCATAGGTTCCTCGTGGCGATATGCGCTCAACATCATACACGCCGGTGATATACTTCGCGACCGCTGTAGCGGCGGTCATGAAATCCGTTCTGATTAAAAACATTGGCGTCCTGCTCACAGGCGACTTGAAGAATCCCGTTCGCGCAGCCGATTCGATATATATCGAGGATGGAGTCATCCAGGAGATCGGAACGGCGATCGGCCGCCGTTCCGAGATCGTCGTCGACGCCGGCGGCATAACGGCCATTCCGGGTCTTGTCGATTCGCATTCTCACCCGACGTTTGGTGAATTCACTCCAGCGCAGAACTCCACGACGTGGATCAATCACTATATGCATGGAGGAGTCACGGCGCTCATCTCCGCAGGGGAGCTCCACGTGCCGGGCCTTCCCTTGCCTCCCGATCCGAGAACAGCCCTTTCGCTCGCTTTCCTGACGAAGCGTTGCTATGACAACTTGCGTCCTTCCGGAGTGAAAGTCTATGCCGGAACGCTGCTGCTCGTTCCCGGTCTTAAGGAAGAGGATTTCGACACCATTGCGGAAGCGGGAAGCCGATTGGTCAAGTTCATTTTTTACGACTACGGCCTGCTTCCCAATGGTGAGGCGGAACGCTACGTGGCGTGGGCAAGAGCGCGGGGAATCAAAGTGAAAATCCATTCGGGCGGCGTATCCCGTTCGGGCGTGAGCCAGGTTGCGGGAGCGGACATCGTCAAGCGGATCAAGCCCGACATCGTCGGCCACATCACGGGCGGGCCGATACCAATGCCCGAAGAAGAAGTAGACCAGATCGCCAGGGACACCGACGCTTACCTGGAAATCTGCAGCTCGGGCAATTCACGTTTGGTTCTGACTCTCATGCGGGCGGTGAAAAGCCTGGATGCGTTTCACCGCGTCATTATCGGAACGGACACACCCGGCGGAACAGGAGTGATCCCACGCGGAATGTTTCGGGAAGTGGCTTTCCTGGCTTCCGTCGTTGGAGTGCCGCCTGAAATTGCGATCTGCATGGCGACAGGCAACGTTGGAGTTGCTCATGGGTTGCCGCTGGGCATGCTGAAGGAAGGGAGGCCGGCGGACATCGTGCTCCTCGACAAAATTCACGGATCTGTCGCGAGAGACGGCGTCGATTCCCTCGCGAAAGGGGACCTCCCCGGAGTATCTGTCGTCATGATCGATGGAGACATCAAAGTTGGCGGAAGAAGCCAGCAGACACCACCACCTGAACGCACGGCGATTATTACAGAGGGAAGGTCATGAGCTCTTTAAACTTTGGCGTTGGACTCTTCCCCACGGAACCGCTCGCGAAAATGATCCGGCTTGCAAAGCTCAGTGAAGACCTCGGCTACAGCCATGTGTGGATCGGCGATTCGCATCTGATCTGGCGCGAAGCGTACGTGAACATGACGGCCGTCGCGTTGAACACAACCAAGGTCCGGATTGGCACGGGCGTCACGAATCCACTGACACGACATGCTTCCGTTGTTGCCAGCGCGTACGCGACGCTTGAAGAGTTCGCGCCGGAACGATTCATTGTAGGCATCGGCCTTGGAGATAGTTCGGTAGAAACAATGGGGCTCCGGCCAGCCCGCCTCAGCTATTTTGAAAAGGCGGGCTATTTTGAAAAGGCGGCCGCAGACATCCGGGCTTTGTTCGCCGGAAATGAAGCGGAGCTCGAGTCGGGAAAAATCCATTTGCAACGATCTCGAAGCCTTGCGGCGTCACCGCCCAATATCCCGCAATCGAAGACGCGACACGCACGGAATCCTCCGGACTGAGCAGCGAATAGCGCTCATCAAAGATGTCGAAGTCTTCGCCGTAGCAATGAATATCTTCGTGAACAAGTTCGTAACAAGCTCGGCTTTAAAGGGCGCCAGGCAGTGACCCAAAATTCCGAATCACTTACACGTATCGGCCAATTGCTGCACGGAAACGAGGTTCAATCGTTTTTCGTTCGAAACCGTGATGAGAAGGCCCTTGACTAGAAGCTTGCGGCCGTTCTGGAGCTGGCCCGTCGCATTGGCGACTTCCGGACGCGTGAACTCCGCCCGGTGCGGATCATTCAGTAGATCTTCTTTCGTAAGAAAATCCACAGTGCCAAGGAGCTTGTACTGGTTATTGCCCAAAGGTTTAGTTTTGGCTTCCTCAATCTCTTTCGCGCTCATGAACAGTACTTTGGATTCGACGCCATCCGTTGCCTTCGTCAGCATCCAAGTGCCGTCGGACATTTGCGTGGCACATCCCACGACACTCACCAGAGGAACCTTTGGCTTTGATAAATCGGTTTGCTGTTGCTGAGCGTGCATACCAGTCGTCATCCCGTACATGACAAGAGCAAACACTCCAAAAGCTCTACGCACTTTCATGACGCCTCTCCCTCGCAGATCCTACTTAATAGCCGGCGGTTTCGCCTTTTCATCCTTCGTATACCACGTTGTTCCCCAGTTCCGGTACTCGCCTTTATCGACCGCGATCTCGGTCGTCACACGGTAGGAGGAAGGCGACGTCAGATAATATCTTCCCCTCAGTTGTACGCGCGAACCATTGTGTTCAAACGGTGGAGTTTCGAAGTACAGATTGCACGTTCCCCCGAGATCGCAACCGAGATTTCCCGTTCTGAGCAACGCTATTCCTCGCGTGACCTCGTACCTCATGTAGGACTGGCCGGAGAAACTGTCCTGGTAAGTGATAATGCCTTTTCCGGTGAACGGACCCTCCGGTCCTTCTCCCTTTATCGTGATGTCCCAAAAACGGCCATCCCAAACGTTTCTGATAGTTTCTGACCCCGACATTGGTCCACCTGCACCGAGTGGACTCTCGGACAAGTTCGATTCGAAGTTCCATACGCCCACGAAGTAGTCCATGTTGAACTTCGGCTGTGCGTCGGTCACGTTAGAAAGAGCAGCTCCTTGTGTCGACCCCGGTTGCACCTCCCGCCGCTGCCGCTCCTCTTGCCGAGTTGGGGCTGGCCGGCTACCGCCCTGTGATTGGTTCGCAGCTTGAAGCCCGGCCCAGGCAGAGACACTGAAAAGCAAACAAGAGACGAACGATAACGAAATAAACCTTAACCTCACTGGAATCCTCCGTCTGAATGCATGCACTCGGTAGGGGACAATCACCCAAGCATGTTACCGCCCAAAAAGGAGAGGGGCCGGGCTCCGGCCCGGCCCCTGCGAGAAACTAAGTTAGCGTAGGACGATCGCCGCTTATTGCCCCCTGCCGGTCGTCTGGGGATTGGCCGTCTGCTTCATCAACCGGAGATCACGTTTGTCGACGGAAATATCTAAAAAGCCGACGTACATCTCGTCCCAACTCTGCTCGGACCAGTAGACCTCTTTCTGCGGCGCAGAATTCCACTTGTTCGCCGACGAGTTGTCGTACGACCCAATCGTCTTGATCGTGCTTCCCGCAGGTATCTTAATCGGTTCCTTCAGCTCGTAGAAGATCTGCCAGTTGAAGTCGTAATTCGGGACGCTCAGCAGCACCTGTTCGCGGCCGTCCGGATATGTCACAACGTACGTCATCTCTTTGCCGCGCGTGTGCATGTGCGGCCACAGGACATACAGCGTGACGTCATCCTGAAAAGCCCTGATCGAGGTGATTGCCCAATTCTTCGCATGCGGCGGGATGACCGGAAGCGCCGGAAAACCGGTGTTTCCTACCCCAGCGGTGCGGACAGGCGTAAATTCGTCGTCCACGAGCTGTTTACCAAGAACGATGTGTGTTTGGTTACCGGTGCTGATTTCGACGATTTCATGCGTCATTTCTTTCTGGAACCAAAAACCTACTCGCGTCCGGTCTACCAGCGGCTTGCCGATCGGCGTGTAGTGCATTCCCCACGCGATGTATCCTTCAGTGGGGATGCGCTTGCCTGCCCCCGAGCGAAATTGCTGGAAGTTGCCGCCCGGAACGTAGCAGCAGAATCTCGTTCCAGTTTCTGTTCTACGCCTCACGTTCACGCCTGCAGCCACTGCTTCGCCTTCGCCGGCTGCGGCTTCGTTGGCGTCGCCCGTAAAACCAACGGACTTCCCCGTCTTGGCATCAAGTAATGCTCCGGGGATGATCGGCCCACCAGGCCATGCTTCTCCTGTCCCAACCATTTGCCCGGGCGCCAGAGGCACAATGCCAAAACTGGCATGATGCACGGCCGGTATCACACCCGGGAGAATCTGAATGGCTTCCAGAAAGTGCTCTTTCGCTTTGAGCTCCGGTGGAAGTTCCTGGTAGATGGTGAAATTGGGAAGCTCCCCCTCGGCGGGAACTTTGAACGGCTCAGCCATCTCGAGGACAAAATCGGGCGGCCGCCCGGACGGATGGCTCCAGCCCTCTTTAAAAATCGGCATCTCCGCCGTCAACGGCGTGTCACCTTCGGGAGCGCCGGCATCAACCCAATCGACGATGGTCTTGACCTGCTCCGGACTCAGGCGCCGATCATTGCGAAATGTGCCATACCTCCGATCTGCACGCCACGGCGGCATCTCGCCTTTTATGATTTTTTCTTTGATGGCGCGCGCCCACGGACGCACCTCTTTGTACGACATGAGCGCCATCGGCGCGATCTGGTTGGGCCGGTGGCAAACTACACAATTGTTGAACAAAATGGACGCCACATCTGTGTTAAACGTCGGTGTCGCACCGGCGGCTGGCTCTGCGGCCATGCTGACACCTGCAGCCATCACAATGGCCAAAACCGCTGCACTAAAGATCAATGACGCGGATTTCATGTTGGCTCCTTCTTGTCGATCAGGTTGTGCCTTGCTGGTGATACCTGCTTGCATGCTATCGCACATCCGCTGGCGCGGCCCAGAAGATTTTGCAAATTTCTAACATTTCCTCGACGAGTCCCTGACAAGCATCGCTTTGTCATTCGATAGTCTGGCCTCGAACAAACGTGCTTGAAAGGAGAAATGTATGGAGCACCTCGCAAACAAGACGGATCGAAAACCAAAGAAGACGTATAAAGCGGCCAAGCATTCTGTGCCTCTCGTGAAATTGTAAACCCGAAGAGCACGATTGCTTACTGTGACTTGTCCTGAAGACCCCAAGATAGATCTCTGGTCACTAAATTTAGTGCGTCCGGTTTTTGTGTTCAGTTCTGATTGACAAAAAACCATCGCAAATCTAATAAGGCAACCGATTTTGAAACGTTACAACGTCAGCAGGAGCACACAATGAAGATCAAGATAACTGCCATCTGGATGGGGGCCGCGCTCGCTGCGGGTCTCATGACCGCATCAGCGGTGCCCGCTGATACCCAGGTCTTTTCCGCCACACTCCTCGGGGACAACGAGGTACCGCCGATCAATACTGATGGCAAAGCCGCGTTCCGCATGGAGGTGGGAAACAGCATCACGTTCTCATTGACATTTTCCGGCCTGTCAACGTCTCTTGCGGTGTCCCACCTGCATTTTGCACCGACGAAAGTCGCGGGCGGCGTCATGATATTCCTGTGCGGCGGCGGCAACCAGCCGGTCTGTCCGGCCGCCACGTCGGGAACCATTACCGGGACGATCACGGAGGCCAACGTCACAGGACCGGCGGGCCAAGGCATTAACCCCGGTGATCTCACTTCAGCCCTGGAAGCCGTGCGCGATGGCAATGCCTACGCGAACATGCACACCGCGAATTTTCCCAGCGGCGAGATTCGCGGCCAGGTCGGGCGTAGACGTAAGGACAAGGACTAAGCCGACACACGTAAGGTCTGACTAGCCGGAAAACTCTCAGTGCGGGAGCGCCGGAGCGTTGATGGATCCGTGAATGAGCACGATTTTCCAGTCGTTGCCGGATTTCCGGAAGAGTGTTGTGTTCATTCCGATTCTTTTATTCCGACCGTCATCGATGGTGTAGGCGAAAGCGGCCCATGCGGTATCGCCCCAGGTTCCCGTGGCAACGTTGTGGACGCTCATCTTCCTCTTGGGCGTCGCGGTCATCTGGCGATTGATGAAAAACAGGGCAAACGTCTTACTGGTCAACTCGTGCCCGTCTTCGTCCACCCATAGAATGTCGTCGGCGAACGCTTTTTCGAAATAGCTGATGTCGGCCTTATTGTACGCATCGACGCCGGCCTGGACGAGATTGACCAACGGACCAGGTGCTGGTGGCGCCGGGCTCCGGCCTTGTATGGAACGTCCTCCCGTTCCGGGAGCCTGAGGGAGAGCGAAACCTGCGGTCACCGTGAGCACGATGGCACAGACCTGAATCCATCTCCTCATGAGAATCTCCTAATGGAAAGTTGTCTCGAAGATCACGGAAAGGCTAGGAAGTAAGCTGCAGGTTCTGTTGTAGGACTTCGGCGTCTAGCTCCTTTTCCCAGCGCGCGATCACCAGCGTCGCGACGCCGTTACCGATCACGTTGACGGCAGCGCGAAACATGCTCATGAAGCGGTCGATGCCGAGGATCAGGGCCATGCCCGCGACCGGAATCGACGGCACAACCATCAAGGTTCCGACCAGAGCGATGAACGACGCGCCTTGTACGCCGCTAGCCCCCTTCGACGTCAGCGTCGCGACGGCAAAGATGCTCAACTGTTGTGTGAGCGTCAGCGGTGTGTTCGTCGCCTGAGCGACAAACAAAGCTGCCATGATCATGTAAAGGCAACTGCCGTCGGTGTTGAATGTGTAACCGGTGGGCATCACCAGTCCTACCAGAGCCTTCGAGCATCCCAGCTTCTCCAGTTTCGACATCAGCATTGGAAGTACGGGCTCCGACGAGCTGAGCGACAAAACCAGGACGATTTCTTCACGAATGTACTTGAGGAACCGGATAATGCTGAAGCCTGCCATCCACGCGATCGCGCCCAGCACCACGACCACGAAGACAATGCAAGTTGCCCAGAACGTCAGGACTAATTTCGCCAGCGGTCCAAGCGAGCCGAGGCCATAGCGTCCAACGGTGAACGCCATCGCGCCGAATGCACCAAGGGGAGCGAAGCGCATCAATATATTGACGACGCCGAACACTGCCTGCGTGAGCGCCTCAATCACGTCAACCAGGGGCTTGCAGCGCGCTCCCATGCTCGACACAGCAAATCCGAACAGCAGTGAAACAAGAACAACACTCAAAATGCTTCCTCGTGCAAAGGCGTCGACAACGGTGACCGGAATCATTTGGAGCAGGAAATCCGTGACGGTTTGCGCCTTCGCCTGACCTGCATAGCTGGTCACCGCAGCAGCGTCGAGCGTGGCGGGGTTCGCGTTGAAGCCGGCGCCGGTCGGAATGAGATTACCAACAGCGACGGCGAACACCAGCGCCACTGTCGTCACCGCTTCGAAATACAGCAGCGCCTTGCCGCCCACGCGGCCGACCTTCCTCAAGCTGCCCATGCCGGCGATTCCCGTGACCACGGTGCAAAAGATCACCAGCGCGATGATCATCGATATGAGCCGGATGAACGCATCACCCAGCGGCCGCATGGCTTCCGCTGTCTTGGGCCGTACATAGCCCAGCACAATCGCGATCGCGACCGCGGCAAGAACCTGCACCCACAGGTTTTGATAGAAAGGTTTCCTGGTTTTGATTTCGCTTTTCGCGGTCTGTTCGAGAGTTGCTCGCATTGTCGTCTGTTTGAGGGTGGACAATAGCCCACACGCTCAACCTAGTCAAGCACGCAAGAAGAAATAGCCACAAAAAGGCACAAAAAAATTCGGTGGTCATTTCTCTTCACCGGGTCGCGGTCGGCGCCTTTTATATTTCTTCCCTGCACTCTGTATGTTTAAATGAGACTGAAATATTCTGCGGAAGTTTGGAATTGGGGAGATGTCCATGAAAGGCACGATCAAAGCGAGGCTCTTGCTGGTTATTTCTGCTGTTCTGGCGGTGCTCGTCACTACAGCCATGGCGCAGGATGTGACGTTCACCAAAGACGTAGCGCCGATCCTCGAGCGTTCCTGCCAGAACTGTCACCGGCCGGACTCCATTGCGCCCATGCCGTTGCTGACATATGAACAAGTGCGGCCGTGGGCCAGAGCCATCAAGCAGAACGTGGTGCTGCGAAACATGCCGCCCTGGCACATTGATCCGAACATTGGAATTCATGAATTCTCCAATAGCGTGGCCCTCTCCGACGCGGAGATCGCGACGATTGCCAAATGGGTGGACGCCGGCGCTCCGCAAGGGAATCCGGCCGACATGCCTGGGCCGCGGAAGTTCGTTGACAACGATCGATGGAGCATCGGCACGCCGGACTCGATCATCGAGATGCCGCAGGATTTCCTCGTGCCGGCCAAGGGACCCGATCGGTGGCCGAACATTGTCGCGGACCCCGGCTTTACAGAGGATCGGTATATTAAAGCCGTCGAACTGAAGCCCGTCCGAGGCTACAAAACAATTCACCACGGTGGCCTGACGCTCGTCTACCCGGACGGTACGCAGGCGATGATTCAGGAGTACGGAATCGGAAAGAATGCTGAAATCTTCCCCGATGGATCGGGCCGTTTGATAACAGCGGGCACAAAGATCAGTTTCAGCCCGCACTTTCACTCGTACGGAGAAGAAACCAAAGCCAACCTTGCAGTCGCTTTCCAGTTTTATCCCAAAGGATACGTGCCGAAATATGTCGCGATCACTACATTGGCCGGCGACGATTACGACGTCGATTTGCCGGCCAACACAGACAACATCCGAACCGACACCTATATTACGCTGACCAAACCCACGCGCCTTTTTTCCTGGGAGCCTCATATGCACACTCGCGGCAAGGCGATGTGCATGGAGGTGATTTATCCTTACGCGGGCAGGAGAGCCGGAGGCAGCAAGGTTGAGACCTTGAACTGCGTCTTCAATTACAAGTTCAACTGGATGATCGTCTACGAGTACGCGCCTCACGTCCAGCCGCTTTTGCCGGCCGGTTCGGTAGTTCATTTCATCAGTTGGCACGATAACACCGTCAAAAGGGAGGGTGATCTCGACAATTGGATCGGGTTCGGCCAACGAACGATCGATGAAATGAGTCACGCCTGGCTCACGTACTTCAATCTGTCCGAAGAGGAGTTCCAGCAAGCCGTTGCGGAGAGGAACGCGCAAGCGAAAGAAAAGTTGTCGGCGAGTGCGGGTCAGTAAAGGAACATCGCGTATGTTGATGCGCTTGCGTTGGATCTTGTCGCCGATTGGTGCGCTGGTACTGATGGCCGTTCCTCACCACCTCGCCGCGCAGATTCCGTTTGAATCATCGACGGGGCCGATTCCGTACAACGGCCAATATAGCCGCGGGCAGGATGTAGTGCCCTCTTACGACGGCTGGAAAGCGAACCCGGATGGCACCTTCTCGATGTACTTCGGGTATATGAACCGAAACTTTGAGGAACAGCTGGATATCGACATTGGACCGAACAATAACGTCGACGGAGGTGATCGCGGCCAGCCGACCCATTTTTATCCCCGCCGGTATTGGTTTGTCTTCAAGGTGGTTGTCCCGAAAGATTGGGGTGTCGATAAAAAAGTAACATGGACGCTGAGTATCCGCGGCAAGACCAACACTGCCAAAGGCTGGCTGCAGCCGGACTGGGAGCTCAGCAACGAAGTCATGATGGAGAATGTCGGAGCCGGTAACCGCGATCCCGACAATGAAGCGCCGGTGATTACGGGCACCGGTCCGCAAACGATTTCCCTTCCAGATACGGTTACGTTATCGGCCGTCGCCCGCGACGATCTCCTTCCAAGACCTCGCGGGCAGCGCAATTCCGGTGAGGCTGGTGTTGAAGCGCAGGGTTTGTCTGTGCAGTGGATCCAGTACCGCGGACCCGGAGCCATCACTTTCACTGCGCCCACCCGCGCCGCAACGTCCACCGCTTCGAGTCGCAGCGTCACATCAACGACGGTCGCTGCATTCAAAGTCCCGGGCATTTACGTGGTGCGCGCCGTGGCCAGTGATAGCGCCCTCGACAGTTTTCACGACATTACAGTGACCGTCAAATAACTGCTGCGCGAAGCCCAAGCGCGAGTAGCGCGTACTGTAGCGGCGGTCTATGAAGCTGTGAAAAATTGCGTAAAACTTGTCAAATGTCGAATGTCTGTTGTGCGATAAATTTGTAAAAGAACCCGCTGACCCAATGACCTGATGAAAAATTTGGACGAACAATTTAGTCGTCTGGTCAGTAGGTCATGTGGTGCTTTGACAACTACATTTCACATCGCACAACAGACATTCGACATTTGACAAGTTTTTTCACAGCCGCTTCGAAACCGGCCTTTTCAGATCCCTCCTTGCTCCGAAAAATTGGCGTACATCGCCCGATTCTCTCGCTACTTCAGTGAGGGCGAATGACACGCGCCCTAGGGAGGACACATGAAAAGAGTTTCAGCAACATTGTTTGTTCTGATTGTAATTCTCGCTATGGCGTCGACTGCCTCGGCGCAATCGACGCCGATGCGAGCGAATATTCCCTTCGACTTTACCGTCGGTGACAGGCATCTGGACAAAGGAGACTACCGGGTGCGCGTGACGACCTTAGGGGTCCTGCAACTACAGAGTTCGAACGGATCAGCCGCATTTTCCTTGTTGCAGGCGGCACCGCAGGAAAATCCTCAAACCGGAGGCGCGCTCGTGTTCCGGCGTTACGGCGATGCCTACTTCCTTTCCAAGATCGTTTGGGCAGATGGCCTGGCGCGGGAGTTGCCGAAAACCCGAGGCGAAATTGAGATCGCCAGAAAGTATCCAGGCGCTCCGGCAATCGAGACGGCCACCGCAAGGTAGACTATGCTTGCTCAATTGGGATTTCGGATCATGACACCGGGCTGCATCGAGCAGTCAGCTGAAAAACCCGCATCGCGCAACTGTAGGGGCGCTCTATGAGCGCCCGTTCTGCTGCGAATCAAAGGGATCCGGGCGGTCATAGACCGCCCCTACAGCGCATTCGTCGTTTCGAATGGGTTTTTCAGCAGCTTCCCAGGGCAGATTCGAAATCCCACCTCATGCCTATTCCCACGAAGCCGTGTATTCCCTGCCTCCCAGAGGAGGAGAATAACGCTCGACTTTGACCTGGCCTGCAACTCCACCGGCCGGCTTGATCCATCTGTTATAATTCGCGCATTCAAGTCGAAACCTGACACAGGTTGTATTCATGGCCGACATCACGGAGCTCCTGCATCGATGGCGCGACGGAAGCCGCGACGCGGAAAATGAGCTTTTTGCTGTCGTGCTTCCCGACTTGCGCCGCCTTGCACGCTATCTCATGAAAGGTGAGCGTAAGGGGCACACGATGCAGCCCACGGATCTGGTCGATCAGATCTATCTGAGACTAGTGCAGGCGAAGGACCGGGATTGGCAAAACCGGGCGCATTTCTTTGCCATTGCGGGCAGAGCGATGCGGAGATATCTCATTGATCATGCACGGGCAAGGCCCAACGCCAAGTTCATCGGCCTTGAAGAACTCGAGGATATGCTTCCCGCGCGCCGTGCAAAGGTTGACCTTGCGATTACCGTCGACAGGCTTCTGGATCAGTTGGCTGAAACCAAGCCCGAGTGGTGCAGGCTCGTTGAAGTCAAGTTCTTCTTGGGCCTAACCGACGAAGAAGCCGCAAACGCGTTGGGCATGAAGCTCAGGACAATGCAACGAATGTGGCTCGAGGCCAGGCAGTGGCTGTTTGCACACATGGGGAGCGAAAATGCCGCGCGGGGTTGAGAATACCTGTGCCGTGTGTGTGCGATTCATTCTCAGCATCTAAAAAAACAAACGGGCGGCGCAAAGAAGTATTCTTCTCGCTTTGTCTACGAACTCTGGTGCCGTTAAGGCGGCCCCGGAACATGGCTGGGAATACAGCGGATCCAGCAGAAAGCCATCCATGCGCTCTTCCCATTCCACGTACTTCCGGACTTCCTTGAAAAGTTCAGAATCTTGAGCGCACACGCTCGACAAGTACCGCTCGCGCTCCTGCTTGGGCTGGGCGAGCGTCACTTCCACCAGACTCATGACCAGGTCATCGTCTTGCGCTCTGCTAGATGGTATGGTTGTTTGCCTGGTCCAATCACCATTGCGAAGCATCGCCACTTCCTAATCAGTCCTCACTACCGCGGACCATCCACAGCGCATAATCGAGCAGGTCTTCGCACGGCTCTAGTAAGTAATAGCGAAAATTTCCGGCGGATACCGCCAACAATGCTCGTCCCCAGGGGCATCTTGCAGGTGCCCGGTGATTGTCGCGGCCAATTTCTCTCGGTTAACGGGGGTGAGGCATCGTTAACGCCTCGACCCGCTGCCATGTCAGTGTGTTGATGAACTCGCGGCTATCGGCGCCACTCGTTCGCGGTGTGGTTTCGATCGTGAGCGTATCGCCTTCGAGGGAGAAATAGCGCACCAAACGCGCGCCGGTCCAACTCTCGTTCCATGACAACTCCACCGCATGAGTCACCCTGTTGCCCTCAATAGTGTAAGTGCCGATATAAGCGCTCATGATGGATCTGAACAAGCGTATGCATTCCCGGTCGGTAAGAATCGGTCCTGCCGGAGGCTCGCGGTCCGCTTCCACAGTAAGCGACATGACGTAGCCTCCAGTCGCCGGTCCGGTGAGTAACTCCGCCCCGTTGTCGGTAATGAGCATGATGTCTTCGATGCGTATGCCAAACTCGCCCGGAATATAAATGCCCGGCTCATCACTGAAAGTCATGCCGGGATCTAATTTTGTTTTATTGCCGCGCACGAGGTAGGTCCATTCGTGTCCCTCTAGACCGATGCCATGTCCGACGCGGTGTGTGAAATATTTATAGCCGGGTCCAAAGCCCGCGTCTTCGATTACCTTGCGCGCCGCCGCGTCGACATTTTCACAAGCGACGCCCGGCCGGGCCGCGTTGAGCGCGGCTGTTTGCGCGCGCTTGACGATGCCCCATACGCGCTTCTGCTGGTCGGTGGGTTTGCCGAAAATGGTCGTGCGCGTAACGTCGGACTCATAGCCTTCGATGCTGCACCCGCCGTCAATCAAAATAATGTCGCCTTCGCGGAGCTTTTGCGGAGCCATTGTGCCGTGCGGCTGGGCCGCATCCTTCGCAAACAGGACGAGCGCGAAGCCATGTGTCGCGCCAAGCTGCCGGTGCGCCTCGGCTATCTTTGTGGCCAACTCCAAGTGGGTTATGCCTTCTTTCAGAGACTGCAAAGCCATCTCGTAAGATTTCAGCGTGATCCGATTGGCTAATCGCATGAGTTCAACTTCGTGCAGCGACTTGATGCCGCGGCAACGCGCTGTCACAGGATCGGCACTCGTGAATCTCACGGCCGGAGCGGCTTTCGCGATGCCATCTGAAAAACGGAATTGAACGGTTTCTTCGATTCCGAGCCGGCCTGACCGAAGCCCACGGTCCTTGAGAATGGCCGCCACTAGCTCATACGGACTCTCATCCTCTTGCCAGGTCCTCACGTCGGTGCCGAATTGGATTTGCTCCAGGGCGCGGTCTTTCTCAAATGCGGGCGCGACCCAGCCCAACTCGCCATTGGCCGGGAGCACGAGAGCAAACAACCGTTCGCTGATGCCCCACTGCGCGCCGGTGAAGTAGCGCAGGCTCGACCCGCCGGTCAGAACGATGGCGTCTAATCCGGCTTCGCGCATATACCGCTGCGCGTTTTGCTGCCGTTGGAAATACTCGGCGTGGGTAATCGGTTTCGCCTGTCCGGTCATTTTCTGCACGGAGGAATTTTGCGAAGCGGCGATGTTGGTGCTCTCGAGTCCAAGGGTAAACGCGGAAAGCGCGCTGAATTTGATGAACGCTCGGCGGTCGGTACACATTGGTTTGAATGATAGCAAACCACGAACGGCACGGGATCAAGATATGTGGTAGCTCTGCTTAGTTGTCCAACTACGGCAATGCAAAAACGTAAATTGCGTTGTGTCCCATCACCGGTGCCGGCATGACGTTGCCGGTGAGCCCGAGCGGGCCGGTAGTGGCCGACTGAGCTGCACCCGTGTAGACCATGATGTACTGCTTGCCG
>WNGH01012339.1_pt1 | contig 16629 bp, 14 predicted proteins | sample 5400631 | NCBI WGS metagenome assembly WNGH01 (sample SAMN13153373, study PRJNA577476) | soil metagenome | isolation source: 115 cm soil or saprolite under Garry oak tree replicate 1 | place: USA:California | collected 2016-06-15
ACCCGGTCCTGTTCCGGACCAGGTGCCTGACCTGGGGCGCGACCCCGGACGAGGTCGCGCGCAACATCCCGGGTGACGAACTGCTGCCCGACGCGGACGAGGTCAGCACCAGGGCGATCACGATCAGCGCGCCGCCGGGCTGCGTCTGGCCGTGGCTGGTCCAGATGGGCAGCGGCCGCGGCGGCGCCTACACCTACGACTGGATCGAGAACCACGCGTTGGCAGGGCTCTTGGTTGACTTCGCGGAGGTAAGGCGTTGATGTAGTAGCCGCCAGCAGACCGCTCGCGTTGCGGCTGTGCGCCCTGGTTCTTCCAGACGTACCCGAGGTCGTAGCCGGGGGTCGCTTTGACGATGGCGCCCACTGGACCTCCTGGGTTTGATCTTGCTCTTAACGATCTTGATTGACCATGATCACTGCTAGTGCAACGGTCTGTTGGCTGTGAACGCTCGGGATCAGGCTGGCACGGGACAGCGACATCGCGCTGAGGTCAAGATCACGTAGGCGGGCTAGAGATGGCACTTTGGGGGCCTGCATGAAGGTGTGAGGGCGCGTCTGCTGCGGGGTCGATCACGGGGTGTCCTGTGCCAGAGATCTTGAGGTATTGCCAGTGCGCCTGAGGCATTCGGCGGAGTGCCACCACTATGTTGAGGCGCGCTGCTGCTCGACCGGCGCGATCATCCGCGTCAGGACGGCCGTCTTTCCCGGACCGAGCGTGAACTCTTTGCTGACGACGTTCGGGCGACGCTCGCCACGTGTCATCTCCTCGCGGCACCCCGGTGTCGCCAGCCTGCCTGCGGTGAAGTTTCATATCCGGAGGCGTGGTCTGCCAATTCGTCAGAGGCAGTGCAGGTCACGGCGCTGGCTTAGCTCAGGTCACCCGGCACGGGACACCGGCAGCGAAGGATGTCGGATGTGGCGGCGCTGCGCGGGGAGGCGGCCAAGTTCGGGGCGACCGCGCAGGCGTGTGCCCGGGTGGGTTGGGAGTACCGGCTGGTGGGCGCCGCCGAGAAGATCGTGACGGTGAACGTGTGGTGGCTGGCCGGATACCGGCATCGCCGCCATCACCAGCCGGGGCCGACAGATGCGCTGCGGCAGGTATTCGCCCGCCCGGCGCCCTCGATGGCGGGGCGGAGGCGGCGGGTGACCCGATCGCGGTGACTGTCGCCCCGAGGTCACCTACCTGGATGAAACCGGCACCGAGGCCGCGGCCGACGCCTACGCCTTGATCGTCTCGGTCAAAGACGGCGAGGTGGACCGCGCGTAGTCGGCGTAGCCGGAGTAGTGAGCCTTGATGGTGTGAGACCCCGCAGACGCGTAGGTGACGGTGCAGGTGGCGCGGCCGGAGCTGACCGCCTTGGCGCTGCATGAGGAGATGCGCGAGCCGTTGTCGTAGAAGGCAACCGTTCCCCCGTCGGGGGTGGGGGTGGGGGTCACCCTGGCGGTGTAGGTCACCGGGGTGCCGGTGGTGACCGGGTTGGCGGAGGACGTGACAGACGTTGAGGTCGTGATGGCCGAGGCGTTGATCCAAGCCGTGCCGTTCCAATGCGCGACCAGCGTGGCCCTCTTGAAGAGGTTGGTGGCGCAGTCGCCGTAGTCCCCGACCGCCCAGGCGTCGCTGCCCGTGCGGGCGCTCACCCCATACAGGTCGTTGTAGCTGTTGATGTCATCAGGGCAGCTTGGGTTGGGGCTTTTGACCTTCGTCCAGGCCGTGCCGTTCCAGTGCACGATCAGCGTGTTGATCGGCCCGATTTCGGTGGCGTTGTAATAGCCGACCGCCCAGGCGTCGCTGCCCGAGCGGGCGCTTACCGCTTTGAGGTAGTTGTAGCTGACCGAGCTAGGGCTGGGGCTGCTGACCTTCGTCCAGGCCGTGCCGTCCCAGTGCAGGATCAGCGTGTCGATCACATACGGGTTGTCGTAGGAGCTGGAGTTCCCGACCGCCCAAGCGTCGCCGCCCGACACGGCGCTCACCCCCGTAAGGCCGTTCAAGCCCGAACCAGGGCTGGGGCTGTTGACCTTCGTCCAGGCCGTGCCGTCCCAGTGCAAGATCAGCGTGCCGGACCGGCCGCCGTCGCTAGTGCCGTAGTCCCCGACCGCCCAGGCGTCGCTGCCCGAGCGGGCGCTTACCCCGTCGAGGGAGTTGTAGCTGACCGAGCTTGGGTTGGGGCTCTTGACCTTCGACCAGGCCGTGCCGTCCCAGTGCAAGACCAGCGTCTTGGTCACGCCGCCGTCGCTGGTGTCGTAGGACCCGACCGCCCAGGCATCGCTGCCCGACACCGCGCTCACACCGTAGAGCTGGCTGAAGCTCGAGCCTGGGTTGGGGCTTTTGACCTTCGACCAGGCCGTGCCGTTCCAGTGCAAGACCAGCGAGTCCCATACCCTGGCGGTGACGTTCCAGTAGCGCCCGACCGCCCAGGCGTCGCTGCCCGAGCGGGCGCTCACCCCGTCGAGCTCGCTGAAGAGCGAGCTTGGGTTGGGGCTTTTGACCTTCGACCAGGCCGTGCCGTTCCAGTGCAAGACCAGCGTCTTGGACGCCCCCGTGGTGGCGTCGTTGTAAGAGCCGACCGCCCAGGCGTTGCTGCCCGACACCGCGCTCACCCCTGCCAGGAGGTTGGAGGTCGGGCTGGGGTTGGGAGTCAGCGCGCCGGCCGGTACCGCGATCCCTGCGGTGACAAGAACCGCCGCGGCGGCCACGGCTGCCACACCCGCCGCCGATCTTGGCAAGTACGGACGCACATCCGCCTCCTGGGCTAACGCTCGATCCACCGCGCGTTTGCTCTTTGACTGCCGCGCACCAGCACCAGTAAAGGGATCAGGTCATGCTCTCATGAGAACTGCACCCATACCAGCAAAAGGCACGTCGAATTACCGGCAATCTACCAATCGGAAACTGCTGGGAAGATGCCGGTGTTCTACCGTTAGCCCTGATGATTCACGCTGGCCGGCCGCTGGCCCGGGAACGGGCGCGGAACTTCTCGATCATCGATGTCCCGGCGGGATCGTCAAGGCGCGGACCGACTGACCGACGAGCGCGACGTAGCCGACGACGTTTCCCCTGAGCTGGCTATCGATGCTGCGCGCCAGCCGGCTGAGCGAAACGCACGCACTGGCAGTACAGACCCGATCGGCCGAACCCGCCGGCGTCGGCGGCTGGGCTGCCGGGCCCCCCGCGGCCGGCCCGCCGCTGCAGCCACAGATGCACGACGCGGCCAGCGCCACTACCCCCAGCGCGGCCACCCAGATCCGGCTGGCCACCGCGAACCTTCCCGCTCTCCCAGCAGCTTGGCAAAGCCACGAGGCCAGTCGCCTCTGGGCCGCGAGGGAGGTCCTGGTTCCACCAGGCGTTCACAGCGCCGTCTGTGAAGAATGGCCACGCCTAAGATACCTACCCAAGCCCTCCCGCAGATCATGCCGGATGACCGCCGCCCCGTCATTCGCCGAAATGCCTCACATCCGTTGGCAGACCAGCGCCCGCAACCGCCCAGCGGCTTGCCACTCAAACTGAGACACCCCAGGTCAGCAGCCTGCCGCTGCCTCAGATCCGATGGCACAGGACACGGGGACGCGGGCGGACTTCTGGCCGGCTCGGAACGGTGCCGGGGGCGGTCGCATGCGGTCACTGCCCACAGGTGCAGCGGCTACCAGCGAGGCGGCTACCGCCGGACGCGGGCGCAGCTACCCGGTCGTGCGATCCTGCCTGAGGCGGTCGGCGCGGCTACCGGCCTCAGACAAGCGACAGCCCCCTCGGGCCAAGTGACCAGCGAGGGGCTGTCGGGCTCTGCGGGCGCGGTTACCGAGTCAGGCTTCGGCCTCCCACTGCGCCTCGCGCTCGGCTGCCGCTGCCGCCAGCCGGGAGCAGTCCCGAGCGTGGCCCTCTTCGTCGTTCTCCGGGCCGCTGTACGGACCAGGTCGCGGATCGCCGCGTCGCACGACAGACAGGTCCAGGTGAACAAGCGGCCGTAATCGCGGGCGTAGGCACTGTCCACTTCCCCGGCCGCGTAGGTGTAGGCCGCCTCCGCAAGGGTCTCGCCGTCGCCGGTCCCGCCGGTCAGGCCCAGCGCCGCGCCGATGTCGTGCCAGCCGTGGCCAGCCTCGCGGGCATCCCGGATGTACCGCCGGGCGTTTGTGCCGGGTCGCCGCCTGGATGTGCTGGATCGTCCGCAGAGCGGCCATCGGCTCGGCGTCGGGCCGGGTCACGCTGGAGCCCTGGTAGATCGGCCGCTCGCTGATCTGCCCGCCGGACTCGCGCACCATCTCCAGGATCGCGTGGCGGGTCCACTGGTCGGCGAGGCTGGAGGCCGTGAGCCGCGCGTCGAGGCTACCGGGATCTAAAGCGAGACCACCGCCGACCTCCCCCGGCCGAAGCCGCCCTACCGCACCAGCGAGGACACTATCTCCCTGATCGGCAGGCTGGCCGCCCACTACGACGACTCGATGATCACCAAGGTACTCAACCAGCAGCAACGCCGCACCGCCACCGGAATGTCATTCACCCCCGCTAACGTGGCCACCATCCGCAAACGCCACGGCATCCCCGCCTGCCAGACCGGGAACAGCCCAGAGCCCGAAGGAGACGTGATGAGCGTGCACCAGGCCGCCGCCGAGCTCGGCATCACCGCCTCCACCCTCTACCGGTGGCTCAACGACGGATACGTCCCCGGCGAGCAGATCACCCCCGGCGCCCCCTGGCGGATCCGCCTCACCGATTCCATGCGCGCCCTCGTCGCCGACGACGCCGCCGCCGCCGGATGGGTCCCCGTCCAGGTCGCCACCGCCGCCCTCGGCGTCTCCCGCCAGACCGTGTCGCAGCGTGTCAGGCGCGGCGACCTCCGCGCCGCCCACATCCGCGCCGGACGCAGGAAAGGCCTGCGTATCGAGCTACCAGCCCCCCAAGACGGCCTGTTCTAGCCGTCCCCCAACAGTGAAGGAGCAGTGTGATGACCAATCGACTACGTGCGCGACAGAACGTTCGACGAGGACCGATCCCAGGTAAGGACTGGCGCGTCGCCACAATTCCTGGCCACCGCCCGCAACATCGCGATCAGCCTGCTGCGCATGGCCGGATGCCTCAGCGTCCCGCAAGGCATGGAACACCTGGCCCGCCGCCTCGACAGCGTCCTGGCTCTGCTGGGCGTCTTACCGCAGCGATCAAGAAAGGAGGTGGTCATCAAGCGGCGATCCCTTGCCTGCGACTTTGCCGAAGACCCTGGGCTGGGACGGAGCGTGAGGTCGCCCGGGCCGATATCCGCCATACAGGCTTGCATGTCCACTGGTTCCAGCAAGACGGCACCGAACTGCGACGCCAGGAGATCGGCCCGGTGAGGACGCAGCCGAGGTCCAGGCGGCATATATCGAGGCGCTCGATCGTATTTTAGGCTGGCGCGCGAGGTGGGGAAGCTCCTGCTGCACCGCAGCTTCCGCGACGCGTAGCCGCCGCTACGGGAGGACGGGTCGCGTCCGTTCGTTGTCGGCCTGCCCGAGGACACCATGAAGCAGATCACTGCGCGCGTTGCGGCGCTGGGCGGGGATGCGCACCTGATCGTAATGACACCCACCCACCCGCCCGCACGCCAGGCACTGAGCGGGTGCAGGTGCTCCGAGTCACCGAGGGCGAGAACAAGCCGCTCGACGACCTGGATGAGTCCTACGAGACACCAGTCAGCGAGGATTCCACCTTGGCGATGCTCATGGGCGCAATCGAGGTTGACCAGACCTTCTATGTCTATGCCACTGAGACCGTAATCCGGTTCATCAGCGACAGCGTGCAGCCCATCCCGGCCTGAACTCGCCTATAGAACAGTTGTGGCGCCGAAGAGGCCTAGCTCTCCCATCACAGAGTCTGACTGACAGCCCTTGGCTGACCGCCTCATCGGGCACGTGGCGGGCACGACCCTGTGATCCGTAGGAGTGGGCAGACCGTCCAGCCAGGCACCTGCGTGCACACCGCCATGATCGGCCGACAGACGGGCGCTGAGCTGCGCGGCGGCCTGGCCGCGAGTGACCGGGATGTACCGCTGGTCGCGGGGCTCGTTCATCCGGGTGGCTCCGGCCATGGCTCCCGGGACATTATGGGCTGGTGACAGAGCCTAATGAACGTCGGGCTGACTCTTCTAGTCCTGGTGATGACGACGCTGTGCGCTCCGTGCCCGGTGACCGCGGCCGCCGGGTGGTTCTGGCCGCGCTGCTGGGCCGTCCCCTTCCGCCGCATGTGGTTGCTGCCGACCCTGCCCGTGCCCGCCGTATCCGGGCGTTTACCCGGCAGGGGTACATAAGTCTCGCGGTCATGGTGTGTCTCCTCATCCTCGCGGTGGTTGGCAGCGGCCCAGCCTGGGTGCAGTGGCTTCGATGGCTAATCGCTGCTGTTTTCCTCGTCGCAGCCGGGTTGTGGTTTGTCTCCGCTGTTAATGGCAGGCGCGGCAAACGGCCCCGCCGTCCTCTGCGCCGTTAATTCCGGATAGTCGCCTGGCCATAGCTCTCATGGCTCTTCCCGTGAATCGACAGCAACACGTGGAGCCAGCATGTCGCACGGGCCTCAGGCTTTTCAGCCTGCGATAGGCCGCGCGGTGGACCGGGTGGGCGCTGGCCCATCATGGGCTTGTGGAAGCTGACGATCTCGCTGCAGGGCGACAGGATGAGGAGCTTGCAGGGTCGTGCCCGTTCACGGTGGACAGGCCCGTGATGGGCCAGCGGTGGGAACGGCTAACCTTCCTGCACTGGTCTTTCGATCCTGCCCTGGTGCAGCGCCTGCTGCCCGAGGGTCTGCAGGCCGACACGTTCGGCGGAGCGGCCTGGGTCGGGCTGGTGCCGTTCTTCATGCACGTGGCGACCGCGAGCGGCAAACAGGTGCCATGGGTGTCCAGGTTCTGCGAGACCAACGTGCGGACCTATGTCCGCGACGCCCATGGGCGTGCAGGGATCTGGTTCTTCTCCCTCGACGCTGCACGCCTGGGCGCCGTCGCCGTCGCGCGCGCGGCCTACCATCTTCCGTACTATTGGTCCTCGATGCGGCTCGCCGAGGACGGAGAGCAGATCACCTATACTTGCCGTCGGCGCCTGCCCGGTCCGCATGCGGTTACTAGCCGGGTGCAGGTCAGCGTCGGTGACCGGCTCAGCACCGGCGAGCTAGTCGAGCGGGACCATTTCCTGACTGCCCGGTGGATCTTGTTCAGCGTCTCCGGCCAGAGATACCGGCTAGCCAGGGCCTGCCACCAGCCGTGGCCCCTGCACCGGGCACACGCCGAGGTCGTTGATGACCACCTGATCGCCGCTGCGGGATTCCCGGAGCCCCATGGAGAGCCCCTGGTGCACTACTCACCCGGCGTCGATGTCCGCATAGGACGGCCCGAGAAGGCAGGGCAGAAGTCCCCAGCGCGACAGGCACCAGGAGCGGGATAGCCGTCGTCAGCTCGTATATGCCACTCCGTGGCATTGGCAGTTGCCCGGCTGGCCGGGGGCCGCGAATCACCCGCGGCTGTTACCGCAACCCGTCGACGCCAGCGTTAGGCCAGGTGAGCATCGAGTAAACCTGGCTACTACCGCCTGCCGTACTTCTGGTCGGCGATGCGGATCTCCGGAGGCGGCGAGGAGATCTCCTACCGCTGCGGCCGCAGGCTCCCCGGCCCGCGCGCCGCGTCCAGCGACGTGCGAGTCAGTATCGGCGACCGGTACGCCGACGACGAACTCGACGACCGTGACCACTTCCTGACCGCGCGCTGGATCCCGTTCAGCGTAGTAGTAGGACGAGGCCGGTGAGGCGGCCGTGTCTGCCGGATTCGGTTGAGGCGTGGGCGTCCTCCTGGTGCGATTGTGCGGGCTTGGTATCCCATGCGCAGACAGGAGGACGTCCTGTGAGCAAGGTTAGCGGCATGACGCGAGGGGACCGGAAGCGTAACGCGCGGCGGGCGCGGCTTCGCGGGGTGCTGCCGCGGGATGGCGCGGTGATCGGGATTGACCTGGCGGACGTGAAGCAGGCGATCGCGGTGATTGATCATGATGTGCGGGTGCTGGCCCGCAGGACGGTGCGGGTGAAGGCCTTCAGGCTGGGCGAGGCGCTGGACTGGGCTGCGGGGCTGATGAGGCTGACTGCGTGATGATCGCCCGGCTGGCCGCTGAGCTGCACTGCTACCTGCCTGAGGAGCTGGATGAGACGTGGGCGCACCTGCGGCACCTGGGCCGCCGGCGCGCTGCCCTGATCACGTCGGCGACGGCGTCGGTGCAGCGGATACAGGACTTCTTGTCAGTGGCCTGGCCGACCGTGACCGAGACGTGCGCCCAGCCGGTGCAGTCCACCACGTGGCTGGCAGCCCTGCAGGTGGTGACGTCGCGGTGCGGAGGGCAGCCGGGCACGCTTGCCGCGATGGGGCTGGAGGCATTCACCGCCCTGGTCCGCGACGCCCAGCACGGATGGGGCGGCCAGCGGGCCCGGGCCTCGATCTGCCGCGGCGTCTTCGCCGCGCTGACCGGCACCGAGGGCGTGGTGGTCGCGCACCGGCGCGGCCTGCTGCGCCGGTGCGCCGATGAGCTGGGTGATCTGCGGCGCACCCGCGCCCAGCTGCGGGAAGTCGAGGCCGACATGGTCGTTGTCCTGAGCGAGCTCGGCCTGGCGAGGCTGGCGGACATCCCCGGGCTGACCGCGACCGGCGCGGCGGCGCTCCTGGCCGAGACCGGTGACCCCAGGCGGTATGACAGCTCATCATCGCTGGTCAAGCATGCCGGGCTGTCCCCGTCCGAGAACGCCTCGGGTGCCTTCCGCGGCGAGGCTCACATATCCCGCCGCGGCCGGCCCAGCCTGCGCCTGACCGCCTGGCGCGCGGTGTGGCCGATGCTGATCCACAATCCCGTGATGGCTGCCAGGTACGCGGCAATGACCGAGGCAGCCGATGCCGCAGCAGCCGCCGCCGGTGATGCCGGTACCGGGCAGGTCACGGCGGCCGCTGCCACGGCCCGCGCGCGGCGCGCCAAGGCCCGCGTCGCCTGCGCCGCCTCGCTGCTGCGCTGGATCTACTCCATCGTGGTCCACAACACCAGCCGGGACCCTGCCGTCGCCTCCGGCGCCGCCAGCTCCCAGCACGCCGCCCGCTGCCAGGCGGAGGCAGCCTGACCAGCGCCTTGTGCCCGCACCCGTCACCGGTGCCCTGAACCTTCCTCCCCGATGAGGGGAGAGCGAGCCCGTCCCAGCGTCGGGGATCAACCCCGTCCGACACCCTGGGCAGCTCTCCCTGGTCGCCCGGACCTTCTCACCAGCTCGGTTGAACGCTGTCGGGGCAGGCCTGCCCGCATTCGCGGGCCAGCCGAGCCCGCTTGCACTACGTAGAGCGAGAAGACCCGGGTCACGGGCACCCGACATGGACGACCGGCTGGTCGCCGCCGCCGGGCTGCCTGCCCCGGCCGGCCCGCCGCTCGTCCACTACTCACCCGGCGTGGACGTCACAATCGGCAGGCCGGAGCGCCGCGGGTAGGACGGGCCGACTGGCCAGGACCAGGCATGCTGCGACAAGATGGCGGTGGCAACCGGCCCGGCGAGGGAGTCTGCGATCAGCGTGCAGCATGTCGAGGCGCGAGCGGGGGCCTACGCGGACTCGGTGACGCTCATGCAGGTCACCGCGCGGGCCCAGGCGGTCGACGGCGTCCAGGCGGCGCTGGTGGCGATGGCGACCGACCTGAACCTCGGGCTGCTGGCCGGCCTGGGCCTGGCCGGACCGCCCGGCACCGGCCGCAACGACATGCTCGTCGCGATCGTGGCCGACGACACCGGCTCGCTCGCGGCGGCGCTGGCCGCCGTCGACGCTGCGCTCTCCGCCCGGCCGGCCGACCGGGCAGGCGGAGCTGACGGAACCGGCGGGCCCGCCGGACAGCCCCCCCGGCCGGGCAGCACGCGTTCGCCGAGGCCGTCGACGCGCTCGACACGGGCTGCGACGTGATGATCTTCTCCGACAACGTGCCGGTCGCCCAGGAGATCTGGCTCAAGGACCGCGCCGCCGAGCGCGGCCTGCTGGTCATGGGACCCGACTGCGGGACGGCGATCGTCGCCGGGATCGGGCTCGGCTTCTCGCACTCGGTCAGGCGGGGGCCGATCGGGCTGGTCGCCGCCTCGGGGACCGGCGCCCAGCAAGTGGTCTGCCTGCTCGACGCCGCCGGTGCCGGAGTCAGCGCGGTGCTCGGCGTCGGCGGGCGGGATCTGTCGGCCGAGGTCGGCGGCCGGTCCGCGCGGGCCGCGCTGGCCGCCCTGGACGCCGACCCGGCGACCGAGCTGATCGTGCTGCTGTCCAAGCCGCCGGCCGCCGAGGTCGCCGCCGACCTGAGGGCCCACGCCGCGTCGCTGGCCACGCCCGTCCAGTTCGCGCTGATCGGCCCCGGCCAGCCCGACCTGACGGCGGCGGCCGAGGCGGCACTACGCGCGACGGGCCGGCCGGTGCCGGACTGGCCCGCTTGGCCGGCCGCGCGGGCCACCGCCCCGGCGGCCCACGCCGGGACCGGCGCCGCGGGCTCCGCGGACCCCCGAGGCGGGACCGGCGCGTTGCGCGGCCTGTTCGCCGGCGGAACGCTCTGCGAGGAAGCCATGGTCATCGCGGCCGAACGGCTCGGCCCGGTGTACTCGAACGTCCCGTTGCGGCCGGAGTGGCGGCTCGGCCCTCGCGCCGGGCCGGGCCGGGACGCCGCCGCACGGCACGTCATGATCGACTTCGGCGACGACGAGCTGACGGCCGGGCGGCCGCACCCCATGATCGACCAGCGGCTGCGGCTCGACCGGCTCGCCGCCGAGGCCGCCGACCCCGCCACGGCCGTGATCATGCTCGATGTGGTGCTCGGCCACGGCGCCCACCCTGACCCGGCTGCCGAACTCGCTCCGGCCATATCGGCCGCGCGGACCGGCCGCGACCTGCCCGTGGTCATCTCGCTGATCGGAGCCAGCTCCGACCCGCAGGGGCTGACGGCCCAGGCGAGCGCGCTCGCCGAGGCCGGCGCGCACGTCTTCGCGTCGAACGCGGCGGCCGCCAGGTTCGCCTGCGACCTCGTCGAGCAGCCTGGCGGCGCGCCTTGACCGACCTGTTGCGCCGCGAGCCGCACGTCATCGCCGCCGGGATCGAGCTGCTCGCGGACTCGGCGGCCCGCCAGGCCGCCAGGCTGACCAGGGTCGACTGGGCGCCCCCGATGCCCGGCACCGAAGCCGGCCTGGCGACCGTGATCGCCGACCCGCGCCGGGCGGCCGCCAACGCCCTGGCCGTCGGGCGGATGCTCGGGGTGCGGGCCCAGCTGGTGGACGTGGTCCAGGCCGGGCCGACCCTGGATCTCGCGCCCGGCGAGTTCCTGCACGCTGGCCCGCCGATCGGCTGGGAACGCGCGTCCGGCCCGCTGCGGGGCGCGCTGGCCGGCGCGGCGGTGTTCGAGGGCCTGGTGGCCGAGCCCGATATCGCGGCGGGCGAGTCAGCACTGGGCATTGTTGCGCTGGAACCCTGTCATCACCGCGGAGCCGTGGGCCCGATGGCCGGCGTGATCTCGCCGTCGATGTGGGTTTTCGTGCTGGAGGACGCGTCCGACGGCCGGCGGGCGTACTGCTCGCTGAACGAGGGCCTGGGCAAGGTGCTGCGGTACGGCGCCTACTCGGCCGAGGTGATCGACCGGCTGCGGTGGATGTCGGCGGTACTCGGCCCGCTGCTGCAGGCGGCCGTGCGCCGGCACGGGCCGGTCGACGTGACGGCGATCCTCACCCAGATGGTCCAGATGGGCGACGAGGCTCACAACCGCAACCGGGCCGGGACCCTCATGCTCCTGCGCGACCTGCTGCCGTCGATGATCGAGACGGGATCCGACCCGTCCGACACCGCCGACGCCGCCAGGTTCATCGCGGGCAACGATCACTTCTTCCTGAACCTGGCCATGCCGGCCTGCAAGCTGGCGCTGGACGCGGCCCGCGACATCGCCGGCTCGACGATGGTCGTCGCGATGGCGCGCAACGGCACCGACTTCGGGATCCAGGTCGCCGGCACGGGCAGCCGGTGGTTCACCGCGCCAGCGCTGGTGCCCGAGGGCCTGTACCTGGCCGGTTACGGACAGGCCGACGCGAATCCCGACATCGGCGACTCGGCCATCACCGAGACCGCGGGGCTCGGCGGCTTCGCGATGGCGGCGGCCCCGGCCATCGTCCGCCTGGTTGGCGGCACCGTGACCTCGGCGCTGGCCGCGACGCGCCGCATGTACGAGATCACGCTCGCCGAGCACCCGCTGTTCGGCGTGCCCGCGCTCGACTTCCGCGGCACGCCGGCCGGCATCGACGTCACGCTCGTCGCGCGGACGCGGATCCTGCCGCAGATCAACACGGGCATGGCGGGCAAGGTCGCGGGAACCGGGCAAGTCGGCGCCGGGCTGGTCACCCCGCCCGCGGAGGTCTTCCCGCTCGCCCTCCGCGAGCTCGCCGCACGCGCCAGGCCGGCTGCCTCCCCGCCCCCGTGACACCGAACGCCGATGGATGGCACATGCATCATCGAGTGCGGCCGGGATAACGGGCTTCCGGGCACACCTGGGCCGGGTCAGGCCACCGTGAGGACGGCGGCGCCGGTGATCCGGTCGGCGGCCAGGTCCGACAGCGCCTGGTCGGCGGCGTCCAGCGGGTACGGAGTCACCGAGACCCGCAGCCGCAACCGCTCGGCGAGGCGCAGGAACTCCTCGGCGTCTCCGCGCGTGTTGGCGGTCACGCTCCGCAGCGTCCGTTCCTGGAACAACTCGTCGGCGTAGTTGAGCGAGGGGATGTCCGAGAGGTGGATGCCGGCGATGGCCAGCGTTCCGCCGCGGTCGAGATTGCGCAGCGCGGGCGGGACCACGTCGCCGACCGGCGCGAAGATGATCGCCGAGTCGAGCGGCTCTGGCGAGGCGTCGAACGAGTCCTGTGCCGAGACCGCGCCGAGTTCGAGCGCGAGGTCGCGGGCGGCCTGCGCCCTGGTGAAGACGTGCACAGCGGCGCCGCCGGAGATCGCTATCTGCGCGGTCAGGTGCGCCGACCCGCCGAACCCGTAGATGCCGAGCCGGCCGCCAGGCGGCAGTTCGGCCCGGCGGAACGCCCGGTAGCCGATGATCCCGGCGCACAGGAGCGGGGCGAGCTCCGCGTCGCTGAACCCGGACGGCAGCGGGTGCACGTAGGCGTCGCTTGCCACCACGTACTCGGCGTAGCCGCCGTCGCGGTCCCAGCCGGTGTAGACCGACCGCGGGCAGAGGTTCTCGCTGCCGCGCCGGCAGTACCGGCACGACCCGTCGGTCCCCGCCAGCCAGGCCACCCCGACCCGGTCGCCGCTCGCGAACCTCGTCGTGCCGGGGCCGGCCCGGACGACCTCGCCGACGACCTCGTGGCCTGGCGTCACGTCGGGACGGCGCGGCAGCAGGTCGCCCTCGGCCAGGTGCAGGTCGGTGCGGCAGACCCCGCAGCGCAGCACCCGGATCAGCAGCTCTCCGAAGCCCGGCTCGGCAACCGGCCGGTCGACGAGCCTCAGCGGCCGGCTGGCCATCGGACCTGGCTCGTGGACCACCCATGCCCGCATGAGTCCACAATAGGCCGGCCGGAGGCAAGCGCCGCGGGCGGAGCCGGAGCGGTCGGGCGCGGGGCAGGCGCATTTCCCGGTCCTCCGGGCCGTTCCCGGCGGCACGCACCGGCTCCGCCGTGTTCTCATAGCTAGATGACTCGTCCGCTGCTGAACCGCAGGCTGGCCGGCCTCGGGACCACCATCTTCGCGGAGATGTCCGAGCTGGCGGTGGCCACCGGCTCGGTCAACCTCGGCCAGGGCTTCCCCGACACCGACGGGCCGGCCGAGATCGCCAGGGCTGCCGCCGACGCGATCCTGGCCGGCCGAGGCAACCAGTACCCGCCGGGCGCCGGCGTACCCGAGCTCAGGCACGCGATCGCCGACCACCAGCGCCGGTTCTACGACCTGGCCGTCGACCCCGACAGCGAGGTGCTGGTCACCGCCGGGGCCACCGAGGCGATCGCCGCGGCGCTGCTCGCTCTGGTCGAGCCAGGCGACGAGGTAATCGCGTTCGAGCCGTACTACGACTCCTACGCGGCCTGCATCGCGATGGCGGGCGGGGTCAGGGCGCCGGTCACGCTCCGGGCACCGGACTTCCGGCCCGACCTCGACGAGCTGCGGGCGGCGATCACCGGCCGCACCAGGCTGATCCTGCTGAACTCACCGCACAACCCGACCGGCTCGGTCTTCACCCGCGCCGAGCTGACCGCGATCGCCGAGCTGGCCAGCGCGCACGACCTGCTGGTGATCAGCGACGAGGTCTACGAGCACATGGTGTTCTCCGGCGAGCACGTGCCGGTCGCGTCGCTGCCGGGAATGCGCGAGCGCACGGTGTCGGTCAGCTCCGCCGCGAAGACCTTCTCCTTCACCGGCTGGAAGATCGGCTGGGTCACGGGCACGCCGGAACTGGTGGCGGCGGTCCGCACGACCAAGCAGTTCCTCACGTTCGTCAGCGGCGGGCCGTTCCAGTACGCGATCGCCCAGGCTCTGGCGCTGCCCGACGAGTACTACCGCTCGATCGCCGCCGGCCTGGCGGGCAGGCGCGACCTGATGTGCGACGGGCTCGCCGCCGCCGGATTCGACGTGTACCGCCCGGACGGCACCTACTTCATCATGACCGACATCCGGCCGTTCGGCGAGGTCAGCGGCCTGGAGTTCTGTCGCAAGCTGCCGTATGCGGCCGGCGTGGTCGCGATTCCCAGCGTCGTTTTCTACGACAGCGCCGACGCCGGGCAGTTCCAGGTGCGGTTCGCGTTCTGCAAGAAGGAAGAGGTCCTGACCGAGGCGCTTGCCAGGCTCAGCGTGCTCCGCCCCGCCTGACCGGCCGTGCGGCCCGTCCCTCGCTTTGTTACCACCGCGTGACCGTACTGCCGCACGACAGCGTGACATCGCCTGGCTCGTCCGGTTAGCATGCGGTCACTGCCGAATGCGGTTTTCTGTCATTCCGGCGGCGCCGACGTCGTCGGCCATGCTGTCGGCATGCAGCCGGAGTTCTCGACGTCGTCACTGGTCAGTGCGCTGACCATGGGGAGGGGAGCCCGGATTGACCGACATGTCGTGGGAGCACGCCGCCGAAGCCCGCGCGGCGCTGAACGCCATTGTGACTGATCCCCAGCACGGGGTTGGCGCCCTGTCGAGCGCCCAGACGATGTCGAACCTGCTCAAGGACCTGCTGCCCGACGCGCCGCGGGAGAAGAGCATCCTGGTCGCCGCCGCCGAGGCGGGACTGGCCGGCACGCTCCGCCAGCACGTCGACCAGGGCATGGACCCCGATACCGCGATCCGCCTGACCGCGTCCTCGTTCTCCTCGACCACCCCGTTCACCCCCGAGGCCTGCAACTGGGTCACCGGCGAGATCGCGACGGCGCTCGGCATGAGCCACAGCGACCCCGATGGCGGCGCGGGCGGCGGGTTCGGCGCAACTCCGGCCGGCTTTGACCCGATCGGGCAGCAGGGCATGCCGACCAGGCCCGCGCCCATCCCCGGCGTGCGCTACACCCCGGCACAGCAGCCCGCGCCGGGCTTCGGGCAGCCACCGGCCCAGGGCGGCTTCGGTATCGGGGGTCAGCCGGCTGCGCAGGGCCCCTGGCAGCCGGGCGGGTTCGGCGGCCAGCCGGGCGGGTTCGGCGGCCAGCCGGGCGGCGGGTTCGGCGGCCAGCCGGGCGGGTTCGGCCAGAACCAGCCGGCCGGCGCGGGCTGGCAGGGCGCCGGCCAGCCAGGCGGCGTCGGCCAGGGCCAGCAGGCCGGGTTCGGCGGCCAGCCGGGCGTCCCGGGCTGGCAGCCGGGCGGCGGCTACGGGCCCGCCGGCCAGGCCGCGCCGATGGGTCCGATCTTCCCCGGCGGGCCTGGCGGCCCGGTCAAGTCGGGTGGCCGCGGGCGCGCGATGGCGATAGCGGGCGGCATCATCGGCGTGCTGGTCGTCGTGCTCATCATCGTCGCGAGCCTGTCCGGCGGCGGCAAGCCCCACGACACCGCGGGATCGACGACGCCGCCGCCGACTTCGGCCCCGGCGCGCTCGACTCCCGCCACCTCGCCCGCGCCGCTCCACCCGCCGGGAACCGACGCGCTCGTCACGATCATGAACCCGACCGCCGCGGGCGAGAAACCAGTCGGCACCGACTGCGGCGCAGCCAAGCTGTACGGGCTGAAGGCCTCGACCCTGGATGCCAGCACCTTCTGCAGCAAGACCACCCGCGCCCACATCGTGGTGTGGGGCTACCAGTTCGACAGCGCCTCGGACTACCAGGCGGGACTCGCCCACATCAACCACTTCGTCGGCTTCGACAAGGTCACTCCGGGAACTACCTGCCCGCCGCCTTCGGGCAGCACAGAAGGCAAGGTCGGCTGGCACGCCAAGCACAATCCGAAGTACTTCTCCCGGTCAGGGCAGGACATCGAGTGCCTGGTAGACGCGCATGAGCCGGTCCTCATCTGGACGATGCCGACGCAGGACGTTTTCTTCGTCGGCGAGGATCAGGCAAAGAGCACGCCCATAAAGACCATCATCAGCTGGTGGGAGACCCTCACCTATGGATGACCTCGCCAGGTCCGGTGCGCTACGCCGGCGGGATCGGCGGCCGCTCCTGCGGCGAGCACGAAACTGACCTGATGACCGAGAC
>WNGH01005171.1_pt1 | contig 16628 bp, 14 predicted proteins | sample 5400631 | NCBI WGS metagenome assembly WNGH01 (sample SAMN13153373, study PRJNA577476) | soil metagenome | isolation source: 115 cm soil or saprolite under Garry oak tree replicate 1 | place: USA:California | collected 2016-06-15
TGATGAACGAGGTCGGCGGCAAACTGCTCACCATCTTCGCCGCCAACCTGGCCGCGGCGCTCGGCGAGCACGACGGTGCCGGCGCCGGAACACCGGGGCCGGCCGCTCCCGCGCAGCCGGACGCCGGCGCGCAGCCCGACGCGGGCGCACCGGGGACGCCGGCCGGAACCGGCGGGCCGATCGATGATCTGAAGCTGCCGGCCAGGGCGGTCAGCAGCCTGCAGCGCGAGAACATCACGACCGTGAGCCAGCTGGCGACCAAGACCGAGGACGAACTGCTGGCGATCGACGGCATCGGCCCCGCGTCGGTCGTCGACATCAAGGCGAAGCTGGCCGATCTCGGCCTGGCACCCGGCCAGCCTGCCACCGCGGCCGTGCCCGGCGCCCCGGCTGCTGCGGCTCCCGCTGCGGCCGCTCCCGCTGCTGCGGGCCCGGCCGCCGCAGGCGCCGCCGTACCCGCCGCAGATACCGCCACGCCGCACCAGTCAGCCGCCCGCGGGGCCGCGCGTCAGCTGGAAGACGACGCGATCAACCTGCTCAAGGTCGCCGGCCTGCCGGTCCTGAAGCGAGCGCTCCCGGTTCTCGCGGCAGTGACCGCCGTCCTCCTCATCGGCCTGCGCAAGAGGCTGCGCCGCCGCCGCGACTGAGCCCACCCCTTGGGTGCGGGAGCGAGTTCGCGCCCGTCCGGGGGATCCGGCGCGTGCCGCACCGGATCCCGCCCGGCAAGCCCTCCGGCCGGAACCCGGCCAGGCGATCGCGACGCGTCCGAAACCAGCCCGGCTGGACGGCCCGTAACCCACCGGACAGCTGTGCCCGGCGGAATCCGCCACGCCGCCGTGCCCCGGCAACCTGCCCCAGTCCTCAGCAGCTCCGATGTCCGCCGCTCTGGCACCCGCCGCTCCCGCGCTCTCACCTGCCGGGTGGCCCTCACCTGCCCGGGGTCCCGGCCCGGCCCGGCTCGGCCGAGCACAACCAGGGCAGCCGTGTTGAGCGAGAACCAGCAGCCCCAGGACCGGACACGAGCGGAGAAAACGATACGCATAAACGCCGCAGTACGCTCTAAACTAGAAGTTTAGGCTTAGACCCATCTTCCTTCTTTGTACTGGCAGGACCGTATAATGTCGCTGATGCGTGACGTCGCCGGCAGCTGGCAGTGACTGCGCATATTCGTACAGTCTTAATCTCACCAAGGAGCAAATGTGAGTGTCAGTCTGAGCAAGGGCGGCAATGTCTCGCTCTCAAAGCAGGCGCCCGGCCTGACCGCAGTCGTCGTCGGGCTCGGCTGGGACCCGCGCACGACGACCGGCGCCGACTTCGACCTTGATGCTTCGGCGATCATGCTGGACATGAGCGGCCGGGTCCTGTCCGACAGCCATTTCGTGTTCTTCAACAACCTGAAGAGCCCGGACGGCTCGGTCGAGCACTTGGGCGACAACCTGACCGGCGGCGGCGAGGGTGACGACGAGCAGATCAAGGTCAACCTGGCCGCCGTGCCAGCCGAGGCCGGCAAGGTCGTGTTCCCGGTCAGCATCTACGAGGCCGGACAGCGCCAGCAGAACTTCGGCCAGGTGCGCAACGCGTTCATCCGGATCGTCAACCAGGCCGACAACAGCGAGATCGCCCGCTACGACCTGACCGAGGACGCCTCCACCGAGACCGCGATGGTGTTCGGCGAGATCTACCGCAGCTTCGGCGAGTGGAAGTTCCGCGCGGTCGGCCAGGGCTACGCGTCGGGCCTGGCAGGCATCGCTAAGGACTTCGGCGTCAACGTCGGCTGACAAGAGCCTCGATTCTTTCCGCATAGCCGCGACCGGTTGCCCGGAGTCTCCTACCGGCAACCGCTCGCGGTGGCCACATCACATGGGGCACTGGAGGGTTTGTGCTGGCACTGTTCCGGCTTCCGATCGCGGTCACTATCATCGGCATCGTCGCAGCCGGCGTCCTGGGCGGGCCGCAGGTGGCGGGAATCGTTGCCATCCTGGCCATCCTGGAAATCTCGCTCTCGTTCGACAACGCGGTCGTCAACGCGGCCGTGCTGCAGAAGATGAATCCGTACTGGCAGCGGATCTTCCTGACGGTCGGCATCCTGATCGCGGTGTTCGGCATGCGGCTGCTGTTCCCGCTGATCGTGGTGACGATCGCGGGCCACATCTCTCCGGTCAGCGCAGTCGACCTGGCCCTGCACCACCCGCATCAGTACGCCGCCAAGCTGACCGAGGCGCACCCGGCGATCGGGGCGTTCGGCGGCATCTTCCTGCTGATGATCTTCCTGGACTTCCTGTTCGAGGATCAGGAGATCAAGTGGCTCGCGCCGATCGAGCGGCAACTGGCCAAGGTCGGCAAGCTCGACCAGGCCTCGGTCATCATCGCGCTGGTGTTCCTGATCATCGCCGCGACGACGTTCGCCCGCCAGGACGCCGTCAAGGTACTGCTCTCCGGTGCGGCCGGCCTGGCCACGTACCTGGGGGTCTCCAGTCTCAGCGACCTGTTCGAAGCGGACGAGGGGGAGATCCTCGGCGGCGAGCAGGCCGACGACGAGGACGCCTCGGCCGAGAGCGGCGAGCCGCATGTGCGGGTGCCTCCAAACCTGGCCAGGCTCGGGCTCTTCACGTTCCTGTACCTGGAGGTGCTCGACGCCTCCTTCAGCTTCGACGGCGTGGTCGGCGCGTTCGCGATCACCGACATGATCTTTGTCATCGCCCTCGGCCTGGGCATCGGCGCGTGCTACATCCGGGCACTCACCGTCTACCTGGTCCGCAAGGGCACCCTGGCCGAGTACGTCTACCTCGAGCACGGTGCCCACTGGGCCATCGGGGCGCTTGCCGTGCTGCTCTTCATCACTATCCGGCAGAACGTTCCCGACCTCGTGACCGGACTGATCGGGGTCGGCTTCATCGGCGCCGCGCTTGTGTCGTCGATCGTGCGGAACCGGCGGGCCGACCAGGCCGCCGAGGCAACGCCCGTGCCAGCGCCGCTCAGGACGTGAGGTCGCCGGAGCTCGCGGGACACCAGCACAAGAGAATAACCCAGGAGGGCACATACCATGCCGATCGACTACACTAAGGGCAGCGGCTCGCAGGGGCGCGGCGTCAGTCTCAGCAAGGTGACCCTCACCAAGAATGCGCCGACCGTCTCGCTGAGCAAGCAGCAGGGCGGCAGCGCCGGCGGGGAACTGCGGGTCAACCTGAACTGGAACTCCCGGCCCGCGTCCGGCGGCCTCTTCAAGCGCCAGGCGCAGGGCATCGATCTGGATCTGGCCTGCCTGTACGAGCTCAGCAACGGCCAGAAGGGCGTCGTGCAGGCCCTCGGCGACTCGTTCAGGTCGCGCAACGAGGGCGCGCCGATCATCTCGCTCGACGGCGACGACCGGACCGGGCAGAGCGCCGGAGGAGAAAACCTGAGGATCGACCTGTCCCGGCTCGGCGAGATCCGCCGCATCCTCGTCTTCACCTACATCTACGAGGGCACGCCGAACTGGGCAGGCGCCAGCGCCATCGTCACCCTGTACCCGCAGGGCGGCGCGCCGATCGAGATCCAGCTCGACGAGGCCGACCCCAGCGCGCGTACCTGCGCTATCGCGCTGCTGGAGAGCACCGGTGCCGACCTGTCGGTGCGCCGCGAGGTTCGCTACGTGAAGGGCACCCAGTCGGCGCTCGACGCGGCCTACGGCTGGGGCATGAACTGGACGAAGGGCCGCAAGTGAGCTTGCCCGCCGACGGAATCGACTCGCGCACCGGCGGGAATGCCCTTTCATCCGCTACCCAGAGCGGCGCTGACTCGGGCGGCCAGGCACCTGCCGACAGGGTGCCGGACGCCGAGCCGGACGACGGCGAGGCGCCCCCCGACGAGCGGGTGCCCGGCGACGAGCGGGTGCCCGGGGAACAGGTCGCGCACCAGCCGCCGGCTGCCGGGGCGGCCGCTAACCAGAAGTCTCCCGGCGCCGCAACATCTGACCCGGCCGCTCCGGGCGGCGAAGCACCCGGCGAGCCCTCCGGCGATGCGGCGCCGCTCGCAGCCCGACCGCAAGCAGACGGCGATGCCCAAGCTGATGCCGCCTCAACAACTGCCGGCGCCCAAATTGATGAGCCCCCGGCCGCCGAGCCCGACACAGCCGAGCCCGCGGCAGCCGAACCCGCGGCAGCCGAACCCGCGCCGGCCGAGCCCGCGGCAGCCGAGCCCGCGCCGGACAGCATTCCCGCCGCCGAGTTGCTTCGCGCGCTGACCGCGCTGACCGCGCTCGACACCCGGGTGGACGACATCGCCTGCACGACGACGTCACCAGGCTTCGCTCTGGCGAGATCGCGGCCGCGCTGAACCCGGTCGTGACCGGCATGATCAAGCTGCACGACCAGATGGTCAGCCTCGGCGCGCTGGACGATCCGGCCAGCCCGGTCGGCATGCTGCGCACGCAACTGCTCCAGATCATGGAGCTGACCTGCGCCGTCCGGCCGTTCTCGCCGTCCGCCGGCGAGCCGTTCGACGCGTCGCGCCACATCGGCACGCGGCGGAAACCGACCGCCGACCCGTCAGCAGACGGCTCGGTCGCCGCCGCGATCAGGGCTGGGTTCGTCCGCGCCGACGGCTCGGTCGTGCGCGTCGCCGAGGTCGAGGTCTACCGGCTGTCGGCATGATGCGTCCAAGCACGGAGGTTTCCCATGGCTAACAAGGTCTTCGGCATCGACCTGGGGACGACGTACTCGTGCATCGCGCACGTGGACGAGTACGGCCGCCCGGTCGTGATCATCAACGCGGACTCCCAGTCGACCACCCCGTCCGTGGTGCTGTTCGACTCGCCGACCGATGTCGTCGTGGGCGTGCAGGCCAAGCGGCAGGCCAGGATCCGGCCAGACGATGTCGCCTCGCTGGTCAAGCGGCACATGGGCCATTCTGACTGGCGCTTCGCCGCCCACGGCCAGGAGTACTCGGCGTCGGCCGTGTCCAGCCAGATTCTGCGCAGCCTCGCCAACGATGCCGCACGGGCGCTCGGCCAGCCGGTGAGCGACGTGGTCGTCACGGTGCCCGCCTACTTCGGGGACGAGGAACGCAAGGCGACCAAGTTGGCCGGCGAACTTGCCGGCCTCAATGTCGTCGACATCATCAACGAGCCGACGGCCGCGGCGTTCAGCTACGGGTTCGCCCAGGAGGGGTCGGCTGCCCATACGGTGCTGGTCTACGACCTGGGCGGCGGCACCTTCGACTCGACGGTGATCACGCTGGCCGACAAGAACATCAGCGTGATCGCGACGGACGGCGACCACGCACTCGGCGGCGCGGACTGGGACGACCGGCTGGCCCAGTTCCTGTCCCAGAAGTTCGGGGAGGCGGCACCGGCCGCGGGCGACCCGCTCGACGACACCTACGGGGCGCAGGACCTGATCACCTCGGCCGAGGACGTGAAGCAGGCACTGACCGCGCGTGAGTCCGTGGACGCGCTCGTCGTGTTCGGCGCCGACCGGGCCAGCATCACGGTCACCAGGCAGGCCTTCGAGGAGCTCACCAGCGCGCTGCTCGAGCGGACAATAGCGCTGACCCAGAAGGTGCTCGCGGCCGCGGAGGAGAAGGGCGTCACCGGGATCGACAAGGTGCTGCTCGTCGGCGGAATGAGCAAGATGCCGGCCGTGGCGCGGCGGCTCGCCGAGTCCTTCCCCGACCTGCCCCACGCCGAGCTGACCGATCCCGACCTGGCCGTCGCCAAGGGCGCGGCCATCTACGGCCAGAAGAAGGAACTCGAGAACTACGTGATCTCCGACCTGGTCGCCTGCGGCAAGCTCGCCGATGGCCAGACGATCGCGGACGCGAATCCGGCCGACCTGGGCGGCGCCGTCGCGAACACGGCCAGCGAGTACGGGCTGGCCAGCGCCGCCGTGGCCGACCTGGTCCAGACGCAGGTCAGCAACGTGACCAGTCACGGATTCGGCGTCATCGTCATGGACAGGGAGACCAGCAGCGAGTACGTCGACTTTCTCGCGCATGCCAACGACTCGCTGCCGATCACGGTCTCCGAGCTCTACTACACCAACGTCGACGACCAGCGCGTGGTGCAGGTGCAGGTGGTTGAGCAGGCCACGAGCGTGGAGTCGCCCAGGCCGGCCGACAACAAGGTCATCATCGAGGGCCCGATCGACAACATCCCGGCTGGCTTCCCGCGCGGTACACCGGTCGAGGTCACGTTCGCCATGGGCAGGGACCAGACCATCGAGGTGACCGCCCGCCACGCCGCGGTCGCCGAGCCGCTGGTGCTGCGGATCGAGGCCGGAGTGTCCTCGAGCGCCATGCGCGACGCGGAGCAGGCAAAGGTCAACTTGCTCAAGCAGAAGACCTGATACCGGTCAACTACTGAACACGGGAAGCACGGCAATGAGTGGCACGCAGGTCGGCGCGTTCGACGCGACCGGCTACCGGCAGCGTGTGCTGTCTTCCCTGCGCGGCGCCTCCCGCCTCGACCTGTCCGACCCCTTCTTCATCGTCGACCTGCCCGTCGACGTCGATGACACCGAGCTGATCAGGGCGCGCATCACGGCGCTGGTCGGCTTCTGGAACAAGGAGCGGAGCCCGAACTACAAGGCTCTGACCGCCGAGCTCGCCAGGCACCGGGCCGACCTCGAGTCCGTGCTGCTCGACCCGGTCAGGCGCGCAGACTGCGCGGCGCGAGTCGGAGCCGCCAGGGCCGCTGCCGCCGCCGACAGGTACGCCGCGCTCGACTCGCTCGCCGAGAAGCTGGTCGCCCGGTATCAGGGGCTGCCCCGCTCCAGGATGGCCAGCCTCGCGCGACTGGCCAAGAGCCGCGGCCTGGACGACGCCGCGTTCGCCGCGTGGGCCGCCAGGCAGCACGTCATCGACGACGCTGCGCAGGCCGAGCCGCTCGCGCCTGCCGTGCGCGCGCAGATCCGCGGCGACCTGGACGAAGTCGGCAGGCTGGCCGGCGACCCGAGCAGGTCGGCGACGCTGTGGACCTTCCTCGGCATCGCGCCGGGCGCAGCGGCGCAGGAGGTCGCGGCCAGGCACGCGGAACTGACCGGGGAGAACGAGCGCAGGCAGCACGACCACCAGATGACGGTCGTCGCCAACCTGCTCACGTACGTCAAGCAGCACCTGATCGACGGCGATCCCGTCAGGTACGCGGCGAGCCTGATCGAGGATGCGAAGGACCGGCTGCGCGACACCATCGCGGAGAAGGTCATCGTGGACGGCGAGCTGAACGCGGCCGACTTCGAGGCCTGCGTCCGCAAGGCGGTCGGGTTCGGCTTCGGCCTGTCCAGCGAGCAGGCCAGGCTGGCGGTCAGGAGCGTCGCCACCGACCTCGGCGCGACGCTGGCGGTCGCCCCCGCCGTCGACTACCTGCTGTGCCCCAACTGCCGTGAGCCGCAGCCGGTCACCGGCCAGCCGGCCTGCCGGTACTGCGGCGCCGATCTGTATGTGCTCTGCCCGGCCTGCGGCCAGCGGGCCGAGGCAGCCGCGGTCGCCTGCCCGCACTGCGGATCGAGCTTCCGTGCGATCCACGCGGCGGCGGAGGAGGTCGCGGCGGCACGCGCCGAGCTGGGACAGGGCCGCCCGGCGGCCGCCCGGGCACGGCTGACGCCGGCCAAGCGTGCAGCGCGGAACGCTCCGGTTCTGGCCGCGGAGATCGGAGCGCTCGGCGCCGAGATCGACCGGGTGATCACGACCGCCGAGTCGGACTGGCGCACCGAGGCACGGGATCTGGACTCTGCCCGGCTGTACGCGGCCGTGGACCGGCTGGCGCGGATCGCCAGGCTCGCCGCGGACGTGCCAGGGCCGGCCGGGGAGTCGGCCGCCAACCAGCTTGCCGAGCTCGCCTCGCGCAAGGCGTCCGTGCAGGCCGACATCGCGGCCGCGCGGCAGCTGCCGGACGACCAGCGGGAAGCGGCTCTCGGCCGGGTACTCGCGGTGGCGGCCGACTGCGACGAGGCGATTGACCTGCTGGCCGCCCTGCCGCTGGCACCGCCTGGTCAGCCGCGGGCCGAGGTCACCGCCGACACGGTGGCGTTGCGCTGGGACCCGTCGCCCTCGCCTGGACCGGTGGCGTACAAGGTCACCAGGATCACCGCGGCCGCCGGCGGTGCGCCGGAGGAGGCCAGGGTCATCGGCACGACCAGCGCGACCGAGTTCGAAGACGCGGGTGTGCCGGGCGGCTCGATGGTCGCCCACGAGGTCCGCGCGGTATCCGGCCGCCGAACGTCGGCGGCGGTCAGTACCGCTGCGGTGCTGATGGCACGCGACGTCACCGGACTGGCTGCCCGGGCCGACCGCTCGGGCATCACGCTCACCTGGAATCTGCCGCTCGCAGCGGGCAGCGTCGTGGTCGAGCGCCTGGCCGACCCGCAGACCGCGGCCGCGGCCGGGATGAAGCTGCCGCCGCGCAGGGACCGCGCCGAGGGGCAGTCCTGGCGGGACCCCGACCCGCCGGCCGGCGTCGAGTTCGACTACCACGTCCACGCCGAGTACCGGGACGCCGGCGGCGCGCCGGTCCGCACGCCAGGCGCCACGGTCCAGGCGCGGGTGACACCGCGACCCAAGCCGGTCGGCGAGCTCTGGGCCACCACCAGCGCGGGCCGGACCACGGTCGCGTGGACCAGGCCGCCGAGCGGTGAGGTGCGGATCTATGCCGCCGACGCCCCGCTGGCCTCGCCGGGCGCCGACGCGGACCTGGCCGAGCTTGCCCGCCGGGGCCGGTACGTCGGCGCCGGCCAGCGCCGGGTCGTCGACGAGAACATCCGCGGCCTGACGACGTATACGCCGGTCACCGTCGACGGCGGGCACGCGGTCGCGGGGCCGTCGGTCGCGCACCTGCCCGTGCAGGCGCCCAGTCACGCGGCCGTGACCGACACCGGATCCGAGCTTGTGCTCACGTTCACGCTCCCGCCCGGGATCACCGAGGCCGTCGTGGCGGCCCGCCGCGACGCCCCGCCGGCCGGACCTCACGACCCGGCCGCCCAGATCTGGACCACCACCAATACCAAGCTGGAGATCGACGGCGGCCTGCACGTGCCGGCGCCGCCCGACGGGCTTGGCTGGTACTTCAGCATCCACTCGGTGCTACGGGACGGCCAGGTCAGGCTCGCCGCCCCGGCCGGCGTTCGGCTCACCGCCCGCGGCGCGAGCTAGGACACGTCCTTCGGGCAGCCCAGCTGGTTCAATCACGGCGCAGTCAAGGCCTGGGTTGTTCTCCCTGGGCCTGGAGTTTCGTAGACCACCGAAGACTGCGACGACGCAAATTGCTAGCCGGCTACGAAAGGGAAGGTTGATGGTGAATTTGCGTGTGATTGGGCAGGCGGCCGGACGCCATCGTGGCCACGCCGGACGGCAGGACGGTGTACGTGGCCAGCGGCCGCTCAGGGACGGTGACGCCGATCAGGGTGGCCACCGAGACCGCGGGGCGGCCGATCGGGGTTGGCAAGCACCCGGTGGCGATGGCGATCGCTCCGGACGGCAGGACGCCCGCGCGCGGCGGCCGGCGCATCTACGTGATCAGCGCGGGCCGGCCCGACATCACCGTGGTCGACGTCAGGACCGGGACCACGACGATGATCAGGGCCGGGCTCGGGCCGATCGCGCCGCCTTACCAGGTCGACGGGCTGATCGCCCTGTCACCGGACGGCAAGCGCACACCGGGAGTGCAGGCGCTAACTAAGGCAGGTCTCCAGCCAGTCCCTGGTGATCTGGGCGGCGGCGGCATGGCCAGGCTGCCGAGTAACGGTCACCGCGTGGTCACGGTCCGGCCAGGCGGCCTCGAGCTCGGACCCGGCCGGAACCCACGCCAGGTCGGCGCCGGCCAGCATCGGCCGGTCGTGCTCGGTGTCGCCGGCGGCGAGCCGCAGCGGCGCGGCCCCGGCCCGCTCAGCGACCTTCCCGGCCACGAACGCCGCCGCGTGCTCCTTGCCGATCCCGGCGGGAAACGCGTACAGCTTGCGGCCCACCAGCGAGGCCTGCCAGCCGAGATCCAGGCACCGCCCGGCCAGGGCGGCGAGCTGCTCGGTCCCGAGCCGCGCCGGGTCGACGATCGCCAGGCAGCACATGTCGTCCTCGTCGCCCATCCGCTCCAGCCAGGTCGCCCGCGCGGAGTCGGCACCCCCGGCGGCGCGGCCCGCGAAGGCCGCGAAGGCACACCTGACCTCGGCGGCCGGCGCGGCCCTGGCGAGCAGCAGCGCGGTCCGTCCCGCCCAGTCGGGGTCCGGCACCCCGCCGGCCAGCACGACCCCGCCGTTGGCCGCGATCGCGTAGTGCACAGGAAACGGCAGCCGCAGCCGCGCCAGCCTGCGAACGCTGCGGCTGGTGGCCACGCACGTCCAGGCGAAATCGGGCAGCGCGGCGAGGGCGTCCCGCGCCGCGTGGCAGAGCTCGCCAGCCGTCTGGCCGCCGGGGTGCTCGACGGCGACGGCGGGCAGCGCGCCGCCGAGCTGGCTGGTCGCCCTCGGGCTGAAGATCAGCGTTCTGTCCAGGTCGGTGGTGATCAGGACGGGGCGGCCAGGACCAAGCGGACGCACCCTAGTCACCCCCGGCCTGCGGCCGGACCAGCCCGATGCAGCTGTACGGCATGTCCGGGTAGTCGACCACGTCCACGCCGCGCTCCTTGGCCAGCAGCAGCAGGTGCTCGAGCATGTCGCGGCAGTCCGGGCGGACCAGGACCAGCCACGGCAGCCGGCGCAGCAGCACCCGGGTCGCCTCACCGGCGCCCGGCTTGACCAGGTGCTGGCTCGGCAGGCCGAACTCGGCCTGGACCCGGCTGGTCACGACCCGCCCGGCGAACGTCACCGGCCGGTCGGCGGCGTACGCGGCAGGCCAGCGCCCGGCGACCGCGGGGGCGACCTGCGGGAAGCGCCCGCTGACCGCGTCGAGGAACTGGGCCGACCGGTCCGCTCCGGCCAGCTCGGCGTACACCTTGGCGCCGTGGAACATCCCCGGCTTGATCAGCTCGTCGTTCAGCACGGTCCGGCTGACCAGGCCGCACACGGTGGAGTTCAGGCACGCGGACGGCACGAGGATGTCCTGCCTGGTGCCGAACAGCCCCGAGCAGTGGCCGGGGTCGGCGAGCACGGCCAGGTCGTCGGCCAGAACCGGGCGCCCGGCGGCGGCGTAGGCCGCGAGCGCCTGGGTCAGCTCGGTGGCGATCGCGCCCTTGCCCGTCCACCCGTCGACGAACAGCACGTCGCGCGGGTCGTGCCTGGCGACGATGTGGTCGAGGGCCACGGTATCGATGCCGCGGCCGCGCACGATCGAGACTGAGTAGTGCGGCAGCTCGACCTTCTTGCTGAACACGGCCCACCGGCGCATCAGGATGCCGACCGGAGTGCCGGCCCTGGCCAGCGAGACCAGCACCGGGCGCCCGTCCCGCGCCGCGAGCGCCATCTCGGTCACGACGCCGACGTGCTCGGCGATCTGCCAGGAGAACTGCTCGACCAGGGCGTCGAACAGCGCGAGGTACCGCGCGCTCGGCGCGAACTCGATCGGCAGCATCTCGGCGTAGTTGCGGCCGCCCTGGACGGCGCGCTCCCGCTCGCGCAGGCCGAGCTCGAGCCGGTGCCCGGACAGGTCGGTCAGCAGGAAGGTCACCTCGTCCGGGTGGTAGCTAGTGCGCAGCACGGCGCTCTCCCCGACTCGCCAGGCGCAGCGTGATCACGTGGACGCCGCAGCGCGCGGCGACAGACAGCTCGCCGACGAGCCCGCTGGTGCGCGGGCCGCGCGCCGCATCCGTCACCAGCACGATGTGATCGAATCCGGGAGCATTTCCGCGGTCGGCGTGGCTGCTGGCCGCCACGTTGTAGGCGTAGACCGGGCGGCGCCCGTCCTCGGTCGAGACGAACGCCAGGGCCGTCCGCAGCGGATAACCGGGGCCGTCGATCGTGACCGCCGGCGTGCGCGTGGTAGTCGACGTCCTGACCTGGTCGCCGAGCGCGGCGGCGAGCAACTGCGGCAGGTACATCAGCTCCTCGTCGCCCAGGACCAGCGTGCGCCCGTCCCTGGCTACCGGCAGCGACGCGGCCGCCAGCGACATCGCCGCCGCGGCGGCGCGCTCCTGGTCTGGCCCCCAGCCGTGCATGCCGATCGGCGGCACCCGGTCGGGCAGCCTCACGTCGGCCCACGTCACCTGCACCAGTGCGGCGGGCCTTGGCCTGGCCGGCGAATCCGGCAGGGCCCCGACAAGCTCGCGCACCGCGGCGACGGCACCCGCCGGGATCCTGACGCGGCCATCGAGCAGCGAGACGCTGGTGACGTCGGCCCCGAGCGCGCGCACGGACCTGACCACCGCGGCCCGCCGGCCGTCGTCGCGGCAGTCGATCAGCGACGCGAGCACATAGACGTCGCGGGGCCAGGCCGCCTGGATCGCGGCGATGGCGTTGACGGCCGTCTGGCCCGTGGTGAGCTCGTCGTCGACCAGCACCAGCGGGCGGTTGCCTCGCAGCTCGGCGTCGTCGAGCAGGACCAGGGCCTGGCCGGCGGCGTGGCTGTGTTCCTCGCTGAATCTGACGACCCGTGCCCCGGCCGGCGCGGGTCGCCTGGTGGTGTGCAGGTAAGGCGCCGGACCGCCGTCGGCGGCGCTGACCGCGGCGACGCCGTGGCCAAGCCCGGTCGCGGTCTCGGCGAAGCCGACCACGACCGGCGTCTGCCCGGCGCAGGCCGACCTGACGACCGAGCCGAGCGCGTGCGCGGCGGAATGGACCTGGCAGACCGGGACCGGTACGTGCTTGCCGAGCACGCGGGAGACGAGCAGCTGCGCCCGGTTCGGGTTGCGCCGCAGCCCGATCTCGACCGCGCCCGCGAACCCGGCCGCGCCGGGGAAGGACGGCGTCACCTGCACGGAAATGCCGAGCTGCCCCGCGACCGAGCGGTCCTCCCGCTCCCCGGCGACCGAGAGGTCCCACCGCTCCCCGGATGGATCCCGGGATCCATCCGGGGAAATCGGATCGATGCCGGGATCCATCCGATGGCCCGTCATGCGCCGACGTCTTCGATGTCGAGCAGGTCGACGAACGTGCGATCGGGCCGCAGGACGCCGAACACCTCGGCGCGGCGCACGATCCCGGCCGCCCAGCGGGCGTGCGGCCTGGACTCGAGCATCTTGTTCGCGTACTCGCTCGAGCGCACCCCGCCGTCGGTCTGGCGCAGCGTGGCCAGCGCGTCGCTGTGCTCCTCGGCGGTCACGACGAGCATAGCGTGGACCGGCCTGACGTGCGACGGATGGATCACGGTCTTGCCCAGGATGCCGGTCGCCTTGTCCAGCACTACCTCCCTGAGCAGCCCGTCCAGGTCGCTGCTGACGAGCTGACGGCGGACCCGGAGGGCGTTGGGCAGGTCCTCTCGCGCACGGAACGGCGACTCGCGCAGCTGAGGCTTGAAGATCCGCTCACCACGCTCGAAATACTCCCATACCGGACCGGATACCACGAACTGGCGATCGCGGCCGAAGACGTTGAGTATGTCGGAGACGGCCTCGCGCACGACCGCGAGGTCGTAGACCGTCTGGTCGTTGCTGCGCCGCAGCCCGAACAGCCCGCACAGGTCGGTCGCGCCGATCCGGACGGCCAGGACGGCGTCGACATGGCTGGCAAGCAGGTTCCTGACCGCCAGCAGCTCGCCGACCCGGGTCTCGGCGTAGATGGTCTGCGGCGACTCGAGCACCGGCATCCCGTACAACGGCAGACCGGTATCGGCGCGCGTTTCGGCGAGAACGTCAAGAAATTCGCGCCCGTTCGCGGCGGTGAATTTCGGGAAAACAAAACCGGTCAGCATGGTGGCGGCCGGGCCAATTTCCTTGATCAGCAGGCGGACCTGGTCGGGATGCCTGACCCGGACGAACAGCAGCGGCGCGGCCGCTTTCCTCCGGTGCAACTCGGTGAGCTGGGCCACGACATTGCGTTCGGCGGACGCCACGTCGGCGTCGCGGATCGCGTCTTCCAGGCAGAGCACCGCCGAGGTGACTCCCCGCCCGACCAGCGCGCCGATCCGCTCCGCGTAGTCCGTGGTCGTCCCCGGTGAGTAGAGCGTTGCACCCAGCGCCATGGCCAGCATCCGCCGGTCACTGTCCCGGTCGAACGGCTGCGGGACATGGTCGAACAATGACTCGTCCTGGCCTGTCGTCAGGTATCCGAAATGCCGCACATAAACTCCGCGATAGTTAGCGGAGAAGACCCTCATCGCCCGGCTGGCCAGGGGACGACCCCCGGAACCCCCGCGACGCGCACCGCCGGTGCCTGGTTTCCCCCAGCTGTCCCTGTCGCCCATAATGTACGCGAGCTTCGGACAGTACCTACTTGGCAGCGTTTTCGCCGCTGTTATTCCTGATCCAGGCAGCTGTGCGCAGTCGGCCGGCCCGTAGCTACTGTTGGAGACGTGACCGCGCTGCCGTCCAACCGGACCTATGCCGAGCAACTCGATGCGGCCGACCCCCTGGCCAGGTTCAGGGACCGCTTCGTGCGACCCGACGACGCGCCGATCTACCTGGACGGGAACTCGCTCGGCCCGCTGCCGAAGGCCACCCAGGCCAGGATCGCCGAGGTCGTCGGCTCCGAGTGGGGCGCCGGACTGATCCGCTCCTGGGACCGCTGGGTCGGGCTGCCGGGTGAGGTCGGCGACCTGGTCGGCGAGCACCTGACCGGCGCGGCGCCCGGCCAGGTGCTGGTGAGCGACTCGACCACGGTGAATTTGTTCAAGCTGGTCAACGCGGCCCTGGACGCGCGGCCCGGCAGGACCGTGCTGATCACCGACGACGACAACTTCCCGACCGACCGGTACGTGCTGCAGGGCGTCGCCGCGCAGCGCGGCTGTGAACTGCGGATGATCCACACCGACCTGGACCAGGGCCTGGACACCAGCGCGCTGCACGCGGCGCTCGGACCCGACGTCGCACTGGTCAGCCTGTCGCACGTGGCGTACCGGAGCGGTGCCCTCGCCGACATGGCGCGGATCACCAGCCTGGTGCACGACGCTGGCGCGCTCGTCCTGTGGGACCTGTGCCACTCCCTCGGAGCGGTGCCGGTCAGGCTCGACGAGAGCGGCGCCGACCTGGCAATCGGATGCACCTACAAGTACCTCAACGCCGGGCCGGGTGCCCCGGCGATCCTCTACGTGCGCGCCGATCTCCAGGACCGGCTGCGGCAGCCGATCTGGGGCTGGTTCGGGCAGGCCGACCAGTTCGGCATGGGGCCCGCCTACCACCCGGTGCCGGGCATCGAGCGGTTCGCTACCGGCACTCCCCAGATCATCGGCACAGTCGCCGTCGCCGAGGGCACCAGGCTGCTCGCCGAGGCGGGCATCGACCGCCTGCGCGACAAGGGCATCGCGCTGACCAGCTACCTGATCCACCTGGCCGACGAGTGGCTCGAGCCGCACGGGTTCAGGCTGGCCTCGCCGCTCGCCGACGCCCGCCGGGGCAGCCACGTCACCCTGTACCACCCCGACGCCCGGCGGATCAACCGGGCGCTGATCGCGGCGGGGGTGATCGGCGACTTCCGCACGCCCGACCGGCTGCGGCTCGGCCCGGTCCCGATCGCGACCAGGTTCACCGATCTCTGGGACGCACTCGACCGGCTCAGGCAGATCGCCGCCGACCGGTCCTACGAGACGCTGCCCGCCGACCTGTCCCGCGTGACCTGACCCGCGCCCCGCGCCGTCGTCAGCGCGGCAGCCTGGCCACGAGCCGCGAAGGAACCACGCTGACCGGGAACGGCCGCACCGCCGGGAACTCGTCGTCCCCGCTGACGTGCGCGACCTGCGCGTAGCGGCCGCCCTTCAGCTCGAAGACGATCATGGCGGGCTGGTCGCGATCCGGCACGAGGATCCAGTACGACGGGATGCCGAAGCGTTGGTAGACGGCCTTCTTGGTGTTCATGTCGAACAGTGCGGTACTGCGCGAGCGTATCTCGACAGCAAGCAGCGGCGGTGCGGTCAACCGCGGCCCCGCGAGTTCCTCCCTGCGGACTACCACAAGGTCTGGGACGAGTTCGGTGATGTCCGACATCCGCAGACCCGGCCCAGGAACGAGCTCAAGATCCTCAGGGCAGGCAGACCGGAGCGTAACCGCCAGCTCCAGCAATACGACCTGATGCGGGATCAGCGGAGCGGGGCTCACCGTAAGCACCCCGTCCACGAGTTCGTACCGGCGACCGTCATCGGGCGTCCGCTCGAGGTCGGCCACGGTCAGCGGCCCGGTCGCCGCCGGCCAGTCGCTGGTGAGAGTCACAGCTCCCATAGTGCCTCCTGCCTAACATGACCGCCACCATCGCACGAGCCTCTGACACAAAACGCCGCCCCGCCGCTCACCCGCTGAGAGCCGAGGGCGGGCTGGCTACTCCCACTCGATGGTGGCGGGAGGCTTGCTGGTGATGTCGAGGACGACCCGGTTGGTCTCGGGCACCTCGTTGGTGATCCGGCCCGAGATCCGGGCGAGGACCGCGTCGGGCACCCGAGCCCAGTCGGCCGTCATCGCGTCCTCGCTGGTCACCGGCCTGAGCACGATCGGGTATCCGTAGCTGCGCCCGTCGCCTTGCACGCCGACCGACCGCACGTCGGCGAGCAGCACCACCGGGCACTGCCAGATCATCCGGTCCAGCCCCGCCGCGGTCAGTTCCTCGCGGGCGATGGCGTCGGCGTCCCTGACGATCCGCAGCCGCTCG
>WNGH01002782.1_pt1 | contig 16626 bp, 18 predicted proteins | sample 5400631 | NCBI WGS metagenome assembly WNGH01 (sample SAMN13153373, study PRJNA577476) | soil metagenome | isolation source: 115 cm soil or saprolite under Garry oak tree replicate 1 | place: USA:California | collected 2016-06-15
TTGATGACGAACTCGAACTTCACTATTCGATCGGTCAGAGCTTCATTGCCGTGCCCGCTAACCATGTGCGCTCAAGCGTCTGGATAAACAGACCGTTCGGCTGATTCGGGTCGATGCCGAATTTGTTCTTCCACCACCGATACCATCCGAAGATCACATAGCGTTGAGGCAGGTTCCACACCGCTTGGCCCACATCGAAGGCGAGAACCTGTTGGGTCAGGTATTCAGTCGTCCGTATGAGACCCGGGCCCAGCGGCTGGCAAGGCTCCCCTATCACCGCAGTAAGGGGTTGGAGGGCTCCAATTAAAATCTACGCCGACGGGTTCATGACTGTGACATCCCCGCGATCTCGCCACATTCGCACACGCACCAGCACTAGGCTAATCAACGGTGGATGCCTTTGAATGAAAATTAACCGTTTAAAGCGGACATAACAAGAACCGTGGCGGGTGGTGTACATCCCCGCCGCCCGCAGGTGTTTGCGCCCCAAGGGAGTAACCTAATTACAACGGTTGTCAAATTCACTCTGAGAGTGCCCGAAAGAGCACACAATCTGCTCTCATGATTCCCCACGGCGAACCAACAGGGGCATTCCCAGATGGGCGGCCGACGCTTGCAGTCCGGCGTGGACGCATCACGCTGCCGTAGTTCGAACGGTCTCCGCGACCGCATTCATCGAACCTGGGCAGATGCTTGGCCTCGCAACAAACCCGAGCCACTCCGATTGAATCGAGCGCAGGTCGACGGATCACGAATCGGTCTACGGCTGTGCGCGCTTGCTTCATTGTTTGTCGTAATCGCCGCCCTTCCGACTGACTCCTACGCGATATCGCGTCCAATGCACCTCCTTGCTCTAGTCCCGCGGCCAAAACCAACTGAGTCACGTCCAAAGCACATCCTTGTCATAGTCCCCCACGTAAGGCCGACCGAACCACGGTCAGGACGGATCCTTGCCCTGCTCCCTCGGTCGAGGTCGACCGATCCATGCAGGCCGACGCCAGTCAGCACGCCGTTTGCGACGCCTCCCGACGCGCTCGCCCTTGCATCCATGAATGCCATGTCGACCGATATACCGGCGCTCAAACAGGCGATCGAACTCGTGCGCCGAGGAAAGAGTCGTGAGGCGACTGAGATCGAAAGATCGGTGCGCGACCCCATGATCAAAAAGCTGATCGAATGGGTGATCTTGCGCTCCGAAGAAGGCGGCGCGGGTTTCGACCGCTATTCGGCGTTCATCCACGACAATCCCGCCTGGCCCAGTCTCGCTCTGTTGCGTCGGCGCGCCGAAGGAACGCTTTGGCAGGAGAAGCGCGACCCGGCGACGGTGCGGCGTTTCCTGGACGGCAAACCAACGAGCGCGCAAGGTCGGCTGGTGCTTGCTCGTGTGTTGCTCAGGGAGGGGGACCGCACCCGCGCTGAGCACGAAGTCCGGGAGACTTGGCGATCCGAGGAGCTGTCGCCCAAGGTGGAAGCCGAGACACTGGCAGCCTTCCCGGATTTCCTGACCCGTGCCGATCATGCGGCGCGCATGGACCGTCGCATTGGCGCCAAGGATTTCACCACGGCCATGCGCGCAGCGGTTCGCCTAGGCGCTTCCTACGGCTCGATCGTGAAAGCTTGCGTCGCGGTGGCGAGCAAAGAGAAGAAGGCGCGCGCGCTGCTCGAGAAAGTGCCGAGCGAGGTACATCATGATTTGGGCTACGTGCTGTGCCGCATTCAGTGGCTCCTTAACAATGAGGGGGTTGCCGAAGCGACCCAGCTTGTGCTCGGAGCGTCGCGCGAGGCAATGGCTTGGCAGGATACCGACCAATGGTGGCGCGAGCGGCGCGTGCTCGCCCGCAAGCTGCTCGATCTCAGGGACGTAAGGACCGCCTACCAGATCGTGCTCGACGCCGCGCCCCCGGCAGACGAGTATTACCGTGCCGAAGCCCACTTCATGGCAGGGTGGATCGCATTGCGCTTTATGAACGAGCCTGCGGCCGCGCTCGCTCACTTTGCCCATATCGATGATGGAGCGACCAATCCGGCTGTTCTCGCGCGGGCCGGCTACTGGCGAGGGCGTGCGGCCCAAGCAGCCGGGAGGGTGGAGGAGGCGCGCGCCAATTACGCGGCTGCTGCCCGGTATTCCACGGCATATTACGGTCAGTTGGCGCGAGCCAAGCTCGGGCTAGGCGATGTGGCGTTGCATGAGCTCGCCCAGCCTGGCCGGATCGATCGCGCCAATATCGCGGCGCTGGAAGTGGTGCGTGCCGAACTGTTGTATTCGATCGGCGAGCGCAATCTGGCGGTAAGATTCGTCGCGGCTCTCGGCGAACGAAGTGACGACGTAACAGCCGTTGCGGCGGCTGCCGAAGTCACTGTGGACCACGAAGATCCGCAGGCCACGCTCCTCATCGGCAAGGCCGCGCTCGCACGCGGTCTCGACTTGGTCCCCTATGCGTTTCCCACGCTCGGCTTGCCTCAATACAAGCCGATGGGTCCCGAAGTCGATCCGAGCATCGTCTACGCCGTCATGCGGACCGAGAGCGGGTTCGATCCGCGTGATGTTTCGCCCGCAAACGCCGTCGGACTCATGCAGGTCACACCGGAAGCGGGGCGAGACACCGCGATCAGGTTCGGTCTGCCTTACGATTGGACGCGAATGATTTGCGATCCGGTCTACAACACACAGATGGGTGCGGCAGAGCTCGCGGGATTAATGCGAGATTACCGCGGCTCCTTTCTCCTGATCTTCGCCGGCTACAATGCCGGGCGTGGCCGGGTGGAGAAATGGATCGCGCAGTACGGCGATCCGCGGCACCCCAACATCGATCCCATCGACTGGGTCGAACGCATCCCGTTTGCGGAAACCCGCAACTACGTCGAGCGTGTTATGGAAAATCTGCAAGTGTATCGCACGCTGTTCGCAAACCGCGGCCGGGCGGCAGCTCACAGTGGTACAGAGATGTCGGTCAACCAAAGTTCTCGTTAAGGATGCCGGTTTGCAACTTGACCTGAGCCCCTTCTTTCATCCAGCGATTAGTAAAGTCCCAGCTTCATTTTGAACTTGCTGGACTCTTTCCAGCCTGTTTCGGTCAGGGCGGGCCGTGTGCCCCTGACCGGTTGACGAGCTCGGTCGGGGCTTTGTTGTCGATCGCGCTGTGAGGTCGCTCCTCGTTGTAGTCTCTACGCCAAGCCTCGCATTTTCGCCGCGGGTCGTCGAGGTTCATGAACCGGTGTGCGTTCAAGCATTCCGTGCGGAACTTGCCATTGAAGGATTCGATGAAGGCGTTGTTGGTAGGTTTGTCCGGGCGGGAGAAGTCCAGGGTGACACTACGCCGGTATGCCCAGAGATCGAGGTCGCGCGAAACGAACTCCGTCCCTTGATCTACCCGGATCGCCTTGGGGAACCCGAGTTGCCGGCCGACGTCTTCGACGATCTGGACAACATCGACCCCGCGTCAAATATGCCAAAGACCAGACAATCACTTCAACTGCATGCGCGACCATCAAAACCGAAACGGTCGGAATCATGACAGCTATCAAAAGCACAGAAGGATGCAATTTATTCTCCGCGCCCCGAGCTTGGGCCACCCGCACTACTATCGCCATTACTAATGCGTCGATGGCGATGTTGAATACACTCACGCCGCCACCCACTAAAAATTGTCGCAACATGCTGCTCCCCAACGGTCTGCAGCTACATTCGAATACCGCACATCCTTAAAATGGATTTTGGTTTTACCGGACCTAGGAGGTGACAAGGTAAAGCGTGGACATCGGGCCGATGTCTCTATCCTTCAATCGATTTGCCCCCTATTGGCCAGAAACGTATCACAATCAAAATCCCGAACAAGAAGCCTATTGGGGCGAGTGTCGCCAGAAGGCCCGAAAGCCGCAGGCCAAGACCATACCACCAGAAGCACAGAGCGAACGTCGCTATGTCGCAAACCAGGATGAGAGAAATTAGCGCCGCCAATAGATGCGCCTTTTTTCCGATCAAGGGCCCGACTGTGACCTCGGGAAGTTTATCGTCGCTCATAAACCCTCCGCTTCTGTAACCGTCTTTCCCTTCAAAAATTAGTCCCGCGCGCACTTCGCGGATTTCCGACTGTACCGTACGTGCACGCCAGTCTGCTACAGTTTTGCGGTTTCTCGAAATATGCGTGGTTAACCGCGTGGTCCGACATGCTGATGTAAGCGTCTTCGGGAAGCCACCCGCGGTCGATTTGAACAGGCTTTGAAGCTTGCTCACCAATATTCATCATAACCAAGGCGCGGCGACGCACTAATGCGTTCACTTGATAGCTTTTGGCAGAAACCTATCAAGTGCGCCGAAAAGACAGTGCAACAGGGTAGTGGCGCTCGATGGCTTCCGGCGCCTAGCGCATCGGTCGTCTGGACCCAGGCCGTGTACGGTGCGCTATTCATCCCGGAATTTTTCGCCGGGACCTAGTGCCTTGATCGATGCGCGGCTTACCGAGCTCCGCAAACCGACCGCCCGGCGGTCAGATCCTATGGTCAGCCCGCCCCCATTAGACCCAGCCGGGGGCCCATGAGCGCGCCTCGTAAGCTTGCCGCCATCTTGGCCCGGTTGCGGTCGGCTGATGGGCGCTATTAACGCCGGGCGCAGCGCGTGGCACATGCGCTCCCCGCCATCCTCCTGGCCCGGGTAGTCGCAGTCGCGCTCATGCTCGTCGGCATCATCGTCGCCGTCCGATCCGGCCAGACTCTGGCCAAGACATGATGAACATCGGATTCATATTCACGCACCGTGCCGGGATTTCGGCGTGGCGGGCGGGATATGACCGGGGAAGGCCATTGACCGTCGATTTGCGGGCTGGCTTCGTGGACAGGCACATCTGACTGTGCATGAATCTTGCCCCCGGCTCGCAAGTGAGCTTGCACTACCTCCAACAACGTGGGGGAGAGGTGACACTGCCTAGCTACTCGCGGTTATGGCAATGCGCATGGTGCGCCTATTCGACGGCCGGAGGGCATCTCTCCTCACGTCTTTGCATTCCCGCCACCCGTCTTCGGGGGGTTGAATCGCATACGTACTGTCAATAGGCTGGCGGCCAATTTCAAAAAGGGGAACTGCCATGTCGTTCAAGCCGAATTTTGGCGAACTTCAGTCCCTCATCCAAAACAATGGCCTTGAGGCTCTCATATGCATGAGCCCGGAGAATTTTACTTACGTGGCCGGCGTTTACATTCTTACGGTCTCCTCAATCCGACCGCGGCAAGGTTTTGCTGTCGTCCCGGCCAAAGGCGCCCCGTTTCTGGTGATTTGTTCGATCGAAAAGAGCCTCGCCGAAGCTGAAGGGTGGATTCGCGACGTGCGCGTCTATACCGAGTTTGTCGACAACCCCGTGGATGCGCTGGTCAAGGTGCTGAAGGAGAAGGCTCTCGATCGGGGCGAATTCGGCATGGATCTAGACTATCTTCCTGTATCGTCTTACGAACGACTAACTAAAAGCCTTCCCGCGGTGCGTTTTGTCAACACCGCTGAACAAGTCAGCACGGTACGCGCGATAAAGACACCTGATGAGGTGTCATTTATGGAAAAAGCTACTAAGGAAACACATCGGGCTGTACTCGATGCGATGGCCGAGAGCAAGCTTGGCGAGGACGAACGAACCATTGCCAACCGTATTGCTAATAGAATCATCAATAATGGTGCCAATGGGACGCTTTTCGTCTGCTTTGCTTCGGGTAATCGTACGTCGCAGGCGCATGCGCATGCGACCGATCGAACACCGCGCGAGGGCGAAATCATACGCTTTGATGTGGGCGGCACTTATGGTGCCTACGCCACGGACTTCGCTCGCACTTATTCGACTGGAAATCCGTCAACCATGCAGCGGGAGGTGCACCGGAGCCTTTGCGAGGTTCAGGAAGCGACCATCAAAGCCATGCGCCCAGGCGTCACCGCGGAAGATATCTTCTACATCTGCACCGACGAGTTCAAGAAACGCGGGTTGCCTTGCACACTCCCACATATCGGGCATTCATTCGGGATCGAACTGCACGAGAATCCAATGATCCGCCCCGGGGACAAAACCAAGCTGAAGCCTGGCATGGTCATCAACATTGAGCCCATGACATTTGACGATCAACGCAGCTTCTACCACACTGAGGATCTAATACTGATCACTGATGCCGGATACCGGTTACTAACCCTGGGATTCGCGCCGAAGGAACTTCCGATAATAGGACAACAGGTAGCCTGAGATTCAGCGTCGGCTACGTAACTCGTATGGGGAGGATAGCAATGATCAGCTTCGGACGCTGGAGTGCCGCCCTTGCTGCGGCTGTTACTTGGGGAGCGCTGTCGGTGTCGTCCGCAGGAGCGCAGACGATTCTGCGTCTTGCTCACCATCACGGTATAGGTGGTACCGTCGATCAGACCGCGAACAAGTTTGCCGAAATCGTAAACGCGCGCTCGGGAGGTAAACTGCAGATCAAGGTGTTCCCGGCTGCCCAACTTGGGCAGGAACGTGAGGCTTTTGGTCTCTGCAACACCGGTGTCGTCGACCTTTCGATCACATCCCTGGCGATCCTTGATCAGGTGTACCCGGCCATCAATGTTACCTCATTGCCGTTCGTTTTCCAGGATTGGGATCACGTCAATAAACTGTACAACGGCGACTTCGGCGCGGCCCTGCAGGATGGGATTAAGAAGCAGACTGGTACTCAGCTTCTTGGCTTCATCCATCTTGGTTTCCGGGACATGTTCTTCCGTGGCGAGCCGATCCTTGAGGCCTCGGGCATGAAAGGTGTAAAAATGCGCAGTCCCGAGGCCACGATGTGGTTCCGAATGTTCGAGCTGCTCGGTGCCCGGCCGACCCCCGTCACCTGGGGTGAGGTCTACACGGCGATGCAGACCGGCGTTGCCGATGGGCTTGAATCTCCGGGAATGGCGGCACTCGACATGAAGTTCAATGAAGTCGTGAAGTCGCTGGTAAGAACCCATCATATGTTCGCTTCTATGGGTATCCTTGTGAACAGCACTAGACTCGCTGCTCTACCAAAAGACCAGCAGGATCTCTTGGCGGTGGCCGGTCGCGAAGCAACTGAGTGGTCCAATACGGTAATCTCTCGGCCGGGCGAGGAAGAGGCATACAAGCGGATGACGGCGCTCGGCATGCAAGTGGTGGATCCTAAAGATATTCAGGCCTGGTCCAAGCCGATGCAGCCATTATGGCAGGAAATTGCGTCGAAATACCCCGGTGCTGATCGCCTGCTGAAAATGGTCCAGGACACCAATTAAACGATGTCCATTCGCGACCGCCTCGCGCGGCTCATTTACATCGTCGCGGCCGCACTGCTGATGGCGGCCGTGACAATGATGACCGTACAGATCGTCCTGCGAGTGGTCTTCGGCGCACCTATGGCTTGGACCGAGGAGGTGGTGCGCTACGCCTTCGTGTGGTCCGTGTATCTGGGATCGGTCGTCGCTCTTACGCGCGGCACCCACATTCGTGTCCTGGTGCTTGTTGAGCCGTTCGGGGCTCGGGGCAAACGTGTTTCGGACGCACTGAGCTGGATAGTCAACATGCTCTGTTTCAGCTTTCTGCTGTACTGGGGCATCGACCTCACTCTGAAATACAGGTTTGCCGAGTTCTATACGCTCCCCGGCGTGCCGCAAATGATCTTCTATCTTTCTGTACCAGTTTCCATGGCGCTCATGATCGCTTTCATGATCATGCCCAGCTACCGCGCCGCGTCGCTGACCGAGCAGCGCCCATCAGATCTCTGATGGAAATCGCACAACTCTTCGTCATCTTCTTGGTGTCGATGCTGGCCGGCGTTCCGGTGGGAGTGGCGATGCTGCTCGCCAGTATCGTCAACGTGACGCTGTTTGGAATTCCCCAGACGATAATCGCCGAGCGCATGCTCAATTCCATAAACTCGTTTACGTTGCTGGCGGTGCCGTTTTTCATCCTGTCTGGGGTGATTATGAATCGCGGTGGTTTGACGACCCGGATGGTGGAAGTGTCCAAGGCATTCGTCGGGCACTTCCGGGGCGGCACCGCGCATGTGAACGTCATCGCAAATATGATTCTTGCCGGCGTCTCCGGCTCGGCGTCCGCCGATTGTGCGGCGATTGGGTCGATGTTGATTCCGACAATGAAGCGCGAAGGGTACCCCGCCGGATTTGCCGTGGGGCTCACCGCTGCTGCAAGCTGCATCGGTCCGATCATCCCGCCGTCAATCGTGATGGTGATCTACGCCGCGATGACTAATCTGTCAGTCGCCCGACTGTTCCTCGCCGGCGCGATTCCAGGAGTGCTTATCGGGTTGGCTCTAATGATCGTAATCGCCTGGAAGGCACGCAGGCTCAATTTTCCCCGCCACGAACGGATACTGTTTAAGGCGCGCTGGTGGATTGTGCTCAACGCCGTCCCCGCGCTAGCGGCTCCTGGCATCATTATCGCCGGCATCATCTCCGGCTATTATACGGCGACTGAAGCGGGCGTAGCCGCCTGCGTGTACGGCCTCATCGTCGGCGTATTTGTCTATCGCGAGATCGGCTGGAATGACGTTTGGCCGATAATGGCGGAAGCGGTGGAGATGACAGCAATCCCGATGTTCATTTTAGCATCAGCATCGGTTTTTGGTTGGTTGCTGACGGTGTACGGTTTCGGGCCACTGCTGGTTGGCTGGCTTAAATCATTGGCACTTGGTCCCATTACTATGTTGCTCTTGATTGTGTTATTGCTGATGATTGTTGGACTATTTGTCGACGGCCTGGCTGCGTTGTTGATTTTCGTTCCAGTTTTCATGCCGCTGGTTCCGGCATTTGGGCTTGACCACATTCATTTCGCCTTGATCGTCATAGTGACCATCCTGATTGGTACGATTACTCCTCCGGTTGGCCTACAGCTCTACATAGCCTCTGCAATTGGCAAGGTGTCCCTCAGCGAAGTCACGGTATGGCCGTTTGTATGGTCAATGGTCAGCGTCGTGATCCTGATAGTGTTTGTACCAGAGATTGCTACTTTTCTTCCGGACCTGGTGTTTGGGCGGTAACTGACGACACGATGGTATGGCCTCCTTTCGAAGGATGGGGCACCTGGGTTTTCAGAGCGGCCCTAGCCTAGAACTCGACCAGGATGCGCGTCTGCTTGAAGAACGACTTGATAGCTTTCTACGAAAAGCTATCAAGTAACATGGACAGCACCTTTCCGAGGTGCCCCCTTGGGCACTGATTAAGAAATTGCAGTTTCTTAATCATTGAGTGCGGTTGCAAAGGGAGTTCCCGGGTGTTTGAGTGGGGCAACTTGGCAAGTCGGGAGGGGTTCGAGTTGTCCGCGGACACCGAAATTTCCGGGCATTACAGCCGGGGCAGCCTGCTGGAACGGTTGCGGGCAGCCCTGGTCGCCGAAGGCATAAACCCGGATCATCCGACCATCGAGGCGCTTGCCCCGTTTGACCATTTCCATGGCCGAGGTCTGGAAGCGACGGAAGAATTGGCGGCTTCGTTGACGGTCTCGCCGACCGACCACGTTCTAGACATCGGCAGCGGGATTGGCGGTCCCGCTCGATATTTTGCGGCCCGGTTTGGATGCCGGATCACCGGGATCGATTTGACCCCTGAGTTTTGTGAGGTGGCGACAATCCTGACCCGAGCAATTGGCCTAGACGACGTTGCGTTTGAGCAAGGGAATGCCCTGACGATGCCGTTCGCGGATGCGAGTTTTGATGGGGCGTACTCGATGAACGTTTCCATGAACATCGCCGACAAGGCGGGTCTGTACCGTGAGATCCACCGGGTGCTGAAGCCCGGTGGCTGGCTGGTTCTCTCGGAGATCGCCCAGGGATCGAGCGGCGAGCCCGATTATCCAACCCCCTGGGCAAAGACGGCGGCGGCGAGCTTCCTCGCAACCCCATCCGACACACGCAGGGGCCTCGAGGCAGCCGGGTTCAGCATCGTGAAGTTCCGAGATACGGCAAAAGAGGCATTGGCTTTTAATGCTCGTTCTCGTGCGATGGTCGAGCGAGGCGAAAAGCCGCCCCATCGTGCGGTACAGTTGATTCACGGCGATCTCGCGACCGAAATGGCTGCAAACACTGGACGCGGCCTGGCCGAAGCAAGGCTCATCCCCATCGAGATCATGTGCAGGAAACGAGATCAAGAATAACGAGTCAAACCGCACCCTTCATCTGCATTTCCAGGACTTGACCAAACTAACAATCCATTCGACTGAACCCCAGCGCTTCTTGGATCAGCTCTAAGTCATTCAAACGCTCAAAACGCAAACAGAATAATTGACGCTACGTTTATTGCATAATAAGATTGATGTAATTGAAGTGATTGTCATGGCCGGCAAGCAAGCAAAGATTCTAACAGATACGCAGCTATGGCGACTTTTGACGTACGCCAGCACCACCCTACACCCCGAACGCGATCAGGTAATTCTCCTCCTCTCTGTAAAAGCGGGGCTGCGCGCCGGCGAGATCGCCCGCCTGACCTGGGACATGGTTCTCGATCCGAGCGGCGAGATCGGCCCAGTGATCGAGCTCAGGGACAAGGCGGCCAAGAAACGAAACGGTCGGCTGATCCCGATCCATCCTGACCTTTACGATGCGTTGGGCTGGTGGAAAGCGCGGACCCTTCCCCAAGGACCGGTGGTGCGATCCGCGCGGGGCGGCCATATGCATCCGGTCAGCATCGTCAACTGGTTCAAGAAGGCGTACCGGGCCGTCGGTCTCGCTGGCTGCTCGTCCCATTCAGGGCGACGGACGTTCATCACCCGGGCAGCGCGGTTGGTGCATCAAGCAGGAGGGTCCCTCCGAGACGTGCAGCTTCTCGCGGGACACCGATCGATTGTTACGACCCAGCGGTACATCGACGGCGATTCGGACAGTCAGCGTCGGCTCGTGTCGCTGATCTGATTGGGCTTGTCGTACGACTGGACATTGATGGACGATGGTATTGGGCCTGGATCTAAATCTCAACAGTGCCGACCGCAATTACGCGGTGAACCTGGTCCGCGCCACCTGTCGGCTCGCCGGGTCTCCGTCGTATCTCGATGATCTTCGGACTGACCTGCGCAACCGGGGCGTGGCCAAGGCCGTCGAGCGTCATGACACGGCGGCAATCTTCGATTGGCTAGTCGAGATCCTGAGCTTTCAGGGCGTCTCCGATACGGTCGCCGCCGGGTACATGCGCCAGCATGGCCTGGCGACTTGGCGAAAAATCGAGAAAAACCTGGGGAAGTCGCCCTCATGCCCGAAGCTGAAGAGCTACTGGCATTTCGAAGGATGCCGGTACCACAAGAGCTCAGGCACTTGCGCCGAGCCCGATCATTTCTCGGCCTGCCCGTTGCCAACCCATCGGCTCCGGAATGGTGGCCTGAACCAGCTGGCCTACAGCCTGTTCCTGTTCTGCCGAGACATCGCCGGCGGGGACCTGGTCGCCTGGCTCGATAGCAGGCTCGCTGAGACCGATTGGCCGGGAGCGCCTGATCGGGTCGGCCGGATGCGAGAGGCCGTTCTGGGGCCGCTGCGGCACGTTTATGGGGCCTCTGATAAGGTCCTGAGCGTCGCGCTATCGAACCTGCTTCTCGGCGGCGGCCCTGATCGGGACCGGTGGGCCGAAGTCGGCGCCGCCATGATCGCGATCGACACCCTGGTCCACAATTTCCTGCACCGGACCGGGATCCTGGCCCGGCTGAACGCTACTCATCCGTACGGGCCAGCCTGTTACCGGCCAGCCGGGTGCGCCGACATCATCGCCCGGATTGCAGCGTCGATCGATGCCCGAGAATTCAATCCGGAATTTCCGGCCGCCTTCCCCCGAGTCGTTCAGAGCTCAATCTGGCGGCATTGCGCCCAGGAAGTTTTCGATGTCTGCAACGGCAACCGAATTGACGATACTCAGAGTTGCAGCAACGCATATTGTCGCTTATATCGGCTTTGCGACCGTATTCCCCTCGATGCTCCTCGGCCAAAGGCCGCCTAAATAGCCGTATTTTCAGCAGAATTCGCGCTATTGACGTGCGAGTGGTATTATGATACTCTACAATCGTAGAAGAAATACATCTTCTGCGGCATCCTAAACGTTCGGACGGCGAGGCCATGTGCAGCCAAGAACCGCCCCAATCGGGGCAAGCGCGTGAACTCGCGTCCGACTTCACCGACAGGGGCCCCCTCGGGCCCCTTCGGTTTTTTAAGGAGGTAGCTATGACGAAGAAGAGTGCCAATCGATCAAAGGGTGTGGGCTCGAGGCCAGCGCTCGTTCTGTTCGGCCTTGACGATGCCAACAAGCCGCACGCAGCGCATTTCGGCGAGGCTCATGTCGAGATGGCGGTCAAAGCGGCCGGTCTGATGAGGCTGAACGTGCTCAAGGTAGCAACTCCCGAGCACGCGAAAATCGCGAGTTCACTACCGGCAGGCCGGATTTTTGCGAACGGCCGAGGGTTTGTGCCGTACGTTCGCAAGGACCTCTACGCGAAGGTCACCGAGTTCGCGGGAGCCCAAGCTACCGTGCAGTTGCGGGACTCCGCAGCGGCTGCAGCTTCGCCCCCGCGCTCCGAGTCGGGCATCGGCTCATCGGATGGCAGCCGGCCAGCGAATCCATCCGGCCGCCGACCGGGGCCTGCCCTGCCTCGGCATTGGGATGAAATCGATGCCGGCCATCTCGTGCTCGCGCAGGATGCCGACCCAAAAGAGGGCTGGTGGCCGGCGATCGTGCTTGAGAAAAATGGCGACATGTTCACGTTGCGTTGGCAGGCGTTTCCCCAGCAGAAAAAGGTTCTGCGGCACCAGTTCAACGTCGGTCTTATGTATCCAGGCGCTGCCGTCGAAGATCACGGCTCCAAGGCCGAGCCGTCTTCTGCTTCGGGGTCGGCAGCGTCGAAGAGCCAGTACCCAAGAACCTGGGACGAGATCGGCGTTGATTCTCTGGTGCTCGCCAAGGAAGACGGCCCGTGGGGGGCATGGTGGGAGGCGATCGCGATCAAACAAGATGGTGATGCCTTCACCCTCCGCTGGCGTGATTACCCACAGCTGCCGAGCATGGTCCGGCCTCGGCTGAACCTCGCTCTGCTGTACCCGAGCCCGCATTGACGATGGCTCTCGGAGACTCGGGCTCTCACTGAGCCCGAGCTCTAAAGCTGACTCGAGCTTGCGCGGTCAGCCCCGCAGGCTCGGCCTTTCAGCAAACCAAATGCTAGCGGGCCTAGAGGGCTGCTGCCCTCGGGGCGCAAAGACTTGCGCTCGATCCGGGCCGATAGGACCAATGGAGAGAAGTCATGAACAGCCCAACGACTGAACGGATTCGTGCGCTCAACGACGAACTTCGCAAAAACCTGATTGGCGGCCTTGCATTGATTACGCCAGGGGTCGCGGCGCTTGGCCAAGATGTCGTCGAGAGGATTGTCAAGACCCTGGCCGTCTTCGACGACTTTTGCGAGGCCAACGACCCGTACGGCGAGCACGATTTCGGGGCGTTTGAGGCCGATGGCCACAAGCTCTTTTTTAAGATCGATTATTACGACACGAACCTAACCTACCACTCCCCTGATCCGTCTGATCCTGCCGTCACTGAACGCGTCATTACGATCATGCTGGCCGAGGAATACTGAGATGCGAGAGAAGCCAATGATCCATGATGCCGTCGTAACGCAGCCTTCGCCCGGCTATCTGATGGCCCCTTTCGGCTGGGCCGCCAAGCCGCTGATCGGCATACTTGAGGCCGAGCCATCGCTCTATCGGGCTCTCTTCACACTCAGCCGACGGCGCATGCATCTGATCGCCTTGGCCCTGGCTCACTGGCCGGGCGAGATCGACCCGTCACTCGCGCGCCTGTTGATCGGCGGCGCTCCAGCCGTGCTGCTCGATGCCGTTCTGGGTCGCCGCCCCGCCGGGCTCAAGCGGGCGCTGAACCGCTTGCCAGTCAGCGTTCTGCCGCCCGAGAGCTACCGGCATTTGATCGACCTGCTCGACGAGCCCGCCGTTGCCAAGTTCATCTATCACATTGAACTGCTGACGAACGATTGCATTTGCTTTCTTTACGGCGTGCCGCCGCCGCTGCGCCGGATCGTCACCGTCGCAGTCGATAATTTGCTACTCCAACCGGAAGGGCTGGTGGAAGGGCTGCGTTTCCTCGCGTTACGCGGGGCCGCACCAAGCTTCGACGCGCTGGTCGCCGAGCTCGGCGCGATTCGTCAGCCTGCGCAGATGATGGCGCATATCGCGAAGCTCGTGCAGCAGCTGCCACTGCCCGAGCCGATCCCGCCAATCGTCGTGGGAGGTGCCCGCCGTCTCGACAGCGTCGCCGAAATTCGTAGGCTTGCGAAATCTTGGAAGAACTGCCTTGCCGAGATCTACATCGATGCGGTGGATAACGGGCGGGCGGCCGTTTATCTCTGGCCCGATGCCGAGACGCCGGCGGCCTGCCTGCTCGCCCGTCATGGCCGCCTCGGCTGGGCTCTCGAACATGCGAATGGGCCGGAAAACGCCGAGCTTCCGCCCGCCCGGCTGGAAGAAATTCATCGCGCGTTCGCAGCGGTCGGCATTCCAAAATATTCGGCAATCGAAGCCGTCGAGAACGCAGCTCGGGCGCTGGAGACTCGGGAGCATCATCGTCGGGTTAGGCGACGCCGCCGCGAAGTGGAGTACGAGGAAATGTACGAAGAGTTCGAAGCCGCCTAAGCCTCCCGGCGGCGAGAATGCGCAGACCCAGGTCGATTGGCTGAGTGCGAGCGCCACGCACATACATCGCTGTTGCTTCGCCATGAGCAGATCACGTTCGTGATTCTGTAGAGAGGTATGATTCGAGGCCTCGCGCCCCACGGGATCTATTACGACAATACCCTGACCTCCCCCTCACCCGATCCGTCGAACCCGATGGTCTCCGAGCGCGTGATCACGATCATGCTGGCTCACGAATACTGAACTGCCAAGCGAGCGATCTGAATTGTCAAAGATTTCCGCCAATTGCCGGGTCGCCACCCGTCGCGACGGCATGGATGAAGAATCCAGCAGGTACGATTCCCATGCCGGGGTACGTCTGGAGAGCCTGACGGCAGCGTGATGCTGCTCGCTCCCACCAGCGCGACCCGGCAACTTGAGCCTACTTCGAAGTCCGCTTTCGAAGCATTTTCGGACCTCTTCCCAAGATTCAATGAGGTCTCACATTGACCCACAACAGACGTCGGCGGCCGTTCTCAATCAGCATGTTCTGAGCGCCCACCCGCATCGCTATTCGATCACATCGTCGGCGCGGGCGAGCAGCGAGGGCGGGACGATGAGGCCGAACCGGACCGGCCTGGCCACGGCGGCCTTGGGGGGCCCTCGTGCCACAGGACCCGATCCGTTGTAGAGTTGACATCAAGGGGGGCAGGCGCTGATTTTATCGAGTCCACCCAACTCCAACGAGGGAGGTCCCCATGAAAGTCAAGGACGCGATGCACAAGGGAGTCGACTGGGTCAACCCGGACACCCCTGTCACCGAACTCGCGAAATTGATGCGTGAACATGATATAGGCGCCATTCCGATTGGAGAGAACGACCGGCTGATCGGCATGGTGACCGACCGCGACATCGTCTGCAAAGGGTTGGCGGAGGAGAGCTTCGATGCCCGCCGCGCGACGGCGCGCGATGTGATGACCCCGGGCATCCATTGCTGCCGGGAGGACGATGACCTCACCAAGGCAGTGCGGCACATGGAGGGGCTGAAGGTCCGCAGGTTGCCAGTAATCAACAAGAATAGGCGGATGATCGGCATCCTAAGTCTGGGCGACGTTAGCCGTTCGGCGCCCGGTGATCTGCTGTCCGAATGCATCAAGAGCGTTTCGGCCCATCACCACTGAAACACGGGTGATGCCACTCGCCCGGCGGAAGAATCTACGCCCGCCGGGCGCAGTGCGTGCTGGTCACTATGGCGCCGACGTGCGTTGAGTTAGGCAGTTTCCGCAAGCCTCGTTCGCACCCGGAACCCACCGGTTGAATGGAGCTGTGGGACAGCACCCGATGGTCAGAGGGGCAGCGTTCTGGATTTCGGGGAGTCTTGGGAACAAAAGAGTCCGAGTCTGGATTTAAAATTTTGTAATTGGACGGTGGGGCCATCCGTCTGGATGCGCCATGAATGCGGTACAAGGATACCGAGCGAAGGCATGGGAATGCTTGTCTCTCGCGGAAAGCGTGAACGATCCAGAGCGCCGTGCCGATTTGCTCCGGTTTGCCAGGATGTGGATGAGCCTCACGGAGCCTATAGGCGACTTGCCCATGCCTAAATCGCCATACGAGCTGCCGCCTCAAGTCTCCCCTCCAATTCGGCCATAGCGTGAGCAATCACGCCAAGCACGCGCCATTAGCGACATAGCTCGCGTCAATACCGCGCTCTCGGCGCAATGCACGCTCGCGCCGGTTCTGGAGTATGGCCATTTCCTGATTTACCTTCGGCGGAGCGCCCGTAATGTACTACGTTGTGGTTCCATTTCCCGACCTGCTTACCTCGTTGCGGCTGCGGAGGAGGAATGCGTAACGCTGAACCCGCACCATGGAAGGTGCCGTGCGAAAACTGCCCGTTGCGCGGCAAGGCGGTATTTCGACAGTTCTCTGAGACCGAACTTGAGTTTGTTAAAGAGTTCAAAGCGGGCGAATTGAGCGTGGAAGCCGGCACGACTGTGCTGC
>WNGH01007038.1_pt1 | contig 16624 bp, 13 predicted proteins | sample 5400631 | NCBI WGS metagenome assembly WNGH01 (sample SAMN13153373, study PRJNA577476) | soil metagenome | isolation source: 115 cm soil or saprolite under Garry oak tree replicate 1 | place: USA:California | collected 2016-06-15
TCGCGCTGGCCGAGCAGCTGCAGCAGCAGCGTGAACAGGTTGATGAAGTTCAAGTACAGCGACAGCGCACCGGTAATGGCCGCGCGCTCCGCCACGTCACCACCCTGCGAGGCATAGCCGTAGATGTAGTCGTTCTTCAGCCGCTGGGTATCCCAGGCGGTGAGGCCCGCGAATACCAATACGCCGACCACCGACACGATGAACTGCAACATCGAGCTGGCGAGGAAGAGATTGACCAGGCTCGCGATGATGATGCCGATCAGGCCCATGAACAGGAACGATCCCATCCCGCTCATGTCACGCTTGGTGGTGTAGCCATAGAGGCTCAGCGCGCCGAACGTGGCCGCGGTGATGAAGAACACCCGCACGATCGAGGTGTGGGTGTACACCAGGAAGATCGACGACAGCGAAATGCCCATCAGCGCCGAGAATACCCAGAACAGCATCTGCGACGTCGCGGGCTTGAGCCGTTCGATGCCGGCCGAGATCGCGAATACCATCGCCAGCGGCGCCAGGATGAACAGCCATTTCAGCGGGCTCACATACATGGCGTAGCCGAACGGCGTCAGGAAGGCGTTGCCGAACTTGGCTGCGGCGCCCGAGGGATCGGTTGTCACCGCGGCCATATACACGCCAAGCGCGGCGAGGCCGGTGATGGCCAGGCCGATGCTCATGTAGTTGTAGATGCGCAGCATGTAGGCGCGCAGACCGGCGTCGACGGTCGCGGCGTCAACGCGCCCGGCGGCCCGGCCGAAAGGAGAAGTGTAGTTACGGTCTAGGTCCGACATGGTCGAATTCCCGTTGGTTGTCCGGCGGAGCGCAAGGGTTTTGCGGCGCCGATTAAGATCTATCCCAGATGCCGCCATTTGCCGACATTAATTTCGTGTCACCAAACCGGCGTCTGTCCCAGGTTCATATGTGGGAAACTAACACATTTGCTGCAAGCTTCCACGCGCGGCTGAATGTCGCTCTGCGGCATGATATCAGGCGACGTCGAATGCCATGGGCGACTGGAAAGCCCCGATATAAGGGGCTTTACGCGCATCTGCGTTAATTCTGCAGTAACGCCTGCTTCAATTTGTCATAAATTCCGCAATACTGTGGCGGGCTTCTGGTTCAGAGCCAGCAAGGTGCCCGCGAGCCCCAGTCCCACCGTAACGATCAGCGCCGCCGCCACCACGCCCGCGGCGCTGCCGGCCTGCCAGATGAAACTCAGGGTCATCAGCCGGGTTACGATCAGCCAGGCCGCCACCGAGCCGGCGATTACGCCGAAGATGGCGGTGGCAAAGCCGATCATCAGGTATTCCAGCGCGTAGGCGCCGAGCAGCCGGGCCCGGGTGGCGCCCAAAGTCTTGAGAATGACGGCGTCGTAGACCCGATGGCGGTGGCCGGCCGCCAGCGCCCCGCCCAGCACCAGAACGGCGGAGATCAGCGTGACCGCGCTGGCGCCCCGGATCGCCAGCACCAGGTTGGTGACCACGTTGCCGATGGTTTCAAGCGCCTCGCGAACCCGCACGCTGGTGACCGTCGGGAATGCTTCTGCCACCGATTTGATGATCCGGGCGTCGCCGGCGGGGTCCGGATGGTTGTCAGTCAGCGTCGCGATATGGGTATGGGGCGCGCCCCTGAAGGCGTTGGGCGAGAACACCAGCACGAAATTGATGCCGAGGCTCTGCCAGTCGACGTTGCGCAAATTGCCGATCGTGGCCGGGATATCGCGGCCGAGCACGTTGACGACGATCTCGTCGCCGATCTTGAGCCTGAGCCCGTCGGCGATCTTCTTCTCCATCGAGACCAGCGGCGGGCCGTCATAGTCGGCTCCCCACCATTTGCCCTCGACGATCTCGGAGCCCCTCGGGATTTCGCCGGTATAGGTCAGGCCGCGGTCGCTCTGCAGCACCCATTCGGCGTCGGTCGAGGCTTTGAGGTCTTCGGCCTTGACGCCGCGGGCGGAGACGATGCGTCCGCGCAGCATCGGCACGTCTTCGACGGTCGATTGCGGCGCGGTTTCCCTGAGGAATGCGCCGAAGCGGCCGGCTTCGGCGGTGGGAATATCGATGAAATAGAATGACGGCGCGCGATCGGGCAGCGCGGCCATGAATTGCCGCCGCAGATTGCCGTCGATCTGGGTAATCGTGACCAGCACGGCCAAACCGAGGCCGAGCGACATCACCACCGACGGCGTCAGCGCGCCGGGCCGGTAGATATTGGCGATCGCCAGCCGCAGCATGGTCATTCGGGTGCGGGGCAGGCGGCGCGCCAGCGCCATCAAGGCGGCGGCGATGCCGCGCAACAGCGCGAACACCAGAACCGAGGATGCGACGAACACGGCTGCAATACGCTTGTCGTAGGCGAGCCCGACCGCCACCGCGATCAGCAATGCGATCACCACGGCCATCAGCGCGAGGTAGCGCCAGCGCGGGCGATGCCATTCGGCGCTCACCGCTTCGCGAAACAGCGCCGCCACCGGCACGTCATGCACCCGGCCGAGCGGCCAAAGGGCGAAGGCGAGCGCGGTCAGCAGGCCGTAGACGAACGACAGGGCAAGTTCACCCTGATGCAGCGCCGGCACCACCGGCAGCGGCAGCAGCTTGCCGAATACGCCGACAATGATGAAGGGCAGCGCCGCGCCGACGGCGAGCCCGATCACCGAGCCGACCACGGCGAGCACGACGACCTGCGTCAGATAGATCGTGAAGACGTCGCGCCCGGTGGCGCCCAGCGCCTTGAACGCCGCGATGACGTCACGGCGGCGATCGATATGGCTCTTGACGGCATTGGCGACGCCGACGCCGCCGACCAGCAGCGCCGCAAGGCCGACCAGCGTCAGAAATTGCGTGAAGCGGCTGATGGTGCGCTCCAGCTGCGGCGAGGCGTTGCCGCGGCTGCGGATCTCCCAGCCGGCTTCCGGCAAGGCTCTGCGCGCATCATCGGCCAGCGCGGTCGCGGCGCGATCGTCCGCTGCATTGTCCGGCAGCTTGACCCGATAGATCCAGCGCACCAGGCTGCCGGGTTGCAACAACCCGGTCGCGCGCAAGCCGCCTTCGCTGACCAGGAATCGCGGACCGAAACCGAGTCCGCCGGCGAGCTTGTCCGGCTCGGCGCCGACCACGCTGCGGATTTGAAAGGTCGCGCTGCCGATGCTGACGCGGTCGCCGATCTTGAGATCGAGCCGCGCCAGCAAGGTCTGATCGGCCGCCGCACCGAACGCCCCGTCACGCTCCGCCAGCAGATCGGCCACCGGCATTTTCGGGTCGAGGGTCAATTCGCCCAGCATCGGATAGGCGGCATCCACCGCCTTCAGTTCGACCAACGCGGCCCGGCCGTCGGCGGCGCGCGCCATGCCGCGCAACGTCGCCGCGACGGATACCTCTCCGCGCGCACGAAGAAACGCGACTTCCTGCGGTTTGGCCTCGCGCTGGATCAGGGAGAAGGCCACATCACCGCCGAGCAGGGTGCGGCCCTCGCGCGCCAGGCCCTCGCCGAGGCTGGCCGCGACCGAGCCGACGCCGGCTATCGCCATCACGCCGAGCGCGATGCAGCCGATGAACACGTAAAAGCCACGCAGGCCGCCGCGCAATTCGCGCAAGGCGTAGCGCAGGGCGAGCGATGACGCGCGGCCGCCATGGGTCGGTTCGGAGGCAACGGTCATGAAGCGGTTTCGCGTTCCGCAAGCTGTCCATCGACGCGGCCCGAGCGCAGCCGCACCACGCGATCGCAGCGCTGCGCCAGCGAGGTGTCGTGGGTCACCAGCACCAGGGTCATGCCGCGCTCGGCGTGTTTGGTGAACAGCAGATCGACGATCTGCTTGCCGGTGGCCTCGTCGAGATTTCCGGTCGGCTCGTCCGCCACCAGGATCGCCGGATCGGGCGCCAGCGCGCGGGCAAGCGCCACGCGCTGCTGCTCGCCGCCCGACAATTGGGTCGGATAGTGATGCAGGCGGTCGCCGAGACCGACCGAGGTCAACTCCTGCGCCGCGCGCTGCGACGCATCGGGATTACCGGCCAGCTCGAGCGGCACCGCGACATTTTCCAGCGCCGTCATGGTCGGAATCAGGTGAAACGACTGGAATACGATCCCGACGTGACGGCCGCGAAAGCGCGCCAGCGCGTCCTCGTCGAGGGCATTGAAAGGGGTGCCGTTGACCACCACTTCTCCGCTGTCGGGACGCTCCAATCCCGCCATCACCATCAGCAAGGTGGATTTTCCCGAACCTGAAGGCCCGATCAAGCCGATCGCCTCGCGTTGTGCCACCCGCAGGCTGATATCTTTGAGGATGTGAACGCGCGCCGCGCCCGTACCGAGCGAGAGGTTGACGTTCGAGATCGAAATGGTGTCCGGCTCAAGGCCGGCCAACGACGAGGGTTTGATGAGACTGTCCATGGCTCGGTCATATGGCACTTCCGTAAGCGAGGTCGAGAGGCATGGGCGGATGTTCGCGCACATGCTCGTGTTGGGGATGGCGCTGATGGCGGCGAACTCCGCATTTGCGCAAGCGCCGGCTGCCGGGGCGGGCAAGCCGATCAAGATGGTCGTATTGGGTGATTCGCTAAGCGCGGGCCTTGGCCTCTCGGCCTCCGCGGCGTTTCCGGCGCGGTTAAAAGAATCCTTGAAGATCAAGGGGATAGGTGTTGATATGATCAACGCCGGGGTCTCGGGCGATACCAGCTCCGGCGGTCGTGACCGGCTCGACTGGTCGGTACCCGAGGGAACCGATGCCGTGATCCTGGAACTCGGCGCCAACGATGCCCTGCGAGGCACCGACCCCAAGGTCACCCGTGCCGCGCTGACCGATATTCTGGCGCGGCTGAAAGCGCGCAAGGTCGCGGTTTTGCTGTGCGGGATGCTTGCGCCGCCGAACTATGGGAGCGATTATTCAGCGCGTTTCAACGCGATCTATCCCGATCTGGCGAAATCGTTCGGGGTGTCACTGTATCCGTTTTTCCTGGAGGGCGTCGCCGCGGACGCCAGGCTCAATCAGGCGGACGGCCTGCATCCGACGGCGGAGGGCGTCGACGTGATCGTTAAGAATATCCTGCCTACCGTGGAGGCATTTCTTGGCGCGATATCCGGGCATCGCAGTTGAAAAACAGGCAGTGATAACCCTAATGCGGTGTTTTCCCGGAAGCTTTGCCGTGATTGAACCGCGGAAGCTTCGCAGAGTCACATAACTACGTTAGAAAAAGCGATCGGTGATTCGTTACCGGGTTTCAGCATCGGGAGTCTTGCGATGCCGCGATTATTCACGGGACTGGAAATTCCGGCCGAGATCGGCCAGACGCTTTCCGATTTGCGCGGCGGCTTGCCGGGCGCGCGCTGGATCGATCCCGAAAATTATCACGTCACCTTGCGCTTCATCGGCGATATCGATGGCGTCGCGGCGAATGAGATCGCCTCGCTGCTGTTTCGGATCAATCGCAAGCCATTCGAGGTTGCCCTGCAGGGGTTGTCGAGCTTCGGCGGGCGCAAGCCGCGCGCGGTGGTCGCTTCGATCGCGCCGAGCCGGCCGCTGATCGAGCTGCAGGCCGAGCTCGAGCGGCTGATGCAGCGCTTCGGGCTCGATCCCGAGGGGCGGAAATTCACCCCGCATGTGACGCTGGCGCGGCTGCGCGACGCCTCCAATCAGGATGTCGCCGATTATCTGTCGGTGCGCGGATATTTTCCGACCCAGGTGTTCACGGCATCGCGGTTTGTGCTGTTCTCGTCCCGGGCGTCCACCGGCGGCGGGCCCTATGTGGTTGAGGATTCCTACGCGCTGAGCGCTTAGAAAGCATGGACGCGCCCCATTCACAGCCGTCATTATCCGCGAAAGCGGATAATCCAGCATTCCAGAGCGCCGGTGAGGGAATCGAAACGCCGCAGCGTACTGGATACCCGCTGGGGCCTGTCATCCGGCCGGCCAAAGGCCGGACCGGTTGGCGGGTATGACGGCTTGCCGAATGCGCACCTGCATAGCCCCCGCCCCAAATCCCGGCTTGCAATTTCCGTTGGGCTAGGGCCGTAAGGGGGCCATGCTGTACACACCATCCGCCTCGTTCCGCGCCCATTATCAGGCCCTCGTCTCCTCCGGCGCGATTGAACCCGACGCCGCGCAGGCCGAGGCCGCCGAAGCCTTCGCGGGCCTCGAGCAGCAGCTTGCGAGCTACAAGCCCTTGCGCAAGCAAAGCGCCGCGCGCATTTCCACGAATTCATGGCCGAGGTGCATGAGCGGATCTATGGCTTTCGTCAGAACATCGCGCGCGGCGAGATCGCCGACGGCGATGTGATCGCGCTCACCGCCGCGTCGATTTTCGAGCAGGCCTGGCTGTTATGTTTCGACGAATTTCATGTCACCGACATCGCCGATGCGATGATCCTGGGACGGTTGTTCTCAAAACTGTTTGAGCTCGGCACCGTGGTGGTGGCGACCTCCAACGTCGCGCCCGAGGACCTCTACAAGGGCGGTCTGAACCGGTCGCTGTTCGTGCCGTTCATCGCGCAGATAGCCGATCATATGGACGTGCTGCGGCTCGACGCCCGCACCGATTTTCGGCTGGAGAAGCTGGCAGGCGTGAAGATGTGGCTGGTGCCGGCCGATCGCGCCGCCGCTGCGGCGCTCGACAAGGCGTGGGACAAGATGACCGGCAAGGCGCCTTGCAAGCCGCGCGATATATCGATCAAGGGCCGTGTCCTGCATGTGCCATGCTCGGCGCAGGGCGTCGCGCGATTTTCATTCGCGGATATTTGCGAAAAGCCGCTCGCCGCATCGGACTATCTGCGGCTCGCGCACGACTATCACACCATCATGATCGACCGCATTCCCGTGATGGACTACCCCGAGCGCAACGCCGCCAAACGGTTCATCGCCTTGATCGACACGCTCTATGACAACGCCGTGAAGCTGATGGCCTCGGCGCAGGCCGATCCGCTGTCGCTGTATCTCGCCACCGAGGGCCATGAGGCCGATGAGTTCAAGCGGACCTCGTCGCGGCTGATCGAGATGAGCTCTGAATCCTATCTGGCGCTGCCTCACGGGCACAAGGACTCCGCGGCCAGCGGCTCCAGCACCGGATTGGTGGAAACGTGACGGCACGTGCCGTCATTCGGGGAATCGCGATCGACAACCTCCGGGATTCCGGGTTCGCGTCTTTGACGCGTCCCGGAATGACGCGCGCGGCTGGTCGAAATCAAGGCAAGACCGACAATTGAGCACGCCGCGACTTGAACGGGTCGGTCGAAAGGGATAACCAGCCATCCAGCTTCCATCCACCCTCCTCCTTCGGGTTCAAAGGACAGATTTCCCATGGCGCGCGACAAGATTGCTTTGATTGGCTCCGGTCAGATCGGCGGAACGTTGGCTCACCTCATCGGCTTGAAGGAGCTCGGCGATGTCGTGATGTTCGACATTGCCGAGGGCGTGCCGCAGGGCAAATCGCTCGATATCGCGCAGTCCTCCCCGGTCGACGGATTCGATGCGCATTTTACCGGCGCCAATTCCTATGACGCGCTCGATAGTGCCAAGGTCTGCATTGTCACCGCCGGGGTGCCGCGCAAGCCCGGCATGAGCCGCGACGATCTCCTGAGCATCAATCTGAAGGTGATGGAGCAGGTCGGCGCGGGCATCAAGAAATACGCGCCCGACGCCTTCGTGATCTGCATCACCAATCCGCTCGACGCCATGGTATGGGCGCTGCAGAAGGCCTCGGGCATGCCGCACAAGAAGGTGGTCGGCATGGCGGGCGTGCTGGATTCTTCGCGCTTCCGCCATTTCCTCGCCGACGAATTCAACGTCTCGGTCGAGGACGTCACCGCCTTCGTGCTCGGCGGCCATGGCGACACCATGGTGCCGCTGGTGAAATATTCCACGGTGGCCGGCATTCCATTGCCTGATCTCGTCAAGATGGGCTGGACCTCGCAGGCGCGGATCGACGAAATCGTCGACCGTACCCGCAACGGCGGCGCCGAGATCGTCAATCTCCTGAAGACCGGGTCGGCGTTCTATGCACCGGCCGCATCCGCGATCGCCATGGCCGAAAGCTATCTGCGCGACAAGAAGCGGGTGCTGCCCTGCGCCGCCTATCTGAACGGCGAATACGGCGTCAAGGACATGTATGTCGGCGTGCCCGTTGTGATCGGTTCGAAGGGTGTCGAGCGCATTGTCGAAATCGAACTGGCCGGCAAGGACCGCGAGGCATTCGACAAGTCGGTCGGCGCGGTGCAGGGTCTGGTCGACGCCTGCAAGAAGATCGCGCCGGATTTGCTGGGCCGCTGATCGAGCTGACTGCCGAAGATCGAACCCATCGATCTTCGGCGTTGCCAATTTCCGGCGCGGTTTTGGTTGCAGTTCCTGTGGTATATGGTATGCCAGCCGCAAGACGGGTGTGAATTCCAAATTCACCGCACGAGGGTTCGGAGAGCGTCCAAATGAACATCCATGAATATCAGGCCAAGGCGCTGCTGCACGAATTCGGCGTGCCGATCTCGCGCGGGGTACCGGTGCTGCGGGCTTCCGACTCCGACGTGGCCGCGAAAACGCTGGGCGGTCCGATCTGGGTGGTGAAGAGCCAGATCCACGCCGGCGGCCGCGGCAAGGGCAAGTTCAAGGAGGCCTCGGCCGGCGACAAGGGCGGCGTGCGTATCGCCAAGTCGGTCGCTGAGGTCAACGAATTCGCCAAGCAGATGCTGGGTGCCACGCTGGTCACGATCCAGACCGGGCCGCATGGCAAGCAGGTCAACCGGCTCTACATCGAGGAAGGCTCCGAGATCGACAAGGAGTTTTATCTGTCGATCCTGGTCGATCGCGAAACCGCCGAAGTATCCTTCGTGGTCTCCACCGAAGGCGGCGTCAATATCGAGGACGTCGCGCACAACAGTCCCGAGAAGATCGTGACCTTCTCGGTCGATCCCGCCACCGGCATCATGCCGCATCACGGCCGCACCGTCGCGAAAGCACTGCGTCTTTCAGGCGATCTCGCCAAGCAGGCGGAAAAACTGGTGACGCAGCTCTACACAGCCTTCGTCGGCAAGGACATGGCGATGCTGGAAATCAATCCGCTGGTCGTCACCAAGCAGGGCGATCTGCGCGTGCTCGACGCCAAGGTGTCGTTCGACGGCAACGCGCTCTATCGCCACCCCGAAGTGGTGGCGCTGCGCGACGAGACCGAGGAAGACGCCAAGGAAATCGAGGCGTCGAAATACGACCTCAATTACATCACGCTCGACGGCACCATCGGCTGCATGGTCAACGGCGCCGGCCTTGCGATGGCGACGATGGACATCATCAAGCTCTACGGCATGGCGCCGGCCAACTTCCTCGATGTCGGCGGCGGCGCCGACAAGACCAAAGTCACCGCGGCGTTCAAGATCATCACCGCCGATCCGAATGTGAAGGGCATCCTGGTCAATATCTTCGGCGGCATCATGAAATGCGACATCATCGCCGAGGGTGTGGTCGCCGCGGTGAAGGAAGCCGGCCTCAAAGTGCCGCTGGTGGTGCGGCTCGAAGGCACCAATGTCGATGCCGGCAAGAAGATCATCCGCGAATCCGGCCTCAACGTGCTGCCCGCCGACGATCTCGACGATGCCGCACAGAAGATCGTCAAGGCCGTGAAGGGGGGCTAGCCGATGGCAGACCATCTCGCCGCACCGACGCCGCTCGAGGAACATCGCAAGCTCGCGGCGTTTGCCGGCGAGTGGAGCGGTGAAGAGATGGTTTTTCCGTCGCGCTGGACCGCGGGCGGGCCGGCCACATCGCATGTCACAGCCCGCATGGATCTCAACGGCCTTTATCTGATCCAGGATACCCGCCAGATGCGCGACGGCAAGGAGACCTTCGCCACCCATGGCGTATTCACCTACGACCGCGAGGACCGGCACTACAAATTATTCTGGCACGATTCGCTCGGCTACTACTCGCCGGCGCCGGCCTCCGGCGGCTGGACCGGCAAGACCTTGATCCTTGTGCGCGGCTCGCTGCGCGGCAATGCGCGCCATGTCTATGAAGTCATCGACGACGACAGCTACACGCTAAAAATCCAGTTTTCGCCGGACGCCGAAGGGTGGGCCGACGTGCTCACCGGCATCTACCGGCGCACCCACTGACCCTCCATTACCGACCGTTCGCGAAAGCAGCCTCAACCATGTCCATCCTGATCGACAAGAATACAAAAGTCATTTGCCAGGGCTTTACAGGCAAGAACGGCACGTTTCATTCCGAAGCGGCGATCGCCTATGGCACCAAGATGGTCGGTGGCACCTCGCCGGGCAAAGGCGGCGCCATCCATCTCGGGTTGCCGGTGTTCGACACCGTGGCCGAAGCGCGCGAAAAAACCGGAGCCGATGCTAGTGTGATCTATGTGCCGCCGCCGGGTGCTGCGGACGCGATCTGTGAGGCCATCGACGCGGAAATGCCGCTGATCGTCTGCATCACCGAGGGCATTCCGGTGCTCGACATGGTGCGGGTGAAACGCTCGCTTTCGGGATCGAAATCGCGGCTGATCGGGCCGAACTGCCCGGGCGTGATGACCGCGGGCGAATGCAAGATCGGCATCATGCCGGCGAACATTTTCATGCCCGGCAATGTCGGCATCGTGTCGCGTTCGGGCACGCTGACCTATGAGGCCGTGTTCCAGACCACCCAGGAGGGCCTCGGCCAGACCACCGCGGTCGGCATCGGCGGCGATCCGGTCAAGGGCACCGAATTCATCGACATGCTGGAGATGTTCCTGGCCGACCCCAAGACGACCTCGATCGTCATGATCGGCGAAATCGGCGGTTCGGCCGAGGAAGACGCCGCGCAGTTCATCAAGGACGAAGCCAAGCGCGGCCGCAGGAAGCCGATGGTCGGATTCATCGCCGGCGTCACGGCGCCTCCCGGCCGCCGCATGGGCCACGCTGGCGCGATCATCTCCGGCGGCAAAGGTGACGCCGGTTCCAAGACCGCGGCCATGGAAGCGGCCGGAATCACGGTCTCGCCGTCGCCCGCGCGGCTCGGAAAGACCCTTGTCGAAAAATTGAAGGTTTGATTCATTTTTTTGGTCGTTTCGGCGCGAACATTCGTCCTAAATAGGGTAAAGGTCTCCAATCACGCCGATCCGGTGCCCGGATTGGCTTGTTGCGCCGTATTCCATGCGCGAACCGCAATCACCAGGACGCCATCATGTCTCGCCAGGACGCGAACGCCGCTTTTGCCCTCTCCTCGTTTTTGCAGAGCACAAACGCCCCCTACATCGATGATATCTACGCCCGCTACGAGAAAGATCCCGCTTCGGTGGACACCGAATGGCAGGCGTTCTTCACGAGCTTGAAAGACCAGCCGGCCGACGTCCGGAAAAACGCCGAAGGACCGTCCTGGGGCCGGGACAACTGGCCTCTGACGCCCCGCGACGAGCTGACCTCCGCGCTCGATGGCAACTGGGCGGAAGTCGAAAAGGTGGTTGGCACCAAGCTTGCGGCCAAGGCGCAGACCAAAGGCGCCGAGGTGACGGCTGCCGATATCCATCAGGCGACGCGCGATTCGGTGCGTGCCCTGATGCTGATCCGGGCCTACCGCATGCGCGGCCATTTCCACGCCAAGCTCGATCCGCTCGGGATCGAGCCGGCGCGCGACCGCGAAGAACTCGATCCGCGTTCCTACAGCTTCACGGAGGCCGATTTCGACCGCAAGATCTTCCTCGATCATGTGCTGGGCCTCGAATACGCGACCTTGCGTGAAATCGTGGCACTCTGCGAACGCACCTACTGCCAGACGCTCGGCGTCGAGTTCATGCACATCTCGAATGGCGCGCAGAAGGCCTGGATTCAGGAGCGCATCGAGGGTCCGGACAAGGAGATCAGTTTCACCCGCGAGGGCCGGCGCGCGATCCTGACCAAGCTGGTCGAGGCCGAAGGTTTCGAGAAATTCTCTGATCTCAAATTCACCGGCACCAAGCGCTTCGGCCTCGACGGCGCGGAATCGCTGATTCCCGCGCTCGAACAGATCATCAAGCGCGGCGGCAATCTCGGCGTAAAGGAGATCGTTTTAGGCATGCCGCATCGCGGGCGCCTTAATGTGCTGACGCAGGTGATGGGCAAGCCGCATCGCGCGCTGTTTCATGAATTCAAGGGCGGCTCGGTCAATCCGGACGCGGTCGAGGGCTCCGGCGACGTCAAGTATCATCTCGGTGCATCGTCGGACCGCGAGTTCGACAACAACAAAATTCATCTGTCGCTGACCGCCAATCCGTCGCATCTGGAGATCGTCGATCCGGTGGTGCTCGGCAAGGTGCGCGCCAAGCAGGACCAGCATGGCGATCCGCCGGACCAGCGCATCTCGGTGTTGCCGCTGTTGATGCACGGCGATGCCGCGTTCGCCGGACAGGGCGTGGTGGCGGAATGCTTCAGCCTGTCCGACCTGAAAGGCTACCGCACCGGCGGTTCGCTGCATTTCATCGTCAACAACCAGATCGGGTTCACCACCTATCCGCGCTATTCGCGCTCCTCGCCCTATCCCTCCGATGTGGCGAAGATGATCGACGCGCCGATCTTCCACGTCAACGGCGACGATCCGGAAGCCGTGGTGTTCGCGGCCAAGGTCGCGATCGAGTTCCGGCAGAAATTCCACAAGCCTGTCGTCATCGACATGTTCTGCTATCGCAGGCATGGCCACAACGAAGGCGACGAGCCGGCGTTCACCCAGCCGGTGATGTACAAGAGGATCGCAACCCATCCGTCCACGCTGGAGATCTATTCCAAGCGGCTGATCGCCGAAGGCGTCATGACCGAAGGCGAGGTCGAGAAGGCCAAGGCCGACTGGCGCGTGCGGCTCGATGCCGAACTCGAGGCCGGCTCGGGCTACAAGCCCAACAAGGCGGACTGGCTCGATGGCAAATGGTCCGGATTCAAGTCGGCCGATGCAGAAGAAGACCCGCGCCGCGGCGTCACCGGCGTCGATGTTGCGGTGCTCAGGGATATCGGCCGCAAGATCACCAAAGTCGCCGATGGCTTTAGGGTTCACCGCACCGTGCAGCGGTTTCTGGAAAACCGCGCCAAGGCGATCGAGAACGGCGTCGGCATCGATTGGGCGACCGGCGAGGCGCTGGCGTTCTGTACGCTGCTGCAGGAAGGCCGTCACGTCCGGCTGTCGGGGCAAGACAGCGAGCGCGGCACGTTCTCGCAACGGCATTCGGTGCTGATCGATCAGGAAGACGAGAGCCGCTATACGCCGTTCAATCATCTCGGCGGCGATCAGGGCCATTACGAAGTCATCAACTCGCTGCTGTCGGAGGAAGCCGTGCTCGGCTTCGAGTACGGTTATTCGTTGGCGGAGCCGAAGGCGCTGGCGATCTGGGAAGCGCAGTTCGGCGACTTCGCCAACGGCGCGCAGGTGCTGTTCGACCAGTTCATCTCCTCGGGCGAACGCAAATGGCTGCGCATGTCCGGCCTCGTCTGCATGCTGCCGCATGGCTATGAGGGGCAGGGACCGGAACATTCCTCCGCGCGGCTCGAGCGCTTCCTGCAGATGTGCGCCGAGGACAACATGCAGGTGGTCTATGCCACCACGCCCGCCAACTTCTTCCACGTGCTGCGGCGTCAATTGCATCGCGAGATTCGCAAGCCGCTGATCCTGATGACGCCAAAGTCGCTGCTGCGGCACAAGCGCGCGGTCTCCAGATTAGATGAGTTCGGCGCCGACACCACGTTCCATCGCCTGCTCTACGATGACGCGGCGATGCTGCCGGACGAAAAGATCAGGCTGGTGCCGGATGACAAGATCCGCCGCGTCGTGCTGTGCTCGGGCAAGGTCTATTACGACCTCTATGAGGAGCGTGAAAAGCGCGGCGTCGACGACGTCTACATCATGCGCGTCGAGCAGCTCTATCCGGTGCCGCTGAAGGCGCTGGTGCAGGAGCTCGGGCACTTCAAGAATGCCGAGCTGATCTGGTGCCAGGAAGAGCCTCGCAATATGGGTGCGTGGCACTTCATGGAGCCCTATCTCGAATGGGTGCTGAACCAGATCCACGCGCCGAACAAACGTCCGCGTTACGCCGGGCGCGCCGCCTCCGCGGCGACCGCCACCGGTTTGATGTCCAAGCATCTGGCGCAGCTCAAGGCGCTGCTCGATGACGCGCTAAGCTAGCATTACCGAAGTCGTCATGCCCGCGGTTGTCGCGGGCATCCACGTCCCACTTTATGAACATTGATTTAAGGCGTGGATGGCCGGGACGAGCCCGGCGATGACGCAGGGGGAAACAGCCAAATGACTGAAATTCGCGTTCCGACGCTCGGTGAATCCGTGACCGAGGCCACCATCGGCCGCTGGTTCAAGAAGGCCGGCGATGCCGTGGCGGTGGATGAGCCCTTGGTCGAACTCGAGACCGACAAGGTCACGATCGAAGTCCCGGCGCCGTCAGCGGGCACGCTCGGCGATATCATTGCCAAGGATGGCGAGACCGTTGCGGTCGGCGCGTTGCTCGGACAGATCAATGATGGCGCGACGGGAGCCGCCAGGCCGGCTGCCGCGTCTGCCAAGGCGGCGGCGTCGCCCGCCGCTGCCGCCGCGGCGTCCGCTGCTGCATCCGCCACCACGACTCAAAGAGTCCCGCCGGCTGATGCGCCGCTGGCGCCCTCGGTGCGCAAGATCTCCGCTGAAAGCGGCCTCGATGCCGCCACCGTCCCCGGCTCGGGCAAGGATGGCCGCGTCACCAAGGGCGACATGCTCGCAGCGATCGAAAAGGCGGCATCGGCGCCGACCCCGATCAATCAGCCGGCCGCCGCGGTGCAGGTTCGTGCGCCGTCGCCCGCCGACGATGCCGCGCGCGAGGAGCGCGTGAAGATGACGCGGCTGCGCCAGACCATCGCGCGCCGCCTGAAGGACGTTCAGAATACCGCCGCCATGCTCACGACCTTCAACGAGGTCGACATGAGCCACATCATGGCGATGCGGGCCCAGTACAAGGACGTGTTCGAGAAGAAGCACGCCAGCAAATTGGGATTCATGGGCTTCTTCACCAAGGCCTGCGTGCAGGCGCTGAAGGACATTCCGGCCGCCAACGCCGAGATCGACGGCACCGATCTGATCTACAAGAATTATTATCACATCGGCGTCGCCGTCGGCACCGACAAGGGCCTGGTGGTGCCGGTGGTGCGCGACTGCGACCACAAGACCATCGCCGAGATCGAAAAGAGCATCGCCGATTTCGGACGGCGCGCGCGCGACGGTCAGCTCAAGATCGACGAGATGCAGGGCGGCACCTTCACCATCACCAATGGCGGCATCTATGGCTCGCTGATGTCGACGCCGATCCTGAACGCGCCGCAGTCCGCCATTCTCGGCATGCACAAGATTCAGGATCGCCCGGTCGCGATCGCCGGCAAGGTCGAGATTCGCCCGATGATGTATCTGGCGCTGTCCTACGATCACCGCGTCATCGACGGCAAGGAAGCGGTGACGTTCCTGGTGCGGGTCAAGGAAAGCCTGGAGGATCCCGCGCGGCTGGTGCTGGATCTGTGACGAGGAGAAATGGCTGAGTGGGTCGCACTTTCGGAATTGATCAGAAATGTGGCCCTAACGATTGCCGCTGTTGTAGGCACCCTTTTGGCTTGGCGGCAGTTGTCGCCAGCCGCACTGCAGGCCAAATCCGCAAATTCACAAGCTGAGCTTGCGAGGCGCGCCCACGTGACCGAGCTATTTAATCGAGCGGTTGGGCAACTGCGCGACCCCAACCTTGAGGTTCGGCTAGCCGCGATCTATGTTCTACGGGAGGTCGCGAAGGACTTCCCCGATCTTTCGAATCCTGTTTTCGAGCTTCTTCAAGCTTACTTAAGGGCGGGTAGCATCGACTACGGCGACGACGATCCACCGATCGACGTAAGGGAGATCGTGAAGATGCTTCGAAGTAGACTGGGAGAATCCGATGCTGAAATCTAAGGATGTTACCCAAGCTAGCACCCTCGATTTACATGGTGCTTTCGTCAGGCGAACCGATCTTAGTGGCGCCTCGCTTCGAGGTGCCAATATGATCAAGGTCGATGCAACAAATGCAGTTTTTCGTGGAGCGGACTTTGAGGGAGCGCTCCTCGATGGGGCTATCTTAAGGGGAGCGGATTTGACTGGGGCTAAAAACCTTACTCTAGAACAGCTCTCCAGTGCGGTTATCGACGATCAAACGGCCCTGCCGACCTATATTGATCGAGAGAAGCTTCACCTTTTGACAATGGAGAAATAACACCTCATTTCGGTGCCTGTGCGGATGCCAGGTGCTGATCGAGGGGGAGTTCATCCGTTTTTTCTTTGGGGGCAGATTTGACCGATAAAGTTGTAATCATCACCGGCGGGAGCCGCGGCATCGGCCGCGCCACCGCGATTGCCGCCGCGGCGCGGGGCTTTCAGGTTTGCGTCGGCTACGCCAGCAATGAAGCAGCTGCCCGCAGCGTCGTCTCCGCCATCGAGGCCAAGAACGGCAAGGCGATCGCGGTGAAATGCGATGTCGGCGACGAGAGCGATATTCTCGCGCTGTTCAAGGCCGCCGACAAGTTCGGAACGCTCGGCGCGCTCATCAACAACGCCGGCATCGTGGGGCCGACGTCGCGCGTCGACGAAATGTCCGCCGAGCGGATTCAGCGCATGATGGCGGTCAACGTCACCGGGAGCATCCTGTGCGCGCGC
>WNGH01008365.1_pt1 | contig 16612 bp, 16 predicted proteins | sample 5400631 | NCBI WGS metagenome assembly WNGH01 (sample SAMN13153373, study PRJNA577476) | soil metagenome | isolation source: 115 cm soil or saprolite under Garry oak tree replicate 1 | place: USA:California | collected 2016-06-15
TCTGCGTTTCTAGCCAGAGAACTGATGGTCTGGACCCATCGATTGAGCCTGGCGGATTTCTTGTCGATGAGATGTTTTGGCTCCCATCTATAGTCCCAGATAGGATAGTAGCGATGGGGAGTGCGGCCTTTAGAGTCGATGGAGTAGAGGTGGCCGAGCGCCGAACAGACGATTATAGTCTCTTGTCTGCGCCTAGCCTCGTAGTATGGGACGCCCTGCGCATTGATCTTGTGTGGGTCGCCGTCTTCGTCGAGGGCCCGTGCAACGCGAGCGGCGGCGTCCGGTTTCTCGCAGACGATAAGAGTCTGTATCACTTCCACCTCGAAGGATTCTCAAGCAAGAAACGGGCGATTTCCTTGGCCTTCAAGCCCGTCTGAGGAAGCTTCTGAACGCGCTCAAGAAAATCAGGGACCCTTGGGCTTCCGTAGGCGACCGTCCACGTGCTGAAGGCTCGTTTGATATTCTCAAAGGCGCGCTGGTGAGAAGCACAGTAGCCAGCTCCTGCCGCGTCAATTTCTTCATGGCACAACGGACAAGTCATAGAGGGAGGGCTCGGTCGCGCGCGATCCGAGAGGACCGCTCTTTGAAATAAGAATTCTTGCTTTTTTTCGTCTCTGTTGTATTTCGAGTTTTGGAAATTATTGTTACGATTTTTTGGAGGGAGGTGAGTGTAAGTAACGAGTCTCGATTAGACGAAGCGATTGAATTCTGCGATCTCCATCTTCTCTAGATGCGTCTTCTCGAACACCCGAGTCAGGAGAGTTTCTTGAGGATGCGCAGTACGTTTAGCGTGATCCACGGATTACGCTCGCCAACCTTGCCTAGGTGATGATAGATTTCCGGGATAACGGCCGTGTTCTCACGCCTCTCCTCGTGCCAGGCGCCCGTTGCTGGGTCTTTCAGATAGTTCCATCGAAGCGCATTGACGTACGTGCTCTCCATCGGCCATGTACCATCCGCGAGCTGTTTCTGTTGGATAAGCTGGAGAGCATCTGAGACGCGCTCGTCACTACCGTATCCGAGATCTGCTAAGACCCTCAGGCCATGAAGGATATCGTAAAAGTAGAAGAGTGGAAAGTGGAGCCTCGTCCACTCCTCATCGATGACCTTGCCCGTCTGGTCGGACTTGTACAATCGATGCACGAGCAGGAATTCAGCAGCCCTGTCACCGACATCCTTCGATCCCTTCGGCCAAAGGTTCCGGTCGAGTTCCGAGAAAGCCCAGAGCGGCTCTATCGTGGACATGAACGAGCTATGACTAATCTTTACACCCCACTCACCAAACTCACAGTTCCAACCCCCGTCCGGAAGCTGGGTCCTGACAAGAAACTCGAACATTGATCGGACACGCAGGTCCTGTCCATACCCGAAAACTGTGAGAGTCCGTGCCATATTACCAGTGACGCAGGGCTCCCAGAGAGAACGATAGGCCTCTTGGTCCGATCGGCTTTTGGGAGGAGGCCACGACTTGTCTTGCGACATTGCCGCATTGAGAAGGTATTCGCAACCGGCAACGACAGATGGATGACTCGAACTGATTCCCATCTCACCTAGAAGAATGACATTCCAAATCGTCCCAGTCCACTTCGGCCAGTAGCAATCCTCCGGAAGGGCCCAATACCCTTTCGAGTCTTGTTTCGCTAGAAGGCCCGCGACCGGACCCCATTCAGCAATCTCGCTCTGAATTCTCGAGGCACTGGAGTCAGAGAGTGACACGCCCTTGAGATCTCGGAGTGCAAAGTACCGTATCGAGGGACTTTCATGACTAAGCAACCAATCTACAACATCGTCTAGCAGTAGTTTCGAGGTCAGCATTGGTGATAAGAGTAAGACACTGGTATTCAAGGTCCTCCGGGAAAGAGATTCGCAAGCTGAAGCTCCGAAACGTGCAAATTGAGAACCAAATTCTCTGAAAAACGAATGATATTTCAACAAGCCTCTCAAACAAGGAAATATTGGATGTGGCTCCGAATGCCCGCGAATCAAAAGAGGCCTAGTTGGCAGAAGAAACGGCCAGTCCAGACCGTTCGCAAGCGGCAAAATCGAGGAAGAATCTATCTCGCAACAATCGTCATCATTATCGTGATAGCAGCCATTGGCTTGTACATCTACTCGTTAGGCCTATCAGGCCCTCCCGACTTCGTAATCGCCACCCATACCGCCATAACGATTCATGCCGGCAGTCCAACTACCGAAACCGTCAATATCACCGCAGTCAACCACTTTGACAGTACTGTCCAGCTCTCCGTGACCGGTACGAGTGGTATTACCGCAACAATCAGCCCAGCAAACGTGACCGGCTCGGGAACTGCTAAGCTGACCCTTTCCGCAGCGAATAACGGCACCTACAGTGTCACGGTCACCGGGACCAGCGGAAGTCTGAAACACTCCGTAACGCCCGTTGTGGATACGCCCGTGTATGCTACCATGGAAACGTCCAATGGAACGATAGTGGTCGAACTCTATCGAGCACAAGCCCCCAGAACCGTCAACAACTTTGTCAGCCTCGCTCAATCCGGTTTCTATACCAACTTGACCTGGCACAGAATCATCAAAGGATTCGTGATTCAGACAGGGGACCCAACCACGAAGAACGGTGGAGGTGACAGGTCGACTTGGGGGAATACTGGTTCTTCGCAGACTGTTCCTTTGGAAATCGATCCCACTCTTCACAACAATGTTGGCTATCTGGGGATGGCCCGTTCCCCCTCGGACCTGAACAGTGGGAGTTCCCAGTTCTACATCAACCTCGCCAACACCAACTCTCTCGACGGAAACTACACGGTGTTTGGAAAAGTGATCAATAGCAGCGGCATGAGCGCAGCCTATGCGCTGGGGAACACTCCGACTTATAGCTCCGCCCCCTACAAGGACGAACCAATCAACCCAGTCTTCCTGATCAGTGTGACCATCTCTCAATAGCTCACAAATGAAACTAGTCCTGTAATAACTATTCACAGGTTGTCATGACAGCGGCCCGATCAGCAGTTGGATTGTAGGTAGCAGTAACGCAGGCATTGTCGGTCATTCTGATAGCTCGTCCGGGTTGGGTCGAGGCTTATAGTGGGCGGAACCTAGCAGAATTGCTTGAGTCGAAAATAATACTACATCGAGCCAGTTGATCTGCGATCTCTATTCTTGATCTGTTCTTGCTAACACCGACGGTCTCGGGCACCTCGATTAACACGCTTGCAAATCTCTTGGAAGCTGACCATCGAGCAAATCACACTTGGAAGTGATCTTGATCCAATCCGGATCGGCCTGACGAGATTTGTCACGTTTGAGGGATTCATGGGAAAGCGTTTTAACCCTATTACCGTAAAAACGTCGGCCGGTAGATTTCGGGAATGCCTGACAAGAGAGCGGTATTGATCGTCGTTGATGGAATGGGCGACCGGCCCCTGATCGATCACGATTACAAGACACCTCTAGAGTATGCCAACACGCCTAACATGGACAGATTAGCCAAAGGCGGATTGGTCGGATCACTGGATCCTATCTCTCCTGGAGTAAGACCCGGCAGCGACGTCGCAAATCTAGCGCTGCTAGGCTACGATCCAGCTAGATACTACACAGGACGCGGAGCACTGGAAGCACTGGGCGCAGGCATTGACCTAAGACCCAACGATGTCGCGTTCCGCCTCAACTTCGCAACTGTCGATGACGAGTTCCGCGTCGAGGACCGACGTGCAGGCAGAATCCGCAAGGGAGTATCGAAACTTGCAAAGTCTGTCAGCGAGATCAAGGTCGAGAGTACGCCTGGAGTCAGGACGATTTTCAAACCAACTGTCGACCACCGCGCAGTTCTCGTATTGAGAGGAGAGAAATTGTCTAGAAATGTTACGGATACTGATCCGGGGGAGGAAGGATTGAAGCTTGTTATCTCCAGAGCTACCGATGGATCCGAGGAAGCGAGGAGAACGGCGGCTGCTGTCAACGAATTCGTCAAGCGATCGCATGAGGTCTTGAGAGAACATCCGCTAAATCAGGAGAGAGCGAATGACGGGGAGAAAGCCGCCAACATTATCTTGACCAGGGGGGCAGGGACCCGTCCTTCACTTCCCAGCTTCAAGTCAATGTACGATCTACGCGGCGCCTGTATCTCCGGAACAGCAATGATCAAAGGAATCGCCAATGCCGCAGGCATCGACGTAATCGACGTCAGAGGAGCAACCGGCAGCATAAAGACAGACTACGAGGCCAAAGCAAAAGCCGTGATAGAAGGGGCCAAGGACAAGAACTTTGTTCTGGTGCACGTAAAAGCTCCGGACATTGCAGGGCATGATGCTGACTTCAAGGGCAAAGTGCGAGCGCTTGAGGATGTAGACGGGCTTGTCGGTCATGTCATAGACGAGGTAGACATAGGCGCTAACTATGTCGCGCTCACAAGCGATCACGCGACACCTGTCGGATACGGATACCACACGGGCGATCCTGTCCCATTAGTTATCGGAGGACCTGACGTTCCAGCAAGCAGGGTCCTCAAGCTCAGCGAAGCCAGCGCAAGCCGGGGAAACATAGGACGAATACGAGGAATAGACCTGATGCCGGTCCTCACGGACCTAATGGGTAGAAGCCGGCTATACGGATCGTGAAGATTCGGAGAGCCGGCCGACTATTGTATGCGCTTGGGCTTCGGATGGATGGTTCTTACTTTTTTGCGTATGCTTTGGCGCGAATACCTTAACTTGCTATGCAAGACTACCATCCTATAGAGAAAACTCATGCAAGTGATCCCGGGACGTCAGAGGCCAGAGGGAGTAACTATACTAGGAGTATTGTCGATACTTGGGGGAATAGCGGGGGTTGTGGCAGGAGCAGCGCTCATGCTTGCGGCCCTTGTTGTGGGGACGATATCATCATCTCTGAAGGACTTTCTTACCTCTCAAGGCTACCCCCAACTTGTCTCCTACGTAACGACAAGCAACGTAGCCGCAATTCTCGGAATTCTTGGAGTGTTCTCCCTCCTGGTTGGCATATTCTGGGTCGCCGTGGGCTTTGGTGCTCTCCGTGGAAGGGGCTGGGCCTGGACGGTCGGCATCATCGTCTTGGTTCTGTCCATCATCAACTCTATTATCCAGGTGGCGTTTGGAAACATCGCAAGTATTGCCGGCCTCGCAATCGATCTGGGAATTATCTATTACCTCACAAGACCGAAGGTGAGAGCTTTCTTCGGCAAAACACTCGCCCCAGCTTGGCAGCCAAAATCCGCGCCCTAGTCCGTAAGATAATCAACCACGCCTCGGCAAGGCAAGGCTGTTTAGCTCGTCGAAGGTTATCGCACCCTCGACGAGGCTCTCATAGGTCCCCTTCTCCAGCACTTCCCGAGCGGCACGCTTCAGGAGCCCCATAGCGGCATAAGACGCGCTGGGACCGAAGCTCACGCGAGCAACACCAAGCCTCTCCAGCTCGTCAACAGACGGCAGGCCCTTTCTCACCATGACGTTCACTGGAAAGTCCAGTGCCTGCTCGAAGACGCGGATTGACGCAGGGTCGAACAGACCCATCGGATAGACACAGTCGGCACCCGCATCCCTGTAAGCCGTGGCTCGACGAATTGCTTCCTTAAGGCGAGCACCTTCCTCACCCGACGTAAATCTGAACGCGTCGGTCCTAGCATTAATCACGACAGGAATGCCAGTCGTCTGACCCAACTTCTTAATCGCCTTCAACTTGTCGACCTGTGTCTTAATTGGAAACAGTTTCTTGGTGGCGTGAGCAAAATCCTCGATGTTGATTCCAATTGCGCCAGCCTTCAGAACCTCTCGCACCGTGGCCAACAGTTCTTTCGGAGTAGCTCCGAAGCCAGCTACAATATCCGCGGAGAGTGGAACAGACAAAACGTGACTTATCTTTCGAACGGCCGACATGTACTCGTCTCTGCTGATAACCTGCCCGTCAGGGTAGCCGAGGGAGACCATCAACCCAGCACTCGACGTCGCTACCGCAGGAAATCCTTCGTCCTCAAACACCCGTGCGCTCGGCACATCCCAGGCGTTCGGAAGAATCAGGATCTGCTTCCCATGATGGAGTGCGCGAAAATCCTCGGCCTTGTCCCTCTGAGATCGCGCCTTGACGGGAGATGGATTCTTAGTCATGAGACTTGTTCGGAAGCTTCACTCTATCAACTATTTGACGTGATGCCCTAGCCGGGTCCTTGGAACTAGTAATCCAGCCTCCAACAATAATCAGCTTCACTCCAGACCTGACGAGTGCCTCGGCGCTGTTCGGGTTCACCCCTCCCGCAACTGCAACTGGAATCCGAAGGGTCCTGACCAGTTCTCGAACGTTTCGGTCGAGTCCCAGTCTGGAATGGAGTGCTCTCTGCGCGTCTATTCCCATGTGGACACAGACAATGTCAACACCCAAGCTCTGAAGTTGCCGCGCCCTCTTTCGAGGATTGGGAGACATCAAGAGGTCTGCCATCAACAACCCGTCATGGCGAACAGCCGTCTGGACCGAATCGCGGATCGTGCTTTCATGTGCTAGGCCTGAAATGGACACAACCTTTGCTCCGGCCTCGAAAGCCATCTCAGCCTCAATCCTGCCAGCATCAAGGGTCTTCATATCAGCAACAACCTTACGTGAATGAAACATTCGACTTAAGACCCGAACGGCCTTCATTCCCTCGCTCTTGATCAAGGGAGTTCCAGCTTCAAGCCAGCCTACACCTTGAGAAGCGGCAGCCCTAGCTATTCGCAATGCATCCTTCAACCTAACCAGGTCCAATGCGACCTGGACCTGGGGCCACGACTCTTCCATCTGCAACCCTAGCTAACCGGTCCAGCATGGAGTGTTACTGGTTGATGTCGTTTCCGACGTCTGCTACTGCTCAGGTCTTTGAAGGGGAACATCAGGATTAGATTGTTCGCTTGCAAGTGCCCGTCGATCGAGAATGTCAAAAGTACAAGGAAAAGAGACTACGTTGCTCAACAACCTATCAGGTACGGAAATAGCGAATGAGCTCGATTCACGTCTGAGAGATCTTGAGAAGAACATTGCAGTTGCACGAGAATTCATCAAATTGGCAGACGAGAGCTACTCCGAGCTACGCCACAAATGGATGTCTCAACCAAGTCCGAGCGCATAACACAACACAAGTCTGCGAGGCAACGCAAGAAAGATACTCAGGCTCCCCACGATGCCACTAATTCCTTTGCTCCAGAGAAGCCCTCACACGTATATCGGGACCCGGGCCGAAGGCCCGGAAAGACTAGCGGGCGCAACTAGCAGCTATCTCTCCCACTTCATATCGGAAGCACCGAGTCAGAAACATTCCCGAACTTACTCGAAACCCGAGGCCTTAAAGACATTCTACAGACCCCACTCTGTCAATTGACTCGTTGCATCCGCGCGATGAAGTAGCCCGCAGTGAAGTCCCGATGTGGAAATAGTCTGCGACAATCAGTCAACTCCTTCAAACCTGGCGACCCGTACTCTTCTAGGATCGGTCGTGTCTCGAACTCTGGATGACTCTTGAGAAATGTCGAGACGACTTGCTCGTTCTCCTCCACTGCTATGCTACACGTACAATACAGAATCCGACCCTCCTCGGCGACTAGCGGAGTGGCAGCGTCCATGAATTGCTGTTGAAGAGTGGCGTAACGCTCTAGAGACTTTGGAGATAAATGCCACTTCATACGTGGATTCCTGTCGAAGACCCCGGTCCCGGTACAGGGCGGATCGATGATTATTAGGTCGAATGCCCCGTGGACAGCGAGCCTCGCCGCGTCGCTAATCACAGGTTCGGCTATCCTTACTCCCAGCCTCGAAGTTTCACGCTTCCAAGCCTCCATTCTACTCTGAGAGTAATCTACTGAAACAATCTTGCCCCGATTCTTCATGAACTGGGCCAGGGTCGCGGTCTTTGCCCCCGGTGCCGCGCATAGGTCTAGAACAGTCTCGCCGGGCTCTGGACCTCCAGCCTTAACCGCCAGATAGGAGGCGAAATCTTGCATTTGAAACAAACCTTGCGAAAAGAATGCGGAAAATTCGGACGGAGAACCATTAAGGAGGTACACGCTAGGATCGGACGGGACCTTAGTGAGCTTTCCGGCCAGTCGCTTCGCCTGAGCCGGAAGGGTCGTTCTGCCTCGATTCATCAGAGGATTTACCCGAATGTATCTCGGTCTGGAGTCCGTCGACAGTAGTTTGATAGCTTCACTACGTCCCAATAGTCGGAAGCAGTACTCGACCCACCAGGCAGGATGATGAGTCTCAAGAGCAACTCTTTCAGCATCCGTTGCTTTAGATGGGATCCGATACGGGTCGTGTCCAAGCACCGACCCTAGCAGAATCTCTAGACTGGGAAGATATTCGACAGGCGTGATATTGCGGAGGCTCCTCTCTCTTCGCCTCACATCATCTTTCCCATGAGCTTTCATTAGCAACTGCGTGGCCAGGCGGAAAAGGTGGAGGGTCTTCGCTGCGAGTATTTCGTTTGGAAGCGCATCCTGCACGATTCTGTCTAGCACGTCTTGATTGCTCAGTGTAGTGAGGACTAGATCTAGAGATTCACGTTTGACATTCGCTAGGTTCGGATCCGAGGTCGCGAGTTGCTGTATCGCGCTACGCTCGCTCGCACCTTTAGCGACCAACCAAAGTGCTCGATAGGCGAGCTTGACGGTGCTAGATAGATCCGCGCCTGACACGGACCGGACGGCTTCGTGGGAACCTTTTAACGAAACGCTCAGACCGGTCGGATTGGTGTCATGTCAAGCCTCGACCAGTACATGGCGAAGCCGGAACCTCTTCCACCTCGGCCGAGGCAGGACCCGAAAGCGCAACTCTACTTTAGACCGAGTATTCCTCAAGATCTAGCCGAGTCATATTTCATCGGCGCGGGCTATGACGGTGAGAGGCGTGTTGTCTATCTCAAGCTCTACGATCCCAAATCCCAGAAGATACACTTTTGGTATGACAACACAGGCCACGTGCCATATTGCCTCTCCAAGGAGCCTGTGGCCTCATTACAGAAGAACCAGGGCATAGTGAAGCATCAAGGCTTCCTCAAGTTTGAGCAATCAAACCGGTTCGACGCTCTCCAGGGCAAACAGATTCCAGTCACGATAATTTACGCGAAGGACCCACTATCAATTGGCGGTCGCCCCTCTGGTTGCATCCGAGACATAACCCGAGCTTGGGAGGCAGATATACGCTACACGGAGAACTACATCTACGATCGCCGACTCGAGCCCGGAATGTCCTACGTCATCAAACGAGGCAACCTCACAGCTCTACAGTCTGGAAGCAGCTCAATCAATATTCAGACCGTTTTCGGCGAGAACGATCCAAGTTACCAATCCGTACTCGATAGATGGCTGAGACTGCTTGAGTTTCCAGTGCCCGACTATCGCAGAGTAGCCTTCGACATCGAGGTCGAACAGTCAAAAGACACTAGGGTACCAGACCCGACTGAAGCAGAAGACAGAGTGATCTGCGCCAGCTTCTCGGCCAGCGACGGGTTGAGAAAGGCTCTACTGCTGAGGCGGCATGGGTTTGACACGGGCTCAACCGAATCTACTTCCGGCATACTCTTGGAGTTCTACGAGACGGAGGAAGAACTGCTCTCCGCTATATTCAGAATACTTGACGACTATCCAGTCATCCTAACCTTCAATGGAGACGACTTCGATCTCAGATATCTATCCCACCGAGCGCAGCGACTAGGCTATTTCCGCGATACGATTCCTATCGAACTGGGGAGAGAATCAGCCGGGGTCAGATATGGAATCCATCTTGACCTCTACAAGTTCTTCTTCAACAGGTCCATTCAGGTCTACGCGTTCAGCGGCAAGTACAGAGAAGTCACCCTAGACGCGATCTCCGAAGCGTTATTGGAAGAGGGCAAACTTGAGATCTCAACACCAGTCTCCAGACTCTCCTATTCCGAATTAGCCGAGTACTGCTATCAGGACGCACAGTTGGTGCTGAGACTGACCCAGTTCGACGGCGAGGTCGTGATGAAACTCGTCACTGCCCTCTCGCGAATCAGCTTCCTCCCGATCGAAGACATGTCTCGCCAGGGCGTCTCGGGGTGGATAAGGAGCATGATGTTCAGAGAACACCGCCTCCGAGGCTACATCATCCCGAGATCCGAAGAGATCACGGAATCGAAGGGCGCCACCAGCACGACTGCCGTTATCAAAGGCAAGAAGTACAAGGGTGGAATGGTAGTCGATCCGACCCCTGGGGTTCACTTCCAGGTCGCAGTACTCGACTTCGCATCACTATATCCGTCAATAATCAAGACGTGGAACCTTGGCTATGAGACGATCCTCTGCAGCCACCCTGAAGACAGGACCAATAAGATACCCGACACAGACCACTGGGTCTGCCGAAAGAAGAAGGCCATGGAAAGTCAGATCGTTGGCTCTCTCAGGGATATCCGGATCAAGTGGTACAAGCCAAAATCCAAGGAAAAGGACTTGCCGCCTGAAACACTGAGCTGGTACCAAGTCGTCCAAAACGCGTTGAAGGTCGTACTAAACGCAAGCTACGGGGTCTTCGGTAGCGACAGGTTCTCACTCTACTGCCCTCCTCTAGCTGAATCGACTGCAGCAGTGGGAAGGTATGATATTACCAGCACGATCAAGGAAGCTAAACGCTTGAGGATCGAGGTCTTCTACGGGGACACAGACTCACTGTTTCTTGGGACCCCCGACCGGACTAAGCTTGACGAGCTGATCCAGTGGTCGAGGAAGGAACTCGGGATGGAGCTGGAGGTGGACAAGAACTACCGGTACGTGGCTCTGAGCCTCCGGAAGAAGAACTATCTTGGGGTCCATCCTGACAACCGTGTCGATATCAAAGGACTCACTGGTAAGAAGAGGCATACTCCGGAATTCATCAAGGAGACGTTCAGCCAGATGATCGGCATCCTAGGCCAAGTGCAGACGCCGCTCGATTTTGACGACGCTAGGACCAAGATCAAGAGCCTAGTCCAAGACTCGTACAGCAAACTGCGAAACAGGAAATACTCTCTTGACGATCTAGCGTTTAACATGATGATTGGCAAATCAGTAGCCGGCTACACAAAGACCATGCCACAGCACGTCAAAGCAGCTCAACAGCTCAGAGACAGGGGTGACGAGATCAAAGCTGGCGACTTGGTCAGCTTCGTCAAGGTATCCACGAGTGCAGGGGTCAAACCAGTACGCCTCGCGAGCCTCCACGAGATAGACGTGGACAAGTACACGGAATACATTCGCGCCACCTTCGAACAGGTCCTCGATGCGCTCGGACTCGATTACGAAGAGCTCACAGGAGCGAAGAAGCTAGAATCATTCTTTCCGGGAAGCGGCTGAAGAAGATGCTCAGCATCATCCCAGTTAGAGGAATCCCGGACATCAAGAAAGGAGACGATCTCGGCAAACTGCTCGTGACTAGGCTGAAAGAACAAGGTGAGACGTTCCAGCCGGGCGATATAGCTGTAGTCGCCCAGAAGATAGTCTCCAAGGCCGAAGGACGAGTCGTGTCCCTTTCAAGAATTGCTCCTTCAGACTTCGCCAAGACGATTGCAAACAATGTTGGCAAAGACCCACGGCAAGTCGAGGTCATTCTTCGAGAAACCGAGAAGATGGTAAGAATGAAAAGCGGCCATCTCATCACGGAGACAAAACAGGGTTTCATCTGCGCCAACGCCGGGGTCGACCAGTCCAACGTGGGCGACAGAGACTCGGTAACACTTCTCCCACAAGATTCAGATGCTTCGGCCGACCGAATCCGGAAAACCATCCATGAAATCACGGGGAGAATCGTCCCCGTCATCGTAACAGACACTTTTGGCCGTGCCTGGCGGATGGGCCATGTTAACTTCGCCATCGGGGTCTCTGGCATGAAGCCGATCCACGACTATCGTGGAACCAAAGACATGTACCGACGAACGCTGAAAGTCACCGAGATGGCTGTCGCAGACGAGCTGGCATGCGCTGCCGAACTCGTGATGAACAAAGCAGACCGAGTTCCAGCAGCAATCATCCGGGGCTACAAAGCACCGAAAGGCCACGGTCGAGCCAAGGATTTGCTCAGACCCGAGGAATTCGACCTGTTCCGCTGACCGCACCGTGCTCTTCGAACAGCTGCCCACGAGATCAGAGTAACCAGGCCCTCGATGTAGCTATTTTGCTTCCAGGAGGGGTTGCTGCTTCCTTCCCAGGAGACGCTCACGCCAGCCTCGCTTCTCCTCAAGCGATGGAGGCCGATACGTCGTATTTGCGGAACCGACCACCAGGAACATCTTCAACCCATATCCGATATCGATCCAACCCTCAGAATGTAGGAGTACTCCATGGGGTAACCTCGCGCGGGGGCCATCCAGCAGAGCAAGATGGACAACCAGCTCATTCTCCCGTCTTTCAATCTTGATCGTATGCGGCATGCCTTTCAATTGACGAATCTCCCAAGGACTTACTCGCTCCCAGTCTTCATCTACTTTGCTTCCACCCGGGAATTTGCGCCGTTGGAGATCTTATGCGAGGTAGCCAAACCCTTTTCTTCCGTCAAACGCGGCAAAGGACCGAGTTCAGGTAGATGGCCCGTGAAATCCGAGCGGCAATTGCTGGCGTAGGCAACAGCGCTTCCAGCCTTATACAAGGAATCGAATACTACACGCAGGAGAAGAAACCGGTTGGCCTGGCGAACAAGAAAATCGGACCCTACGGCGTACAAGACATTCGGATCGTCGCGGCCTTTGACGTAGACAAGAGAAAGGTCGGCAAGGACCTCTCCGAGGCCATATTCCAAGAACCGAACAACACTCGCAAGTTCGTCCAGCCATCTCACCTTGGAGTCAAGGTCCAGATGGCACAACCACTCGACGGTATCTCACCAATTGCCGGAGAAAAGATCCTCCTTAGCGACGCTAAACCGTCAAACCCAGCAAAGGTCCTGGCGGACGCTAAAGCGGAAGTTCTGGTAAACCTGATACCGACCGGGGCAATGAGAGCTAGCGAAATGTATGCTCGAGCAGCCCTTCAGTCCAAGTGCGCGTTCATCAACGCCACACCTGCCAGAATCGCGTCGAACAGTCGGTGGCAGTCCAAGTACAGAAGGGCAAAGGTGCCGCTGGCCGGAGATGACATAATGGACCAGATAGGATCAACGATCCTACACCGGAGCGTGCTCAGTCTCCTTGCGGATCGTGGCTTACAGATCGGCGAGACTTACCAACTAGACATCGGAGGAGGAACAGAATCAGAACTATCTCTAGACAAGAAAAGATACGAGATCAAGAGAAAGATCAAGACATCGTCAGTGGCGGCCGCTGTCCCATACCAGTTCCCCATAGTGGCAGGATCCTCAGACTTTGTCGACTTCATGGAGAACCGACGAACAAGCTACTTCAACATCAAAGGAGAATACTTCGGAGGAACAGAATTCTCGCTCGATATGAGATTGTCCTTGGAAGACGGGCCCGCTTGCGCGGCAGTCGTATCCGACATTATCAGAATGGTAAAACTAGCGTGGGATCACGGAGAGAGCGGCGCTCTAGTCACGGTCTCGGCCTATGGATTCAAGGCTCCACCGAAGCGATTGCCTGACCAAATACTTAAGCAAGAGCTGGCAGCCATGACAAAAGGCACAAAGCATCATTGAGAAATAAGCGCCAAAACGACACAACATTCGGCGAAGAAATTCTAGAAGCCTCAAAGAACAATTTCACTCGAGTAATCGTCGCCCTCGACCTCCAAGGATCCCCACCAAGGAAACTATTGCGAACTGGAAAGAATCTCGTCGAAACAACCGCTCCATACATATGCGCGGTGAAACTTGGCCGCCCAACTATTCTAAATCTGGGGACAGAGAGGACACGGTCGCTCATCAAAACCTCACACGCGAATGATCTACCATGTATCATTGATGATAAGCTCGGGGATATTGACGAGACAAACTCTGCAGTATGCCAAGCTTACTTCGGCATGGGGTTCGACGGGATAATCGTGAACCCGATCGCAGGTTGGAAGGGAGGGTTGGAGCCAGTCTTCAAGATCGCGCAGAAAGAAGGGAAAGGTGTCATAGTCCTCGTCTACATGAGCAATCCGGGCGCCTCTGACGACTTCGGCCAGCTTGTTCTGCGTACTCGTCGAGGAAGGCCAAGGCCGCAATACGAGATCTTCGCTGAGAGAGCAGAAGAATGGGGAGCTGACGGGGCCGTCGTGGGAGCCACACGTCCTGACATCGTGAGAAAAGTGCGATCCAAGCTTAGCGATGGTATTCGAATATACTCTCCTGGAGTTGGAACACAGGGCGGCAGGGTATTGCAAGCGTCCCGAGCAGGTTCAGACTTTTTCATAATCGGGAGATCAATAACTCGGGCGTCGGACCCTGAAAAGTCCGCGCAGAATTTTGCGCGGCAGTCAATGATATCCCCCTAGCCTTGGCTCGACTGCCACAGCTCGCGACGTAGCATTTCGCGCACAGCCGCACGTATCGCATCACTCCGATTGTGGTATATCCCGGCTTTGACCAGCTGATCGACGTCCGCGATGAGCCTTTCAGGAAGCTTTACCGTTACAAGTTTCAAGGAACCATCTCTGATTGCAAGCCTATTTCGTGGTTTGGACTGAGAGGACGAATAAGGATTTCCTGAAGCTTCGATAACATATTTATCCAGAGAGAGTGGAGACACGACTGACCATAATGGGCGGCGCCAAGAAGAAGAGCATGGCTCAAATGGAGAAGACCCAAGTCGGATCGGACAAGAAAGAAGAGCCCGCACAGCCAAAGAAGGGCAAGACGAAGACCGTTGCGGAGAAGAGACCTCGGGGGCTTGAAGCGCCTGAGATTGGCGATCCAAAGTTTCTCGGAGAAGTCCAGAAGATGGGAGCCATCACCCCATTTAGCCTCGCAAACCAGTTCAACTTACGACTAAGCGTCGCCAAAGACCTTCTAGAGGAACTAGAGAAGAGAAAGCTGATCACGCTCGTCGGCGGGAACGCGAGAATTCGGATCTATCATCCTGCCGCAGCCTAACCCCTCCGAATCGTAACGATAGTCCCTTCCCTAACACCACGAAACAAGTCCAGCCCTTCAGTTATTCTCCCAAGCTTGTTTACAGGACTGTAGGGTTTGGTCGGGCCGTAGAACACGCAGACGGCGCTGCCCATCGGCCAGTATCCGATAGTCCCAACCTCGACCGTCTCCCGAGGCTTCTCGCTCGCAGCCTTCACCGAGATCTGGAAATATACCTCCTCTCCATATCGAACGATCCGACCCCCGATCGGAACTTGTCTTAGAATCGCATCGGCAGTGCGAGGACTCGCAAACCTGTGAAACTCGCCCTTCGCGTCTCCTACTCCTTCGATCGACAAAATCACTTTCGGCCGAGAGACCTCCAAGGCTGGTCTGTCCGACAAGATTGCGAGTGCAGGTTGCCAAGATATATAGGTCGTACGGATTTTTCCGGCGACTCTCTGAGACGAAACGATATGGAGGGTCAGCTACGAGCTGAAGGATCACGCCAGGCTGGGAATGCAGAAGTATTGTGGGCCTACAAGATCGTGTCACGCGCTGCGCCGCTATGCTATGGCTTTGCGTAGCATGTCGGCAACGAAATCCATTTCCTCCTCGCCTAGCCTTGGGTGAACCGGGAGCGAAAAGACTTGACGGGAGGCTTTCTCGGTCTCTGGAAGCCGACCTTTCCTGGCAACATTCGAGTCTCGATAGAAAGGAGTAGAATGGACCGGGGTCGAGTAGTAGACTGCCGCTTCGATGTTCTTGTTCCAAAGCTTATCCACTATCTTATTCCGTTTCGCCGCGTTGACGCCTCTCAGCCTAACCGTATACACGTACCATGCGTGTTTTCGCCCGTCCGGCTCCTTTGGAAGGATTAGCTTCCCGGACATCTCCAGCTTCTGAGTTGCAAGTTCCGCATTCTTCCTCCTCTTTTCAAGAAAACCCGGCAGCTTCCTAAGCTGTGCCTGGCCAATCGCAGCGGCAATCTCGGACATGTGATAGTTGTGACCCAGCCTCACGGTCCAATACGGACGCTGTTCACCATGCGACCGTATCATCCTTAGAGCCTGAGCATACTCATCATCATCAGTCGTAATCATCCCACCCTCACCAGTTGTCAGGTTCTTCGCCGCATAGAAACTAAAACAGGTCATGTCTGTAAGAGAGCCGACCTTCTTGCCATCGTACTGAGCGCCGTGAGCCTGCGCGGCATCTTCAATCACGGTCAACCCTTTACTCTTCGCTAAGTCAGTTGCACTCTTCAAATCCGAAGGCAGACCATAAAGATCTGTGGGAATTATCGCCTTAGTCTTCCGAGTCACACACTCCTCGATACTCTCTTGCCTCAAACAGTAAGTATCCTTGTCAATGTCTGCGAAGACCGGCGTAGCACCGGCGAGAACAACAGCGTTGACAGCGCCAACAAAAGTGAATGAGGGAAGAATTATCTCGTCGCCAGGTCGGATATCCGCTGCGAGGAGAGCGGCGTGGAGCGCCGCCGTCCCGTTGACCACGGCCACCGCGTGTTTTGCGCCGACGTACTTTGCGAAGCTCCTCTCGAATTCGAGAACTCTGGGTCCCATGCCGCTCTTGTCAGTCAGCACACCACTCCGTAGAACATCTACAGCAGAATCGATTTCTTCTTTCCCAAGAAATG
>WNGH01005209.1_pt1 | contig 16610 bp, 17 predicted proteins | sample 5400631 | NCBI WGS metagenome assembly WNGH01 (sample SAMN13153373, study PRJNA577476) | soil metagenome | isolation source: 115 cm soil or saprolite under Garry oak tree replicate 1 | place: USA:California | collected 2016-06-15
CTCAAGGACCTCAAGGGCCTCGTCGACGAGGGCAAGAAGCAGGTCGGCTCCGGCGTCGTCGCCATCGTCGGCGTGACCGGGGAGGGCAAGGCCGGGATCGTCGTCGGGGTCACGTCGGACCTCACCGCGCGCTACAACGCTATCGAGCTGGTGCGCAAAGGCGCGGAAGCGCTCGGCGGCAAGGGCGGCGGCGGCAGGCCCGACATGGCCCAGGCGGGCGGGCCCGATGGCTCGAAAGCGCAAGCCGCGCTCGATGCCGTCGCCGCCATGATCGGCGGCTCACAAGCTCGCAGCAATTAGACTAGTTCGCTGCTGAGCTGCCGGGGTGGGGTGATGGAAGCTCATTCCCACCCGGCTCGCCCCGGATCAGGTCCGGGGCTTGCCGACTTCCCCCCTCCAGGGGGAGGTGGGCGAACGCTGCGCCATCCATGCGCGCTTGTCCGGCCGCCTCGGCCAGCGCGGCCCGGACTTTTCGGGCGAGATCGTCGCGGCGATAGGGTTTGCTCAAGAGCTGCGCGTCCGCATCGAGCTCGCGGTTCTTGACCGCCGCCGTCTCGGTGTAGCCGGACGTGAACAGCACGGCGATGCGCGGAAAGCGCGAGCGCGCGCGCCGAGCGAGCGCGGCCGCCTTGATCGAGCCGGGCATCACCACGTCGGTGAACAGCAGGTCGACGGCGGCGGATTGCTCCAGAAGCTCGAGCGCTTGATCGGCGTCTCCCGCCTGCAGCACGCGATAGCCGAGGTTCTCCAGCACGTCGACGGCGCCGGCGCGGACGTCGACGTCGTCCTCGACGACGAGGACGGTCTCGCTGCCGCCCTCGACCGGCTGCAACGGCTCGGCGCCCGTCCATTCCGCCGCGTGCGCCGCCCGCGGCAGATAGATTTTCACCGCGGTGCCGTGGCCGAGCTCACTGTAGATGCGGATGTGGCCGCCGCTCTGCCGCACGAAGCCGTAGACCTGCGGCAGGCCGAGACCCGTGCCTTGCCCCTCCGGCTTGGTCGTGAAGAACGGCTCGAAGGCGCGCGCCTGGACCGCGGGCGCCATGCCGGTCCCGGTGTCGGTCACCGCCAGCATGACATAGGAGCCGGCTGCGACGTCGGCCTGGTGCGCCGCATAGGCTTCATCGAGCGAGGTATTGGCCAATTCGATCGTCAGCTTGCCGCCATCCGGCATGGCGTCGCGCGCGTTGATCGCGAGGTTGAGCACCGCATTCTCGATCTGCGCGGGATCGGCCAGCGTGTTCCACAGCCCCTCGGCGATCACGGTGGCGACCTCGATGCGCTCGCCCAGCGTGCGGCGAAGCAGGTCCGCCATCTCGGTCATCATGCGGCCGAGATTGACCACGCGCGGCTCGAGCGGCTGGCGGCGGGCGAAGGCGAGGAGCTGACGGGTGAGCTGCGCGGCGCGCTCGGTTCCGGCGATCGCATTGACCACGCGGTCGCTGGCTTTGGCGTCGCCGGCAAGCTGCGGCGCAAGCAGATCGAGGTTGCCGCGGATGATCTGCAGCAGATTGTTGAAATCGTGGGCGATGCCGCCGGTGAGATGCCCAATCGCCTCCATCTTCTGCGCCTGTGCGGCGACTTCCTCGGCCTGCGCGCGGCGCGTCACGTCGATGCTCGAAAACAAAAATCCGCCGTCGCCGGTCGGGTGCGCGCCGATCTCGATGGTGCGCTGCCCGATTCGGCCGTGGAACATCGCGTCCTCGCCGGCCGGCTCCTGGCCGGCCCGCGCGCGGGCCGATTGCAGCATGCTGGTGGAGCGCTCGGCGTCGCGCGCGAGCACCGCATCGAGCCGCGTGCCCCGGGCTGCAAATTCCTGCGGCAGCTCGAGCTGCTCGAAAAAACGCTGGTTGAAGGCCTGCAGCCGCCCGCCGGCGTCCCAGGCGGCAATGCCCTCGCGGGTGTGGTCGAGGGTCGCCTGCAGCAGCCCGGCTTTCAGCGCGGCGTCGGCCTGCGCCCGGCGCAGCTGGCTGTTGCGGCGCACCAGCAGCAATTGCGCGATCGCGAGCGCAAACAGCGCCGCCAGCATGGTGGCGATCGCCACCATCAAGGTTCGCCATTCCGTTTCGTCGACCGCGGCGGTGCGCGACGCGAGCAGCGTCTGCTCGTCCGCGATCAGCTCGTCGATGGTCCGGCGGATCGCCAGCATGGCTTCCCGGCCGGCCTCGGTCATAAGCTCGGCACGCGCCGCCTCGAAACCGGAACGGTCCAAGGCCTCGATCGTCGTCGCGAGCGCCGCAAGCTTGTTGTCGATCTCGCGCGAAAGCTCGGCCAGGCGCTTCTGCTGCGTCGGATTTTCCCGCGTCAGCTCCCGCAGTCTGGCGACGAGCTGCGGGATACGCGCCACCGCCTCGCGGTAGGGCTCGAGATATTCGGGCTGCTGGCTGATGACGTAGCCGCGCTCGCCGGTTTGCGCGTCCTGAATGCCGGAGAACAGCAGCCGCGCCGTGCCGATCACCTCGTGGGTGTGGACGACGAGATCGCGGCTGCTGCGCAGCCGGTGCGAGGAAACGAAAATCAGGAACGCGGACGCGATCAGCAGAACCGCGGTCGGAGCGATCACCAGCGCCGACGGACGGGTCTTTGCCGCCACAACCGCCTCCTTGTCAGGTCCGCTCGATACGACGCCGCCCCGGCACGGAGCAAGCCGGTGCCGAGGCCGGAACCGCGAATCGCCGGGCGTTGGTGCGAGGCGATTGAGTCGGTTCCGTGATGCGGGCGGCGACCGGCCCCTCCTCGCGGCGATTCATCGCACCGCACGCCGGAGGTTTTCGGCCACCTTGTCGAGGAAACCCTCGGTGGAGAGCCATTTCTGGCCGGGGCCCACGAGCAGCGCCAGATCCTTGGTCATGAATCCCGCCTCCACGGTGTCGACGCACACCGTTTCCAGCGTGGCGGCGAACGCGCCGAGCGCCGCATTGCCGTCGAGCTTGGCGCGATGGGCAAGCCCGCGGGTCCAGGCGAAGATCGAGGCGATGGAATTGGTCGAAGTCTCCGTGCCTTTCTGATACTCGCGATAGTGACGGGTGACGGTGCCGTGCGCCGCCTCGGCTTCCACTATCTTGCCGTCGGGCGTCATCAGCACCGAGGTCATCAGCCCGAGCGAGCCGAAGCCCTGCGCGACGGTGTCGGACTGCACGTCGCCGTCGTAGTTCTTGCAGGCCCAGACGTAGCCGCCCGGCCATTTGAGCGCCGAGGCGACCATGTCGTCGATCAGCCGATGCTCGTACACGAGCTTGCGCCGGGCGAACTCGGCCTTGAACTCCTTGTCGAAGACCTCCTGGAACAGGTCCTTGAAGCGCCCGTCGTAGGCTTTGAGGATGGTGTTCTTGGTCGACAGATAGACCGGGTAGTTGCGGGCGAGCCCGTAGTTCAACGAGGCGCGCGCGAAATCCCGGATGGAATCGTCGAGATTGTACATGGCGAGCGCCACCCCGCCGCCGGGAAACGCAAACACTTCGTGCTCGATCTTGCTGCCGTCCTCTCCGGCAAACGTCAGCGTCAGCCTGCCCTTGCCGGGAATGCGGAAATCGGTGGCGCGGTATTGGTCGCCGAACGCGTGACGGCCGATCACGATCGGCTTGGTCCAGCCCGGCACCAGGCGCGGCACGTTGCGGCAGATGATCGGCTCGCGGAAAATCACGCCACCGATGATGTTGCGGATGGTGCCGTTCGGCGAGCGCCACATCTTTTTCAGCTTGAACTCGCGCACCCGCGCCTCGTCCGGGGTGATGGTCGCGCATTTGACCCCGACCCCGATGCGCTTGATCGCCTCGGCGGCCTCCACCGTCACCAAGTCGTCGGTCACGTCGCGGTGCTCGATGCCGAGATCGAAATAGACGAGCTCGATGTCGAGATAGGGAAGGATCAGCTTTTCCTTGATCGATTTCCAGATGATCCGCGTCATCTCGTCGCCGTCGAGCTCGACGACGGGATTGGCGACTTTGATCTTCGGCATGGAGCAAAGGGCCTTCGAGTCGGGCGCCGGACCAAGCTTCGACGGCGCAGCGCGGGTCGGCGGGCGGCGCGCGGCCGGGCGGCCGGGCAGCCGGGCGGCGTTCTTATGACCCGGCCGGAGCGGTCCTGCAAGCGGGCTTGTGCGTTGCGAAACGGGGTGGGCAGGCGGCGCCGGAGACGTTACATCGGGCCCGGGACATCGAGCTTGGAGCCGCCATGCCCGGAGCCGGGACCGACAAGACCAAGCGCTGGACGCGGTCCGGCGGTCCGGTGGTGATTCTGGTCGAGCCGCAGCTCGCCGAGAACGTCGGGACCACGGCGCGCGCCATGGCGAATTTCGGCCTGGAACGGCTACGGCTCGTCAACCCGCGCGAGGATCCTTTGAGCCCGCGCGCCCTGGCGGCCGCCTCCGGCGCCGACCTCCTGCTCGAACGTGCCGAGCGTTTCGAGGAGCTCGAGAGCGCGATTGCCGACTGCACTATGGTGCTCGCCGCGACCGCGCGCGAGCACGATCAGGCGAAGCCCGTCGTGAGCCCCGAGCAGGCGGTGAGGGAGATGGCGCCGAGGATCGCGGCGGGCGAGACGGTCGCGGTCGTGTTCGGCCGCGAGCGCAACGGGCTGGAGAACGACGAGGTCGGGCTCGCCGACCGCATCCTCACCCTGCCGGTCAACCCCGCGTTCGCCTCGCTCAATCTCGCCCAGGCCGTGCTCGTCGTCGGCTACGAATGGTTCAAGCTGAAAACCTCGGGTGCGCTGCCGTTTCAAACGCCGGAGAAATCGCCGGCCGCTCCCAAGCAGCAGCTGCTGGCGTTCTTTGCCGATCTCGAGCGCGAGCTCGAAACGGTCGAGTTCTTCCGCCCGCCGGAAAAGCGCGAGACCATGGTCGTCAACCTGCGCAACATTTTTTCGCGCATGCAGGCCAGTCAGCAGGATGTCCGCACGCTCCACGGCGTGATTCTCGCCATTGCCGAGGGCCGCAAAGGCCCGGCGCGGGGCGGCGTGCTCGACGGCGAGGAAGCGGAAATGCTGCGGGCGCTGCTTGCCGAGCACGGGCAAGGCCGCGTGCCCTCCGAACGCGGGCCGGTGCGGGGGCTCGCGCGGCTGCTCCGCCGCAATCCCACCGAGGCCGAGCGCGCCTTCTGGACTGCGCTCGTCAACGACCGCCGCTTCGCCGGATCGGGGTTCAAGCGCCAGGTGCCGGTCGGCCCGCACATCACAGATTTCGTGTCGTTTCCGCTGCGCATCGTGCTCGACCTTAAGCCCGAGGAGGAGAGCGTCGAGGCGGCGGCAGCGCGAGCAGCCAAACGTGCCTGGCTCGCCGAGCGCGGGTACCGGGTGATCGAGATTCGTGCCGCCGACGCCGAGCGTGACGTCGGCAGATTGCTCGACGAGCTGGCGCCGGTCATCGCTGCGAGAAGCGCCGGCGCGCCGCCGTCCCGATCGGATCCCCCGATCAGCGCTTGAGCTTCTGCAGCGCTGATGCGGCGGCGCCCCGCAGGAATCCCATGGCCGCTGCCGACCGCCAGGCGCGCGCTCGGGCGTCGCGCTCCGCGCGTCAGCCGGTCAGCTTGATCTGCTGGATCGCCTGCTCCAGCAGCTCGTCCATGGTGCGGCGAATCTGGTGATCGGACTGGACGACGCCCTTGGCATCGAAGTCGCGCCGGATCTTCTTGAACACATCGTGATCGCCCTCGGCGTACGCGGCCATCACCATTTCCCTGGCGTAGGCGTCGGCGTCGGCGCCGGAGAGGCCGAGCTTCTCCGCCGCCCACAGGCCGAGCATCTTGTTGCGCCGGGCGATCGCCTTGAACCGCAGCTCCTCGTCGTGCGCGAAGCGTTTTTCGAACTCCTCCTCGCGTTTGTCGAAGGTGGTGGGCATGTCGGGCCTCGCGTGCGGTCGGGAAATGCGTCAGCGGCTTGCATAAAGGGTTGGAATCCCCAAATCAACTCGGCCCGCGGACGCCCCCCGGGGAGAACCGGCGGGCGCGATTGTGCTCCCGATGATCATCGGCTAGGTTGCCCGAGCGGTCGGGCAGGCAGCTCTTGAGTCGTGCCGCCCGGTCCCTCCGCCGCGGACCTCGTAGCCTCACTGGAGCCCCGGCAACTATGGACTTCCTCAAGCCACGGTACATCCCGATGAGCCGCCGCCGCCGCATCTATGAAGGCAAGGCGAAGGTCCTCTATGAGGGCCCCGAGCCGGGAACGCTGATCCAGCATTTCAAGGACGATGCGACCGCCTTCAATGCGAAAAAGCATGAGGTGATCGAAGGCAAGGGCGTGCTCAACAACCGCATCTCGGAGTACCTGTTCCAGCACCTCAACGACATCGGCGTGCCGACCCATTTCATCCGCCGGCTCAATATGCGCGAGCAATTGATCCGGGAGGTGGAGATCATCCCGCTGGAAGTGGTGGTGCGAAACGTCGCGGCAGGCTCGCTGAGCCAGCGGCTCGGGATCGAGGAAGGTACCCAGCTGCCGCGGTCGATCATCGAGTTCTACTACAAGAACGACGCGCTCGGCGATCCGATGGTATCGGAGGAGCACGTCACCGCGTTCGGCTGGGCGACACCCCAGGAGATCGACGACATCATGGCGCTCGCCATCCGGGTCAACGATTTCCTGTCCGGGCTCTTCCTCGGTGTCGGCATAAGGCTCGTCGATTTCAAGATGGAATGCGGCCGGCTGTGGGAAAACGAGATGATGCGCATCGTCGTCGCCGACGAGATCTCGCCGGATTCCTGCCGGCTGTGGGACATCAAGTCGAACGAGAAGCTCGACAAGGACCGCTTCCGTCGCGACCTCGGCGGACTGCTCGAGGCCTACACCGAAGTGGCCAAGCGGCTGGGCGTCATGAGCGAGAACGAGCGCCCGCAAGGCACCGGGCCGATCCTGGTCAAGGGCTGAGTCTCGAGCCTCTCGTAACCCGATGGGGCGGCGCGGCCGCGTAATCCGGGAGCGGCTTTCCGGATTTCGCTTGCTCCATCCGGGCTACGGTTCCCGGGTTGAGCCGGGCACGCAGGAATGTTACCGGGGGCCACGCGGCCCCCGGTCGCTTTCGCCCCTCGAGGGCGTTGCCATGCGGAGATGGCGTTTTGCGCGCACGCGTCACCGTAACCTTGAAATCCGGTGTGCTCGACCCGCAGGGAAAGGCCATCGAAGGCGCGCTCAAGGCGCTCGGAATCGCCGGCGTGGCCAGCGTGCGCCAGGGCAAGGTGTTCGACATCGAGCTCGAAGGTGAGGATGTCGCGCGGGCCGAGGGCGCGCTGAAAGACGCCGCCGAGAAGCTCCTGGCCAATCCCATCATCGAGAATTACCGCATCGAGGTGGTGGGATGACGTTTACGCGCGCCGCACGCCTGATGCTGGCGTTGTTGCTGGTCGGCCTAGCCGGCGCTGCCGGCTCGGCGGCCCGGTCCGGAGCCGACAGACCCGAGCAAACCTGGACCGAGATCAGCTGGCCGTTCCTGCTCGACGAGTGGGGCGCCGGGCAGGCGTTCCGTTGCGAGGACAAAGCGTGCGGGCTCGAGGCGCGGCTCTTCGTCCGCGCGAAGCGCGGCTTCTGCAATTGCTTCCAAGGGGTGGCGGACGATGCAGAAGTCGACCGGCTGACCGATTTCGAATTCTTGGGCGGCCCCTCGCGGCCGCTGGGACCGGGACGGGCGATCGCGATCGGCGACAGGTCGGGACGGGTACGCTCGTTTGCGGTCGACGGCGCCAAGGCGCCGTCCCGGCGCGCCGTCTCGCTCGTCGTCGCCAAGGACTGCGAGGCGCTGGTTGCCACCCTGATCGCCGATCGCGAGGTTGCGGCCGCGGCGGCGGATGCGGCGATCGTAGCCTTGCTGCCGCGGACCCTCGTTGCCAATTTACCTTGAGACGAACACGACCCGCCATGAAATCCGCCGTCCTCATTTTTCCCGGCTCGAACCGTGAGCGGGACGCGGCCCGCGCGCTCAAGCTGATCTCCGGGCACGCGCCCGCCATGGTGTTCCACGCCGAGACCGAGCTGCCGGCGGGGACCGATCTCGTCGTGCTCCCCGGCGGATTTTCCTATGGGGATTACCTGCGCTGCGGCGCGATCGCGGCGTACGCGCCGATCATGGAAGCGGTGCGCAGCCACGTCCGCCGGGGCGGGCTGGCGATCGGCATCTGCAACGGTTTTCAGATTCTCTGCGAGGCGGAATTGCTGCCGGGCGTGTTGCTGCGCAATTCCGGAATCAAGTTCCTGTGCCGGGAAGTGTGCCTGCGCATCGAGCGCTCCGACACCCCGTTCACGCGCGGCTACAATGCGGGCCAAGTGATCCGTGTGCCGATCGCGCACGGGGAGGGCAGCTATTTCGCCAGCCCCGCCACGATCGCCCGGCTCGAGAACGAGGGGCGGGTGCTGTTCCGCTACACGGCTCCGGACGGGTCGCGCAACGAGGCATGGAACGTCAACGGCTCGACCAATGCCATTGCGGGCGTGCTCTCGGAAAAGCTCAATGTGCTCGGATTGATGCCGCATCCGGAAAACCACGTGGAATCCGCGATCGGCTCCACCGACGGACGAGGGTTTTTCGCCGGGCTGGTGGCGCATTTCGCGCAAGCCGCATAGCTAGCAGGCGAGAACCAAATCAAAGGCCGAACCGAACTTGCTGATGCAGCAACCAGCCGCGATTCCCAAAGAACCAGCGCTGCCGAACGAGCCGAAGATCACCCCGGAGCTCGTGGCCGAGCACGGCCTCACGCCGGAGGAGTACGCGCGCGTCCTAGATTTGATCGGCCGCGAGCCGACGCTGACCGAGCTCGGCATCTTCTCGGCCATGTGGAACGAGCACTGCTCGTACAAATCCTCCAAGGTTCATCTCAAGACGCTACCCACCGAGGCGCCGTGGGTGATCCAGGGGCCCGGCGAGAACGCCGGCGTGATCGCCATCGGCGATGGCCTCGCGCTCGTTTTCAAGATGGAGAGCCACAACCATCCGAGCTACATCGAGCCCTATCAGGGCGCCGCGACGGGGGTCGGCGGCATCCTGCGCGACGTGTTCACCATGGGCGCGCGCCCGATCGCGTGCCTGAATTTCCTGCGCTTTGGCGACCCGGCGCATCCGCGCACCCGCCATCTCGTCGCCGGCGTGGTCGCCGGCATCGGCGGCTACGGCAATTCTTTCGGCGTGCCGACGGTCGGCGGCTCGGTCGGCTTCCATCGGCGCTACGAGGGCAATTGCCTGGTCAACGCCATGGCGGTCGGCCTCGCGCCCGCGGACAGGATTTTCTACGCCAAGGCGACGGGCGTGGGAAAACCGATCGTCTACCTCGGCTCCAAGACCGGGCGTGACGGTATCCACGGCGCCAGCATGGCGTCCGCCGAGTTCGGCGCGGACTCCGAGGAGAAGCGGCCGACGGTGCAGGTCGGCGATCCCTTCTCCGAAAAGCTGCTGCTCGAAGCGTGTCTGGAGATCATGGCGAAGGATTGCGTCGTCGCCATCCAGGACATGGGCGCGGCGGGCCTGACCTGCTCGGCCGCGGAGATGGGAGCGAAGGGCGACCTCGGCGTGACGCTCGATCTCGACAAGGTGCCGTGCCGCGAAACCGGCATGAGCGCCTATGAAATGATGCTCTCCGAGAGCCAGGAGCGCATGCTCATGGTGCTCGAGCCGGAAAAGGAGGCGGAGGCCGAGGAAATCTTCCGTAAATGGGGGCTGGATTTCGCGGTCATCGGCGAGACCACGCCGACCAAGCGCTTCGTCGTGCGTTACGGCGGTCAGGTGATGGCCGACCTGCCGATCAAGGAACTGGGCGACGAGGCGCCGGTCTATCACCGTCCGTCGGCCGAGCCGGCAAAACAGGCCGTCATCGCGGCCGCGCAGGTTCCCGCACCCGCTTCGCTGGCCGATGCGCTGGAGAAATTGATCGGCTCGCCGGACTTGTGCTCGAAGCGCTGGGTTTTCGAACAATACGATCACATCATCCTGGGCAACACGGTGCAGCGGCCGGGCGGGGACGCCGCCGTGTTGCGCATCGAGGAAGGGCCCAAGGGTGTTGCGCTCACGACCGACGTTACCCCGCGCTATTGCGAGGCCGATCCGTTCGAGGGCGGCAAGCAGGCGGTGGCGGAAGCCTGGCGCAATCTCACCGCGGTCGGGGCCAAGCCGCTGGCGCTCACCGACAATCTCAATTTCGGCAATCCGGAGCGCCCGGAGATCATGGGCCAGCTCGTCGGCGCGATCCGCGGCATCGCCGAAGCGGCGAAGGCGCTCGACTTCCCGGTCGTGTCCGGCAACGTCAGCCTCTACAACGAGACCAACGGCCGCGCGATCCTGCCCACTCCGACCATCGGCGGCGTCGGCCTGCTCGAGGATTTCCGGAAATCCGCGAGCCTCGCCTTCAAGGCGGCGGACGAGCTCGTCCTGTTGATCGGCGAGACCAAGGGCTGGCTCGGGCAATCGATATATTTGCGGGAGATCGCCGGGCGCGAGGAAGGCGCGCCGCCGCCGGTCGATCTTGCGGTCGAGCGGCGCAACGGCGAGTTCGTGCGGGCGCTGATCGGGGAGGGGCTCGCCACCGCCGTCCACGACGTATCCGATGGCGGGTTATTGGTGGCGATCGCCGAAATGGCGATGGCCTCCGGCATCGGCGCGCGGCTCTATGGCGAGCCGATGGGCATGCCGGCGCACGCATTCTGGTTCGGCGAGGACCAAGCCCGCTACGTGATCACCGCGAAGCCGAGCGAGGCCGAAGCCATCGTGGCACGATGCAAGGCCGCCGACATCCCGGTGCGGCGCATCGGCTCGACCGCCGGCAACGCATTGACGCTGCCGGGCGTGCGCCCCATCCTGCTCACGGCGCTGGGCGAACGATTCGAGGGCTTTCTCCCGGCCTATATGGCCGGCGCGCATTAGGAGTGAGCCGCGCCATGGCGATGCATGCCGGCGAGATCGAGCGGCTGATCAAGAGCCGGATTCCCGACGCCGAGGTCACCATTCGCGACCTCGCCGGCGACGGCGACCATTATGCCGCGACCGTGATCGCCGAATCCTTCCGCGGCAAGTCGCGGGTGCAGCAGCATCAGCTGGTGTACGAGGCGCTGCAGGGGCAGATGGGCGGCGTGCTCCACGCGCTGGCGCTCCAGACCGGGGTGCCGCAGAGGTGATGTCGCAGCCCCCTGGGCGAGGGCGCGTTCCTGCGCTACATAGGGGCAGCAACGACGGCCGGATTAGCCGATGCAAGGCCCCGGCGCAACGAGGATCAGGATCCATGGGCATCGAGCAGTTCATCGCCAACGAGGTCAAGGGCAACGACGTGGTGGTGTTCATGAAGGGCACCCCGCAATTCCCGCAATGCGGGTTCTCCGGCCAGGTGGTGCAGATCCTGGACCATCTCGGCGTGCCCTATAAGGGCATCAACGTGCTGGAATCCGACGACCTGCGCCAGGGCATCAAGGCCTATGCGCAATGGCCGACGATCCCGCAGCTCTACGTGAAGGGTGAGTTCGTCGGCGGCTGCGACATCATCCGCGAGATGTTCCAGGCCGGCGAGCTGCAGAACCTCTTCAAGGACAAGGGCGTTCCGGTCAAGGCCCGCGCCACCGCGTAAATACCTCCCCAGAGGGGAGGTCGATCGCGCGAAAAGCGCGATCGGGTGGGGCGCAGCCCACCCCACCACGCCGGCTTCGCCGGCGACGCTCTTCACCAGCCAGCCCCCTTTCCAACTATTTTGACTAATGGCCTCTGGGCGCCAATTCATAGACCGCGGTCGCGGTCATGATAGCTGACGCCAAGTTAGGCGCTGACAGCATGTTGGTTATGACCGGGTTAACGATGGAAAGAGAGCTGAGACGACACTCGGACTTGAATACCTCGGAAAGAGCTGCGCATTCGCCCTCCGCCATCCCGTAGAGTGTTCGGCGGGCAGTTTCCTGCGGTTTGGGATCTAAAATCGTTTGCGTCTCCACAGCGACAACCGTGGCTCGGAATGTGGTGGTGACACGCATGGCCGGAACAACATTAGAGGCCCCGCCCTGCGGGGCTGCGACGTTCACCTGAGCAGTAACGCTGGTGGCTGCAAGCACGAGGGTCACTGGTAGAATTGCCAAAATCTTCATCGTCCATCCCCTATTCATTCCACCGGGATGCAACGTCCGCGTGAACTGTCCGCTGAGACTTTCGGCCCCTCAGCGCGAGTAATACTCGACGACGAGGTGCGGCTCCATCATCACCGGATAGGGGATCTCGTTGAGCAGCGGAATGCGCGCGAGCTTCGCTACCATCTTGTGGTGATCGACCTCGATGTAGTCGGGCACGTCGCGCTCCTGCAATCCGGTCGCCTCGATCACCGCGGCGAGCTCTTTGGACTTTTCGCGCACCTCGACCACGTCGCCCGGCTTGACCCGGAAGCTCGGAATCGTCACGCGCCGGCCGTTGACCTTGACGTGGCCGTGACTGACGAACTGCCGCGCCCGCGCAGCTTCTGCTTGGCGCGAAGCTGCACGCCGTAGTCGGAGAGCTTGCCCTTGCGACGCTGGCCGTGCTGGCCGGGACCGTACTCGCGGCGGTTCACCGGGCTCTTCGGGCGGCCCCAGATGTTCTGCCCCATACGGCGGTCGAGCTTGTATTTCGATTCATTGCGCTTGGTCATCGCGTCCTCATGCGGCGCTTGGCGCCGGTTGGAAAAATTCGAGGATCGCGCCCTCCTTTGCCGAAGCCGAGCTTCCGGCCGACAGGCGGTGTCTTAAAAGCGCAAGATGCCGCCGCGGGTCGCGAAACGTCGTGCGGGCCCGTTTTGCGGGCCCGCAACGTGCCGGGGTTCTAGGCGGAAAGCGAAGGGGTGTCAAACGCGTCGAGCGTGGCGATCTCGCCGATCCCGAACCGCGACAGATTGGCGACGAGCGCCGCCGACAGGTTGCGCCCCGACGTGAAGATCGCGGTCGCCGGGGCAGAGGGCATGCGCGCTTCGGCCGGGCCGACGAGGTCGACCACGCGCCGGGCGATCGCCGGGGCCGGGTCGATGAATTTCGCCGGCCAAAGCGCGAGCCGCTCGAGCCGCTCGATGAGCAGCGGATAATGGGTGCAGGCGAGCACGATGGTGTCGGTCCGCGCCGCGTTGGCGACGAAGCAGGGGGCGAGCTCGGCGGCAATCGCCGCATCCTCGACCGGGCTGCCGCGCAGCTCGGCTTCCGCCAGGCCCGCGAGGCGCGCCGAGCCGACCAGGGTCACCTCGCAGCCGGCCGCGAACTCCCGGATCAGCGCACGGGTGTATTCGCGCTTGACCGTCGCCTCGGTGCCGAGCACCGACACGCGCTTGGTGCGCGAAGCCGCACAGGCGGGCTTGATCGCCGGCACGGTGCCGACGAACGGCACGACAAAGCGCGCGCGCAAGCTCGGCAGCACGATGGTCGAGGCGGTGTTGCAGGCGACGACCACGAGGTCCGGGTCGTGGGCCTCGATCAGGTGCTCCATCAAAGCAAGAACGCGCGCGACCAGCCGGTTCTGCTCGATCGCGCCATAGGGAAAGCCGGCATCGTCGGCCACGTACACGAGATGGGCATCCGGGCGCGCCTTGGCGATCTCGCGATAAACGGTGAGCCCGCCGAGACCGGAATCGAAGAGGAGGATGCGGGGCGCGGGGATCATGCGTTTCAAGGCGAACCGGCCGGCCAAGATGGAAACCGGATCATGGCGGGAATGGGGAGCGAGGCCCGGCGCGCAGGCGAGGGGCAGCGTGCCGAACTCGATCCCCACATTGCGCATGTGTGCTCGCCCGCCTTTCGCCGCCACGCGTAGACCGCGAAGGCTTAGCGGGCGGTAAACGTCGTCCGACGCTCAATTGGATTCTCGGGTGCGAACGGGAATACGCCGCGGGAGCGGGGTCAGGCCTTGCCGAACACGCGCTGAAAAATCGTGTCGACGTGACGCAGGTGGGCGTCGAGATCGAAGCTCGCGGCGATCTCGGGCTTGCTCAGATGCTTGCGCACGTCGGGATCGGCGTCGAGCAGCGCGCCGAAATCGCCTTCGCCGCTCCACGCCTTCGTGGCGTTGCGCTGGACCAGCCGATAGGCCTCCTCGCGCGCCACGCCCTTTTGGGTGAGCGCGAGCATAATGCGCTGGGAATGGATGAGTCCGCCGAGCCGGTCGAGATTCTTGCGCATGTTCTGCGGATAGACCACGAGCTTTTCGATCAGCCCGGCCAGCCTCGCGAGCGCGAAATCGAGCGTGACGGTCGCGTCCGGGCCGATCATGCGCTCGACCGAGGAATGGGAAATGTCGCGCTCGTGCCAGAGCGCCACGTTCTCCAGCGCCGGCGTCACATAGGCGCGCACCACGCGGGCTAGTCCGGTCAGATTCTCGCTGAGCACCGGGTTGCGCTTGTGCGGCATGGCGGAGGAGCCCTTTTGGCCCTCCGAGAAATATTCCTCCGCCTCCAGCACTTCCGTGCGCTGCAGATGGCGGATCTCGGTTGCCAGCCGCTCGACCGACGCGCCGAGGACGCCGAGCGTGGCGAAATACATGGCGTGGCGGTCGCGCGGGATCACCTGGGTGGAAATTGGCTCGACCGCGAGCCCCATGGCCTTGGCGACATGGGCCTCGACGCGCGGATCGACCTGCGCGAAGGTGCCGACCGCGCCGGAGATCGAGGCGGTTGCGACCTCCTTGCGGGCGGCCACGAGCCGTTCGCGGCCGCGGGCAAATTCCGCATAGGCGCCGGCGAGCTTGAGCCCGAACGTCGTGGGCTCGGCGTGGATGCCGTGGGAGCGGCCGATCGTGGGCGTGAGCTTGTGCTCGAACGCGCGGCGCTTGAGCGCCTGGAGCAGGGCATCCGCGTCGGCGATCAAGAGATCGGCGGCGCGCACGAGCTGGACGTTGAAGCAGGTATCGAGCACGTCGGAGGAAGTCAGCCCCTGATGCACGAAGCGGGCATCCGGGCCGACGATCTCGGCGAGATGCGTCAGGAACGCGATGACGTCGTGCTTGACCTCGCGCTCGATCGCGTCGATGCGGGCGATGTCGAATTTGGCGGCCTTGCCTTTGTCCCAGATTTTCTTCGCCGCGGCCTTCGGGACGATGCCGAGCTCGGCCATGGCGTCGGCCGCGTGCGCCTCGATCTCGAACCAGATGCGAAAGCGGGTCTGCGGCTCCCAGATCGCCGCCATGTCGGCACGGGTGTAGCGCGGGATCGTCATGATGGTCACGCCGCCTCGCCACGCGCCATAGCGGCGGCGGAGCGGATCGCCGCGATGTTGGCGCGATAGGCCTGCGCACCGCCCTTGAACACGGCGGAGCCGGCGACCAGCACGTTGGCGCCGGCGGACGCCACTGCGGCGGCGGTGTCGGGCCCGATGCCGCCGTCGACCTCTATCTCGATCGGCCGCCCGCCCGCCATGGCGCGCAGACGGCGGATTTTCTCCGCCGCGTCCGGAATGAAGGCCTGGCCGCCGAACCCGGGATTGACCGACATGACGAGGATCAGGTCGACGAGGTCGATCACGTGCTCGATGGTCGTTTCCGAGGTGCCGGGATTGAGCGTGACGCCCGCCTTCTTGCCGAGCGCGCGGATCGCCTGGAGCGAGCGGTGGACGTGCGGCCCGGATTCCACGTGCACGATGATGTGGTCGGCGCCGGCGGCCGCGAACGCCTCGAGATAGGGGTCGGCCGGCGCGATCATCAGGTGCACGTCGAGCGGCTTTTGCGTGTGGCGGCGCAGCGCCTTCACCACGGCGGGCCCGATGGTGATATTGGGCACGAAATGGCCGTCCATCACGTCGACGTGGATCCAGTCGGCGCCGGCGGCGTCGACCGCGCGCACCTCCTCGCCGAGCTTGGCAAAGTCCGCGGCCAGAATCGACGGCGCGACGAGGAGCGGGCGCGGGCGCATTGCGGTCTCCGGTTTCGCCGTTCGGGTAACACGATGGCCACAGGCGGGCAAACGCGCGGCCGCCCGGCGGTTGCCAAGGGTGGGCCTGAGCGATACTGGTTCTAACAATAGGACAATAGGACGAATGGGCGGAGCGCGACAGCGTAAGCGGGATCGGGCGCCGGCGTGATGGCGACACGCGACATGCGGGCGCGCCCGGCCGCCGCCAACCCCGTCCGGGAACGGCCGCGAACGCGGGGCCCGTTCGATTTTCCCCGCACGGTCGAGGACGCGGCCGTGCGCCGGCGGGCCGTCGAACTGGCGCGCGCGGGCGGCATCGTGCTGCCGACCTTCGCCGAGATCGCCGATCCGCAGCGCGTGCCGGCCGGCCTGCTGGCGCCGCTCGAGAACATCGGCCCGGACGAGGTGCACCCGGCCAATCTGTTTCGCGTCCACTGGTTCAACGATCTCGACCGCCGCCGGCGCGCGCGCGTTCCGGTGCACGTCGAGTTGCCCGCGAGCCTCACCGGGGTGAAGGCGCGCATCGTGGTCGTGCTCGGCGCGCTCTTTCCGATGATCCGCGCCCACAAGGTGCTCGCCGCCTATGCGTGCCTCGCACCGCGGCTGGTGTCGGGACGGTTCGACCCGACGCGGCAGCGCGCCATCTGGCCCTCGACCGGCAACTATTGCCGCGGCGGCGTCGCGATCTCGCGCATCCTCGGCTGCCGCGGCGTCGCCGTGCTGCCGGAAGGCATGAGCGCCGAGCGGTTCGAGTGGCTGCGCCACTGGGTGACCCGCGAGGGCGACGTCATGCGCACGCCCGGGACC
>WNGH01003002.1_pt1 | contig 16608 bp, 12 predicted proteins | sample 5400631 | NCBI WGS metagenome assembly WNGH01 (sample SAMN13153373, study PRJNA577476) | soil metagenome | isolation source: 115 cm soil or saprolite under Garry oak tree replicate 1 | place: USA:California | collected 2016-06-15
CTGGACGCTCATAGCTGTGCTGGAAGAAACATCGGTCGTTTCCGACTCGTCGAGCGTGACGGATGCCACGCAAGCCAGCGTGCCGGCGTGGAGATCGCCGCGCGGGTGGTTCTCGCCAGTGGCCATAGCATGCGTGATGTCGCAAGTCATCCTCTGAACGGGAGTGATGGCGTTCAGTACCCAACTGCTGCCTCCATCCTGGGAAACATATACCGGAGCATTCCCGGTGCTCGAAACCGGATTGGGGGTGAACGCCGAGGCCACCATGACTTGGGGGTTGGCGGTCTGGACAGCCAGGAAGGGTTCGCTGTCTTGGTTCGTCTCCCCGCTGAGGCTTGCCGGAATCAGATTCACAACTTTGATCGACGGGGATTGGCCCAGCATGAATAAGGTCCCGAACATCAGAGCAAGCGCGGCAAGCGCCAGAAGGCGCATCCAAAATACAGCGAAAGATTTCATAATGAGTGATCTCCCCGGCCGGGCGGGCGATGCATTTCACCTCAGTACGCCAGCAAGCAAGCCAGGTTCTGCGTGCCAGGCGTATTTACCCAGAAACAGAATCAACCTCGACTGTAACATACATCCGACTTACTCGGCGTACATTGCCCCAGCCTCGATCTTCAGCCCCAAGCGCCGATTCCTCCGCCGGGTCGCGCTCCGCGGATGGGGCTAAAGACGCCGGCTTGAAGGAAGCCGCAGGAGTTCCGCCGCAAGTTGCGGCGCTCTCTTCCCGGTGCCATAATTCACTTTCAAACACACGCCGCGAATCGCGCGACGCGTGAAGCGTTGCTTCAATTGGAGGCTTTATGGCACTGCGTGATGACTGGGTCCAGAGGCGAGAAGCCGAGGCGGCCAAGGCCAACGGAAATGGTGTCCCGAGCGGATCCGACGGACGCAATGTTTCGCAGATGCGTTTCGCGCGGCAGGGCCACATTACAGAAGAGATGGCCTACGTCGCGAAGCGCGAAAAACTCGACCCCGAATTGGTCCGCAGCGAAGTAGCGCGCGGCCGCGCCATCGTCCCCGCCAACATCCATCACCGTAACCTCGAGCCGATGGGCATTGGCATCGCCTTCAAATGCAAAATCAACGCGAACATCGGCAACTCCGCCACGACTTCCAACATTGACGAAGAGCTGAAGAAACTCCATCACGCCGTCCACTTCGGCGCCGACACGATCATGGACCTGTCCACGGGAGGCGAAATCCCGAAAATTCGCAAGGCCATCATCGAAGCTTCGCCCGTGCCGGTCGGCACCGTCCCGGTTTATGAAGCCATCACACGCGTTAAGCGGCCCGAGGATTTGACGCCGGAGCTGATGCTCGAGGTGATCGAAGAGCAGGCCGAGCAGGGCGTGGACTACATGACCATCCACGCCGGCGTCCTGCGCGAGCATGTGCCGTACGTGCGCAAGCGCATCACGGGCATCGTCAGCCGCGGCGGCTCGCTGATGGCCCACTGGATGGAGCACCACAAAAAACAGAATTTTCTCTGCGAACGATTCGGCGATATCTGCAAAATGTTCAAGAAGCATGACGTCAGCTTCTCGCTCGGCGACGGTTTACGTCCCGGCTGCATCGCGGACGCGAGCGACGAAGCGCAGTTTGCGGAGTTGCGCGTGCTGGGCGAGCTGACGGAAAAGGCCTGGGAGCAGGACGTTCAGGTGATGATTGAAGGCCCGGGCCACATCCCCATGGACAAAATCAAGGAGCAGGTGGACCTCGAGATGGAATGGTGCCACGAGGCGCCGTTCTATACGCTCGGGCCGCTCGTGATCGACATCGCGCCCGGCTACGACCACATCACCAGCGCGATCGGCGCGGCCATGATCGGCTGGCACGGCGCCTCGATGCTCTGCTACGTGACGCCGAAGGAGCACCTGGGCTTACCGAATCCCGAGGATGTGAAGCAGGGCGTAATTGCTTACAAGATTGCCGCGCACGCGGCCGATGTGGCGCGCCACCGCCCCGGCGCACGCGACCGCGATGACGCGCTGAGCTACGCCCGCTTCCTTTTCGACTGGAACAAACAGTTTGAGCTGTCACTCGATCCAGACACCGCCCGCGCCATGCACGACGAATCACTTCCGGACGATTTCTACAAGGAAGCGAAGTTCTGCTCCATGTGCGGGCCGAAATTCTGCTCGATGAACATGACGCAGCTCGCCGAAGCCGAGTCCGGCCAGGGTCAGTCCGAACGCAAGCAGAAATTCGCCGAGCTGCTCGCGAAGGTGCAGGGTGCCTAACAGCAGATTGTCATTCCAAGCGGTGTTGAGGAATCCCGGCAGGATGTCAACGCTGCCTACCAACAATCCGTTTGAATCATTGCGCGGCGAATTTAATCGCTGGGCCGAGGCCGGGCGCGGCGAGGGAATGGAGCAGGAACATCTCCCCATCACGCTGCCTGTGCTCGAGAAGATGCGCCTCGGGCGGACTGACAACGTGCTGGATGTCGGCTGCGGCGCCGGCTGGCTTTCGCGGCGGCTTGCAAAGCTGGTCCCGGAAGGCCGCGTCATCGGAATGGACATTTCGGACGAGATGGTGCGCCGGGCTCGGGGGGCCGGCCTGGACCACGACAATCTGCTCTTTGTCGTTGGTGAGGCGGCCGAGATTCCGTGGGAAGCGAACTTCTTCTCCCACGCGATCTCCGTCGAATCGGCCTACTACTGGCCCGATCCCGCCGCGGGGCTGAAAGAAATCTATCGCGTTCTGCGCGAGGGCGGAGCGGCCTGGATCCTGATCAACTACTATCGCGACAATCCGCACTGCCAACAGTGGGGCCCGCTCCTCCCGGTCGCCACGCATCTTCTCTCGGCCGATGAATGGAGCGAGCTTTTCCGGGCTGCGGGCTTCGGAAACGTCGCGCACGAACGAATCGCCGATCCCTCGCCAACGCCGGAGGTTTATGGCGGAAAATGGTTTCGCGACGCCGCGCAGCTCCGCGCCTTCAAATCCGAAGGGGCATTGCTCGTCTACGGTACCAAGCCGGTTGCCGGCACACCGCCGGAGTTGAACTTGCGCATTCTGTAAGGTGCTTTGAAGCATGGAGCACGGGCGATATGCTCCACGTCGCGTGCGGCAGGCCGGGTATGAGAGAATCAACGCATGGGCATTCTTGATCAGCGATTTGAGAAGAATTTTCTGATTACGTCGGTGGACTATGTGTTCAACTGGGCGCGGAAAAGCGCCATCTGGCCACTGACATTCGGACTGGCGTGTTGCGCCATCGAAATGATCGCTTCCACGACTTCGCGCTTTGATATTGCGCGGTTCGGCGCAGAAGTGTTTCGCCCTTCGCCGCGTCAGGCAGACCTCATGATTGTCGCCGGGACAGTGACGCTGAAGATGGGACCGGTGTTGAAGCGCGTTTGGGACCAGATGCCCGACCCAAAGTGGTGCATTTCCATGGGAGCGTGTTCGAGCGTCGGCGGCCCGTTCAATGCGTATTCGGTCCTGCAGGGTGTGGACAAGATTGTGCCAGTCGATGTGTACGTAGTTGGCTGCCCGCCGCGGCCGGAGGGCCTTTTTTACGCGCTGTTGAAACTGCAGGATAAGATCGACCAGATGTCGCTGGCGAAGCGGCCGACGGAAGTGCGGTTGCGGCCGGAGATGGCCGAGGACTTCAAGCGCGGCGTGATGGTGGCGCAGACGCCGTCGCCGCGCTAGACCGATCCGAGAGCAAACGGCCGCATCAGCAGGTGGAACCCCCAGGAGAAAACGAATGGCTTTTGTGCGCGCGGCAAAAGTGGCTGAACTCCCTCCCGGAACGATCCGCGAATTCCAAGTGGATGGGAAGACCATAGCGCTGGCAAACGTGAGTGGGAAGTTTTACGCCATCAATAATACATGCCTGCACCGCGGGGGCCCCCTCGGGCAGGGCGTGCTGGAGGGGAAAGTGGTAACCTGCCCGTGGCATGGCTGGGAGTATGACGTGACGAGCGGGAAAGTCGCTCAGAATCCGGCAGTTGGCGTGGATTCCTATGGTGTCGAAGTACGCGGGGAAGACATTTTTGTGGATGCGGGATGATCTGAGGATTCGTATAACCGACTTGTTTTCAATCATATAAGCTCAGTCGAAGTTTTCCAGCCGCGCAAGCCGCATGGAGCAGCGCTAAGCCCCACATTTTGTTTTGCATTGTTTCGGCGGACGTGTATAGTTCCCCGCGATTCTCCGCCTCGATGGCCAACCTGACTCCGCAGAGACATTACTGGATCTTCGTTGCCGACCCGCACCACTATCACTGGGACACCCTCTTTGTGAAAGGCAAGGAGATGTGGCACGGAGCTGGTTCGAGAGCGGACGCGAACCGGGCATTGAAACAGGTGCGCAAGGGCGACCGGGTGCTGTGCTACCACTCCGCGCCTGAACGCTCGCTCTATGCGCTCGCCGAAGTGACGCGTGACCCATATCCCGATCCACAGGATGAGGAGAGGAGGAATCTAGTCGCTGACCTGCGAGCATTTGAGCGGCTGCCAAGGCAAGTAAGTCTGGCGGAGATGCGGGAGAATCGGGCGTTGAGAACCGTCAAATTCTTGAAAAACGTGCGGTTGATCATTTCGCCGATCACCGAGGCGGAGTACCAGGAGATTCTGCGGATGGCGGGAATTGTGCCGACCCCAGGAATTCCGCTACCCTAGAGCAGCCGCCGCGAGTGGCTCCAAGCGATCGAATCCAGTAGAATGGCGGAGCTGAAACATTTGTTTCATCTTGAGAGGAACCTGCCATGTTTGTACGTGGCCTGATGCTGGGGAGCCTGCTGGGGATCGCCGCCGTGTGGACGATGAACCCTTCCACGCCGACGGACCGACTCGAGGGCATCCCTTCGGGCAAAACCCGAGTGGTGGATCTCAGCTATGCGATCAGCGACAAGCTCGTCGCCTGGCCCGGAGACACCAAGGTTTTTGAGGCCAAAGTGAACGCTTCGGTCGAAAAGAACGGTTATTTTACGCGCAGCTTCTGGATGCTCGAGCATTACGGAACGCATCTTGACGCGCCGATTCACTTTCCGCCGGGCATGACCCCAGTGGATCAAATTCCGGCGCAGCGCCTTTTTGGCCCGGCGGTGGTGATTGATGTGCGAGCCGAAACGGCGCGCGACGCGGACTACCAGTTGCCGGTGTCTCGCGTCGAAGACTGGGAGAAGCGCCACGGCCGGATTCCCGAAGGCGCCATCGTTCTGCTGCGGACGGGGTGGGCAACACGCTGGCCGGACGCGGAACGTTATCGCAACCAGGATTCTCAAGGGCGCATGCATTTTCCGGGGTTCTCGTCAGAGGCGGCTGAGTTGCTGATTGAGCGCAGAGTGAGTGGACTTGGCTGCGATACGCTGAGCGTAGACTATGGGGCTTCGCAGAAGTTTCCCGTGCATCGTCTTGCGCTTGGCGCAGGACTCTATCATCTCGAAAATTTGGCGGATTTGAGCGCCTTGCCGGAAGCAGGCGCTTTTCTGATCGTGGCGCCCATCAAACTGGAAGGTGGGTCAGGAGGCCCGGCGCGAGTGTTTGCCGTCTTGCCTTGACGCAGGGGCCTCTTGAGGAACCTTTTCGTAGTTTACGACGTTTTACCGAATGAGGCTCGAGGGTGGGGAGTTGGCATGAAGAAAGTCAGAGAAGTTGTGCGGGCCGCGGTGCTCGTGGCATGTGTGGCGGTTTTTGCGGGCCCGGCATCGGCGCAGAGTTTTCCCGTCGAGACGCGGACGCTAAAAAACGGGATGAAGGTTTTGGTCCAGACCGACCATAGCATCCCCAACATCTCGCTTTACATTTTCTACCGCATCGGCTCGCGAAATGAGCGGCCGGGCACGACCGGAATCTCCCACTTTTTCGAGCACATGATGTTCAACGGCGCGAAAAAATACGGGCCGGGCGAGCTGGACAAGGTGATGGAGGCCAACGGCGGCTCGAACAATGCTTATACCACGCGCGACGTTACCGTGTATCAAGATTGGTTTCCCCGCTCGGCCCTCGAACTGATTTTCGACATCGAAGCCGACCGCATACGCGACCTCAGCTTCGATCCGGAAAAGATCAAGTCGGAGCGAGGCGTGGTCGCTTCGGAACGCCGCACATCGGTGGACGCGAACAATTTCGGCGTGCTGGACGAACAGCTCTGGGCAACCGCGTTCTTAGCGCACGCATACCAGTGGCCAGTGGTGGGCTGGATGAGCGACATCGAGCGCTGGACAATGGACGACCTGAAGCATCACTTCGAGATGGGCTATTCGCCGAGCAACGCCACGATGGTAGTTGCCGGGGATGTCTCGGCAGATGAGATTTTCAAACTGTGCGAGAAATACATCGAGCCGATTTCCTCGCATGCACCCCCACCGCCAGTGACGACGATGGAACCCGAGCCACTTGGCGAGCGGCGCATCCTGGTGCACAAGTATGCGCAGCTTCCGATTGTCATGGTTGGCTACCACGTGCCGCAAACCAACAATGCGGACTTTTACGCGCTAAACCTCTTGCGCACGGCGCTGTACCACGGCGAGAGCTCGCGGATGTACCGGAGGTTGGTGGATCAAGATCAAATCGCGCTCGATGTTTCCGCGTTCGTGGAACCGGCATTCGATCCCACGCTGGAGGTTGTCGTCGCGCAGCCGAAGCAGAACGTGGACCCGCAGAAGGTGGAGAAGGCCATGTATGAGGAGATCGACCGGGTGAAGAATGCGTTCATCAGCGATCAGGAGCTGGAGAAGGCGAAGAATGTGCGGCTTGTGGAGTTCTACACGCAAATGCAGGCGATCAATGGGAGGGCCAATACCATCGGCACGTATGAAGTCTTCTTCGGCGATTATCGGAAGCTGTTCGATGCCGCGAAGAACTACGCCGCCGTTACGAAAGAGGACGTGCAGCACGTCGCGCGGAAGTATTTCGGCGAAAACAACCGCACGGTAGCGACGCTGATTCCACAAGCGGAGGAGCCGAAAACGGAGGAGGCCAAGCCGCAGGAGAAGGCCAAGCCATGAGCCGCCCGTTTCTGTCGAAGCACCCCCTTCGCCGGGCCATTCTGAGCACCGCGGCGGTGTTGTGCATTCTTTTCGCCTCGTTGTCCGCGCCGGCGACGACACTTCGCTTGCCGCGGCATGAAAAGGTGGTCCTCAAGAATGGGCTGACCGTATTGCTGCTCGAGAAGCGTGGCGTGCCGATGATCAGTGTGGTCGCGCTGGTCAAGTCCGGGGCGGCCGCGGACGCCGCGGGCCAAGAGGGTCTCGCTTCGGTCACGGCTGGTCTGCTCCGGAAGGGGACGAGGAACCGGACGGCGCAGCAGTTCGCCGCGGATCTCGATTTTACCGGAGGAAGCTTCAGCGCGGACGCAAGCGCAGACAGCACGATTGTAACGGCACAATTTCTCAGCAAGGACGTAGCCCGCGGCCTCGATCTATTCTCGGACGCCCTCCTGCGGCCGATTTTTCCTCAAGAGGAAGTAGACAAGCTGTTGAAGCAGAATCTCGACGGGATCAAAGCCGCAAAAGACGAGGCGCAGTCGGTGCTGACAGCGTATTTTGCCGGCTATCTCTACGGCACTCATCCATACGGGCGGCCGGAGGGCGGAGACGAGATTTCGCTGACGCGCATCCGCCGCGACGGTGTCCAGAAGTTCTACGCGGCGCATTACGCTCCCGGAAACGCGATTCTCACCGTGGCGGGCGATTTTTCCGCGGCTGAAATGCGCAAAAACGTCGAGGAGACGTTCGGCGGATGGGCAGGCAGCCCGGCGCCGGCAGAGAAGGTCGCGGCACTCGCTCCGGTCAAAGGGAAGGGGCTGCTGTTGATCGACAAACCCGACGCGACACAAACGTTTTTCGCCATCGGAAACGTCGGCACGGCCGCGGGCGATCCCGACCGCGTGGCGATCCGCGTGGTGAACACGATTTTCGGGGGAAGGTTCACTTCGCTCTTGAACGAGGAATTGCGTGTAAAGTCCGGCCTGACGTACGGGGCGTTTTCCTTCTTTGAATCCCGCAAAGCGCCGGGGCCATTTCTGATCTTCAGTTACACGGAGAACTCCACGACAACACAGGCCATTGACATGGCGCTTCAGGTGCTCGCGGAGCTGCATAAGAACGGCGTCACGAAGGAGCAGCTCGATTCCGCGAAGAGCTACATCAAGGGACAGTTTCCGCCGACGATCGAAACATCCATGCAGATGGCGCGGCTGATTACGACGATCGAGTTTTTCGGACTGGATGACAGCGAGGTGAACGAACTCGAGGCGCGTGTGGACGCAGTGACGCCGGAAATGGCGCGCCACGCGATCGAGAAGCACTACCCGCTTGACAACCTCATTTTCGTGCTGATTGGGAAAGCAGCGGCGATCCGCCCCGCAGTGCAGAAGTACGCCTCGCAAATGGACGAGCGAGCGATTGCGGATCCGGGTTTCTGGCCGCCGCCCGCAAACGCGGTCAAGCCGAAATAACAGGACTGGAAGCCATCCCGGGGACGTGATCCACGGAGGACCCATGCGCATTCGTCTGACGATGTTGCTTGCTGTGCTTGGCCTATGCACTTCAGTTGCCTTTGCAGCGGAGGAAACTCCGCTGTTGGTGCAATCGCCGACGCTCAGCAAGACGCAGATTGTCTTCAACTATGGCGGCTATCTGTGGAGCGTGCCGCGCGAGGGCGGAGAAGCGCGGCAACTCACGACCGGCGGGCACGAACGCGAGGCGATCTTCTCGCCCGACGGCACGTGGATTGCGTTCACCGGTGAGTACGACGGCAACGTGGATGTGTTTGTGGTGCGGGCAGAGGGTGGCGAGCCGCGCCGGCTGACGTGGCACCCGCGCCAGGACGGCCCTGTAGGTTGGACCCGCGACGGAAAGCGTGTCCTGTTCGTTTCGGACAGAGATGCATATGCCGATTTCACGCGCCTCTACACCGTGCCGGTGGAGGGTGGCTGGCCGGAGGTGCTGCCCATGTGGCGTGCGCTCGAGGGTTCCTATTCATCCGATGGAGAGCGCATCGCTTACGTTCCGAATTTTCAATGGCAGAGAGCGTGGAAAAGATATCGCGGCGGGCAAACGACACCGATTTACATTGTGAAACTCGCCGATCTGACGCTTGAGCGCGTGCCGCGCGAAAACTCGAACGATTCGAGCCCGCAGTGGGTGGGCGACACGGTTTATTTTCTTTCCGACCGGAACGGCCCGGTGACGCTGTTTGCCTACGACACGAAAGCGAAAACAGTGAAGCAGGTGATTGCCAACAACGGACTCGATTTCAAATCGTTTTCGGCCGGGCCGGATGCGCTCGTTTATGAGCAGTTCGGCGGAATTTATCTTTCCGATCCCGCGAGTGGCAAGTCGAAAAAGGTGGATATACGCATCTCGGGCGACCTGCCCGCGACGCGGCCCCATTACGAGAAGATGGCGCAAAAGATTATGCATGCCAACCTCTCGCCAACCGGCGCGCGGGCTGTGTTTGAAGCGCATGGCGAAATCCTGACGGTGCCCGCCGAGAAAGGCGACATCCGCAACCTGACGCGCTCGAATGCCGTGGCCGACCGGGATCCCGCTTGGTCGCCGGACGGCAAGTGGATCGCGTACTTCTCGGATGAGTCGGGAGAATACTCGCTCCATCTCGCCAGCCAGACGGGGCTCGGCCCGGTGAAGAAGATCAATCTTGGGAATCCTCCTTCCTATTTCTACAACCCGCGGTGGTCGCCGGATAGTAAGAAGATTGCGTACACCGATAAGCGCCTCAACCTCTGGTACGTGGATATCGACAAGGGTGCGCCGGTCAGAGTCGATACGGACCGCTATGAAGATCCCACTTATGAACTGGATCCCGCGTGGTCGCCGGATAGCAAGTGGATTACGTATTCCAAATATCTGCCGAATCATTTGCGGAGCGTATTCCTCTATTCACTTGACACGGGGAAGAACGCGCAGATCACCGACGGCCTGGGCGATGCGCGCATGCCGGTTTTCGACAAGGGCGGGAAGACTCTGTTTTTCGCGGCAAGCACGGACGTTGGGCTCTCGGCTGGCTGGCTGGACCTGTCCAGTTTTCAGCACCCAGTGTCTCGGAGCGCGTATGCAGTTGTATTAAAGAAGGGAGATTCCTCGCCGGTTGAGCCGCAAAGCGACGAAGAGAAGGTGGCAGGGGAGAAAGAAAAATCTGGCGAAGGCTCCGCGGAGAAGGCTAAAGAAAGCGAGAAGAGCAAGGAAGGGGAAAAGGGTAAGCAGGGAGAAAAGAAGGAAGAACCGGTCAAGGTGACGATCGACCTTGACGGGATCGGCCAGCGCATCGTGGCGCTGCCGGTCAAGGCGGCCAATTATGTGGGTCTCGAAGCGGGCAAGGCGGGAACTCTGTTTCTTGTCGAAATTCCTGAGGTTCCGTCGCTGACCGAGCCGACAACAGCGACAGTGACGAAGTTCGATCTGACCACGCGCAAGACCGAGCCGTTCCTCGGCGAGATCCGCGCGTTCGTAGTTTCCTTCAACGGCGAAAAGGTTCTCTACCGGCAGGGGCAGGGATGGTTCATCGCGGCCACGGCTGCGGCGCCAAAGTCCGGCGAAGGAGCATTGAAACTAGATGAGTTGGAAGTCTATGTCGACCCGCGGACCGAGTGGAACCAGATGTACCACGAGGTGTGGCGCATCCAACGCGACTTTCTCTACGACCCGAACCATCATGGCCTGGACCTTGCCGCCGCGGAAAGAAAATACGCGCCCTACTTGAAGGGCGTGGGCGGCCGCGCGGATTTGAACTATCTCTTTGACGAAATGCTCGGGGAAATCACCATCGGCCACATGTTCATCTTTGGCGGCGACATTCCGGAAGCGAAGAAAGTGAAGGGCGGGCTGCTCGGCGCGGACTACAAGATCGAAAACGGGCGTTACCGTTTCGCGCGGGTTTACAACGGTGAGAACTGGAACCCCGAGCTGCGCGCGCCGCTGACCCAACCGGGAGTGGACGTAAAGGCGGGCGAGTATCTGCTGGAAGTCAACGGCGTGGACGTGCGGCCGCCGGCGGATGTGTACAGCTTCTTTGAAAATACGGCGAGCAAGCAGATCAAGATCAAAGTGGGGCCGAATCCGGACGGCAGGGACTCGCGGGACGTGACGGTCGTGCCGCTGGAGAGCGAATTTGCGCTGCGCAATCGCGCCTGGGAAGAGGACAACCGGCGGAAGGTGGACGAACTGAGCGGGGGGAAAGTCGCCTATGTTCACGTGCCGGACACGGCCGTGGGCGGCTACCTGAACTTCAACCGATTCTATTTTGCGCAGGTGGGCAAGGAGGCCGCGGTCATCGATGAGCGATATAACCACGGCGGGGAAGTGGCGGACTACATCATCGATTTCCTGAAGCGGCCGCTGCGCAACTGCGCGATATCGCGCGAAGGCGAAAAGTTTTGCTCTCCGCTGGCGCAGATCTATGGGCCGAAGACGATGATCATCAACGAAATGTCGGGCTCGGGCGGGGACGCGCTGCCGTGGATGTTCCGGCAAGACAAACTCGGGCCGCTGGTGGGCACGCGGACATGGGGCGGCCTGGTGGGCATCTACAATTATCCGCCGTTGCTGGACGGCGGGTTCGTGACGGCGCCGCGCGTGGCGATCTACGGCCTGCACGGCGAGTGGGAAGTGGAGAATCGCGGAATCCCTCCGGACATCGAAGTGGAAAACGATCCGGCGTCGGTCGCCGCGGGACACGATCCGCAACTTGAAAGGGCGGTTCAGGCGACGCTCGAAGCGCTCAAGAAAAACCCCGTGGTCATTCCGGATCATCCGGCGTATCCGAATTACCACAAGAAATAGCCGACGTTCCGCTCCGTCGGGGCACAACACATCGTTCCCTCGCAACGCAGCAGGTCGGCGAGGTGCAATCTTAATTTTGAGCCCGGACTGTTTAGGGACTGGGACAGCAGCCAGGTCGTGAAGTCTGGCTCGGCGTAAGCTTTTTCCCAGGAATTGTGGCCAACGCCGGGATACTCCGTGTAGTGCACTTCGGCACCGACTGCCTTGATCGCCTCGGCCATGCGCTGCGATTCGGCCACGGGAACGACGGGATCGTCTCCGCCATGAAAAATCCACACAGGCGTTTTGCCCACCTTCTGCGCGGCTTCCGTGTAGGGCCTCGTATCCTCTGCAGGCTGTTTGCGGGAGTCATCCGGCCGAAGAATGCCGCCGCAAATCGGCGCGATGGCCGCAAATTTGCCCGGATGATTCGCGGCGAGATACCACGTGCCGTATCCGCCCATGGAGAGGCCGGTCAAGTAGGTTCGCTGCGGATCGCCACGAAACTCTTTTTGCGAGAGTTCGAGCGCCTTCATGGCCATGTCGGCCATCGCGGGGTCCGTCCACCAAACGTCTTTCCGGCATTGAGGCATGACGATGACGGCGGGAAAGCGGCTGCGGTAACGGCGAATGGCCGTTCCGATTCCGACTTCGGTTTGGATCAAGCCGTCATCGCCGCGCTCGCCGGCGCCGTGAAGAAAAAGGATGACCGGCCATTTATTCTTCGTGGTCCAGTCCGCGGGGACAAAAACCTGGTACTTGTATTCGTTGCCCTGAATCGTCAGTGTCCGGTCGAGAAAGCCGGTTACCGGCTTTTTTGCGTGGAGCGGCTGAGCGCTAAAAAACGCGGCGAATACAAACGCGAAGAGCAATCGAGTGCGATGACGCACGCGGCACCTCCGGAGGCCCAATCTAGCACGGATTCCCTGTAATGGTAGCGAGCGTGCCGCGGCAAGGATTCGATGAAATGCATCCCCTCCGGGAAGAGGGAGTTCTTCCTACAGCACGAACGGCGTGTGGTAACTTCTTAGAGGTTGGCGACTAGATGCCCGAACTTCCTGAAGTCGAAACCCTTGTCCGCGGACTCCGCGAAACTTTACCGGGACGCAGAATTGTCTCTGTCCGTCTGGGCAAGACGGATTTCATGGACGATCCCGCTGCCATCGAGCGGGGAGCGCCGGGCCGGCGAATTGACAGCGTCGAGCGGTATGGAAAATTCCTGCTGCTGCGGCTTTCGCCCATGCACGGCGCGGGCAACGGAAACGCCGCGCGAGCTTCGCTTCTCGTGCATCTCGGGATGACGGGCCGCCTCGCGCCGAGTCCTTCGGCGCTACCCTGCGAAAAACACACCCATGCCTGCTTCGCGCTCGATGACGGACGCGAACTGCGCTACACGGATGCGCGGCGCTTCGGCCGGATGGCTTTCTTCGAGGAAGGATCGCTGAGGGAACAATTGCGGCCGCTTGGCGCCGATCCACTCGAAGTGTCCGAAGAGGAGTTCGCGCAACGAATCAGGACGCGGCGCGCGCGGATCAAAGCTTTGTTGCTCGATCAGCACGTTCTGCGCGGAGTAGGAAACATCTATGCCGATGAAAGTTTGTGGCGGGCAAAGATTCACCCGTCGCGGCATGGCGCGCAACTCACGCGTCGTCAAACGGAAAGCCTGCGCTGCGCGTTGCGGGAAATCCTGGAACGCGCGATTCTGCTGCGAGGTTCCTCGATATCGGACTTTGTGGACGCGGCGGGAGAGCCGGGCGAATATCAACGGCGGCATCGCGCTTACGCGCGTGAAGGCAAGCCCTGTTATCGGTGCCGGACTCCAATCCGGCGGATTCAGGTGGCCGGGAGAAGCAGCTATTATTGTCCGCGCTGCCAGCCAGCGCCGCGGCCGCGTGTTGGTGGGCAAAACGATAAGAACTCTCGAAACGCAAATCGGAAGTGATTGCGTCTAAAGGGACAAAGTGGAAGGGAACATTTGAACTTGCGGGGAACCGCCTCTCTCGGCTCGGAGCATCACTTCTTCTGAGAAGAAAGGTTATCGGTCCGCTGAAGGAGGAACGATGAAGCTGCGCCGCGATGCCGGGATCTTCTGTGGCGTGCTGTTGGTATCTCTTGCTGTTCATCGGGTTGCGGCGCGTCCCTCGCCGGATTCGGGCGATCCATTCTCTGCGGCGGATGCGAAAATCCTGGCCGAAATCCACGACCACAGCGAAGTGATGGAGAATCTGGAGTATCTGGCCGATCATATCGGACCGCGCATGACCGGCACGCCGCAACTGAAACAGGCGAATGACTGGACGACCGAAATGTTCCGGAAGTACGGGCTGACGAACGTGAAGCTCGAGCCGTGGAGCATCGAGCATGCCTGGACCAGAGGCAACGCCAGCGCGCGAATCGTTGCGCCGGTCATTCACACCATCACGCTCGCGTCGGCGGCGTGGTCGCCGGGAACGAACGGCGTGGTGCGCGGGCCGGTTGTGTATTTCGATGCCAAGACTCCGGCGGATTTCGAGAAGTTTCGCGGGAAGCTGAAGGGAGCGATGGTTATCTACCAGGAACCACAGAGTCTTTCGCCGCCACCGAAGGACCGGCCCTCGCCGCTTCTACGGCCCATGCAGGAGCCGCCGCCGCGCCCGGGTCAACCGGCACAACCCTCGCCGTTCGCCGCCATTGAAGAAGTGGCCCGCACGCGGACGAAATTTCTTGTCGAAGAGGGGGTCGCTGCGGTATTGCGGGATTCGGGGAAGCCGCACGGACTCCTGAACATGACGGACATCAGCGGCGTGCCGTTCGAGAAAGGGGCAATTCCGACGGCGTTCCTGACCGGGGAAGACTACCGGATGATTTTCCGATTGCTGAAGCAGGGTCCCGTCCAAATCGAGATCGAAATGACCAATTTGTTCAGCGAAAAACCGATGGAGGTGTTCAACTCCGTAGCAGAAATTCGCGGGAGTGAAAAGCCTGATGAAGTCGTGATCCTGGGCGCGCATCTCGATTCTTGGGACCTGGGCACGGGCGCCACGGACAACGGCACGGGCTCGATGGTGGTGCTGGAGGCGGCGCGCGCGCTTGCCAAGCTGAATCTCCGGCCCAAACGAACGATTCGCTTCGTCCTCTTCAGCGGGGAAGAAGAGGGCCTCGTCGGTTCGGAAAGGTACGTCGAAGCGCACAAGAATGAGCTGGAGAAGATTTCGGCGGTGCTGGTGCACGATTCCGGAACGGGCCGCGTAATGACTCTCGGCCTCCACGACAACTACCAGGACCGCGAGCTTGTTGACAAGGTTCTCGCTCCACTCGGTGAACTCCAATTGCTCGAGCCGCGCATGGTGCGAACCTTTGGAACCGATCATGCCTCGTTCGATGAAGTCGGCGTGCCGGGTTTCTTCTGCATCCAGGACGGAGGGGAATACTCGCTGACGCACCACAGCCAATCGGACACATTCGACAAAGCATGGAAGGACGGTCTGATTCAGGGCGCGCAAGTGCTGGCCGCTTGGGCGTACAACACCGCCGAACTGCCGGTGATGCTGCCGCGGCGGCCGCTTCCCTACCGGCCGGCTGCGAGCTCATCGGCAAAGACGGAGGCGCCCAAGCCCGACCCCATCGCGGAAATGGATGAAAAAATTCTGAGTCAGCTCAAGGCCGATAGCGCGGAACTCCGCGCGAACATGGAGTATCTGGCCGACCACATCGGTCCGCGTCTCACCGGCTCGCCGAAGCAGCTCAAAGCAAGCCGCTGGGCCGAGGGCAAATTCCGCGAGTACGGGCTGGTGAATGTGCATCAGGAAAAGTGGCCGATCGCGACCGGTTGGACGCGCGGCGCCGCGAGCGCAAAGATTGTGGCGCCGACGGAGCAGAGACTCACCATCGCAGCCGCCGGATGGTCGCCCAGCACAAACGGCCCGGTCCGCGCCAAAGTGATCGGGATCAAGAGCCAGAAGCCGGAAGACTTGGAACAGTACAAGGGCAAGCTGAAGGGCGCGATTGTGCTGGTTGGTCCTGCCTTCGAGCTGGACCCGGCCGAAAATCCGATCTTGACACCATTCAGCGAGACGTCGCTTCCGCTGGCGCACCCTCGCGTTGTGGGCGAACCTTTCACTCTGGCGGGCTTCATTAAAATGTTTCTTGCTGAAATCAAGATGTTCAACGAAGAGGATGTGGCGGGCGCAATCATGCCCTCGGACAAGGCGTACGGCCTGATCAACATGTTCGCGATGACGCGTGGCGAGTACCGGCCCGGCAAGTTTCCGATGGCATTCACCACTTACGAGGGTCACCACCTGCTGTGGAGGCTCCTCGAACAGGGACCCGTCGAGGTGGAGTTGAACATGCAGAATTCCTTCAGTGGAGTTCCGGTCGAGGTGTCAAACACCAGCGCGCTCGCTGGTGAAGAGCGGCGTGCAGCCAAAACGCACGATTCGTTTCATCCTGTTTCCCGGCGAAGAGCAAGGGCTGAACGGTTCAAGGGCGTATGTGAAGGCGCATAAGGATGAGCTCAACAAGATTTCAGGCGTCTTGGTGCACGACACGGGCACCGGGCGCGTCCTCACGATCGGGCTGATGCACAACTACGCAGCCAAGGAGATGATGGACCGGGTCTTGTATTCGATCGCGCGCAGCGCAGGACTCGTCGAGCCAAGTCTGCGAACCGAGGGTGGGAGCGATCATGTACCCTTCGATGAAGCCGGCGTGCCCGCATTCTGGTGCGTCCAGGACAACGCGGATTACGACCGCACTCACCATTCCCAGGCCGATACTTTTGACCGCGTGCGTTTCGACGATCTGATGCAAGGCGCGCAGGTGCTCGCCGCGTGGGCGTACAACACGGCGCAGCTTCCGGACATGCTTCCGCGCAAACCAGCGCCGC
>WNGH01003459.1_pt1 | contig 16583 bp, 12 predicted proteins | sample 5400631 | NCBI WGS metagenome assembly WNGH01 (sample SAMN13153373, study PRJNA577476) | soil metagenome | isolation source: 115 cm soil or saprolite under Garry oak tree replicate 1 | place: USA:California | collected 2016-06-15
AACCCCAGTGACGCGCACCGGAATGTTCGGGTTCTGGAAAAACGTTTGTGCGGTCAACCTGCCGTCAAAGGTCTGCCGCGCACCAGCCATTCTTGGCTCGAACGGGCTTCCGATCCCGCAGCATGGACAAGGAATCTCGGTGATGACCGTGTTGCCCGCGCCGTCCTGTACCACGATGTGATAATCAACGTCCGACTCTTCCTTATAGTCAATGAGCGTTCCGTTTATTATCCAGGCCGTCGTCTCATAAGTCGGGACCCGAGCGTTAGTTGGAGGCGTAGGACTCGGCGCGGCCCAACCATTCTTCCAGAATCCCAACATCCCCGTGCGCGTGACCGGGGTAGGATTCTTTGATTTCTTACATGGTCAAACCGGTGTGGCTCCCAACGGGATAGAACTACACTCCGTCCTCGACATCGCTTTCCCGACTCAACAAACTGCGTCGACGGGAAACGGCTCAAATGTGACTACTCAAGCGGGCGACGTTACGATTCGCTTTAGCAATGTATCAGAGCCCGGTTCTACGACCGTGACGCCTATCGATCCCAGCACGGCAGGGCCATCCCTTCCGGGTTATAGCCTCTTTGGTCCTGCTTTTGACATTTCGACCACCGCTACTTCCTCAGGCCCATACACTATTTGCATCAGCGTGCCCTACATCACCGACCCGGTCGCTTTCAAGAATTTGAAGATTCTACACAATGAGGGCGGTGTTCTCGTCGATCGCACGACGAACGAGGATCCCGTAAATAAGGTTATTTGCGGCAGTGCCCCAACGCTCTCTCCATTTGTCGTCGGCGGGGGACCAACTCCGACCGCGGCTGGTGGAAGCGTCAGTGGCCGCATCGTAGACGCCAATGGCAATGCCGTCGAGGGCGCCGGCGTTCGCCTCACCGGCATGCAGAACCGCCTAACAGTCACCGACAGTAATGGCGGCTACCACTTTGACGGCGTCGATACGAACGGCTTTTACACCGTGACGCCATCGCGCGCGAACTTTCTCTTCAGTCCGATGCAGCGAAGCTTCAGCCAGCTTGGGCAAAATACGGACGCGACGTTCAGTGCCATCCAGACCGGCAACACGCTAAATCCACTGGATGCGTCTGAGTATTTCGTCCGGCAACAATATGTCGATTTCCTTGGTCGCGAACCTGACGAAGACGGCCTCAACTTCTGGGTCAACAACATCGAGGCGTGCGGAGCTGACCAGAATTGTCGGACGGCCAAACGCATTGACACCTCGGCGGCGTTCTTTTTATCGACTGAGTTCCAGCAGACCGGCTACCTGGTCTACCGAACGTACCGTGCGGCTTATGGCAGCTTGCCGAACACACCGGTGCCGATCAAACTCAGCGAGTTCAAATCTGACCGGGCCGAACTTGGTAACGGAGTCGAAGTCAATCAGAGCGGCTGGCAGCAAGCGCTCGAGACCAACAAGCAAGCCTACCTGAGCGAGTTTGTGCAGCGGGCGCGTTTCACGGCCGCCTATCCTACGACCATGAGTCCAAGTCAGTTCGTCGATAAGCTCTTTGCGAATGCCGGAGTTATTCCTGCAAGCAATGACCGCCTGGCAGCTATTAACGAATTCGGCCCGGCCATGACGAGCAACGATCCAGCCGCCCGAGCGCGCGCCTTGCGACGGTAGCGAGCATAGGTCAGTACCGAGAGCGGTAGCGACCGGGTCTCAACTGACGCGACTGCTCAAGCTCAGAACAACCCGGTCGCTACCGCTCTCGGCTCTGACACTCAGTTCACGAATCGTCGCAGTTGCACGCTGATCGCAAAGCCGATGGCGATGAACGTGGCGAGCATTGAAGACAATCCGGCGCTCATCAGCGGCAGCGGCACGCCAATTACCGGCAACATCCCGACCGCCATCCCAACGTTAAGGAAGATCTGAAAGATCAATCCACCCACGATCGCCATGATGACCAGCATGCCCGTCCGATCGCGCGAGCGGCGCGCATCGGTGATCAAGCGTGTCAGCAACAGCGCGTACGCGGCCAACAAAAGCAGGCAGCCGACGAAGCCGGTGGTCTCCGCGGTGACCGCAAAGATAAAATCCGAGTGCGGCTCAGGCAAAAACTTCAGGCTGCTCTGGGTGTATTCAGGGTCCCGCGATCCCATCAAGCCGCCTGCGCCCACCGTGACCATCGACTGCCAGGTGTGATAGCCGAAGCCGCGCTTGTCCGCGTTTTCCGGATCGAGAATCACATTGATCCGTTCGAGCTTGTATCCGCGCAGCAGACCTGCCTTTACGCTGACCGCGTAAGCCAAAGGTGCGCCGGCGATGCACGCGACAAGCACTGCGGCGACAATCCAAATCCGTACGGATGAAAGGAAAAGTACGACCGCCAGTAGAGGAATATAGGTTAGCAACTGGCCGATGTCGTGCTCCAACAGAATCAAAGCCATCGGTACGCCGAGAATCATGCAGCCCATCAGAAGCTCTTTTCGCGTCAATGGTCCGCTTCGATGCTTGCCAAAATATTTCGCCAGCATCAAGACGACGGGAATCTTCACGAACTCAGACGGCTGAAACTGTCCCGCGCCGGGCAACCTGATCCAAGCCCGATGGCCGTTGATCTTCATCCCTATGTGCGGCACCAGGACCAGCGTCAGGAGAACCAGGCCGAGCGCGTAAAGCACTGGCGCAATTTCGACCAGGCGGCGGTAGTCGCTGAAAGCAATCGCCAGCATCGCGACCAAAGCAATGCCAAGTCCAATCAATTGCTTCTGCCAGAAGGTTTCCGTGGGTTGTGCGTTGTGGATTTCCCACGCGCCAAAGCAGACGATGCCGATGGCCAGCACGGCCACGAGCCAATCGAAATCTCTAATCTTCCGTTTGTGAATAATGGCAACCATGTGTTGTCCAGGTAGCAAGCCTCTGGCGGGCACGCCGGAGGCGTGCGTACCAATCAGCGAATCCTTAAGGCGATATTATTTTTCGGCGCTTCGGGCTGCGGCCGAGTCTTCGCATAGTAAACGTCGTAAATTGCCCGCACGGCGGGCGCGGCGTGCTGACTGCCGAAACCCGCGTTTTCGATCAGGCAGATGATTGAGATCTCCGGCTTGTAGGCCGGCGCGTAAGAGACGAACCATGAATGATCTTTGTTCTTGCCCACGTCCTTGCCGAGGCCAACGACCTGGGCCGTTCCGGTTTTGCCTGCGATATCGAACCCGGCCATCTTGATACCGGCTCCGGTCCCGCCGTTATTGACCACGCCCCACATGCCATCGACTACAACCTTGTGTTGATCTTCCGGAATCGGCACGATCTTCGGATTTGGCCGCTGGGGATCGAGTGGCACAAACGCGCGCGCCACCCGATAGTCAGAATCGCCTTCACGACCGATGGGCCTGAGTTCCTTCAACACGTGCGGAATGTAAAGTTTCCCTCCGACGCCGATGCCTGCAACCTCCCTCAGCGACGAAAGCGGCGTGATGATGTCATAGACCTGGCCGAAGGAAGAATAGACGGTGTCGATGTCGCGCCATTCCGCATCACGCGGGTTCATGCGTGCCTTCAACTCAGGCGACGGGATGGTATTAACAGCTTCATGGGGCAGGTCGATGCCCGTGCGGCGGTTGAGATCGAACTCGTCAACCATCTCCATGATCCCGTTAATCGTCATCTTCAAACCGAGACGATAAAAGTATCCGTCGCATGACTTAGTGATCGCGGTGCGCAAATCCGGAGTGCCATGGTTGCCCATGCAGCGAGTGAATTTGTTTCCGATCTGAATGCCCCCGCCGCAGACCAGATTCGATTTGTCGATAGTAATTGCGCCCTGTTGCAACCCCGCGACCGCCATCGGAACTTTCCAGGTCGAACCGGGCGGGTACTTGGCTTGAATCGCGCGATTGAGCAGCGGCGTCTGCGGATCGTTCAGCAGGCCAGCATATTCCGCGCGACCCGCTTTGGTCGTGATGCGCTGCGAGAAGAGATTCGGATCGAAGGTTGGATACGAAGCCATGGCCAAAATCTCGCCGTTATTCGGATCCATTGCGACGATCACGCCGCGCTTCGTCGGCGATTTCTGCAACTGCTCCTCCGCCGCTTCCTGCAAATCCAGATCGATAGTCGTCACCAAATCCTGGCCGGGTTGCGGCGGGACGACTTCGATCTCTTTCTGAATATGTCCGCGGCTGTCGACGATGACTTTGCGATAACCCTCGCGGCCGCGCAGATATTCGTCGTAAACGGCTTCGATTCCGTTTTGGCCAATGACATCGCCCGGCTTGTAATGCTTCTCTTTGTAGCGTGGTTCGTCGAGTTGTTCCGGGCTAATCTCCTGCACATAACCGAGCACGTGGGCGAGCAGGCCATTAGGCGGGTACCGTCGCTCCGGCGTTTGCTCGACGCGCAGGGCCGGAAATTCCAACTGATGGGCGTCAACCCAGGCGATGTCAACCGGCGAGGCGTCCTCTTTGATGAGAATAGATTCAAACGCTGGTTGCGACTTTAGCTGATCGAAACGCTCGCGCAGGATTCCCGGATCGAGCATCAGACCTTCGGCGAGCGGCTTTATCAGCGTGTAGCGATCGATGCCTTTCGTGTCTTCGCGCGAAAGGATGATGCTGTAAATCGGTTTTGAGTCAACCAGTAGTTTTCCGTTCCGATCGAAGATCACGCCGCGGGGCGCGGGGATTGGCAGCAAACGGATGCGTTGGTTCTCAGCAATCTCGGCGTAATGAGGTCCGTTGACTATTTGCAGCAAGTAGAGCCGGACACCGAGAACGCCCAGCATCACCATCACCAGGGCCTGAATCAGGTGCAACCGGCCGCGCAGATTTTGTGAATCGTCAACGAATTTCATTTAGGAAGTTCCTAGTGCTTTGTGCTTTGTACTTAGTGATTGGTTTTTGGTGCTTTGTTGCCTGCGCTTTGTCGTTTTGCTTTGGCCGCTGGAGTCAGAATACAAAGTTCAAAATACAAAGCACCAGGATCAAAGCGAAAAGCGATCTCAGATTTAAGATCCGAGATTTCAAAATCTCACATCCTTCTTCCTCTTCTCAATGACGCCCCTCGTCGCGCCACCCGACGACGCACCGTGAATTGTTGCCGCTGCCGGGCCTTGGCGCTGAAGTAAGAATCATACAGGTGTAGTAAAGCCGTGCCGACAACCGTAGTAGCGATTAGTTTGTACGAGAGTGACTGCACGAAGGGCATCGGCGGCGTTTGCCCCAGCAGCCTATGCATGCCGACGTAGACCACATTATCAATCAGACTGGCCCCTGCCAAAACCGGGATGCGCAGCAGCGTCGTATCGAGCATCACTCGCTGCGCCACAAAGTAAACCGCGTAGGATGTAAGCACCTTTGAAAAGCCTCCGGCCCCCAACAACCCGCCCCCCAACGCGTCCAGGGTCAAACCGGCGGCCGCAGCCACAAACAACGCATTCAGTGGCTCGCGTTGCAGCGCGAAATGGACCACGAGAACTAAAGTGAGATCCACGTAAGCCAGTGGTTGCCAAACGGCACGCAGCGCAGATTGTAAAGCAATAGCGACGATCAATACCGCCGCGATCTTGAGTTGGCGCATGTGTCAGCGAGCAGGAGGCAAATTCATTTTCCATTTGTCATTTGACATTTTTCATTTTGCCATTTTTTGAAACGCATTCAAATCGATCGTTGTGGTACTGCTTGCCGGGCGTGTAGAGAATTTGTCAGAGACATAAATGACAAATGAAAACTGTCAAATGACAAATGGAAAATGGTTTGTTTACTGCTTACTGCTTACTCTTTTTCTCGACATTGGGGAGCGATTGATCTGATTCCGACCGTGGCGGCGGGTGATACAGCAGCACCACAACTTCCTTGAGCCGCTCTAACCCCGCGCCGGGCCGGATGTGTATTACTTGAGTCTGCGTGGCTGAGCCGGACTTGACCTCGACTACTTCGCCCACGTTGTAGCCTGGCGGATAGATCGCATCTTGCCCGGTGGTCTTGACGACATCGCCGGACTGGACCTTTTCAAGCCCGGAAACGTAACGCATTTCCAACAGGCCGGATTCGCCGAGACCCTTGATCGATCCTAATGCGCTCGATTGGCCCAGTTGGCCGACAATGGCGCCGGCGCCGGATTTCTCGTTCGTGATCAGCATCACCTGCGCGTTCAAGGGGCTGGTAGAGATTACGCGACCGACGATACCTTCAGGCGTGACCACCGGCATGTTGACTTCCACACCGGCCCAGCGGCCTTTATCGATCGTGATATTGTCGAACCACATCGAAGGATCTCTGGCCATCACGCGCGCGGCGACTGTCTTATAGCCGGTGTTGGTACTTAGGGCGAGGAGTTTTTCGAGCCGCTCAGCCTCGGCCGCTTTGGGGGCGGTATCGCGCAGCTCCATTTGCATTTGCTTGACCTGTTCACGTAATTGCTGGTTCTCCGCGGAAGCGCGCCGCAGTTCGCCGAAACTGCCAAAGAATCCGCCGATCCAATTCCCCACGCCCGAGCCGGCGCGCTCGAAAGGATCGGCGAGGGTTTGCGCCATCGTGCGAATCTTGCGCTGTTTGGTGGCAACGTCCCGAGCGTCGTAGGTCATCACGCCGAAATTCAGAGCCAGCAGAGCAATCAGCCACCAGGGAGCGCGCTGACGAATTTCTCTCTGAGTGCGAATGGCAGCCATGACTACATTGCCAAATGCCGATTGTCGATTGCCAATTGCCTATATTGCCAAACAGCCGATCGGCTATTGAATTCTTGATTTTGATTAGTCGTGTCCAATTTTGTGATCCAATCGGCAATTGGCAATCGACAATCGGCAATGGTTATGTTCCTGCGGTCAAACTATTGTCCCACTTCACCCGCTTGAGTAGATCAAAGTCTGAAAGCATCTTGCCGGTGCCCAGCACCACCGAAGCAAGCGGATCTTCGGCCAGCGAAACCGGCAGACCGGTTTCAATTGAGAGTCTTTTGTCGAGGTTCTTCAAGAGCGCTCCGCCGCCGGTGAGGACGATGCCCCGCTCGACGATGTCGGCAGACAGTTCCGGAGGCGTCCGTTCCAGGGCGACCCGGACCGCATTGATGATCGTCGAAACTGAATCGGCCAACGCTTCCCGAATTTCTTCATCGGTAATCGTAATTGTTTTTGGGATTCCTTCGATCAGATTGCGTCCGCGCACTTCGAATGAGAGTTCTTCGTCCAGTGGAAACGCGGAACCGAGTTCGATCTTAATCGCCTCAGCCGTGCGCTCGCCGATCAAAAGATTATATTTGCGTTTGATGTACTGCGTGATGGCTTCGTCCATCTCGTTGCCGGCGACGCGCACCGAACGCGAGTAAACGATGCCGCTCAAGCTAATTACCGCGATGTCCGTCGTACCGCCTCCGATGTCTACGACCATATTGCCGTGCGGTTCAGTGATCGGCAATCCCGCGCCGATCGCCGCGGCCATTGCTTCTTCGACAAGGTAAACTTCCGACGCCTTCGCACGATATGCTGAATCTTCTACCGCGCGTCGTTCGACTTGGGTTATCTCCGAAGGAATGCCGATCACGACTCGCGGGCTAACCCAGGTCTTGCCGTTGTGTGCTTTGCGAATGAAATGCTGCAACATCTTTTCGGTCACTTCAAAGTTTGCAATCACGCCATCTTTCATCGGACGGATGGCGACGATGTTACCCGGCGTTCGGCCCAGCATGTCCTTAGCGTCGCGGCCCACCGCCTCGACGGCGTTGGTTATCTTGTTGATGGCCACGATCGAAGGTTCCGAGACCACGATGCCGCGCCCTTTCGCGTAGACCAGGGTATTGGCGGTGCCCAAGTCGATTGCCAGGTCGCTGGAAAACAGACTAAACAGTGATTTAAAAGCCATCTGAGAAAAATTCCCTGACTGAATGAAATTGCCCGAAGAGGTAAGCGGTCATTATCCGAAGCAGCTTAATAACCCCGATGTCGCGAGTAGCCTTGGCAAATCCGCTAAACAACTCAAAGCAGAGCCCAAGGGTAAAGATACAACGATTCGGGCACTAACGCTATGACGAAATTAACTTTTCGTCGGGAATTCTTTGAAATTGAGTCGGGAGTGTTCGATTGGTCTCGGGTTGATGGCTTCCATTAGCCGCTGTCAGGTCGTCCGCAACCCAAACGCAGTTCTTGTTGCGGGCCTTCGCCTGATACATCGCCCGATCGGCGAAGGCAATCAACTGCTGCGGCGACAACGCATGTTGCGGAAAAGTCGCCACTCCTAAACTCGCCGTAAGTGAGATTTTCAATCGACGACCGCCGTTGAACCGCTGCCTTTCGATTTTAGTGCGGGTGCGTTCGGCAACCTGGATGGCGTCATCAAGCCGCGCATCCGGCAATATTAGTAGAAATTCATCGCCGCCATATCGCACGACGCAATCGGTGTCGCGCACCGATGGCAAAAGCAGCGCCGCGACTTCCATCAGCACATGCGAACCGACCAGGTGTCCATGCTGATCGTTGATCAACTTGAAATCGTCAAGGTCGAGAAACACCGCCGCAACACTCGAGCTGTAACGACGAGCGCGTTTGATCTCGTTAACCAAAAACTGGCGCAGATAACGCGCATTGTGCAGCCTGGTGAGATCGTCAGTGAGCGATAACCGTTCGGCTTCGGCTATGCGAACGGAATTGGCGAGCGCCGCCGCGATCGAAATCGCCAGCGCCTCGAGCAAAGCCGTTTCGGATCGTGAGAATGAACGCCGGTCGGCGCTACTGCGAATACCTTCCAACACCCCGAGAACTCTCTCGCCGCTGATCAAAGGCACGGCCATGACGCGACCACCACTCTCGCTCCTTCTAACGGCTTTCATCATCGCTGCGGCTTCATGCGTAGCCCTGGTTTCCGCCGGGACAGGTTGTGCTAAACCGTCAAGTAGTTCGTCTCGCCATTCCTCATCAAATGCTAACTCGCCATTTGCAGAGACCACGCCGCCGGCAAGTGGTGCGAACGTCAAATTTTCGTTGGACGCTTGCGAAACCAGGAATATTGTCCAGTGATCTGCGTTAATCAATCGCGCGACTCCGACGAGCGCCGACTGGGCGGCCTCTTTTTGATTCGACGCGAGGTGAAGCGACGCCAGCAACGCGAATGCGGTGCGCAGGTCTTCACCGCGAGCGTGTGTCGGGAGCGAGAACGCACCGCTTTCGGGAATACTCTTGAAGCTATCGGGCAGTTTCAATTCACCAGTGGTCGGAATGTCCTCGACTTGCCTTAACAACGCGGGCAATTGTGCCGGGCTGTCGCCGATCGCACGAAAGCCGAGCCGCCTTAGCTGCGCAGTGGTGGGTGGGGTCGCGCCGCGCCTCAATCGCTCAGTTGGCTCAACGCGGCAAGCAACAACCGGAACTGAAGTCCACTCCGCGGTCGCACGACGAATGACGAGAGCTAGTTCTTCCGCGTTCGAGTCAGCGCGCACTTCGTAAATGACCGCCAGCGGCTGGCACGAGTTAGGATTACCATCAGTCCAGGTCGATGCTGCGGACTTGCGTGTCTCGCGCAAGTCCTCCGTTAGGAACGAAATGTCTGCCGCATTGAGGATTTCAAACAGTTCGGCCGCCGGTTCGGACGGGGCATCAGTTAGTACTATGACGTGCCTGTTCATTCGCGAGCTGCACAGACTTTGGGTCTGCGTTCTCCACTAAACACAGACCGAGATCTGTGCCATTCAAGAGGATTTGCCTGCGGGGCGGTCGATGTGAGGAAAACGCTTCTTAGCTCGATCGGATGAGCGGCAAGCGATATTGGCTACTGTTCCCTTGTGAATCGGAGGCCAAAACGGTTACCTCTCGTGTACTTGGCGGCGCGCTAACCTGAATTTGAAAACTGCCATCACTGGCGGCGGTCGCTTCACGATCCGCGACGCGCAACGTCACGCCGGGCGAACTGATACCGCGAATTATGTAGACATTGCCACCGAGATGAACGGCAGACAGATTGGCTACGGGAACCTCAACTCCATTATTGCCTTGGGTAGTAACGATGAACTTCAACGGCTCGCTCCAGTCACTGGTCTGTCCCGAAGCGGCGGTTGCGCGCACGCGCCAGAAGTAAACGCTGGGACGCAGGTCCCTCACCTCAAACTGTGTTACCGTCAATTGATCGCGCTCGATCACTTTTCCTGAGGGAACAAAGAAGGGCGAGGTTGCAACTTCGACGCGGTAGTACGAAACCATGCCTGACTGAGGTTTTTGCCAACGCAGCACCACGCTCGCGGAAGCGTTGCTGCTCGCCGGAATCTTTTCAAGATCGCGTGGCTGCACGGGTTGCGGCACGTCCAACAAGCGCTGGGGCTTCGACAGGGTTCCGGATTGATTGACGGCAACATACTCACCGCCTTGCACTGACAGGTGTTCGCCGGCCCTGTTCGAGCTGTCGACTCTGCCGCTGTTGACGCGAATCTCTTCAGTACCTTCCGGATTGACGCCAAAGCTCGCTTGGGTTTGTCCGGTAATTTGGTTCTTCGTCTTCGGCGTCTCGATCACGTTTTTGTTGTCTTCGCTCTGCTGTTCTGTGCGCACCAGCATCTGGCCGCTATCGACCACGACATGAACGTTCGAGCGCTTGCCGTCTTCGGCGCTGGCATTATCGCGAATAATAATAGTGCTGTTGGGCCGAACGACGACCGTCGAACCGTCCGCCATGCCGATGCGGGCGCGACCATCTGCTTGCGTTTGCACTGTGTCGCCCGGATATAACTGAATTTCATTGTTCGCGAAGACTACCTGGCGGGTCGCGGCGCGAACCACCCGCACGTCGCCTTCGAAAGACATAAATCGCGCGCCCGCGGGTGAATCGGCTCGCGCGGCAATGCTCTTGAGCGGGTTGCCGTACTTCCAGACATATAGACTCGCCCCGCCCACGATCGCCGATAGTCCGAGCACCATCGCCGTAGTATATACAGCGCGCTTCTGAATTACCCACCACTCAAAATCGAAATGGCTCTCCTTACTTACCATGGTCTTTGTTCGGAAATGTGAAGCACGGGCACGGAAAAGCGGCCAACCAAGCCAAACACAGATTAACACAACCCTGCAAGCGCGTTCAAGACACTTAGTATTCCAAAGAAGAAGAGCCTCATCTGACGTAAATCGGATTTGACAGAATCCACGGCTTGCCCTTGGCCGGCGCGGGCAGGGAATCCAGATATGCTTCGACGCGATAAGCGCCTTTGGAGTTAATGGGAAACTCGACTTTCGAACCGGATTTTTCATCGATCGCGCTTCCGTCTCGGTAAAGGACGATGCGGCTGATGAGTGGGGTGCTTACCATCACACGCAAGCCGTCCACGAACCCGATTTCGTCTCCCATGATTCGTCGCTCCGGACTTGTAACCTGGAAGATAAAGCCCTTGGCGTCGCCAAAAAGATCGAATGACACGTAGCAATGGCCATTCGCAATTGCTTCAAGCAACGACACGCGCGTGAGTCCGCTGTCTTTCTTGATCAGCGCGTGCGTACGCACGACCTGGAAACTTCGTTCATAAGGATCGAGTTTGACGCCCAGCCACTGTTTGCCGGAAGCATCGTGCACACTCAGTCCAATATTTGAATGCGCATCGTTGCCGGCGGTGGCTACCAATCTGTGATTGCTGTTGCTGATTGCGTCGTCCCATCGCTTCAGATTTTCTGCCGGCCGCGCGAAAAAGTTGGCAAACATCAAATCCGGATAGCGCCCGTAAGACCAAAGCCCATCAAAGAACAACGCGATTCGGTTTGGGTCGCGCGCGTTTGTGAATAGATTGTAGACCTCGACTCCATCGACAGAAGTTGATGGCCAGGTTTGAGAATCAGTTGGATAAGCTGCGATCGACACACCGCCAGCAGCTTTCTGTCTATCAACGACCTCTCGCGTTGATTTCGCGCTTATTAAAGCTGCCTCGGCGGAGCCGGGAATCAATAGCAAGCGATCGCCATCAGCAGTTGTGACTTCATTGCCATTCACGAACAGCACGTCGGCATGTGTTCCATTCAAGGTCATCGCGGAGGTATCAAAGTCCGCCTGCGGATGCTCGGTAATGATCACGAAATCGAGTTGATTAATCTTCGCGGCTGAAATCAATTCCGCGAAGTTGCCCGTGCTATGCCCGCCGAGCGAAGAATGAACGTGAATGACACCTTGGTAATCGATGTACTCATTTTCGGTGGGCTGAACCGATCGTTGGGAAGCGAGTTGTTCAATTGAATTGTGAAGGCGGCTAAGGCGGTAACGGCGATACGCAAAAGGAATTTGCGAGAGAACCACCAGTCCCAACGTCACCAATAGAATCTTGCGCTTCATTGAATCGAGATCGGGGAGGAGCAAACCCTTCAGCGCGGCTCGTCCACTCTGGGCAAAGGCTCCAAAGTGCGCGTTGTCTGCTCAGTCACGCTCGGCATCGAGTCGGCTGCCTCGTGAAGTGCGCGCGCCGGTGGCGAAGGTAAACTATTGGTTCTCAAATTCTCCGGTTGAGGCAGCGAATAGAGTTCCTTACCAGTCTTGTTCAATCTCGTCAAGCGCCATATTAAGACACCCTCAACCACGAGCCACGCCACGAAACTCAGGATGACGAAGGCGCTGCCCAACCTGGTATCGATTCCGTGATCGCTCATCAAAACCAGAGTCCCGAGACTCATTCCCAGAAGCGTGATGGTGGTTCCCACGATGACCCACACCAACGTGTCGATAGATGTTCCTGCCTTTTCGCCTTCACGAATCCTTAAGGCGCCTAGGTTTGCTCCGCAGTTCTGACAATAACTTAGCAGTTGGTCGCATCGAGTTCCGCAGGCAGGACAATACATCTTATTTGACCTCCAATCGGGTTACGAATCTTCAGGCGCCCGAGTTCGTCAATCTTCGAAATCAACCGACGCCACGATGTCGCTAATGTTGCGGCCAAATTCAGCGACCTTCACATGGTCGGGATGAAGGGTGTAAGCATCCAGAACCGCGCGATCGCGAAAGACTCCCACCAGCCCGGTATCGAACGAGCGCGAAAGATGCAGGGTATCGAAGCCCACTGATAGGTTTTCAATCCCTGGCACAATCGAACGCAACGAGCGGAGCCGGTCAACATGATCTTCGCGCGTCGTTTGCGGAACATCCGCCCGATACTTCCAGACAACGATGTGCGTCAACATTTGCTTACCTCTCTTTACTTCAGAAATTTATCGAACCACGCCAGCGTTCGCTCAAGCGCATCGACGCGATGCTTGGGCTCGCGCAGGCCATGGCCTTCGCGCGGATAACGAACGAAGACAGTTTCGACGCCACGACGACGCAGCGCCATGTACATCTCCTCAGCTTGCGTTATGTGCACGTCGTTATCCTGTTCGCCGTGGATGAAAAGCGTGGGCGTCAGTGCCTGCTTCACGTAACGCAGGGGCGACCATTGCCACAGCAGCTCGTAATTGTCCCAGGGAAAGCCACCAAACTCTGCATGAATCAAGTCCTGATAAAGCGAAGTCGAATAGAAACTGATCAGATTGCTGACGCTTGCGACTGACACCGCCGCCTTGAAGCGCGGGGTCTGTGTAATGATCCAGTTCGTCATGAAACCGCCATAGCTGCCGCCGGTAACTCCTAAACGGTCGCGATCGATCCACGAATAGCGGCGCAGCGCCTCGTCAACCCCGGCCATCAAATCTCGGTAATCGCCGCCGCCCCATTCGTTCAGCGTGCCGTCAGAGAACTTCTGTCCGTAGCCGCTTGAACCACGTGGGTTGAGATAAAGGACTGCGTAGTCTTGCGCCGCATAAACCTGAAAAGCTGGATTGAAAGCATAGCCATACATCCCATGTGGCCCGCCATGAATGCTGAGAATCATTGGGTACTTCCGATCCTCGCGCCAACCTAATGGTTTCATCAACCAACCTTGAATCTCTGCACCATCTAAACTCTTGAATCGAAACTCTTCAGGCTCGATTAAGCTTGCCGACCTCCGGAAAGTCTCGTTGTGCGTCGTGACGCGCCTTAGAATATTTCCTCTGCCAATCCATAATTCGGCTGGATGCAAAGGATCGCTGAGTACCGTGGCGGTCAAACCCATTCGCATCGGAATTCGATTTTGGCCGGACACAAACTCGCCGGTGTCCAAATTATTGGAAATGCTGAACGAGGTGACCTGAATGCGATGATCGACGATGAGGGGAGCGGCAGAATCAAGCGAGCCTCTGAACTCAGGAAAGGTGCTGCTGCCTGCGATTCGGTCCGTGGCGCCAAAGACGGCTTGAACCTTGCCCTGGTCTACAGTGACTTCGTAGACCAGACTCTGTCCGCGGTCGTTCGCCGAAAAGTAGATTGCTCCACTATCGGATCTCCATCGCGGCGCCCGCGCGCGCCGGTCCAAATCCGCCGTCAGTTCGCGTCGACTATCTCCACTTGCCGACGTAATCCAAACGTGAGCGTCTTCCGCGATGCTATCGATCGTTGTGATGTCGCGCCTGGTGGCGGTGTAAGCGATCCATTTCCCATCCGGCGACCACGCCGGTTCGTATTCGCAGCCCGGTGTTTGCGTAATCTGACGGACCTGGGCTTGCAGATTGACGGCGAAGATATCGGAGTTGTTATTCGCGTCAGGATCGGTTTCGTGATTTGAGAGAAACGCAATCTCGTCGCCGCGTGGGCTGAAGCTGAGCGCATGATCGTAATAAGAACCTGAAGTCAATTGACGGGGCTCGTTGTCCGTCTTATCAGCGTTGACGATCCAGATGTGCGTGCGCAGACGGTCGGCGAGAGCCGTGCGAGATTTGTATTGAAGGCGATCGATAACCCGCGGATCGTCGCTCCTGCTCGAGTTGCCAATGAAGTCCTGGTCAGGCTCCTCGCTCGCCGAGACGTAGGCAATCATTTTCGAATCAGGCGACCACCCGAACCGCTCGCCGGCATAAGTAATGAAGAAATTTGTCTCACGCACGCTCGCCACAAATCGTGGCAAACGCCCTGCGAGGTCCGTTACCCAAATGCCGTGTCGCTCTTCGTGGGTGGAAACGAAGGCGATGCTTTTGCCATCAGGCGACCAACGCGGATTCGCGCCGTTCCAGCCAGAGGGTAGTAATGGCCGTCCAGGTGTTATCGGAGTTTCCGGACTGCGCCGCTGCTCGAGTGGGCGACCGCTTGGCGGAATCCTGAAAAATCTTTCACCTGGCCGAACCAGCCACAGCGTGCTGACTGTCTGGTTGCCGTCAGTGGTCGATACGGTGTAGACGACCCATTCACCATCGGGCGAAACTTCGGCATCGCTGAGAGAAGCGACCCGAAGGATGTCGGCGGGCATCATCGCGCGGCGCGCTTGAGCAGGCGCCACTGCGAACAACAAGAGGATAAGCGCAAGCGCAAAAAGTGACTTCAGCATTAGGTTCATACTCTCAAAGGATCAACGAAGCCGGGTTAATTGCTCATTCAGTAATTCCCAAGCCTGCCGCACGTGGCGTTCGGTAGTGCGAATGTTTCCAATTGAAAGGCGTAGCGTGAGTCTGTCGTTAAGCTTCGTGTGCGACAGAAGTGCTTTGCCGGTGGCGTTGACGCCGTGCATGATTGCTTCGTTGAGTGCGTCCAATCGCTTCGCTTGAACTTCTTCGGTTTCACCCTTAAATTTCGGGCGCGCTCGAAAACAAATCAAGGCAAAGGGCACGGGCGCCATCAGCTCCCAATCGGGTGATTCTTCGATCCAGGACGCGAATAGTCTTGCCAGACGGCAATGCTCGCGAATCCTTGCGGCCAGTCCTTCATGACCGAAGTAGCGAATGATCATCCAAAGCTTCAGGGCGCGAAAACGACGGCCGAGCTGTACACCATAATCAGAGCCGCTGCGCACTTTTTCCTGTTCTGGGGTGCGCAAATATTCAGGCACTAGAGAGAAGGCGCGTCGCAGCAAATCCATATGCCGGCAGTAAAGTACGGAAAGATCGAATGGAGTAAACAGCCACTTGTGAGGGTTTAGCACCAGCGAATCCGCGCGGTCGCAACCGTCAAGAATCTGACGCAATTCAGGAACGATGGCGGCTGAGCCCGCATAAGCTGCGTCGACGTGCAGCCACATCGCGTGTTTTTCGCAAATCTCAACAATCGCCGGCACCGGATCGACGCTGGAAGTCGATGTTGTGCCCACTGTCGCCACCACACAGAAAGGGAGCATTCCATTGCGCTTGTCTTCATCGATTGCTTCCGCGAGTGCCCTCGGATCCAGGCGGAATTCACTATCGGCAGGAATCTTTCGCAGCGCGCGCTGTCCCAAACCAAGCGTGATGATTCCTTTGTCGATCGAAGAGTGCGCTTGCTCTGAGGCGTAGACGCGCAGCAGAGGCAAATCGCTTCTGCCACTCATGCCTTCTTCGCGAATGCGCAGGTCGACACCCTCACGCGCGGCGGCGATTGCATGCAGGCTGGAAACTGAAGCGGTATCGTAAATGAAGCCGCTCATCCCCGCGTCCAATCCAATCATCTGTCGCAGCCAATCGAGCACGACTTCTTCCAGTTCCGTCGCCGCCGGCGAAGTGCGCCATAACATCGACTTCGCGTCGAACGCTGCGCTTAGCAATTCACCAAAAATTCCTGGCGCCGAAGTGGAGGTGGCAAAGTAAGCGAAGAATGAAGGATGGCTCCAATGGGTTAGCGCGGGAACGATCAGG
>WNGH01002806.1_pt1 | contig 16577 bp, 16 predicted proteins | sample 5400631 | NCBI WGS metagenome assembly WNGH01 (sample SAMN13153373, study PRJNA577476) | soil metagenome | isolation source: 115 cm soil or saprolite under Garry oak tree replicate 1 | place: USA:California | collected 2016-06-15
GCGATTCCGCTCGCTCCCGAGGACATTCTCCTTCGCCAGGAGACCATCGAACGGGTCAGGGAAGGTATCCGCCGCTTGCCGACCCTCATGCGGGAAGTCGTGGAGCTGCGAGACATCGAGGGGCTGTCCTACCGCACCATCTCCACGATCATCGACCGGCCCATCGGTACCGTCATGTCCCGACTTTACAGAGGACGCAACCTGCTCCGGACCTACCTCGTCGATCCTCGACGCCAGGACGGTCACGCGACACGGGGGACGCCATGAACTGCGACACGATGAAGTCCCAGGTTTTTCCGTACGTGGACGGGGAGCTTCCTGCGGCGCTTCGGGACGAGATGGAGGCTCATTTTGCCGAGTGCGATTCGTGCCGGCACGTCGTCGAGCAGGAGCTCGCCTTCCGCGACGCCTACGTCGTTCGACTGCGGCCCGATCCCACGCCACCGCACCTGCGGGACCGGATCAACCATTTCCTCACCGGCCTCGTCGAGCAGCGCGCACGCACGCGGCGTCGCTGGTACAAACCGTGGCTGTTCATCACGTCGGCGATCATGTTGCTGGCCATCGGTGTCGTCGGCGGAATGCAGCTCGCCGCCGTCCTCGAGCGAGGCAACACGCTGGACGAGGTGGTCGAGGCGTCGCTGGACCAGCATCAAAAGCTGGGGCGCGGTCAGCTTCCGCCCGACATCGTCGGTCTGTCTCCTCGGGCCGCCGAAGACTGGTTCCGGAAGCGCGTGGACTTCAAAGTCAGCTTGCCGGACATGAAGAAGCCCAATCTCGCCCTGGTCGGCGCGCGTATCTCGCGGCTGGCGAACGCTGAAGTCGCCGCGATCGACTACAAGCTCGATCACGACCACGTGTCGCTCTTCATCATGCCGGGGGAGGCGTACAACCAGCTCGGCCTGAGCGAGAAGCCGAGGTTCAAGGTCACGAAGCGTCGCGGCTTCGACGTGGTGATCTGGCGTCACCAGTCGACCGGCTACACGCTCGTTTCGGAGATCGGTGTGCGGGCCTGCCACGTGTGCCACGCACCCAACGCGACGTTCGAGGGGGCGTCACTCGAATCGTTCCTTCGTCTGTAGGCCCACTCCAGCAGAGGAACGAGGCGGTTAGAGGTCGGTCAAGTCGAGGACCAGGGCGGCGTGGTCGCTGAGGACGTCACGGCGTCTTCGGCGTGCCGCGCCGCCCCAGACGTACGCGGCGTCCTTGAGGCGCGCGAGCAACGGGGCGTTGACGAACGCCTGGTCGATACGGAAGCCGTTCCGTCCGTTCGGCGAGTACCACGTGTAGGCCCGGGTGTCGGCGCGGAGGTGGCGAAACGCGTCGAGCCACCCGCATTCCGCGAGCGCGTCGATCCAGCCTTCCTCACGCCGATTGAACGAGGGCACCTCTTCGTCGATGCCGCGCCGGCCGGAGTTCGTGTCGCCAACGAGCAGGGCCGGACCCAGCTGCCACCGGTGGGCGCACCTCAGCACGGCGTCGAGGAACGGGTACTTTCGTCCGCTCACTCGATTCGGCACGTGCATGACGCCGAGCACGAACGGGAGCGGCCCGGCAACCTCGACGACGATCCAGCGGCCCGGCTCCCCGGGACCGCCCCCGAGACGCACCCGGCGCAAGGGCCAGCGCGCGGCGACGAGCAGGGCGTTGCTGGCGGGCCGGCGCGGGTGCGCCGTCGTGAGCTGGTAGTGAAGGCCCGTCGCGGCCAGCGCGGTCATCAGCCCGCGACCGGGTGGCGTGATCCTGAACTCCGACAGGCCGACGACGTCCGCCCCCCAGCGCTCGATCTGCCGACCGATCGCGCCGACGCGCCGCCCGCCGCCGGCCCGGATGTTCCACGCCACGATCCGCATCAGCGAGAACCGCTGAACTGGAGGTCGGCCAGCGACGACGGTGGCGGCAGAGGCGCGTCGGCCCGCAGCAGCGCCTCGATGTAGTCGTACAGAATGAGCACCAGCGGGTCAGCGTTGACGGAGTGAAACCACAGCGCGTGACCGTCGAACAGGAGCAGCACCACGTTGGCCAGCGCGCACGGGCCGAGGCAGCCCCCGATCGTCAGATGAACGACATCGCGGAGTCGGCGCCGCTCCCATTCGTCGTGGTAGAGCTGCGTCGAGACGGACGGAAATCCGCCGTCGGTGCGGCCGCAGCAGCAGCCGGTCGCGCAGACGAAGAGCTGGCCGCGAAACCGTGCGACGTTGACGACACGCCCGTCGGGCCGCGTGATCCGGGTGCGATGTCGCTCTCCGGGAGCCGCCGCATCCATTCAGTCCAGCGTCACGAAGATGCAGTGGCGCAGCGCGCCGTCGAGGGCCTTGGAGAGATGGCCCTTGCCCCAGGTGTCCTCGACGAGGATCACCTCACCGGCGCCGATGCGCCGCGCCTCGCCGTCGCTGGCCGTGATCTGCACGCCGGCGTCCAGGTTGATGATGTACTGGCGCCGGGGCGCGGGATGCCAGTCGAGGTCGTAGTCGGGCGCGACCTGACGGAAGATGATGCCGCTGGCCGGCAGGCGCGCGGACATTCGCCCGGCTCTCGATTGTTCTTTGAACTCGATCTCGACGTCCTGCCAGTGTGACTCACCCTTTTCGTCCGCATAGAGCCGGTGGATTTTCATCGTGGCCTCCCTTCGTTGGCCGCTGATGGTAACAGACCTCCGAATTCCTTGACGCGCGTCCCTGGAGCGATGTGCCGTGGAGGTCGAGGAGCTCTACTGGCGGCGGCGCGACGGGACGGACGTCTGGCTAGGCGTCAACCTCTGCCTGCGCGACGACGGAGTGTTCGAGGGAATCCTCGTCGACGTGTCGGACGGAAAGCCGTGGCCCTCCTCAATCCTCCTGGCGATCGACCAGCTTCACGTTGGCCCGGCGCAGCCGAAGGATCAGCACTCGAATCAGCCCCGGCAGCAACTTGCCCACGAGCGCGGGGTGGACCCGCACGACCTCGTCGTACGCGCTGCGCGTGACGACGAGCAGCGCCGTGTCCTTGGACGCGATGGCCGTGGCCGAGCGCGTCTGGCCGTCGAGGAACGCCATCTCGCCGAGGAGATTTCCCGGCCCGATCGTGGCCAGGACGCGGTCGCGTTGCGCGGCGTCGAGCTTGCGGATCTCGACTTCCCCGGACACGACGAGGGCCATCCAGCTTCCCGGCGTCGCCTCGTGGAAGATCATCGTGCCGGCGGCGACCCGGAACAGTTCCGTGTAGCTGGCCAGCGCTTCGAGATCGGACCGGCTGAGATCGTGCGAGCGCAGTGATGGGTAGCTGCGCGACAGGAGCGCCGCCCGTTCTTGGACCGGGCACTCCACGTGCTGCAGCGAGCGATTCCCCAGTTGTGTCCGCGAGATCGCGTGCATGGCTCTCCAGGTCAATCGGCACGTTCGACAACCCGTCCGGAGGCCTAGCTCGAACGGCCCAGTCGGAAGAATTGACAGTTCTGATGCGCCGGGTGACCGGGCCTCGTGCAACGCCGCGAAAGGCGAGGTCATACCAGCGTGGCATGGCGGCTGCTCTTCCACCCAGGGACCGCTCGTCCTGGGAGGGGCTCGGCCATGTTCGATCAGGAGATTGTCTTCACGACGGGACGAGCCGCGTTCTTCGCGCTCAACGGGATCGTGGTCCTGCTGATCGCCGTCTACGTCGCCGCCCGCTGGCGCTAGAGAACGTTCACCCTCACGCTCGGCAGCGACGTCGGTGACGGCGAACGTGCAATAATCGAACGATGACGACTCGAGCACGCCTCGTTCGCTCAGCCCTCGTGGTCCTCGCCCTGGCGTTGACGCTTGGTGCAGCCGCGCCCGTTGCCGCGGAGGATCCGATCACGCGTGATCAAGCGGAGCGGCTCATTCAGGAGATCCGCCAGCTTCGCGAAGTGCTCCAGCAGTTGCGCGCTCCCCAGCCAGCGGCCGCGGCGCCTCAGCGGCCGGCCGACGAGAAGGTGAAGGTCGACTTGCGCGGCACTCACGTGATGGGCCGCAACGACGCGCCCGTCACGATGGTGGAGTTCACCGACCTCGAGTGTCCCTTCTGCCGCACGTTCCACACCGGGACGTTCGAGCAGATCAAGCGCGACTTCATCGACACCGGCAAGGTGCGCTTCGTGAGCCGCGACTTCCCGCTCGACTTTCACGCCAACGCCCGGCCGGCGGCGCTGGCCGTCCGCTGCGCGGGCGAGCAGGGCAAGTTCTGGGAGATGAGGCACGGCGTCACCGTCAACGGAAACGCGCTCAGCCGCGACACGTACTTCGCCCTGGCCCGAGACCTCGGCCTGGACATGCAAGGCTTCGGCGCCTGCTTCGGGAACGAGAAGTACAAGGCCGCGGTCGATCAGGACATCGCCGCCGCCGTGGCCGCCGGCGTCAGCGGGACTCCGACGTTCGTGGTCGGCCCGACGGCGCCCGATGGCGTAGAAGGCCAGCGGATCGTCGGCGCCGTGCCTTACGCGGTGTTCGAGAGCCGGATCAAGGAACTGCTGGCGGCCCCGAAGCCCTAGCCGAGCCGAGTAGCTCCACCCGATCCGGCACACGCGGCCGTCAAGAAAGTGGAACTCGACCGTTCGGTGCAGGCGGTTACGGACGCAAAGGTCGCCCTACGCCTCTGTGACACGGCCCGCCACGCTCTGGGGCCTGCGGACCAAGCCTGAACGCGCGCACGAACTCGAGCAGGCGAGGGTCGCTGGCAGAGTCCAGGTACATCTGATGACCCCACGCCGAGGCCACGAGCGGAGACGGTAGGCCGCCGAACGGACTCACGAGAATGTACGGCTGACTGCGCGCCAGCTCCCGCAAGCGGGCGATCTGCGCATGCTCCAGCCCCGGTTGGTAGGTGATCCAGACGGCCCCATGCTCGAGAGAGTGCACAGCGTTCTCGCTGGCGATCGGAGTGTCGTAGAACCCGCAGTTCTGCCAGAGAGGGGCATGAGGGCCGCCGACCGGCGGGATCTGCTCGTACGCGACGGGCGAATCGACGTGCAAGCGTTCAGCGACCTTGAATGCCTTGACCTCGGGCAGCCCGGGTTTCCCGAACGGCAGATCCGGAGCCCACATGAGGATGATGAGGCCGACGGCGCCCGCCACTGTGAGAGCCCCGGCCATTGTCCGCATCGGCGTCGGTCGGCTCCAGTTCCAGAGGGCGCGAAGGGGGGGCCGGCTGAGTGTGTACATCACGTACACGGTCGCCAGCATCGACAGCGCCAGTAAGACGGCCTGCGATCCGATCGCCGCCATCATGACGATGTCGCCCGAGCTCAGGGCGGTCGCGAAGACTCGTTCCTGGTAGAGCAACGAATCGAGGGTGGTCGTGAAGAAGCGCGGGACGCCCCGGAATATGAGCAGGCCGAAGACGGCGAGCACTGGGATCGTGAGGGCGACGTAGACGGCGAAGATGACCTTCACCCAGGGACGTAGCCGGGACACGGGGCCGGGTGGGCGTCGCGCGGCGGGCACGAGGCTCCGCAGGAACGGCGCCACATGGGAGAACAGGTCCGGAATCCCGGTGAGATCGGCGAGCGCCCAGTAGCCGTCAGCCCGCACGAAGGGAACAAACTGATACACGACGTCCGCCGTGATCACGAGCACGACGGGCAGCAGGACCTCGCGCCCTGAGAGGAAATACAGGGCGATGACGAGGAGGCCGAATATCAGATGAAAGTAGGCCCCGCCGAGGTCGGTTCTCAAGCGCGCCCAGCGTCCGAGCCGGTAGGCGTCCGTCACATCGGTATAGAACGTGGGGTAGACGAGATACAGTCCCACTCCGATGCCGCGGACGCGCCCTCCGCCGTGACGGAGGGCGGCGGCGTGCCCCAATTCGTGGAAGATCGCGGCCAGCACCGTCATCGCCAGGGTGAGGAGGAGTCCACCCGGTGTGTACAGGGCGGCGCGAACGGACTCGGTGATCCCGTGGACGAGATAGAACCAGCCATACGCGACCGTGCTCAGGAGCAGGAGAGGAACCATCAGTGGTGGTGCGTAGAGGATGTGGAGAAGCGACGTCACCGGCTCGAGAACACGGGGACCGGCCAGATTCCGGCGCAAGCTGAGTTGCAGTGGCGAGCGGCCCTGACGGTCCGAGCCTGACGTAACCGAGACCGGGGCCGAGGCCAGCAGACCGAGAGGAAGAAGCTTCGTCCGGAGCATTCGACTGACGTGCTCGGGACCGACCGTCCACTCCGTTTTTCCCGTCAGGTTGACGGCGATCTCGTCGAGCGTGCGCTCGCCGTCGATCTCCTGGAGGAGGTCGTACAGGAGCCCGGTGACCTGAAGGAATCGGTTTCCTTGCCGGACGAGCCACTGCTGATCGGTGAATCCCGTCTCCGGCATGGGTCCGATGAGCTCGACATCGGGCGCCAGCGCCGGCCGCTCGGGAACCTGCTCGGCGTCGAGCCCGCGGCCCCGACTCTCCTTGGAAATGGTCATCTCATCACGTCTGAGCATCGCTCTCTTCCCATTCCGGTGCGGAGCGACCGCGGACCACGAGGTCCGCGATCGCTCCGGTCCCGGCGAGGCTCTACCGCGCCGTGACTACTGCGAGACCTGACACGAGAAGAGGCTTGTCCCGAGGACCGTCACGTTGATGACCTGTGCGCAGATCTGGGCGGCGACGTTGATGTCCTCCACCCGGATCTTGATGTCGCCGATGCAGAGCGCCAGGCAGTTGATGACGACGAGGGCGGGTGTTTCACGGGGAGGAAGCTCGAGGGCCGTCAGCGTGTCGATCTCGTCGGTCATGAGGCTCTTCTTCTCAATCATCAGCTGGTCTCCATTCTTGTCTGAGTCTGCGTCAAGTCGCCCCGCGGCAGGGGCGAGCCTCTGTTTCAACTCGCCTGCGGCTTTGATCACCCCCTTTCGGAGGGGAAGGTTCTCGGTTGGCGGTAAAAGTCGGGGTCTCGCGATACCAGCACGGTCTTCTCCGTTTTCATGTACGCCACGAGGTCTTCCAGAGGGGTCTAGAGGTCTCGCGCGCCGCGCTCAGCGAGGTCCGCGGCGCTGGGCGGCAGTTGGAGCACCATCGCGTGCGCCGCGGGGCTGTAGCGCTCGCAAACGGAGTCGAACGTGTTCATGACGAAGGTGCCGCGAACCGAACGCGTCTGCAACGCGCCCTCCTTGTCCAGGTGCCGCAATTCTTGCGTGGAAGGCCCGTCGCGCAACTGGGGGAAAGACCTCAAATTCGGCAGGGGAAACTCTAGAGACGCACGGCGGTCGAGATGTTTGAGCTGGAGAAGACGGACGTAGCGGGACCTGTTCGGTCTCCTGTTGCAGCCGCAGGGTGCGGCGAGGGTTGGCAAGTTGCGTGCAACTCAGCAAGCTACGTGCAAGTGGGGTGCGCAGCCGACCAAGCGCCGCGAGAATTGGCGATGACGGTCAGAACGTCGTGACGCTGCGGGCGACCTCGGTACGCTCTAGGGCTGCGTCGCCCTCGTTGATCTGGCCGAGCGGATGGCGCAGTGATGGAATGGTGATCGCGATGATCGTCGTCGACGTATTCGCCACGTCGCCGTGATGACGGCGGCTGTCCAGGCTGGCGTTGACGTCTCTAGGTCGACGTTTCTAGAAGGACAGCGTCGTCGGACGCAGCCCGAGCGGTAAGGCGATCTTGTAGTACGAGGCGAGGAAGCCCTCCCACCACTCGCGGCGCTCGCCGCCCTTGGCGACCTCCACGAACAGGCGAAGGCTCTCGTCCTGCCAGCGCTGGATCACGTCGAGGTTGCCGGGATCGTCTTCGATCAGCGCTTTGACCAGGGCGCGTGCGTAGCTGATGTGGCGGGTCTCGTCGCGGACGCGCGCCCGGTGATTGACGGCGGAGAGCAGGTCACCACGCGCCTCCGCACCGTCGGCAAGGACGGCGAACGTGCCGGGGCCGGCCGCGCCTTCGGCGACGAAGTTGGCCTTGACGATGATCTCGATCGGATCCTCGAGCTCGAGCACATGCCGGAAGAACCGGCACGTCGTTCCCGGTTGCTCCCAGGCGGGTTGCCAGTCGCGCTCCGGAATGCCCGCCCGCTCGAACACTTCGCGATCCATCTCGAGGTGACGCTGCTCGTCGGTGAGCTGGAACAGGCAGCACGTCTTGAGCTCCTCGAACGGCGCGTTGGCCGCCGCCGTGGCGATGTACCGCGTCGCTGACTGCTCCGGGAAGTAGTTGTTGGCGAATTGCTCGATGGCCCGCTCGAGGTAGCGCGGGTTGACGCTCTTGAAGTCCAGCGCGTCCTGGGGAATCGTCGCCCGCTCGGCGAGATATCGCTCGCGCTCCCGGGTCTGCAGCGCGATGTAGCGCTCCCAGGTCAGGTTCGCGGGATCCTTGAAACGGCCGGGGCCCTTGAGCACGATCGGCGCGTGTGGCATGGCTCCGTTACGGTAGGCCGCTCGAGTGATCCTGTCAACGCCGCGATCGGGGAAGGCGAGTAATATAAGGCCCCATGTCCGAGCCATTCCGCATCGGCTTCCATCTCACGCCGTTCTGGAGCCCGACCGACCGCCATCCGACGCAGATCATCGACGAGGCGATCCAGGTCGTCGCGGCCGCGTCGCGAATGGGTTACGCCTGGGTGTCGATCGGCCAGCATCTGCTGTCGCATCCGACCGTGTGGCCCCAGCCGTTTCCGATGCTGGCCCGGATGGCGCCGGAAACGGGGCGGATGCGACTCAAGACCTCGGTGCTCCTGCTGCCGATCGTGAATGCGGTCGAGGCGGCCGAGAACATCGCGACGCTCGACCACATCTGCCACGGGCGACTCGACGTCGGCGTCTCCATCGGCTACCGGGAGAAAGAGCTCGAGACGGTCGGGCTCCGCCGTCAGGACCGTGTGCCGAAGCTGGAGGAATCGCTGGCGCTGATGAAGCGGCTGTGGGCCGGCGACGAGGTGAGCTTCGCAGGCAGCTACACCCGGGTGACGGCCGGCCGCATGGGATTCCGGCCCTACCAGGAACCGCATCCGCCTCTCGAGATGGGAGCTCAGAGCGTCGGCGCGACCCGGCGCGCGGCGCGCCTCACCGACGGAGTGTTCTTCGGCCCCCAGATCTCCTGGGACTCGGTGGCCAAGCTCGCGCTCGTCTTCCGGGAAGCGCGCCAGGAGGCGAGCCAGGCCCCGGGGACGATCGGCGCCTCGCGCGCGCTCATCGTCGGCGCGAATCGCCAGGCGGCGGCGACTGCGGCCCGTGCCTACCTCGAGAAGACGTTCGCCATGTACCGTGCCTGGGAGATGCAGGAATCGACGATGATGGAGCTCCAGCTCGGCTTCGACGCGCCGCTCGAGAGCTGGACGGTCTGCGGCTCGCCGGCCGAGTGTGTCGAGACGATCGGGCAAGGCCGGGCGATGGGCCTGAATCGCCTCGGCTTCACGATCTACAGCCTGCCGCGCGAGGTGAAGGCGCGCATCGACTACCTCCAGATGATCGCTGAGGAGATCCTGCGCCCGGCCGGCGCGCTCGCCACGTGACCCCCGCCGTCCGCTCCTGCCTCATTCACAACATCGGCACGTTCGTCACCGGCGACCACGTCCGGCCCGTGCGGGCCGCCGACTCCATCTATATAGAGGACGGGCTGATCCGCGAGGTCGGCTCCGGGATCGGCCGCGCCGCCGACGTCGTGATCGACGCCGGCGGGATCACCGCGATGCCGGGCCTCATCGACTCGCACTCCCATCCGACGATCGGCGAGTTCACGCCGGCCCAGAACGCGCAATCGTGGGTCACCCACTACATGCACGGTGGGGTCACCGCGCTGATCTCGGCTGGTGAGCTGCACATGCCGGGCTTGCCCACGCCGCCCGACGCGCGCACCGCCATGGCGCTCGCCCACCTCGCCAAGCGTTGCTGGGACAACCTCCGGCCCTCGGGCGTGAAGGTCTACGCCGGCACGCTGCTGCTGGTTCCCGGGCTCACCGAGGACGATTTCGTCGCGCTTCACGCCGTCGGAAGCCGGCTCGTCAAGTTCATCTTTTACGACTACGGCCTCCTGCCCAACGGCGAGGCCGAGCGCTACGTCACCTGGTCACGCGCGCGAGGGATCAAGGTCAAGATCCACTCGGGCGGCGTCTCGCGCTCCGGGGTGAGCCAGGTCGCCGGCATCGACATCGTGAAACGCATCCAGCCCGATATCGTGGGTCACGCCACCGGCGGCCCGATTCCGATGGCGGAGAAAGAAGTCGAGCGCCTCGTCGCCGAGACCGGGTGCGCGCTCGAGATCTGTAGCTCGGGGAATCCGCGCATGGTCCTCAAGCTCATGCGGGCCGTGGGCACGAGCGACGCGTTCGATCGCGTGCTGATCGGCACCGACACGCCGGGCGGCACCGGCGTGATCCCGCGCGGGATGCTGCGCGAGATCGCGTATCTCTCGTCGGTCGCCGACGTACCACCCGAGATCGCGATCGCAATGGCGACCGGCAACGTCGCCCGCGCGCATGGCCTTCCGCAGGGAGTCCTGGAGGTCGGGCGGCCGGCCGACATCGTGCTGCTCGACCGGATCAAGGGCTCGGTCGCCAGTGACGCGCTCGATTCGCTCGCCAAGGGCGACCTCCCGGGAATCTCAGTCGTCCTGATCGACGGCGAGCTGCGCGTCGCCGGCCGCAGCCAGCAGACGCCGCCACCGGAGCGCCAGGTGACGATCACTGGACACCACGCGTGAGCCGCCTCACCTTCGGGGCCGGACTCTTTCCCACTGACCCGCTCCCGGCGATGGTGAGCCTCGCGAAAGTCTCCGAGTCGCTCGGCTTCACCCACGCCTGGGTCGGAGACTCTCACCTCATCTGGCGCGAAGCCTACGTGACCCTCGCCGCGGCCGCGGTCGGCACGTCGCGACTCGTGCTGGGGACCGGTGTGACCAACGTGCTCACGCGCGATCCATCGGTCGTCGCCAGCACGTTCTCCACGCTGCAGGAGGCGTTTCCTCGCCGGGTGATCCTCGGACTCGGGCTCGGTGACAGCGCCGTCGAGACGATGGGCAAGAAGCCCGCGCGCCTGGCCGAGTTCGAGCTGGCCGTCCGCCGCATGCGCGACTTGATGACCGGCCGTGAGGTCGCGATCGACACGGGTACGATTCACCTGAAGCACGGGGCGCGTGACCGCGTGCCGATCTACTTCGCGGCCAGCGGACCAAAGATGCTCGAGCTGGCCGGGCGAATCGCCGACGGCGTGATCATCCTGGTCGGCGTCGATCCGCCTCGCGTGCGTCAGGCGCTCGACACGATCGAGATCGGTGCCCGCGCAGCCGGGCGAAAGCTCGCCGACATCGACCTCGTGCTCTGGGTGCCCTGCGCTGTCGCCGCGACGGGAGCGCGAGACGCGGTGAAAGCCCACGTGGCCCGCGTGGTGGCGCACCCGCTGCCCTTCACGCTGGTCCCCGACGAGCAGAAGGTCCTCGACGATATCCGGCGCGCCTACAACTACTACCAGCACATGGAGCAGCGGGCCAGCCAGGCGATGGTCGTTCCCGACTGGCTCGTCGATCGATTCGCGGTGGCGGGCACTCCGGCCGAGATCAGGGCCGGCATCGATCGACTCCGGACGACGGGCATCAACCAGGTCGCGATCATTCCGTACGGCGCAGGAGGTGGTGATCGCGAGGCGACCCTTCGTCGCTTCGCGGCGGCGGTGATGGCCGCGTGAACGAGCCCGGCCGCGGCGACGGACGCTCGATCATCGGACGCTCGCTCGAGCGTCAGGACGCGCGCGACAAGGTCACCGGCCGGGCGCGCTACACCGTCGATCTCGCGGTGCCCGGCATGATCGAGGGCAAGGTGCTGCGGAGCCCGTACGCTCACGCCCGCATCGTGTCGATCGATACCTCAAAGGCCGCGCGCCATCCCGGCGTGCTCGCCGTCCTCACCGGTGCCGATCTCACCGACATCGATCCCTACTTCGGCCAGGCCGTGCGTGATCAGCCCGTGCTGGCGATCGAGCGCGTCCGCTTCGCCGGCGAGCCCGTCGTGGCCGTGGCGGCGGTCGACGCTCTCAGCGCCGAGGAGGCGCTGCGCCGTGTCTCGGTGGAGTACGCTCCGCTCCCGGTGATCCGCACCATCGACGAGGCGCTGGTGACGGGGGCGCCGCAGCTCCACGTGGATCGGCCGCGCTCGACCCTCTTTCCCGACGTTCAGGACATCAAGCCCGACGTCACCCGCAACATCTGCCACCACTTCTCCTTCCGCCGCGGCGATGCCGCCCGCGCGTTTGCCCAGGCCGATCTCGTCTTCGACGACACCTTCACCTTGCCGAGCGTTCACCACTTTCCGCTCGAGCCGCTGGGTGCCATCGCCCACCACCAGGGCGGCGAGCTGACGGTGTGGACGGGGACGCAGTATCCGTTCGCCATGCGCCAGGCCCTCGCCGAGATGTTCGGCCTGCCCCAGAGCCGCGTGAGGATCGTCGTGCCCTACGTGGGCGGAGCGTTCGGATGCCGCGAGCTCATCCCGGCGGCGCCGATCGCGTCGGTGCTGTCCCGCAGGTGCGGGGTGCCCGTGCGCGTCGTCTTCTCGTCGGAGGAGACGGCGCGGACCTCGTCGCGCAACGCCGGCCGCGTGAGGATCGAGACCGCCGTGATGAAGGACGGCACGCTCGTCGGCCGCCGGGCGGAGATCCACCTCGACACCGGCGCCTACACCGATCAGGGCTCGCGCGTATCGAAGAAGGCCGGCTATCGCGTCGTGGGTCCCTATCGCATTCCCCACGTCGAGGTGAACAGCTACGCGGTGTTCACCAACACGGTGTCGGCCGGCTCGTATCGCGGCTTCGGAACGCCCGAGGTCTGCTGGGCCTACGAGTCCCAGATGGACATCATCGCGGCCCGGCTCGGCATGGATCCGCTCGAGCTCCGCATGAAGAATCTCCTGAAGCGTAACGAGGAGTACGCGCAGGGCGACCGGCCGATCGACAGCGATCTCGATCTGGCGCTCGAGACCATCGCCAAGGAGATCGGCTGGCACGCGACACGGCGGCCCGGAGAAGGCGCCGGGCTCGCGTGCGCGGTCAAGGACGGCGGCGGGACGCGCACGTCGTCGACGGCGATCGTGAGGCTTCACCAAGACGGCAGCGCCACTGTGCTCGCCAGCTCGGCGGAGATCGGTCAGGGCGTGCAGAGCGTACTCGGCCAGATCGCGGCGGCCGAGCTTGCCCTCGATCCGGCTCGCGTCAGCGTCACCGCACCCGACACGGGCGTCACGCCGTTCGATCAGCGCACGAACGCGAGCCGCGCGACGTCGCTGCTGGGCCACGCCGTGCAGGAGGCGGCCTCGCGCGTGGCCGAGCAGGTCCGCGCCATCGCCGGCGAGGCGCTCGGCGTGAGCGCTGAGGCCTGTCGCCTGGAGAGCGGCGGAGTCATCGCGAACGGGCAGCGACTCACGTTCGGCCAGGTGATCCAGCGCTTCTTCCGCGATGCCGGCGGCGAGCTGATCGGCCACGGCTATCAACGCCCGGCGGCGGGCCTCAACGCGCTCGGCGCCACCGCGAGCTTCTGGGAGATCGGGTTGGGCGCGGCGGTCGTGACAGTCGATCGCGAGACGGGAGCCATCACGCTCCATCGCTACGTCTCGCTGTCCGATCCCGGCCGCGCGATCAATCCCGCTGGCGTCGAGGGCCAGGACCTCGGCGGCGCCATGCAGGGCCTTGGCCCGGCGCTCTTCGAGGCGATGGTCTACGACGACGGCCAGCTCGTGAACGGCAGCATGATCGACTACCGGTTGCCGCTGTTCTCCGATCTGCCGCCGTCGTTCGACGCGTTGATCATCGAGGGCGGGGGAGGCCCCGGGCCGCACGGAGCCAAGGGTGTCGCCGAGGGCAGCATCATCACCGTCGCGCCGGCGCTGGCCAACGCGATCTTCGCCGCCACGGGTGTGAGGCTTCGAGATTTGCCGATGACGCCCGAGCGCGTCTGGCGCGCGCTGCGCGACGCCGAGTCGGCATCGCCGAAGAAGGGGACCGGCCGATGAAACACGGCTTCACAGCTCTCGTGGTCGGCAGCGCGCTCTGGCTCGGCAGCGGCGTCGCGGCGGCCCAGGCCCCGAAGATCAAGGTCGGGCGCACCACCGGCGCCAGCGGCTTCCACCTGCCCACCTACGTCGCCATGGACCGCGGGCTCTTCAAGGCGGAGGGACTCGACGCGGAGTTCGTGAACATGACGGCTGGTGAGCTGGCGCGTGCCGCCGTCGCGAAGGAAGTCGACTTCGCTCCCGTGCCGGGCGCGAGTGCCGAGGCGATGCTGAAGGGCGCACCGCTGGTGTTCGTGGTCGGCGAGTCGCTGGTGTCTCAGTGGACGCTGACGACGGCGCCCGGCATCAAGAGCGTCGAGGACCTGCGCGGAAAAACCCTCGGCTTCGGCCGGCCGGGATCCGCCGATTACGGCGAGCTCGTCGTCGTCCTCGGCAGGTTCTTCAAGATGGAAGCGGGCAAGGACTACAAGATCATCAACTTCCGCGGCGAGCCCGAGCGAGTGGCGGCGATCATCGCTGGCTCGATCCAGGGCGCGGCGCTGTCGTTCCCGCACGCCGCGCGCGCCGAGGCCGAGGGCCTGAAGATCCTCGTCAAAGCCGGCGATCACCTGCCACGCCTCGGCGGCACGATCAGCACCCACAAGGATACCGTGCGCGATCGGCGCGATGCGGTCCGTCGCTTCATCCGGGCCGTCGCGCGGTCGACCGACTACATCCGCACCGAGAAAGCGGGGACGCTCGAGGTCATCCAGAAGCACTTCCAGCTCGAGGGCCGCGTGGCCGAGGGCTTCTACAACCAGATCCGCGACAAGTTCGCGCCTCAGATCCCGAAGGACCTCTTCCGCCAGCTCTTCGACTCGGTCGCGACGCCCGAGCTCGGCTGGCCGAAGGACAAGCCGTTGCCCGACGTCGAGCAGTTCGTCGCTCGCGATCTCCTGACCGCGACGCTGCGCGAGCTGGGCAAGCCGGTGAACGAATGAGCCTGCTGACGAGCGCTCCCCTCCATCTGACCTATGCCGGCGGGCTCTACGACCGCACCGCCCCGCTCGCGACGGGAGAGGTCCGGCCGGAAGGCATCGACCTGAACTACGTGCCCGTCGTTCCGCCGGAGGCGTTCTGGCGTCAGCTCAAGCACAACGAGTTCGACGTCTCCGAGATGTCCTGCGCCAACTACCTGACGGTGTTCTCGCGCGGCGACCGGCGCTTCGTCGCCATCCCCGTCTACCCGTCGCGCACGTTCCGCCACTCGGCGGTCTACATCAACCCGGCGAACGGCATCAAGCGCGCCGAAGACCTCAAGGGCCGGCGCATCGGGTGCGCCGAGTACTACATGACGATGGCCATCTGGCAGCGCGCCTTCCTGCAGCACGACTACGGCGTGGCGCCCGCCGACGTGCGGTGGGTGCTCGGCGGCGTCGAGCAGCCGGGACGAAGGGAGCGCATCGCCGTGAAGCCGCCGGCGGGCGTTCAGGTCGAGTCGGCGCCCGCGGACACATCGTTGTCGGACCTGCTGGTGGCCGGCCAGATCGACGCGCTGCTGTCGCCGCACATGCCGCACGTCTTTCGCCGGCGCGATCCGCGCGTGGCCCGCCTGTTCCCCGATTTCTGGAACGTCGAGCGCGCGTATTACCAGAAGCACAAGGTCTTCCCGATCATGCACGTGGTCGCGATCAAGCGCGAGATCTACGAGCGCCATCCCTGGATCGCCGTCAGCCTGTACAAGGCGTTCTGCCAGGCCAAGGACCTGGCCGTCGAGCGCATGTACGACAGCGATGCGCTCACGGTGAGCCTGGCCTGGCTCGTCGGCTACTGGGAGCAGGAGCGCGCGCTGCGGGGCGACGATCTGTGGTCGTACGGTTTTCACAACAACCGCCACGACCTCGACACGCTGAAGCGTCACCTGCAGGAGCAGGACCTGCTCGAGCGCAACTTCGCGCTGGAGGAGGCGTTCGCGCCCAGCACGCTTGAAACGTTCCGGCAGTAGGCTGACCCGCAGACGCCGCGACGGGCGGCCTACGTCCGGACGCTCGATACGCTTCTTGTCCACATCTTCACAGTTGTCCACGGCCCCAGAATTTCACGGCGTGACGCGGTCTCACGGTTGCCGTCCCCAAATCGAACGGTCTATCCGTGCATCGCGGCGGCGGACCCCAAGATCTCTCGTATTCGACCGGCTCGCACGGGCCTCGAGGCGTGCGCGCACACATTTGGTGCGGCCAATCCAAGCATTGACATCCCCGATCGAGTGCTCGTAGATGTCGATTCTGGCCTCCTCGGCGTCGGAGGGAAAAGGTGGAACTCTTGACACAACTACAGACGATGTCGAAGAACGACGTCGAGAGGCTCGCGAAAGGGTAGGGAATGTTCGCGGCTCAGCTGGCGGTTATGGCCCTTGCGGCCCCGAGGGAGGGCGAGCATACTGAGCGTCTTCTCATGACGGCAAAGCGAATCGGGGATCTCCTTGACCGTATCGGGTGTCTGAGGCACCCATGCGATCTCGATCTGCTGCTGTTCTTCTCTCGGCATCCGCGGGCCTACCTCCTCAGCGAGCGTCTGGCCGAGTACGTCGGGTATGAGCTCCCGCAAGTCGCGCAATCGCTCGAGACCGTGATCACCGCCGGGCTCCTGCGGCGGTCCCCGGACTCGACCCATCCCGCCCGGCTCT
>WNGH01010837.1_pt1 | contig 16576 bp, 25 predicted proteins | sample 5400631 | NCBI WGS metagenome assembly WNGH01 (sample SAMN13153373, study PRJNA577476) | soil metagenome | isolation source: 115 cm soil or saprolite under Garry oak tree replicate 1 | place: USA:California | collected 2016-06-15
CGGCACCTCGCGCACGATCACGCCATCCCAGATGATGTCCCCATCGGTGAAGAGCGGATTGTCCGTGCCGCGCTCCAGAGCGTATTGCCGGGACTGCACGATATTGGTATCGAGCTTCAGATCGCGGAATGGCTCGGAGCCTGCGAACATGACGTACCATTCCTCGTCCCCATTCACCTTGATGGGGCGAATCTTCGGAGTGGAGTTCTTGGCCAGCCGCTTCATCACTGAGACGGCCGAGGCAGTGAGCTTGTCGTTCGTGGAATCGACGTTGCCCAGCGCGGTGGCGAAGGTCGCCGACCAGTTGCTGTTGGCCGCGCCGAAGAGAATGCGGTCCTTGTTCTCCGTCGCCCACGTGCCCAATGCGGTGGCATTGGCCGTCTGGAAGGCCGACGTATTGCCCAGTCCCGTGCCGGGGCCGCCCGTGTTGGAGCCCGCGCCCGCCGCAACCGCGTCTTTGGAGCCCAGGGCTGCAATGAACTTGTCCCGGGAATGCTCCATCGACCAGCTCATCAGTACGGCTTTGCCGGCATTACGCAGATCGATGGCGGTGGCCTGCTCTTCGTACTCCGCAACCACCGTGCCGTGACGGTAAAGATTGACCGTGAGCGGCCAGGAGCGCTGGCTCAAATCTTCCTCGAAGCCCTGCAGCGTCTGATTGTTCTTCTTGCCAGACCCCTGCAAGCGATTGACCAGCTCGAAGTAGATCGTATCGCCCTTCTTCTTGCTCAGATTTTCCTTAACCTGAACGATCGCGTTCTCGTCCGTGCCCATATAGCGGGCCAGACGGTTGCCACGAATGTATTCGGTAAAATAGTTGTCATCCCACAGCTTCACCCGAAGGGCGGTTGGGACCGTTGTGTCAGCCATGAAGGCTTACTCCTACAATTTAGCGTTTCGTAAAATCTTGTTGAGCGGCGGCGGCCCGGCGTAAACCTCGGTCGCAATCGCCGGAGAGGTGTCGGAGTTCAGGGAAGCGGGCACGACGGGAGGCGGTTTCTGGCCATATTTGGCCGCAAATTCCGCTTCCAACTTCGTGCGCAGGTCAGTTTCGAGTTTGGTGCGATAGGCCATTGGATCGCCGTTTACCGTACTCAACTCGCGATGCAGCAGCCCTTGGCGGTAAGCGAACTCCGCCGGATTGCGATGGGCATTCATCTGGGCAGCGAGGGCAGGATTGGCCTCTACTGCTTTACTGAAATGCCCGATCACGTCCTCGAAATCCTTGTACTTCTCGCGCGCCAGGTCTTCCAAGATCACGGGTAAGTCTGTCCATGGATCAACCGCAGGTTTCGGCGGTTGCTTCAGTTCCTGAAGCTGTCGCTCCAGATCCTGACGCTTGCGCCGCTCCTCGATCATTCCCTGACGCAGACCCACCAACTCGGGCGGCTCAACCGGAGGCGGTATAACCGCTGGGGGCGGTACGACCGGGGGTGTTACATCCTTGGGTGTGGCATCGACTGCCTTGACCTCAGGAGGAGTTACATCCGTCTTGGCGGGTTCTTTCGCGGGCTCGGCAGGCGTCACCGATTTGAAGCGCCCTTGTTCGTCACGCGCACGATCACCGACAAGACTCTCAATTGAGTCAGCCATTGCAATGTCCTCTAACGTGGGATTTACGAAACGCCCGAGACTGCGGCGACCAGATCAACGCCCGTTAGCCCCGGCGGCGGGCAGAAACTCAGCCGGCGGAAATATTCCCGCTGGCTGCCGAGGCGCCGGATTGACGAATCCGTACACCTACAAATCGTCCGACGAGCATTCCGAGCTTCCCCGCAGTCAACGTCGTGACGTAGGTAGTGGATGCCGTGGCAGCCAAATCCTGCACCGCGACCGTCACCCAATTCGTACCATCATTGGTCGCCTGCACATCCAGCGTGTTGGCGATGGCGTGAATGCAGAAGCGTTCGAAGTTGAGTGCGGGATTGATGGTCGCGAGCACATCACCGGCATTGACCCCCGTGACGCCCGCAAGAAAGCCCGGCGTATTGCGGGTATCGGCGAATTTCTTGCTCATGTCATATGTTCCAAGGCGGTGAGAATCATGAGTAGGGCTTCCTCGTCATCAGCTTCCTGCTCGCGCTCCATAATCGCGGCGATCTCCTGATCGATCTCGCGGGAGAGTTGCGCCAGGCTGCGGCCACTCGCTTGAGCGAGGGCTTCGAAGTTCGGTACGCGATCGACAATCCCCTGTGATGGCGCGATCTGCAGACTGGCCGGCGGTATGAAAACCGGCTCGTCAGGCTCCAGCGCTTCACGCTGTTTGCGTTTCTTGCGGCGGAACGCCCCTTCGCTGATTCGAGGAGAGTCGAGCGGCCCGGGCTGTGTGATCGCGCTGAATGGCTGGTCGAGCGTTCCAAACGCATCGAACAGCATGGAGGCGATGCCGGCCAGCGACCCGCTCGCGGTGAGCGCACCGGAAGTACCCAGCGTAATCGCCGTCGTACCGCTCAGCGCGCCCGAGGGCACATCGGCGGTCGCGCTCGCGCCGAATGTCAGCGCCGCAGAGCCGGCCAATATACCGGAGGCTGTCAGCGCTCCTGTCTGTCCGAAAACCAGGCCAGACGAGGCCGCCAGAACTCCAGCGCCCGTCAGTGCGCCACTCTGGCCGAATGTCAGATCCGTTTGGCCGGCCAACGCTCCCGGGGAAGTGAGCGTGCCCGTCTGATCGAATACGAGCGTGCAGGAGCCGGTGAGAAGCCCTGCCCCAATGATCGCTCCGGACTGACCGAACGTCAGCGTTACGGAGCTACTGAGCGCTCCAGCGCCTGTAATCGCACCAGCTGGCCCAAAGGTCAGGCTCGCCGCGCCAGTCAAGGCGCCTGAAGCGGTCAGCGCACCCGATTGGCCAAAGTTGAGCCCATCGGTACCGGCAAGCGCCCCGTCACCACTGAGAGTGGCCGTCTGTCCGAACGTAAGGGAAGCGGTTCCAGAGATCGAACCCGACGGCGCGGCTTCCCACAGCGACCGCAGGTCAATGAACATGGGTTACCCCAAGGTCAGATATTGACCTCTTCCCACACCATACTGAATTGACCGACGAGCGTCGTCGCAGTCGCGGAAGCGGCAATCGAGCACCAGCACTGCGGCGGCACGATCAAGGCTCCGCCGACATCGATCCAGCCATTGCCGAAGGTGTCCACAGTCAGCGCACCGGTATGGACCTGCGCAAGCGGCCAGAAGAACGTACCGGCGTTTGTCGGCGTGCCGACCCGGTAGGCGGTACAGGCCGAAGCGGCACCCCCAATGAAGAGATTGGACGTCGTGTCGATCGCGGTCGTGGAGGTAGGAGCCGAAACTTGGCCCGCTGCCCCCGTCAATCCGAGTGCGGCCGCAACCGTGGTGACCACGGTATGCGGGATACCGATCCCTAGAATGACTGCGTTCTTGTTGGTGCTACCGTTCCACAGCAGGGGGCCACCGGCGCCGGCCGCAGTACTGTAGATCACGGGAGCGGTTACGACGGCGCGCGCCACGAAGAGGTTACCGCGCACCGCTTGCTCGTAATAGCGGCCGTGCAGTTCCGAGACGATCGAATCGCCAAGTCGGCCGCCGCGCGCGGCGATCTGGGTTCCATCGGCGCCGAGGGCGGGACCGACTTGAACGTAATTGGGCAGTGGCATGGGAAATCCTATGGATTGGGGAAGTCTTCTTCAGAGATCTGAACGTTGGAGGTTGCTTGCAGCGTTTCCAGAATCGCGCGCAGGACCGCCAACTGAGCCCGGCTGTTGGCCAACAACTCGCATAACGCATTGCCGGTATCGCCGACCAGCACGGCCCGCTGACGATAGATCGCAGAGCCCGCGGCCGTGGACGTGAGGTCCATATCGACCATCTTGCCCGCGCCATCGGGAGCCACTTGTAGTTGGGCGTCGCTCATACGTACTCGAGGGTGAGAATGACATCGCCGGCCGTGAGGGCTGCGGTATCCGAATCCGCGCTCCCAGTGGTCAGGGTGAGTCCGAGCCCGGCATAGAAGGCGAAGGGGACCGTCGGTGCCAAGATGAATCCCGCGCCCGTCGTAGCGCCGGGTATCCCATAGCGCCTCACGGGTGTCCCTGAGCCGGCCGTGGGAATCATCGCAGTGTCATAGAGCTTCAGATATCGCACCGCTGCGTTGACGTTGATTGCGTGAATCGAGGTCACGACGCAGGCGCGATTGCAGATCAGAGTCGCATTCGCGGTAGCAGCGGCCACCAGACTGAACGGTTGGCTGACATCGGTTGAGTTATCACCTACTCCGACGAGCGCTTTAGTGCGGGAGAAGAGCATCAGTCACACGTCGCCGTGAGCGCCCCGATTGCAAAACTGGGCGTGATTCCTGCAGAGACGGCAAGGGAGGCGGTCAAAGCTCCCGAGAGCAGGATCTCACCCGTGCCGCTCGTATCGCGGCCGATGCTGAAATGCGTACAGGTCGAAGACCCGGCCGTGCAGGCGCCAAACGTGATTGTTGCGGCATTGGCCGCTTGAGTTGGGGCTGTCCCTGAAATCGTCCAGCCGCCGCTGGACCGGGCTACAGCCATGCGCGCATAGCCGGTATAGGTCGCCTCCGAGGTCGTCTGGTTGCCCGCTTCCCCCGGATCAGCGGTATGCAGGGCGATGAACACCGAGCCGGCCGTTGTCGAGCCGCGAACGCCGGTTGCATCCCCCAGATTTGCGATGTTCGTATTGTTGAGTATCAATAGCAGAACATCGCTCTCGAAGGTGTTCGAAGCTGACATTTAGCCTAGTCCTAGGGTCAAGAGTTGTTTTGGTGCGCCCGCCGCTGCCTGTTGAAATACCGCAAGAAACGCCATGTGGTGATCGCCGGTCTGGGTCGTGAAGTTCATTCCGTAAGCCGCACCCGGATCAGTGACGATCTGATGCTGCATTCGCGCGATGGCAGAAGCTAAGTTCCACTTCCATAGCACTCCGTCGTCCGTACCGGTAGCAGACAGAGGATTGAACGGGCTGGTGCCATCATCGTTGTCGTCCATGGCGAAGGAGATCGCCAAGCCAGTACCGGACCAGGCAGCAATCGTGCCGGTCGACACAGTAGAGCTCGCAGTAAACGTGTTCTGATTCGAGCTATGTCCGATGAGTCCGCTCGCTCCACTCACTTCCACAACAGTCGGAGCGGTGTAATCCTCTCCGGCTGAGGTATTGATGAACTTGATAAAACCGCCGACCACAATCGGATTTCCGACGGTTGGAGTCTGACCACCACTGAAGTTCAATACGTTAGCGGTGTTGGAAGTGACTGTGCCCCCCGATCCAGTCCCATACTCTGTACAAGTAGCGCCGGCAGTTGACCACTGGTTCGTAGTCCACCCCGGACTCGTGCCGTCCCAATTTGTGACAGTGGCTTGTCCCGCCGCGCTCGCACTGACCTTACCCACCCATCCGGGGGCGATGGCTGCGGTTGCGGGCATGTATGCCAGTATTGTGTCCAGCCCGTCCGTCACTGCGCCCGGAGCGCTGCGGCGTGTCCCTGACCGCCGGTATCCCCCGCGCCACCCAGATTGCCCACATTGCTCGGATTCGGATCCGTCGTGACAGCCTGAACAATTGCAATGGCCATCAGTTGACGGTCGCGCCGCTCACCCGGCCGGAGGAATCGCGCTCCAGCGTGATCTTGCGAGGCTTCGATGCGCTGTTGGTCTTCCCTTCGGCCTGCCTCTCGCCCGCGGTGCGCGCTTTCTCGCGCTCGCCATGCAGTTGTTGGTTGTGCTGCAAGCCCAGATCCGAGACCTGCTTCTGGTGCTCGACCTGCTGGGCTTCGAGTCTTGCGGTGAGGCTGCTGATGGTCGCTTCCTTCTGCGCGCCCTCGACAATCGCATTGGCGGCGTCCTGGGTCTGGGTCAACTTCTGATCGGCTAGCAGCTGCAGGGCCTTTAATTCAATCTCCTTGGCGTTCGCCGTGGCGATCTGCGCCTTGATCGTCGTCATCTGCGCGTCCAATTCCTGCTGGCGGGCTGCGAACTGCGCCTCGAAGGCAGCTTGGGCTGCATTGATCTTGTCCATCGCGGCCTGAGCCTTGGTCTGCTGCAAGATTGCATCGGCCTTGGCCTGTTGCAGCGACTGCTCGGTCTGCATCTGCTCTTGAGCTTTCTGCTGCTGGGCCTGCGTGATCTGCGTGATCTGCTGCTCCTTCTCCTGCAGCATCGCCTGCACCTGCGGGGGAATCTCGGTCCCATCCGGCAGCTTGCCGCTCATGGCATCCAAAATTTCCTTCTTCTTCGCACTCGACAGGCTCGAGGCGGAGATCAAAGCCTGGGGAGGAATGGGGACCTTGGCATCCCCGGCCAGGGAAGCCATAGTCTGAAAGTCCTCCTGCTGTATCGTCGCGACCTCGGGCGCCTCATCGATGATGATGTCCATGTCGAGCTCTGGGAGCGCGTTCATGGGTTGCCCCGGCTGCACACGACCGGCACGGACATGCGGATGGTCCGGCGGATAGGTCGAGTTCAGCGGAGTGAACTGGACCTTCTCCCCTTCCGTGACACGGATGTACTGCTCAGCGGTCCAGAACTGCTTCATGCGGCTGAACGTCGCCATCGTCACGCGCTTTTGCCAGAAGCGGATCGCATCATCCTGCTTGCCGAGCTGAATCGCGCCCCCTTGCTGGTCCAGCTGCTTGGCCCGGCCCGATAGATCCCCGGTGTTGCCGAGGAGCGCTTCATTGGGCCCGGTGGCGGAGAGTGCCAAGGTCGCTTCCTGCAGCAACTTGAACTGCCCCTCGGCCAGATCCGCGTTCTCGCGTACCTCAAACTTCATGCCCGGGGTGTACTCGACAAAGCCGTCTCCCTCCCGATCGACGTAGAGACTCTGCAGGATGAGCGGACACTCCGGCTCTCCACTCTCACAATCGATGTACACGGACGGCGCAGGGCCTTCCAAGATGCCGACACGGGTGAATACTACCCGGTTCCACGTGGAACCTGTTTTGTAGTAATGCTCCAGAATTTGGACGCGTTTTCGACCCCGATCGAACCATCTTGGCCGATCATCGTAGGTCTCGGTCGGCTGCGTGAAACTCTGGGAGGTGAACAGATCGAACGCTTCGGCCATCTTCGGGTAGGTCGTCTTCGCCTCATCCAGATCCATCCATTTGACGATCCCTTGGTAACGGCTATCGCTGAAGTCCGGGGAGAGCGAATGCCCGTCGTAGTACAGCCGGTCCCAGCGGATGTAGCGCTGCAGGATCTTCTTGTTGGTGGTCTTCGCGTAGGTGGCTTTGGTGTCAACGATCACCTCGCAGCCACCGAAGCCCTCGATGGTCATGTTCTCGAAGACTTTCGATTTCACCTGCGCGAAGTGATTGCACTCGGCCACGTACCTGAGCGCACTGGTCACACCATCCGCGCCCAATTCATCTGCGGGAGTACGGGGCTGGGCCTTCGGATCGGTGCGCGTCTTGCGCTCCAATCCCCATAGGTACTCCAGCTTGTCTTTGATCTTGTTGTCCGTGACACAGGGCTGACCGCGGGCTTTGAGCTTTTCCTCTTCCGTGCTCGACCACTGCTTGTTGTCGAAGTAGTCGCGGTAGATCTCCGCCGCGCGCCGCGCATCCCGGCTCGTGTCCGCGCTCCAGTTGAACTGATGCACGAAGTAGGCGAGTTGCTGATCACCTTCGATCGGATCGCCGGCCACATCCTGCGCGGCGATATCGGGAGCCTTGGCCTTCCGCTTAGCCATCTATGCGCATATCCATGCACGGATTGCGGGCTTGAGACCCAGCCAGTGCGCATTTATTCGCATAACCGTGCATATCAGGCAGTCTTCCACTCGCTCGTGTCGGGTTCGTCAAAGAGCTTGCTGTAGCTGTCGCGGCCTTCGGCGGGCTGTGGCCCCTTGCCACTGACCCACGGACGGGACATGCAGGCGTAGCGGGTCTCATCCCCCGCGTGATCCTCAGCGTCCGTGTCCACGTCCTCAGCCTTCCCCGGATCATGCGGTAGCATGGGAAGGGTGCGGATCGTGTGAATGCAGGTGCTGAAGAAGTACAGCATTGGCTTGCCGCCCTCTCCCGTCAGCCGCCCGCGAATCTGGTCCCAGCCCGGCACGCGCTTGTTATCTGCGGGCCGCCAGATCGTCGGCGTCATCATGGAGGCGATCGTGGGTCCGCCATCTTCGATGAAGCACGACGGATCAATCACGCCGTAGGCAATCTTCTCGTCCTTCTCGCGCTCGCGAATGCCAGCGCCTACCCGTTCGGCGGTCCAACTGCGGGCTACCCACCAGGTAGAGGCGATTGATGTAGTCCGGGTCATTCCTCAGCAGGATCTGGTTATTGGCGACTTTGCTGGGGATATAGACGTATCGATGGGCTTTGCCGTTGGGCAGCACGCGGGTGAGGATCTTCAATCCCAACGGGGCCGGATCCACATATCGCTGCCGTATCCAGCCCTGTCCCGCCCCACCGGGATTACCCGTAAGCAGCAACTGTGTGGGAACGCCCTTGGCGCTGCGCAGCACCCCGTTCAGCCGGTCGATAGGCGCGGGAGATTCGTAGTTGCCTGCTTCCTCTACCGCGGCATCAGTCAGGCTCTGTCCCTGATATTTCTCCGCATCCTGAATCGTCTCCAGCGGCCGAAAACGGATACGCCCGCCCCTTGGCATCTGAAATAGCTTCTTCTGCTCGCTATAGGAGGCCCGCAGCGGCAGGTAAATCTCCTTCGCGCGCTCAATCAGATCGTCCTGCTGCGGCATCTCCTTGCGGAAGAACACCGCATTGAAATGTTTGCCGTAGCGCTTAGCCTTCAGTGCGAACTTGCCCAGCACCCCATCGGTCTTGCCCCCGCCCCGCGCTCCACCGAAGAAGATCTCCCCCAGCGGGCAATCAATTAGAAGCTTTTGCGGCCCCGGCTGCGGCGCCCACGTAATCCTCGGCTTGGGCTGCCCATTGTTCCGCGGTAAGCGGCTTGTCCGAGACGTCGTAGGTGCCAAGCTGTCCATCCACGGTCAAATCGGTCTGGGTGAGAGTGGGCAAGGCGCGGGCAAGTAAGATCTCAGCGGCGCGCACTTGAGTGGCGCTCAACTCGACCTTGCCATATACATGATCCTGAAGGCGATTCACGAGCTGACTCGTTTTGATCCGGGCCCGTACGACATCAGGCGTCCAAATCGTCTTTCTGGCAGCCATCACACGCCCTGCAGATTGATCAGGTCGAACCTCTGCACGTCCGTGAACGCGCTTTCCGGCGGGTCCGCATTCGCCCTGACCGTCACAACCTTGCGCTCGATGGGGTTGTTGCGGAACAGGATCAGGTTCAGCGTGGCATCGATGGTGATGTCCACCACCGAGGCGGGCGTCATTGACGTCCAATCTCGGATAGTCTGTCCGGTGGTCTCGCAATCGATGCGGTAATCCAGGCTCGTGGGGATCTGAGGCGTGCCGGTGCGATCCAGGAACTTCGCCTTCACGAAGCACCGGGATCCCTCGTTGAGCGTAGGGACCATTTAGCCTCTCCGGAAGATCAGACGGATCTCGTCCGCTTCAAAGCTCAGACGCATGTTCGTGGCGAGGTTCGGAACCTTCGCGATCGGCGTGCCCGTCAGGTCCATCAGAATATCGGTCGTCGCGAAGCCCAAGCCTGTGAGCGCGGCGGAGAGTCCCAGCGTATGAGTGAGTACGGCAGTCGGTGTGACCGTTCCGCCTGAGACCGTGGGCGCGCCGCTGATCGTCAGCACTGTGTCGAGGGTTGCAGCGCCCGGTGAAGCAGGATTTGCTGTCAGCCCACAGGTAATGCCCGGGGTGGCATTGGCCTGCAGGAAGCTCCCCACGGTGCCGGAGAGGCCCATCAGGAGCGTCATTGTGGGACTGGCGCCATAGCCCCCCACCGGGAGCAGATTCAGCTGCGTATCGAGCGTGGCGCTGCGCGTAAGAAAGCCGCTCGAGATCGCGCTCACCCCGAATTTGATGTCGGGCGTGACGAAGACATTGAGCTCAATCGACTCCGGGGGCGTCAGGCCGAGCGTAATTCCCAGATTGGCCGTTGTGCCGGCGATAGCGGACAACCCGAGCGTGAGTCCAAGACTGGCGGCCGCAGCACCACTGGCGGGCGATTTGAGGAGCAGCAGCATCAGTCTAGCCCCACTTCAACGATATCGAACGAGTCGCACTTGAAGCATTTGAGCCGCATAGCTGCAAGTTCTCAAACACTAGTCAACGGTCTCCGCCATCGCTCCAGAATTGAACTGGAACGTGTTGCCCGAATTGATCGTCACATCTGAACTCAGCTGCGCGTAGGTCAGCACGTTCCCCGAGGTGCTCGCATCCATGACGGCGACATAGCGCACCACACCCCACCCCGCAGTGGCCTGGGTAAAGGTCGTCGTGGTCGCAGACCCGTCCCCATCCGTGGGCGCGCCGAACGTCAACGCAACGCGGGCATAGGAGCCACCTGTCACCTCATTGGTGAGGGTGCCCGCCTTGATCTCCGCAAGGGATGCAGTCGAGGTGAAGAGCGCCGCATACACCGTGGTCGGGCTGGTGTAGGCCGTATTCCGATAGATGTGGTTCGCGATCTTGTTCGCGAGATAGGTCGATGCGGGCATATCAAATCTCCACGTAGGTCAGATGCCCGCGTACGCCCACGGCGCTTGCGAGGTTGAGGTTCAAAGCAGTAGTCACTGAGGTTTCAAAGTGCCCTGCGGGATTGAAGGGCGCAGCTATACCACCATTGGCGCCGAGAGAAGCGGCGCCCATCAGATCCGTCGTGCCGTTCCTGAATTTGGCTGCAACCGCGCCATCTCCCACGATTACGTATGACAGCACGCGGATTTTTTTACTCGTCACCGCGGCCACAATGCTGTTATCGCCGGAACTGGATACGCTGATGCTGGCAAACTTCGGCGTGACGATTGTTCCGACATTCGACATCTGGGATGTCTCAACCGTCCCTTGAACCGGTAGCGGCTGGGCAACCTGCGTATCCGTGCCTGTTCCATCCGCACCCCACACGGGTTTGACGCGCTGGACCTGAACGCCGGAGCCAACATCGTCCGTCGCGATAGTCGTCCCCGACCCCGCGGTAATCACAACGTTATCGGCCAAGGGGAACTCCTAAGTACCGACGCCCAACAGTGAGCGCGTGGGTATGATAATTGCCGCTGTCGCGCCCAGTGCAATCATCGTTGTTTGCATCGTCTGGGCAGTACTATCACCAACAGATCCGTTGAAAGCCAGGTTGGCAGCCGTGGCGGTGGCGGTTGTTTGAATCCAGTACGCAATCACAATGGACGATGAGCTACCGCCATTGGTGAGTTGGGCAGCAATGGTCCAGTTGGCTGGCGCGCTGTAGGTAGTGCCGTTGGAGGTCGCTGTCTTATTGCGCTCTCCCACTAACCACAGGATTGCATTGTCCTGACTCGGCGTGCGGCCCGATACCGAACCCACGATATTGGTCGTGGTAGTCGAGGCCCTCTCAGCGGCCGAGATCAAATTCGTGAGACTCGAATCAACACCAGTGAGCGTCGTCAAGTGAGCAAATCCCGCCGCTGTGGCCCCCCAGTTGATCGTCGGAATCGTCTCAGACGTGGATGTGGCTATTTTCGCGTAGATCTGCACCTGTTTGGCTGAGCTATTGGCACTTAGCAGTGTCCACGATCCGCCATTTGTGAGCGTCGGGACGTTCGATCCCTGGTATTGACCCGTGCTGTAAATCAGCGCATCGCCAATCGCGTAAGAGCCTCCAGCGCTCGGCGTCCGATCCCCTGTCCCGCTCGTGATCGTCCCGATCGTCCCGATGGCGATCATCAATAGAACTTCACGTTGTTGAACCAGACATTCCCGCCGGGATTACCATCCGACATCCCAATATTGAGTTTGTAGATGCCGCTGCGCTTGTAGGTCATCGAGCGCGAAGCTACGACCGTCGAGCCCGTAATACCGGGACCGGCAACCGTGAACGTGCCCACTGTCCCGCTCTGCCCATTGGCCACAACCCAGACACCGCCGGTCAATCCGGTGTTGATGATAAAACCGCCGTTATCTACATCGCCAGCGCTCGATGATTTGGCCGTAATGGTGAGCGTCGCGGACGGATAGTTGAATCCGCTGGCGCTGAAAGTGCCGTACGGTGCCCCAATAGAGCCGGTGAACCCGACCGAGCCCAAGTTCTCGTCCGTGAGCGGCATGTCCACCGTCTGCCAGGTGTTGGCTACGGGAGTGATGAAATCAGTTAGATGCCGGTCTTTCCAGGTATAGACATCACCAAAGGGCAGCCGTGAATAGACCGCGATGTACATCGGATTCACGTTCGCCATCTTGATATCGAACGACATCCGCGTGCACTGGTTCACATCCAGGCAATAGATCGTATCCACCAGGGGCGGATTGGTGAAGGGCTGCCAACCTCCTCCGGTTCCATTGTTGAATTGACACCGGACGCAGGTCCCGCCACCCACCGGTACCCCTGTGGTATCAGCCCAATCCAACGCCGCAAGACCGTAGGAGTAGTGTTGGTTGCTGCAGGTCGAGCCTCCCGTGCTCCCGCGATACATCCAGATGGCCGGAGTCGCGCTCTGCGCACTCTCCCCGCCCGCAGCCACAGTAGTGACTGTATAGGCATAGGGCGTGACCGGCGCATCCAGCGCGGGAACCTCAGTGCCCGTCGCGGTTGTGTCTGTGTACGAAGTACCCGTTGGGCTCGCGAGCAGCAATCCGTTGCGGTAAATGTTGTAATTCGTTGCCCCTGCGACCGCCGTCCAGGTCAGTCCAGTGCGGTTGGTTCCCTGAACAGTTGCGGTAAATCCTGCGGGCGTCGCAACCGCCGCCGGCCAGCCGGAAGGGTAGGATAGATGCGGGACGGGATTGGCGCGGATGAACGGTAGGATGTTGGCATCCCACAGCGGGTAATCTTCGCTCGGCGCGCCATTCCAGCCATTGCGAATCACGGCATAATACTGGGCTTGCGTAGATCCGCCAGGAGCGAGCGCGCCACTCTCCCCAATATTCCACAAGGCCTGCATCGCGGTCGTTGCGACGTAAGGATTAAAATCCGGGGTTTGAATCTCGGACACGAAACAATTGATTCCGCGCAGATCCGTACTGCCGGCAAACGCTCCCGTGAACATCGCATTCGTGGTCACGGTGGTCGATTTGATGTCCGGGCCGCCGTTGGCGATATCCAAGTCGTTCGAGGCCGTCACCAGTTGCTGTTCGCGAACGTGATCACTGGTAACCAGGTAGTTGGTTTCGAGCCGCCGGATGGTCGTGGGCCAGTGCGAGGGGGCTGCATTCATCCAGCGCAGCAACTGCGTGGTGAGGGTTGCGGAGGAATACCCGCGCGTACCTACCGGCACGGCATGCGAGGTCTCGCCCGGCCCATGACACATGAGGACGTTCGGGTTGGGCTCGTAGCGCGCGGCATAGGCCGCATCCATCGCAATGAACCGGTCCATGACAACCGAATCCCACAGATTCGCGCAGAGGATCAGGTTGCCAGACCAAGGCGTCCCGCCTGGCCACTTCACATAGCCGGGGCTTTGTCCATCCGAGCACGTCAGCGTCTCGAAATAGTTCGGTAGCACCCCGGAGGCGCTTGTGGGAATCGAAGTACCGTAGACTTCCGCGGCAACCGCCCAAGCGGCTTTCTTGCCCGCGGCCGCACAGGCCGAGACGATCTGATCGAACGTCGAGAAGCCATTCGCATACGTCCCGCCCGCCGCGTCCTCCCAGTTCGCCCAGGTCCGGCGCAAGAGAACCCACGTAATGTTGGGCTCATTCGCAATCGCGGCGATCTGCGATAGCCAGCCCGAAAGCCCCCCGCCGCCGGAACCGGTGTCGAGCACCATCCCCCATCCCGGGGCCCATTTAATGCCGGCTGTGATCGGACTGCAGGACAGCGGCGGCGAGGTATTTCCGGTCTGATACTGGTCGAATGCTTCCACCCGGTAGTACTGCGTACCCGGCAAAGTATCCGGCACGCTGGTGCTGGTGGTGGTGGTTACCAGCGTATTCACGGTACTCGGCGTAGCACCCCGGTAGAGCCGGTAGCCGGCGATCACGGATTGACCGGTGGCTGTGGGGGTGCTCCAGCTCAATGTCGCCGTGGAGCCGCTCACGGAGGCTTGCAGCGTGGGCGCGCCTAATACTGTGGTAAGCGTCCGGACAGCGGTGAGTTGCATGTCAGTGATCGCGCGGGGAAGCATTCAGCACCCGCACTGGCGGCACAGGGTGCAGTTTCGCGGCAGCCATCGACGCAAGAGGCAAATCAGGCGACAGTAAAGTCGCTGATCGGGCTCGGGGCTTTGGCTGCTACGGCAAAAGGGACCTCGTTACCCCACTTCGCCACCGCCCCGTCCTTGGTCACCGCGCGAGCGGCCGCGAACCAGTTGCCGATCGCCAGATTGCTTGGCAGTGCCCCAGTTTGCTTGCCGCTCGTGACCGTCAAATCCGGATCATCCACTACCAGCGTGTAGGTGCCGGAGACCTGCCCGAAGCCGTATTGGTATTTCGTGATGGTGCCGGTCGGAATGCTGGTGCCATCCTCAAAAGTCGTGGGCGCAGTGAAGGACACGGTCACGGGATTCGTGATCATGAAGACCTCGGCAGGGGGGTAGAAATGCAAAAGCCCCGCTCAGGGGCGGGGCTTGGGGATGGGGACGTCTAGTCTGCGCCGGATTTAGACACGAACCCGCAACAAATTCAATAGGGTGAGATGCCGACTCTCCTCAAATTTCCAGCGCACGAATCCCAAACAGACCTTGAGGCCATTCTCCAAGCTACGCTCCGACATCTTCAGCCGGCTGGCAATCACCTCAGTCGGCTCGGGTGTCCGATACCACGCCACGATGACTTTGTTCGTGCGCTGGGGCAGTTTCAACACGATCTGGTCCACCACCGTCGCAGTGGCATCATCCAGCGGCGGCGGCCGGGATTGAGGCGAGTCGTCCCAGCATTCCTCGGGCAGTCCCGAACCAATCGATACATCCCAGCGTTGCAGGATGCGATCGGTCGGAAGCAGCTCCTTGGGTAAAACGCCCCCCGCACTGCTGCGAGCTTTGCCCAGCATGACCTTGAGAACGCTGGCAGTGTTCACGCGGCTCCAATATGCACGATTGTGCGTGCGGGCTTGCCAATGCGTTGGATGTAGGTCGTGGTCAGATGCCTCTCGTCATCGTCCACGAAAAAGCCTTCGCGGACCAGCGCGTCTTGGAGTTGTTTGCAGCCGCCCGAGAAATTGTCAGGGTCCAGTTTGCGCGGGCTGATGCGCTCAATGGTCAAGTACCCGTGAGGCACTACCTTTACCGTGATGTGCTGCTCCAGCACGGCGGCTTTCACCAGCCACTGCCACGTGCCGCGCATCCGATAGCGGCGCGCCCAATGCATTTTATCCATGACGTTGCGCGAGAGAATCTGCTCGGGCAGTTCCAGCGTGATCATGCTTGCACCTTTGCGTTCAACACGCTGCCGATAATGCACAGAGTGACTGCGGTCCAAAAGATACAGCCAGTTACCATAGCGGTATAGAAAACAACACTACTGGCCCACGCGCCATAGGCGATCAACATGGGCACGAGGGCTACCCAGAACAGCTTTTTGAGCATCATGTTGGCCCCTTCTCGCGATCGGCGCACATCTTGCGGAAATGTGCGATGCCAGCGGATAGGTATTTATACTGAGGATCTGCCGGGTCAGGTCCGTTCAGCCGCGCGAGCCAGCGGTCCCAGATTCGCCTGTTGAAACTCGTGCGCATGCCTGACCGGCGGTTATTTCTCAAGAGATTCCCCGTAGAGCGATTCAAACGCATCACGCCAGTTGACCGGCTTCTTGTTCTTCGCGCCGATCACCACACATTCCAGCCCACACTGTTTGATCGCTGCGCGGAAGCGCTCCTTGCGGATGTCAGGATCTGTTATGCCATCGAACACATCCGGACCACGATGATCCAACATGCGTTTGGCTAGCCATGCTTCATCGAAGATGTTACTCACAATCTGGCAATCGCTTCGCCGCCGAGTAATCGACTTGCCACATGCATACAATGAGGATCGTGCGTACACCAACTCTTGCCGTACTCGCGCACCAGATTCTGAGCAACTCCCCTCGCCCACTGTATGCGCTGGTCGTAAAACGTTGATGCGGGATCTTCTTCGACATCGATACGAGCTACATACGCACTCAGCATGTGCCACTTAGTCAGGGGGGCATCTGCCTTCAGCGCGTCCTCCCAATTTCGACGGTTGTGCTCAAGGGGCTTTTTCAGATGCGGATCGCTTTCCACCGCCGTAACCTGCCGCGGCGCAGGGCTTGTGCGCAGCTCGGCGGGGCGGGGAAACTTCGTCTCCTTGGTCGCGTTCAGCAGAATGCGCTCAACATTCGCCTGCACCTCGTCCAACGAAACATCCTTCAACGCACGCCAGTACCCTTGCGCCAGTGGATCGGTGTATGGCTTCCCGAGCGAGGCGCAGAGCTGTTTCAACTCGCCACTGAACAAAGCAAATTCGTCAGTTCTCATTTTTCGCGGCCCTCGGTGTATCTGGCGGCGGCCGCCAGCCGGTGTCTTCGGGGTGCCCCGTGGCGAATCGTGGACGAGGCTTGAAATCGGGCGCGCGGCGGCACCAATTGCGCCACGTAGCATCCCAGTCG
>WNGH01006151.1_pt1 | contig 16569 bp, 13 predicted proteins | sample 5400631 | NCBI WGS metagenome assembly WNGH01 (sample SAMN13153373, study PRJNA577476) | soil metagenome | isolation source: 115 cm soil or saprolite under Garry oak tree replicate 1 | place: USA:California | collected 2016-06-15
CTCAAGGAGGGCGAGGTGGCTGCCGGAGACCCCATCAGGCTGCTGCATCGCGACGAAGACCAGGTGAAGGTGGCTGATATCACGCGCCTCTATCGAGAGGAGAAGCACAACCTGGACCTGCTGCGACGCGTGGTGACGGCGGAAGCGTTGCCCCAAGCGTGGCGCGATTACTTCCTAGAGCGCCTCACACAGCTTGCAGGTTCCGCTTCGTCAAACGAAACGTGGGGAAGTCTGGCACATGGAGCAAGTACCCATTGATCGGCGGGCAGAGCTTACCCCAGCCTGTTGGATGAGCCACACCTGTCGTGAATGCAGGCCGCTTCATCACGACAGGCGTGGCTCATCCAACAGCGTGAGAAAAAACCAACAGAGAAAACGAAAACACACAACAGAAGGAGCTTTCAATGCAAGCAATCGTCATCAACCAGTTCGGTGGTCCAGAACAACTTGTACTTAGAGACATCCCAACACCCGCTCCAGAGGAAGGCAGGTGGAGTACGATCCTAGCGGGAGCCTCGTGCAAGGTCAGACCGTGGCTGCCATTATGGGCGGGATGGGCCGCACGAGAAATGGCAGCTATGCCGAGTATACGTGTGTGCCTTCGAGCTTTGTCTTTCCTCTCCACACCGAGCTGGACTGGGCAACTCTGGCTGCCATCCCCGAATCCTACGCGACGGCCTGGAGTTGTCTCTTTGGCAATTTGCGTATCAGGGCAGGCCAGGTGCTCTTTGTGCGCGGCGGAACATCGGCCCTTGGGCAAGCGGCCATCAATGTTGCCAGACATGAAGGCGCGACGGTCTTGACCTCAACAAGAAGCGAAAGCAAGGCAGCCTTGCTCAGCGAGCTCGGTGCGACACGTGTCCTGATTGAGAACGGCAAGCTGAGTTCGGCCGTGAGAGAGGAGTATCCAGACGGGATTGATGGCGTGCTCGATCTCTTGGGCGATACGACGATGCTCGATTCGCTCCGTATGGTGAGGAAAGACGGCTACGTATGTATGGCAGGATTTCTGGGGGGACACACACCGGTTGCATTTGAGTGGGTCACGAGCCTGCCTTTTGGTGTCCATCTCAATGCCTTTGCAAGCTTTGCATTTGGCACAAAGGAGTTTCCGCCGTCGGACATTCCGATGCAACAGATCGTTGATCGTGTGGCTGACGGGACCTATAAGGCTAAACCAGCGAAGGTGTTCCCGTTTGAGCAGATTGCGGATGCCCACCGCCTGATGGAATCCAATGGCGCCAATGGAAAGATTGTCGTTGTACGGTAGAGCAGGGGCGTGGTCAGTCCGACTGACCGGACGGAGTTGCTCACTGTTATTGAGCGCATCGTGCAGATCAATGCATTGCGCTTTGTGACCAAAGAAGTGGTCGAGGTCGCCCGTGAGCAGCCGGTGATCGGACTGACCTAGCTCACGTTGGCATCCCGCCACAAAGCGCCCGAAAACTCCGCCACAAAGCATCAAAACTAACAAGATGGGGTGGGGTTCCGCTACGGTCGGATAGATCTGCGCACGTGGCCCTACCTGCCCAGGCTCTCAGGGGTAGGTTTTTGCCATGGCGAGGGGCATCGCGTAGGGGCCCTTGTGGCGTGGTCGCCTTGCCTGCTGAGTGGACGGCCAGGGGTGCGCCTCATCCCCCACGGGCGGCCACAAGGGCCCCAACCCCGCATCTGCTCCACTCCCGCCCCTACGCGAGGTGGTGTCTCCACTGTCCACAAAACCTACCCCTGAGAGGTGATGGGAGCGGGGTAGAGGTTGGATCATCCCATGCGAGAAAGGCATCCACGGCCCATCGCGACCCGCTCCGCAAGAGAAAGTCCCTCTTTCGAGAGAACGCTATGCGCAAACGCTCCATTTGCTTTTCCGTGAGGGAGAAATTGGTTCTCTTCAGATGTTTTTCCTCTTGACGATACAACATTTATTGTGGCATAATCAGGAGAGCAGAACACACACGGGAGGGCAAGAGGCGTGTTCATCTACGAGTACAAGCTCGACGGCAATAAGCAGCAATACACGGCTATCGATGAAGCTTGCCGCGTGGTGCAGTTCATCCGCAACAAGTGCCTTCGCCTGTGGATGGACGGACGTCGCATCAACAAAAACGACCTCCAGTGCTACTGTGCCATCCTCGCCAAAGAGTACTCTTTTGCACGTAATCTTAACTCTCAAGCTCGTCAAGCCAGTGCCGACCGTGCCTGGTTTGCCATCTCCCGCTTCTATGAGAATTGCAAGAACCACAAGCCCGGCAAGAAGGGCTACCCCAAGTTTCAGCATGACAACCGCTCGGTTGAGTCGCCACCGAGCGCAAGTGTGAACACGTGGAAACTGGGAGCGTGGTGGGCATCGACATGGGTTTGAAAGTCTTCTACACCGATTCTGACGGCAAGACGGTTGAGAACCCGCGCCATTACGCATCAGCCGAGAAGAAACTCAAGCGCCTGCACCGGCAGGTGTCACGCAAACACAAGAAGAGCCAGAATCGCAAAAAGGCCAGACAACGCCTGGCGAAAGCGTCTCTGAAAGTGCAACGGCAGCGTGAAGATTTCGCCCGCAAAACGGCGAACGCGCTGGTCTCGTCTCACGACCTGATTGCCTACGAACACTTGCAGATCCGCAACCTGGTCAAGAACCAGAAGCTTGCCAAGAGCATCTATGATGCGGCATGGGGTCACTTCCTCAGTTGGGTGAAAGCCTATGGCATCATGCATGAGGTGCCCATCATCGCCGTCGCTCCACACTATACGAGTCAAGATTGTTCTGGCTGTGGAGAGCGCGTCAAGAAAACGCTCTCCACCCGGACGCATCGGTGTCCCTCGTGTGGGTTGGTCATGGATCGAGATGAAAATGCAGCCGTGAATATTTTGGCAAAGGCATTAGAGGGTACCCTGGGGCACAGGGAAACCTATGAGCAGGTCTCAGAAAACGCTTGGGGAGAGATGACCTCTACTGTCCTATTCGCAAGGATAGGAGGGCAAGTCATCTCGTGGAACCAAGAACCCCCTTGGCGCCTAGCCATGGGGAGTGTCAGCAGATGTGAGGGATAAAACGAGAGGTGACCTGGGCCAGATAGGCGTCATAGCCTGGCAGTTCTTCCCGCAACAGGCGTTCCTCCAATACCGCACGCCTGACGACCAGGCCAATGAGCACCAGCGCAAGCACGAGTCCGAACGCTGATCCCAGCAAGAGGGGCATCCCGACAAAGAACAGGTGGAAGCCGGTATACATTGGATGACGCACATACTCATATGGCCCGCTGGACACCACCGCATGGCCCCGCTCCTCCTGGATGCGCACCGTCGGCGTCACATACGCGTTTTCCCGAAAGGCCAGGTACATACAAGCGAACGAGCCGATCAGGGCCAGCACTCCCACCACCTGGAGCCAGAACGGGACTTGCGACCAGTGAAAGCGCACCGCGTCGAGCGGCATCACGACCAGCCAGACCAAGGAGATTGCACACACCAGGAGGAACATGATGTCCCGCTTTGGATTGGGCTTGAACACGCTCATGCGCTCCTCCAACAAACCAGGATTGTGCTTGGCGAGCCGCCGAACGGTCACGACCACGAAGCTGTAGAACAGGATTAAAAAGATCCACCCGGCAGGCCAGGCGAGAGTACCAGCCGCCAGAAACAGAACCAGGGGGAACAGCAGCACCTGGATCACTCCCCCCACCAGGGCTTTTGCTGTGAGAATTTTAGACATAACAAAACCTCAAATTTTGATATCATAAAATATATTTTTACTAACCTAAAATAATAATACCATACGACTAAAGAGATTGTCAAGTGGGGAAAACCAGGAATAGACATTTGGAGATACTGCCTGTCATCCTTCGCTTCGCTCAGGATCTCGCTCGATGGAGGCCGAGATCCTTCGCTTCGCTCAGGATGACAGGCAGGCCAAGGCTCACAGGCAATCTTCTCTCCAAATGTCTGAACCAGGAAAGGTGCCTGTGAGACCCGAACATGCCTGTGTGTTCTTTCCTCTCTCTGTTTTTAGAGAGGAAAAGTATTTTGTCTATTCCTTCCAAAATTCTTTTTCAGATACCTTGACAAGATACTATTCTTTATGGTAATTTATTTTTAGCATACTAAAATATATCATTTTGACCGGTGAAATGAAATGAGGTCGTGACATGTCACCAGAACTGCGTACCTTGCCGATTCGCGCCATTGACTGCTTGAAATTCTGCTACAAACTGCGCGAACGTGGCGAATCCATTACCACTTCGCTCATGCGGGAACGCTTGCAGTCCCTGGAACCGACCGGGCAACTCTCTGATGCCACGGTCACCCAGCTCTTCAAGTGGCTGGGTGACCGTGGCTACGTCCGCTATACCCCCTATCATGGCGTGGAACTGACTGAGACTGGCCAGCAGATGGCAAGCGAACTCGTGCGCCGGCACCGCTTGCTGGAACTGTTTCTGGTCCACGTGATGGGCTTTGCGTTGGATGAAGTCGATGCCGAGGCCGAACAGATCGAGCATGCCATTTCGGATACCTTTGTGGAGCGCATGGATGCCCTGCTGGGATACCCCACTGAGGACCCTCATGGGGACCCCATCCCCAACAAGGGAGGTGGCGTCGTTGTTCCCACGAGTCAACCGCTTTCAACCGTTCTGCCAGGGCAACAGATGATCGTGCAGAGGGTGAGTGATGACAACTCGGACCTGTTGCGCTATCTGTCTTCGCTCGGACTCATTCCCGGAGCCTTGCTGGAAGTCCTGGCCGTCGCTCCGTATGGGGGGGTCTACACCGTGCGTGTCGGCACACAGACCCATGCGATTGGGGACCCGGTGGCGCAGGCGGTCCTCGTTCGCCCGGCAACACCCGCTCCGGTGAGCGGATCCTTGCTTTCCTCGAACCCGCTAGGAGAACACGCATGAGAACCTATCCTCCCCTTCCCCTAGCGGGAACCCTGCCTGAAGGCGTGGGTGAAGCGCTTTCGCACCTCCCCGAAGAAGCCGGGACGCGGGCTGCCGCGCGTGCAGTGCTTGAGGGGCGCAAGAAAGGACTGCTGGCGGTCCTACCGTTCCTGGGACCCGCTTTTATTGCCTGCGTTGCCTATATTGATCCCGGCAATTATGCCACCAACATCCAGGGAGGCAGCGCCTTTGGCTACAACCTGCTGTGGGTCATTGCCCTGGCCAACCTGATGGCGATGCTGCTGCAAACCATGTCGGCCAAACTGGGCCTGGCAACGGGGCAGAACCTGGCGGAGCTGTGCCGACAGGAGTTCCGCAAGCCCGTGGTGTACGCCATGTGGATCGTCTCAGAAATCGCCGCGATGGCCACGGATCTGGCCGAGTTTCTGGGAGCTAGTCTCGCGATCTACCTGTTATTTGGCATTCCCTTGCTCTATGCCACCCTCATTACGGGCGTCGCCACCTACCTGATCTTACAGTTGGAGCGTCACGGCTTCCGTCCCTTAGAGGCGGTGATCTCGGCCTTGGTCGGGGTGATTGCACTGTGTTACCTTATTGAGACGTTCTTCTCTCGTCCGAATTGGGGCCAGGTGGGCTTCCATAGCGTGGTGCCCTGGCTGGGCGGAACACAGAGCATCCTCTTCTCAGTCGGAATCATTGGGGCTACGGTGATGCCCCATGTCATTTATCTGCACTCCTCGCTCACCCAACAACGCATCATCCCCCGCAGCGAACAGGAAGCGCGGCGCATCTTTCGCTGGACCATTCCAGACGTGGTGATTGCGATGAGCCTGGCGGGACTCGTCAATATGGCGATGCTCTACATGGCGGCGGCCACCTTTCATGTTCACGGGCTGACCAATGTGGCCGACATCAATAGCGCTTACCAGACCCTCACCCCTCTGCTGGGAGGAGCCGCCAGCCTGGTCTTTGCCATCTCCCTGCTGGCCTCCGGTCTCTCCAGTTCCACCGTTGGCACGATGGCTGGGCAGGTCATCATGCAAGGCTTTGTCGGTTTCACCATCCCCATCTGGGTGCGCCGCGTAGTCACCATGCTGCCCGCCGTGTTCATTGCCGCCCTTGGTCTGAACCCCACGACCACACTGGTCGTGAGCCAGGTGGTCCTGAGTTTCGTCCTGCCCATGCCGGTGATCACCCTGGTGATGTTTACGCGCCGACGGGATCTCATGGGTTCCCTGGTGAACAAGGCGATCACCACCTGGGCAGCCATTGCATGTAGCGTCGTCATTCTCAGTCTCAATGTCTGGCTGCTCTACTCGACCTTTGCGCCGCTCTTTGGCTGGTGGCTTCCTAGTTAAGCTCAGACAGTTGCCTTGGGCCACGGCGTGAAAGCATTATCAACGCCGCGCAGGGCTGAACGTAGGTGCGGGTAATGACGCAGTAGTATTGTTGACATCGTATTGTCTCTGAGCCAATCCATGCCGACCTGGGTGTAGACCTCTGGCGTAAAGTCCTTGGAGAAGAAGCGGTCGCTGTTCAAGCGACGCGATGCCATCAAGATGAAGATACGGAAGGCGGTCTCACTGAAGGCAAAGCCTTGAGGTCGTTTCTCGGCAAACATGCCGACAATCAAATCCACGCGTTCAATATCGTTGTTGTAAACACGTCGTACCTTCTCCGCCAGGGCCGGGTCATCAGTCAGTTCCTCGAAACTGTTGGCCGGAGGGAGGCGCAACAGTCTGCGGAACTGGTTATAGCGCGGCACGCCCAACTCTCGCGTACGCATAATATCCGTCGCCGCTAGATCCATGAAGTACCCATCGGGTCGCTCGAAGTTTTGCAGGAAGCGTGGGTAGTTATTCAGAATGATGGCCCCAGGATGTGCAGTGCCGAACGAGTAGAAGGCGTCAGTCATCGAAATTTGCTGCAAGACCTCCTCAGAATGCGGTCCGGTAATTTCGCGCAAGGTGCGATCTAGTACAGGCCGATCATCATCCGCTGAGCGGAAGCTATATTCGTCTGGAATAAGCGGGTGCATACGATACACGATAGTGAACTCTTCGGTCAGACAATAGGGCACGCCATAGTGATTGGTCTCCGAGCCTGGAATGCCACTGATCACCTCGCTGCTACTCAGGCGACCGAACAGCCGTTGGAGCTGCTCCATTTCGAGGCCCCACCAATTGGCTCGCAGAGCATACTGTGATGTTGGATGGCTGATAATGGCTGGTGTCCATTCAACGGTGTGAATCTTAGCCGTCAGAGCTGCATTAATAAGTCGTGCGCGCTCAAAAATGTCGTCGTCAGACCAGCTTGGGTACTCCACGCGCAGGCGGCCGCAGATAGCGTTGTGTTCCAGTGTGAACAGCGTCTGCATCATCTCCATGCCCAGCCACCAGCCGGGTACCAGGGCAGGGTTGAGATTTGGGTCGGATGGTAGGTGCAACAAACCGTTGCTACCAATGATAAGTTCGCCATCCCGTCCGGAGCGCCTTAAGGCCTCCTGCTCTTTGCTGGTTCCATAAATTTGAGAGGCATCCCACCAGTGCGTCTCGGTATTGATATAGGTCGGTGGCAAGTTGCTAGAGTTGGCCGGGCGTGTCGGGTCACTTGGTACGCGCAAGATCTTCATTGGATGTTCAGGCCAGGGATCATCATCACGCAGTTCAATCTGCCAGGGATTATCCTTTGGGCTTGTGCCATGGCTGAACCAGTCGCGCACCATGAACTGAATCCAAGCCGCCGCTAGGATGTTGACCGTTGTTGCAGGCTGGAACCTCTCACGCGTCAGCAGTTCAAGGCTCACAGTGCGTGGGCTAGGAGTGAGGATGGCGGGCTTAGGTTCGGGAAAAGTGGACTCAATGGGTATGTTGCGACCAAAACGCGAACCGGCCATACCCATAGCCGAGTTTTCCAGATCATTATAAGTGCCATCGGCTGTACGCTCCGTCAGATAGCGTGCCTGCATCGGCTCAATGGCAGGTTGGTTGATGGCAGGCTCATGTGTTGTATCGTGTAGATTTTGCTGCCGTAGGATATTACGCAGCCCAATCAGGATGAGCAATCCCAGCGGAGTAGGTACTTTATCCCAGCCGACGCTGCGATCCAGTTCCTCTGCAGCCCGGTCATAGATGCGCCAGAACGGCGTTTGGCGGTAGCCAGGCTGGGTCGCTTTTCCAGTGGTAACCTCCTGTTTGGCGATAACGCGTTGGCGTACTACCCAGGCTACTATGCCTGCCACGAGTGCCAGAAATATCCACGGTACACGCTTTGTTGATCTCATCTTCTTCACCTTTCGCTTTTTATCCCTTTAGCCCTTCGATAATCTCCACATACAAGACGTGCAGATAGATGTTTTTTAGAGGATGAACATGGGGATAGAGTGGACCTCGCTTCGCTCATCCAAGTAGCTATGCCCCGCGAGCGAGAGCGAGCGAAACCGTGTATAGTAGTGACGCCCCTTGCGGGCGTCATGGGGTGGGGGAGGCGGCTCACCCTGAGGATACAGAGCGGCACCACTCAAGAAGACGAGCTTGCGGGCGTCACGGGATGGGGGAGGCGGCTCACCGCAAACAAGTGACGCCCACCCATGAGCATAGAGAACTCCTTTTGATATTGTAGCCCTACCCATGATATGCTAATGGAAAAAGCTTAGTGGGTCTCTTTAGAGTGAAGGGACGGCACAATGAGGAAGGAGTTCATACAATATGGCCATAAGTGGAATACAGAATGCACTTGGCACCTTCTTGCAGCAACAGTCGATCAAAATGCTGATTGGAGGGCAGTGGGTTGAATCGGCTAGCGGCAAAACGTTCGAGACGATCAATCCGTCGACCGGTGAAGTGCTGGCAAAAGTTGTGGAGGGCGATAGCGAGGATATCAACCGCGCAGTGATTGCGGCTCGTAAGGCGTTTGAGAGCGGCTCCTGGCCCAAACTTACTCCTTCACAGCGCGGTCGCTTGCTCTTGAAGCTGGCAGACTTGATCGAACAGAACGCTGAGGAGTTGGCCCAACTGGAGACGCTAGATAATGGCAAGCCCATCAGATATTCTCGCGCAGGCGATGTGCCGCTCACCGCTGACCACTTTCGCTATTTCGCGGGCTGGGCGACAAAATTAGAGGGTGAGACCATTCCCGTATCTATCCCGAACATGTTTACCTATACGCTGCGTGAGCCGGTCGGCGTGGTGGGCCAGATTATTCCCTGGAACTTCCCGCTCCAGATGGCGGCCTGGAAACTGGCCCCGGCCCTGGCCTGTGGCAATACAGCAATCCTCAAACCTGCAGAGCAAACACCGCTGACGGCCTTACGCCTGGGCGAGCTGATCTGTGAGGCAGGCTTTCCAGAGGGCGTAGTGAATATCGTACCAGGATTTGGTGAAACAGCCGGTGCCGCACTGGCCGCCCATCCCAACGTAGACAAAATCGCCTTCACCGGCTCGACAGAGGTGGGCAAGAAGATTCTGCAGGCCAGCATCGGCAACTTGAAGAAAGTCACTCTGGAACTGGGTGGCAAATCACCCAACATCATCTTTCCCGATGCCGACCTGAAATTTGCGGTGCGGGGTGCGCTGAATGCGATCTTCTTTAATCAGGGCCAGGTCTGCACTGCCGGCAGTCGGCTCTTTGTCCAAAAGTCTGTCTACGATCAGGTCGTGGGCGGCCTGACTGATGCCGCTCGTAAGATGAAGCTGGGACAGGGCATCGATCCAGGCACCGAACTGGGTCCCGTCGTCTCGCAGGAACAACTGGATCGCGTGACAGGCTATATCGAAATTGGCAAACGCGAAGGGGCAACGCCGAGGACAGGCGGTGAACGTCCCGGCGGCAATCTGGCGCAAGGATATTTCGTGCAGCCCACCGTTTTCGATGGTGTCAATGATGACATGACTATCGCCCGTGAAGAAATCTTTGGCCCCGTGGTCGTAGCCTTGCCATTCGAGGATGTTGAAGAAGTCGCTGCCCGTGCCAATAGCTCGATCTACGGGTTAGCGGCGGGAGTCTGGACAAGTGATGTGAAGAAGGCACATAAGATGGCGGCAGCCCTGAAAGCTGGCGTGATCTGGGTCAATACCTACAACCAGTTCGACGCCGCTGCCCCTTTCGGCGGCTACAAACAGAGCGGCTATGGGCGAGAAATGGGCCATGCCGTGCTCGATGCCTATACGCAGACCAAAACCGTGTGGGTCAGTCTACGCTAGTGAAGTACCCCATGCCTGGAAGGCAGAGGCTTCTACAGGTTGCCCTGTTGGCTTCTTCCAAGCCGAAGGATGTTTAATGCGGCATTGTGATCGCGGTCAAGTTCGGTTCCGCAATCGCAGAAGTGCCATCGCTCAGATAGCTCTTTCTTGCGAACTTGACCACATCCACTGCACGCCTGGCTGGTATATTTGGGATTGACTTGTACCACTGTTCTACCGGCGCATTCTGCCTTGTAGATACAGTACTGGACAAAGTGGTTCCAACCAGCATCCTGTATACTTTTGTTGAGTCCACTTTTCGCACTAGCCCCATTCGGGAGATACGCACCCGAAGCATCCTGTTTGGGCTTTGCACGCTTACTCATGTTGGCGGGTTGCAACTCTTCAAAGGCAATGAGCCCATAGGAGTTGACCAGCATTCTTGACTGCTTGTGTAGGAAGTCCTGACGCTGGTTTCTCACCTTGCGATGAGCTTGAGCTACCAACTTCACCGCTTTGTGGCGTCGATGGCTCCCGCGTTTCTTGCGCGAAAGAGACTGCTGATGTTTCTGCAAACGCTTTTCGCCCTTGCGGTAGTAGCGCGGGTTCTCTATCGTCTCACCCGTCGAGAGGGTTGCAAAGTGCAAGAGGCCCAGGTCAATGCCTACTGCCTCAGAACTCTCTTCCAGAGGGTTGGCTTGCACTTCACAGGAAAAGACCACAAACCAGTACTCGCCCTCTCGTTTGATTGTGCAAGTTTTGACCTTGCCTAAAACTTCCCGATGGAGTTTGACTTTGATACTCCCAATCTTGGAGAGGCAAACTCGACCGTCATGTGTGAGTGAAAAACCAGCCTGAGGATAGCAGAAGCTCTCATAGCGGTTGCGTCCCTGGAAACGAGGGAAGCCAGGAGTGTCACCCCGCTTACAGCGTGCAAAGAAGCCCTTAAATGCTTTATCTACTCGGCGGAGTGTATCTTGAAGGACTTGGCTATGAATATCTCGGTATTCCTCCCTGATCTCCTTTATTTCAGGAAGGTCGTTAATTTGTTCATAGCAGGTGATACTCTTACCCGCGTACTTGTAAGCATCACGCCGCTCTGACAAAGCCGCGTTGTAAAGCTCCCTACATCGATCAAGTGTCCACTGCAGAACCTTGGCTTGCTTGCTGGTAGGAGAAAGACGATACTTAAAGGCTTTGAGCATCTTTCCTTCTCCTTTCCAGATAGTCTCGTACTGCCTGAACAATCTCTCCATTGAGTGAACGGGTCTCGCTTTTCGCTAGAACACGCAACTGCTCAATGAGTTCTGATGGGAACCGCACCGTTATTCGGATTTCATCTTGTTTCTTATTCATGGTGATATTTTATCACTAAAGTATCACTAATGTCAAGAGTCTTCCCCGCTCCCATCACGCCCCAGAAGGAACGCGCCTTCTATCCCCATGGCTCCGCGCCAGGGGTTTTACGGCGCGGTTCGATAAAGCGAACCTGTGAGAAACCTATCAGCAGGTGACCACACGGGATCACCCCATAGGCGTTAACTTCAGCCCGGCTGTCATCCTGAGCGCAGCGAAAGAGCCTTCGCTCGGGCTCAGAGCCTGCGCCTCTCGAGAAGCGAAGGGATGACAGATGGCGGGCGGGGCGACCCCCTGGGCGTTCCCTTCAGCACTGGAACACAGGTCCTTCTTGGCTGAAGGGAACGCCTATGGGGGCTTGTCCCGGCGTGATACATCGGGCTGCTCTCGTCTTCAACCCTGAAGAGCATGAGCCTTCGTCACGCGTCTCTACCAGTAGAGTTCAATGAGCCTGCCGTCGAAACTACCGACAATGGCATGCTGGGCGTTTTCGCCCGCCACAAAGTAACCACCAACAGCACCTATACCATCTGGAAAGCTTGCCAGCACATCTTGATGAACACCCTGACCGGTTTTCCAGTACCCCTCCGTGAGATGATTATCATTAGTCCCAACGATGACATGTTGGGTGTCTTCGGTTGGAACATAGTAGCCTGAGATGCCGCCAAAGGTGAAGCTACTGGTGAAGCTGGTCAGCACGTCCTGGTGAACGCCCTGGCCGGACTTCCAATACAACTCGATTAACTGACCATCGCGGGTTCCGATAACCGCATGTTGTGAACCCTCCTTGCTATCATAATAGCCGCCAACACCAACAACTCCATTAGAAAATCTGGCCAGTGTATCCTGATGAACGCCCTGGCCAGTTTTCCAGTACACCTCCGTCAATGTCCCATCACGGAACCCAACAATGACATGTTGGGTGCCCTCAGGTGCGACATAATATCCTGCGATGCCAACCATAACATTGTCGCGGCCAAACTGGACCAGTACATCCTGTGAAACTGTCATGAGATTCCTTCCTTTCTTCTTCTGTTCTAAGACTACAGGTGAGAGTATCGTAACAAAGGTGCTTGACAAAAGGATTTGGCCGTCCTTATACTGCCATGAGGAGTGATAAGAATGGTGACAACAATAACAGCGCTTGCCCATCCACAGTATCGACGAGAACTGGGTGATGGCCTCATCTTGCGCTGGTCAACTGCTCATGACATTGAGGATATTGCTCTCGTATACTCATTAGTATGGTAACGATACTGCTCACAAACTGGAAAAGGAGAAGAGTATGAAGGTCTTGTTCGTCGCCGGATTCGGGCCGATCGTCTCAGATATGCAGGAAAGCGCAGCTTTCTATCGAGAGAGCCTGGGCCTTTCTTTCCAGGAAGAAGCTGACGGGTACTTCCACACCGAAGATCTTCAGGGGGTCAAAACATTTGCCCTGTGGCCGCTTTCACAGGTAGCTCAGTCATGTTTTGGCGTGAACGAATGGCCAGCCGATCTGCCAGCTCCCACCTCCTGGCTCGAATTTGATGTAGAAGACGTTGCCGAGGCATCTGAGGAGCTACAAGCAAAAGGCTATCAGCTCCTGATAGCGGCGAAGAAGGAGCCATGGGGCCAGACAGTTACCCGTCTCCTCAGCCCTGAAGGTATCCTGGTCGGTCTGACCTATACGCCAGTGATGCGCGAAAGCGAAGCGGAGTCTGAATAGCCACTCCATCTCACCTTGCATGTTTCAAAGCGTCTACAATGGCAAACCTTGGACTCGATTTCTGGCTCACCCAAGGGGATTGGGAACCATCTCTGTCAATGAGAGAATTGCAAGTCGCAGTTTCTTTTCCGCTCTGTGTCGTAGAAGGGCCGTTTCCAAGCAGGGGAGACAAGAAAATACGACGGGAAGCGTGTCAATCACGAAATGAAATGGGCCAAATTTTTGACAAGTATGTAGGTGACTTAGGTGACTTATTCGTTCTTTGAGGCGGGAATGGCCCACTTCATTGTACAGATTTCTCCCATTTCATTTCGCGATTTACGCTGAAGGAGCTTGAGAAGCGGATACAATCCATTCGCCAAATTTGCACTTTCGGCCATTTTATGGTCGATTCTTGCACTCCCGGCCATTTTATGGTGTTTTTGGCTGCATGGGGTTTCGTATCATACGCGTCAAATCATCTCTTGCGCTGCCAAGATATGCCGTTTTTGCGGCCAATTAATGCCGTGAGTCACAAACCACCCTGTGACGGGCGCTGAAGATGTAGCGGTGATTGAAGACACGAAGAGAAGAGAACATCCTCTCGTTTGTATGACCTCTCTTTGGCGACAGCAATGGGCCTATGAAGGCATATCCTTTACCATTGGTCGACCCGAAATGGTGGCCACGGACACCGCATACCGCAACCGTGGGCTGGTTCGCGCAGTTTTCGAGCTGGTTCATGCTCGCAGCGAGACTGAAGGGCACCTGGCTCAGGGTATTACCGGTATCTATTACTTTTACCGCCAGTTTGGCTATGAATATGCCCTGGACCTGGATGAGAGATGTACCCTCTATACAGTGCAGGTACCTAAAAGCACAGAAGAGGGTCCCGAGCCCTACTCGCTGCGCGAGGCTACACTTGAGGATATTCCCCTCCTCCAGACGCTCTATGATCAACAAAAAGCGGCACGCTGGAAGAAACTGCATATAACAGTGTGGTTGCCATACGTGGCAGCTTCACTAGCTCCGGTAACAAGGTTACTATAACATTTACCGACTACCAAGCCATCAGTGGCGGCCAAATCCAATTGGGCTGCACCTACACTGCTACCGTTTCAAATGGACAAATGACTGGTCTATGGTCCTATCCAGGACACTCTTCCCCGGACGGAGGGCTTTCAAGGAACGGCTTTTCATCCCCGCGCAGATCAGGCGGGGGCTTTCAAGCCCGATCACTGTAAGCACACTCTTGTGCTGATGCTCACATTATGCTCACTGTGTCGAAGGTGGCCGATCCCATGCTTCCTCCATTGTGGGATGTGACCGCCAGACCTGCCAGAACCGACCCGCTCATACTTATCGTGACGCTCGACTTAGCCACCAGCGTCCAGGTGCTTCCATCGCTGGAGGTGTAGGCGGAGAACGTGGTACCGGAGCGCTCCACCAGCAGGTAGACTGGCACCGTCCCGGTTATCTTCACCTGTGAGGTGTTGCCACCCTGAGCGGTGCGGTACTGCACCACGATGCCATTGCCCGGCGTCACCAGCAGCGCGTAGTAAGGAGAGGCAGGATCGGTGGTCTGCCGCAGCATCACGCCCGCTTTGGCCCAGGAGCTGGTATTCGCCTGCGCACTGATGTGCGTACTCACGCTGCCATCGGCCGCCAGCGACTGCCACACAAAGCGGAACTGGTCGTAGCTACCCCAGATGTCGCCGCCCGCACCCTGCACAGTCCACGTCCCACCGATCAGATACTGACTCCCCGTCAGCGAGGGGTAGCCCACATCAGCACAGTTCCAGGCACCGGTACAGATGTTGGGAGGAGTAGGAGCCGTGTTGCTAAGAGTGACCGTATCGAAGGTCGCAGTACTAACCGAGCCTGTATTGTCCGACGACACAGCCACACCTGCCAGGACCGTGCCGCTCATCGTTACGGTCGCGCACGAACCGATCAGCACTGACCAGCTGACCCCATCACTGGAGGTATAGGCGCAGTAGTTGCTGCCGGAGCGTGCCACCATCAGATAGGTTGGCACCGTCCCGGCAGTTCCAGAAAACACTGTGGTTTTCAGTCCCTGCACGAGCCGATATTGCACGACGATACCGTTGCCCGGTGTGACGAAAGCAGCGTAGTACGGAGAAGCTGCACCAGTACCCCGCCGCAGCATCACGCCCGCTTGAGCCGCGGCTTTCGTATTGGTCTGGGAGGTGATATGCGTGCTCACCGTGCCATCGGCTGCCAGCGACTGCCACACGAAGTGGAATTGGTCCGTATAGTTATTGATTTCTTTGCCCGCGCCTTTCAGCGTCCACGTGCCTGCATTCAGGGACTGGTCTCCCACCGTGGAAGGGTTTCCGATCTCCTGGCAATTCCATCCACTCGGACAGGGACTCGCAGAAGGCTGGGGATTGGGAGGAGTAGCAGGCGATCCAAGACTGACCGCATTGTAGGTCGCGGTGTTGGAAGTTCCCTGCGTGCCTGAGCTGAGGGCCACTCCCTCCATGACGGCAGCTGGCATCGGCACCGTCATAGTACTGCCTGGGACCAGGGTATACGTAGTGCCATTACTCGAGGTCGCTGCCTGGAACTGATCGCCGACGCGCTGGATCTCAAGATACAGAGGGGGTACTGCCGGATTCTTTTGCGTCACCGTGCTGGTCGTGCCCCCAAAGGCCAGGCGATATTGCACCACCAGCTTATTCTGTGGTTTCAGCAACACGGCATAATAGGGGGACGTTGGGTCGTTAGACTGGCGTACCATCAGCCCCGCCTGAGCTGAGCCGCTCGTCGATTGCTGCGAGACAACCTGCCCACTGACCTGGGTATTCCCTCTGACATTCTGCGCGATAAAGCGGAACTGATCGGAAGTATTATTAATACCTGCGCCCCCGGCGTTGACACTCCAGGTATTGCCCGAAGCCGTTTCCGATCCAGCAGGGGTGGGATTGCCAATGTCCTGGCAGGTCCAACTGCTGGGGCAATTCGGATCGGGGGGAGGGGTCGTTGGGCTGGCCAGGCCAAAGGCATAGACATTACCATCCAGACCTCCTGTGAAGATCTGACCATTCGAGACACTTGGCGCCGCGTAGAGATACCCACCTGTGGTATAGCTGTAGAGGCGCGTTCCACTCGATCCATTGAGTACCTCCAGCGTGGCACCAGCTCCATCGAGTACAAGCCCATTTGAGTATGCCAGGGCAGGAATGACCGGGCTGGATACCCCATGCTGCCACAGGAAATTCCCCGTGGCAGGATCCAGCGCACGCACCGCTCCTCGATACCCTTTCCCATTGATGACCGTACTTCCTCCAGCCAGGAACAGGGTGCCGTTACCGAATGCTCCTGAAGAGGCGCTCCCATCTCCGCACTGCGGGCACGAACCGGGAAGGGTGACCGTCTGCGTCCACACCGGCCCGGCAGCCAGGTTGTTACGATTGTAGGCGTAGGCATAGCC